>Ga0306926_10003141_pt1 | contig 17029 bp, 13 predicted proteins | sample flu12Cox44000178_FD_203759 | JGI IMG/M metagenome (GOLD analysis project Ga0306926, IMG submission 203759) | Lab enrichment of tropical soil microbial communities from Luquillo Experimental Forest, Puerto Rico - flux8day.12C.oxic.44.000.178 (v2)... | ecosystem: Environmental > Terrestrial >... | reverse complement strand
TGCCGGGCCTTCGGGTCCGGCCGCGAGCACGGCGCACGGCATCGTCGGGATGTGCGAGCGCGCGGCCGTCTACGGCGGGACGCTGCGCACCGGCGCCCGGGCGGGCGGCGGGTTCGAGGTCGAAGCGCTCATCCCCATGCGCGAGGAAGCATCATGACCATCACAGTCCTCATCGCCGACGACCAGACCCTGGTCCGCTCGGGCCTGCGGGCCATCATCGAGTCGGAACCGGGCATGAAGGTCGTAGGCGAGGCCGCGGACGGGGCCGAGGCGGTCGAGGCCGTACGGCGGCTTCGCCCGGACGTGACGCTGATGGACATCCGCATGCCGCGCCTCGACGGTGTCGCGGCCACCCGCACGCTGCTGCGCGGTGCCGCGCCGGTGCCGACCAGAGTCGTGATGCTCACGACATTCCACACAGATGAGTACGTCACTGAAGCGCTGCGGGCCGGCGCATCAGGATTCCTGCTGAAGGAGGCCACCGCGGACCAGTTCGTCGATGCGGTGCGCGCTGTCGCCCAAGGCGAGGCGATGCTCGCGCCCTCGGTCACCCGCCGCCTGCTCGAACGGATGGCCGAGGACCCGACCCAGTCACCCGACGATGCCGACCAGATCAGGAACCTGTTGTCAGCTCGCGAGGTCGACGTGCTGCTCCTGGTCGCACGCGGCCTGTCGAACGCCGAGATCAGTGCGAAGCTCCACCTCGCGGAGACCACCGTGAAGAGCCACGTGCAGAGCATGCTGGCGAAACTGGGCGTCCGCGACCGCCTGCAGGCCGCCGTCGCCGCATACGACTCGGGACTGGTCCGGCCGGCCGGAGGGCTGCACGGTGGGTAAGGCGGCTCTCACACAGACCAGCGTTATACGAGCCGAATTGCGGATACTGCTCGGCGGTGCTGCCGCTCTAGGCGGTCAGGGCGGTCTTCAGCCTCCCGATTCCGGAGAAGCGAAGAACTCGCCAACGGCTCCGGCCGCCTGTTGCAGGTCGCAGCCGTCAGCTCTGCGCGGAGTGCCGTTGCAGGAATTCCAGGGTGCGGCTGTTGAACTCCTCGACATTCTCGTAGATCGGGGCGTGGGAGCAGTCGTCGAATACGACCAGCTCACTGTGCGGGATTGCCTGGGTGAGCGGCTCGGCGAATCGGGTGGATGTCACCATGTCGTGCCGCCCGAAGGTAAGCAGGGCGGGCGCCTGGATGGAGCCCAGCACTGCGTGCGCGTCGTGGGTCAGGACCGCTTGGGACTGGCGGAGGAAGGCATCCACCGGCGGCATCGGCCGGCCACGGACGAAGTCGGCCAGCGAATCAATGTATTCCGGCCGTGCGGCGTACAACTCCGGGGTGAAGCACCACGGGAAGATGCCCTTGATCACCATCTCAGTCACGCTGCCCAGTGCCTGCGCCATGACCCGCCACCCTTCCACCACTGCGGTCAGGAAGGGATCGCTCGCAGGCCAGGCGCTGTGCAACGACAGGGATCTCACTCGCGCCGGGTATTTGGCCGCCAGCCACATCGCCGTGGCAGCGCCGAGCGACAGACCCGAGACATGGGCCTGGTCCAGGCCAGCGGCCTGCATGAACGCAGCGATGTCGTCCGCGAACAGTTCGGTGGTGTAGGTCCCTTCCGGCTTGCCCGAGAGCCCGGCACCGCGCGGATCTACCGTGAAGCAGGTGAAGTGCTGTGCGTACTGTGCGACCTGGAAGGCGTAACAGGCCTGGTCGGCCGCCAGATAGGGAATCAGGACAAGGGGCTCACCGTCGCCCTGAACCTCATAGAAGATCTCAATTCCGTTTGCCTGCACGACTGGCATTGCGATCCCTCCTCGGTCTAGCGGCAGCCCTCAGCGCCCGCCGCTGAGCCGATCCTGCCCCCATCAGCCCCTGGCGCGCCAGGACCGCGATGCGACCGCACCCGCGCCGGCCTTCGGAGGAACGGGGGAACCGCTCGCATCCTCGCGCCGGGCCGGTCGATCAGCGGTGCTGTATCAGGATCGGCCGTCGCCCGCTCTGTATCACCAGGAGGACGATTCTCCAGCCCATCGCGGATCGCGGGTTTGGAAGGTGGGATGATGTCGCGCTTTGCTGGTTTCTACATCGCCAAGGTGATGGAAAGCGCTGCCGCAGGCACCACCGCAGCCGGCGCATCCCGGCGACCCGCAAGGCGAGCGGGTGACCACGCTGCCCCGGACGCCATCCACGGTCACGGCCGCAGGCGCCCTGCCTCGCGCCGGGTGGCCACCGCGGTACGCCGCTTCATCGCAGGCCTGGACACCGCCAGCCCGGGCCGCCGCACGACGCGGGCGTGAAACAGGTTTGCCACGATCACCAAACTGTCACATTTTTTGTGATAAGGGACTATTGTCCGTTATCTGGTTTCGGGGTCCCTAGCTGCGCCAAGGCGGCCAATGGCACGTCATCGTGCCCGGCTATGGCGAGCAACGGCCAGAACTTACCAGGCGATCCGCTGCTCACTCTGCTGGGGGATTCCATGAAGTATCTGTTCCGTGGCACGGCCATGGTGGCCGCCGTAACTGCCGCCCTGCTAGGCGGGGGATGTGCGCGCGGCGGAGCGCGCGCGCCAGCAGTGGAAAGGACAGACCTGACCGTCGGCGCGGTCCCGGTCGCCGACTCGGCGGCGCTCTATATCGCCCAGCGGCGGCACCTGTTTGCCGCCGAGGGCCTGCACGTGAAGATCGAGACGGTCGTGAGCGGCGCGACGGCCATCTCCGGCCAGCTGACCGGCAAATTCGACGTCGTACTGGGCAACTACGTCTCGTATATTCTCGCGAACACGCAGCACGGCCATCACTTCCGGGTACTCGCGCCGGGAGCGGCGGTCGGGCCCAGCGACGCGATGCTGATGGTGCCGCCCGGCTCGCCGATCCAGCGCGTCTACCAGCTCAAGGGCGCGACGATCGGCGTCAACGCGCTCAACAACATCGGCACCCTGCTGGTCACCTCGGTGCTCTACGACAACGGGATCTACGTGAAGCGGGACCATGTCCACTTCAAGGCCATTCCGTTCCCGGAAATGACCCACGCCCTGCTCACCCACCAGATCGACGCGGCGTGGCTGGTAGAGCCATTCGTGACCTACGCCGCGCTAGCAGGCGCGGAGTCGATCGCCGACACCGACTCGGGCGGCACCCAGGACTTCCCGCTCGGCGGATACATGGTCACCCAGTCGTGGGAGCGGGACAATCCCGCGACCGCAGCGGCGTTCCGGCGTGCCCTGCTCGCAGGCCAGAAAATCGCCGCTGCCAACCCTCCCGCCGTATGGGACGGCCTGGAGAAGTTCGCGAAGATACCCGCGTCGGCCGCCGACCTCATCGCGCTGCCCAGCTATCCCCTCACCATCACAGCGGGCACGCTGCAGCGGATCGTCGGCCTGATGGAGACGTTCGACATGCTGAGCCACGGCTACAACGCCAGCCAGATGCTCCGCTGAGCGCAGATGTCAAGGAGCATCGGCTGCTCCGGCCAGCGGTGTTAGCTATCTGCATGCCGATGTGGTCCATGAGCGCGGCCTTGGCCCCTTCCATCGCGCCGGCTGTAACTTGGCTGCCCAGGGAAGGTTTGCCCGGGCGTCGTTGAGGAGCGCGGATGACATCGCAGCATGCGGCAGGTGCGGCTCGCGCGGCAGGTGCGGACGGCGCGCATCATCCGCTTGACCCGCTGACCGGGGATGAGATCAGGCAGGCGGTCAGCATCCTGGCCGGCGACGGGCGGGTTAGTTCCGCGCTGCGTTTCGTGTCGGTTGGCCTCCACGAGCCGGCCAAGGAGGAGGTTGCCGCGTTCGGTCCCGGCCGTGGGTTCGACCGCAAGGCCTTCATCGTGGCCCGGGAGCCCCGAGAGCACATGACCTACGAGGCGGTGGTGTCACTCACCGCCGGCGCTGTCTTGTCCTGGCAGCCGGTCCCGGGGGCACAGACACCGGTCACGCTTGGCGAATACGCCGAATGCGAGCGCCTGGTCAGGGCCGACCCGCGCTTCCGCGCAGGCCTTAGGAAGCGGGGCATCCACGACCCGGATCAGGTGCAGGTGGAAGCGTGGGGAACCGGCACCTTCACCCGGGAGGCGGATGCGGGCAGGCGGCTGGTCTGGACCCTGTGCTTCTACCGGGCCAGTCCCGGTGACAACCCGTACGCCAAGCCGATCCACGGGCTGCACGCTGTTGTGGATCTTGACGACATGTCCGTTGCCCGGGTGGAAGATCTCGGGGTGGTGCCGCTCCCCCCTGGCACCGGGGACTATACGACCGCTGCCAGCACCCACCGTGCCGGCTTGACACCGATCGAGCTACGCCAGCCAGCGGGTGTGAGTTTCCAGGTGGATGGGTGGGAGGTGCGCTGGCAGAACTGGCGTCTCCGGCTGGGGTTCAGCGCACGCGAAGGTCTGGTGTTGCACACGATCGGCTACGAGGATCACGGGCGGCTGCGCTCGGTCATCCACCGCGCTTCGGTCGCCGAGCTCGTCATACCCTATGGCGACCCGAGGCCCTTCCAAGGCTGGCGCAACGCCTTCGACATCGGCGAATACGGCATAGGGATGCTGGCGAACTCGCTGGAGCTGGGGTGTGACTGCCTCGGGCAGATCCGGTACTTCGACGTCCAGCTTGCCGACGACCGGGGGCAGCCGTACACCATCAAGAACGCGATCTGCCTGCACGAGGAGGACGACGGGATCCTCTGGAAGCACTTTGACGCCCGCCTCGGCCATACCGAGGTACGCAGGAGCCGACGGCTGGTGGTGTCGTTCATCATCACCGCCGGCAACTACGAATACGCCTTCTACTGGTACTTCTACCAGGACGCTTCGATCGAGCTGGAAATCAAGCTGACCGGTATCGTGCTGACCGCCGCGCTGCCCCCGGGCGAGACCAGCGACTACGGCACGGTCGTCGCCCCGCAGACCCTTGCCGCGCACCACCAGCACTTCTTCAGCGTCCGGCTCGACATGGCGGTCGACGGCGAGCGCAACTCCGTGCTGGAGGCCGAAACCGAGCCTGTGCCGAAGGGCCCCGGCAATCCCTACGGCAATGCCTTCCGGCCACGCCGCACGCTGCTGCGGTCAGAATCGCAGGCACAACGGCTGATCGATCCCCTCACCGGCCGGCATTGGCTGGTGATCAACCCCAACGTCGTCAACGCTCTGGGGCAGCCGGTCGGCTACAAGCTGGTCCCCGGCGGCAACGTTGTGCCGTTCGCGCACGAGGATTCGTCCTTCATCCGGCGCGCCGCGTTCACGACCAGGCACTTGTGGGTGACGCCGTTCGCGCCCGGCGAGCGGTTTCCCGCCGGGGATTACCCGAGCCAGCATCCCGGAGGGGCCGGGCTCCCGGAGTGGGCCAAGGCGGACCGGCCCATCGAGAACACCGACATCGTGCTCTGGTACACCCTCGGCAGCCATCACCTTCCACGGCCCGAGGACTGGCCGGTCATGCCGGTCGAGCGGGCCGGTTTCGCGCTCAGGCCGTTTGGTTTTTTCGATACGAACCCCGCGCTGGATGTGGCACCACCGGGCGGCAACGAAACCAGCGGTACCTGAACGGGCCGCACCTTCGAAGCCCACCGGCCATGACGGCATGCCGCCGTGGGCGGGCCTACCCGGCCGGATGGTCGATGTGCACCGGCGGCAGGTCCCGCACGTCGTCCTTGGTGAGGTTGAGCCGGATACCGTCCTCGGTTCCGGTGACGGCGCCGATCGGGATGGATACCTCCTTGCGGCCCCACAAGTGCCCCTCTTGGAGCAGCACGTGGGTCACGTGGTGGTTGCGCGGGTCGATGACGAGCCCCTCTACGTGGCCGATCTCGCCGTCGGTGGCATGGACGCGATCGCCGCGGCGCACGTCCACCTCGCCCAGGGGAACGGCGTCGTAGGTGACGGTCTCCGAGACCCCGGCGACCACGTCGCCCTCGACCCCGGTGGTCCCGCCCAGGCTCACCCATGGCTGGGAGAGCACCTGTTCCGGGCCGTAGGCCGCATAGCCTCGGGTCCCCGGCACGAACTGCGTCTCCTCGGCGGCGTCGAGCTTCTCGAACTCCGCCATGGTGCAACGCAGCCGGATCTCGCCGTCGCTGGCATCGGCAAGGTCGACTGGCACGAGCCGGCCGAGCCCGCTGCGGCCCGCCGGTTCCACCACGAGGTGGGTGAGTTCGCGGCTGACCGGGTTGATGACGACCCGGGTCACCTCGCCACATGCGCCATCGGAGCAACTGACGCTAGCCCCGATCATGAACGGTATCTCCGCCATCATCACCTTCCTGAGGGGCGCGGAACACCCCACCATCATGACATCAGCGACCGTCTTCGGCCGGCCGGGCTATCTCCAGCTGGCCGGGTAGCCGGCCGGGAGGAGCCCGTGCGGAGGCTGGGCGCGGTTGGGCGCGGCGGGCACCCCCAGGGACTGGAGCAGTTCGTCGAAGTTGAGCCCGATCCGGGTGGGGAACGGGCCGAGCCCGCCGATGCCGCCGGCTTCCGGCAGCTCCGATTCGGCAGACAGGCCGGTTGGCTGCGCCCACCCGGTTTCGATGCCGTCGCCACCGTCGTACATGGTGCCGAGCGCGGTGGCGGACGACACCCGCTGGCCGACCACGACGGCGGGGATGATGTCTTCAGCCACGTAGACCATCAGCCCCACGCCCGGCCCGCTGGTGAGCCGGTAGGTGATCCATCCCCCGCCGGGCCATCCGTAGTTGGCCCCGTCCGCCTTGGTGACAACCCCGTCACCGAGGGCATAGACCGGGCCCGCCCCGGCGAAGTCGGCGCCGTCGTCGATGCGCTCCGCGACCAGCCCTTTGACCCCGCGCAGCGGGTTACGGTAGCTGCCCCCGGAGCTGTCGGCGATGACGGCGCCCACGATCTGTGGCCGGCCGCCCCAGGAAGTCGGCCACGCCGCCACCCCGTCGGCCGCCTTCGCCAGCCACAACCCCGCCCAAGGCGATGCCTTCCCCTGCAATTCAGCAACGCCAGCCCAGGTACAGACCACGGCGACCACGCTCGCCACGGCCATCGCCACCGCGAGCGCCCGCGTGCCGAGCCGCCCGGCGGGCGACCGCCCGCCGCGCCCAGCCGCCGCGCCGGAGCGCGCCCGGGACGACTTGGAGTGCCGGACACGCGTGGTGGACACTATCGCCCCCCTCGTTCTGGGACTGGGGCCGCAACCGGGTGCTATTGGTGCATAAGGCTGCACTACACCCGCCCGCCGCCGGGCCATAACTACCCAACACACACTTGCCGTTACGCCGCGTCAATCTCCCGCGGCCCGCCGCCGGCCGCTGGCATCCGCCCCGGCCAGGCAGGAGGTGACGGTCACCCGGCGATCTCGGCGGCGAGCAGCGCGCCCAGTTCCCAGCACGCCTGCAGGTCCTGTTTGCCCGGAGCCCCGGTGACGCAGACCGGTGGCCGGACCTCCCGCCACCGCAGCCCGGTGGCGATCGCCTGCACCGCGCGCACCGCACCGGTGGTGTCCATGCCGCCGTGCACGTACAGGCCATAGGGCCGCCGCACGGTGGCCTCCAGGCACGGGTAGTAGATGCCGTCGAAGAAATGTTTCAGCGCGCCGGACATGTAGCCGATGTTGGCCGGCGTGCCGAGCAGGTACCCATCGGCTTGCAGCACGTCTACAGCGGCCGCGGTCAGGGCCGGCCGCAGGACCACCTCGACGTCCTCGATCTCATCGGTCCGCGCCCCGCTGACCACCGCCTCGAGCATCTCTTGCAGCACCGGCGAGGGTGTGTGGTGTACGACCAGGAGCCTGGGCATCAGCGCCGACTCAGCGGCGGATGTATACCGGCGTGCCGGAGGTTGGTATCAGCGTGTGGAAGAACGCGGCGACGTCGATCGGGATCCGCACGCAGCCGTGGGAGGCCGGCCGGAGCGGCACCTGGGTGTCCCCGTGGATCGCGTAGAGGGTGCCGATGAAGAACACCGGGTTGTACAGCTGGCCGAGCGGCGCGCTCACCCAGCCCGGCATGAATGAAAGGGTGGTGAAGTCGCCGGTCGGCGTGATGGGATCGCCGCAGCCGTTCGGCGAGCAGAAATAGCGACCGCCGGCGGTGGAGACGTGGCTGACCAGCAGGACACGATTGTGCTTGTACAGGACGAGAACCTGGTGTTTCAGGCTGACCTCGATCCGCGTACGGCCGCCGTGCGGAACCAGTGCCCAGGGCGGCCGCGGGCTGGCCAGGGCGCGCTGCATCGCGGCGGTCACCGCATTCCGTGGGTGCAGGCCCTGGGTTTCCTGGAACGCCCAGACGGCCTCGAGGGTGTTGGCGCCGAACCGGCCGTTCACCCGGCCCGGGTAATACTTCAGCGCCGCGAGCCGCCGCTGCAGCAGCCTGATCGCCCGCCCCCGCATCCCTGGCCGCAGGACCGGTGACGGCGACGGTGAGGGAGACGCGGAAGACTCGGCGGCCGCTGCCTTGTCCGCCGCCACATGGGTCGGCGCCGCCTGGCTGGGTGCGCCCGTCCAGCGGCAACCGGCGAGGGCAAGCGCCAGGGCCAGGGCTGGCAGCACAAAAATAAAGGGGCGTCGCATCCAAACCTCCGGGAGCGGCGCCCAAGCCTGGGCCAGGCCTAGCGTCCCCCGGATAGCCAGCGTGCGCTACCAGCCCGCACCCACACCCAACCGCCGTATCCGTGCCGAACATGGCCTAGCCGAAAGGAAACGCTAGCATCCTCCGCGCGGGCCGGCCGTCCTCTCCCCCATTCCCCCATGGGGCACGCGCGGGAAGGAACCTTGTTCGCAAACTGCCGGTAGGCGGGTGGCTGGAACCCGCTTGGCCTGCCCGGCAGGGAGATGTCAGGCGAGCGCCACCACCTCGTCCAGCCCGGCGCGCAGGTCACCGGCGAGCCCGCCGGGGTCGGTAACCGCGAGCGTGTCGGTGTTGATGCCAATGCAGCAGTCCCCGTCGTGCGAGATGAGGGTGATCATCGCGGCGCAGCCAGGCAGCGGGCCGAACGGGTACATGTGGGTGATCCGCGAGCCCGCGATGTACACCGGGAACGGCACGCCGGGGATGCTGGACACCTGGACGTCGTTGGTACTGGTCAACCGTCCCGACACCGTGCTGACCACCGGGGCGGGCAGCCAGCCGACCAGCGGGGCCAGGGCAGCCGGCACGGTGTCGGCCGCGGTGGCGCTGGCCGCCCGGGCCTCCAGCACGAACTGCCGCACCGCGGCGATCCTGGCCGCCGGGTCGGTCTCTGCCATGGGCGCGGCGAACTTGGCGCCGGTGAACCGGTTCCCGCCCTGTGGGTCGTCCTGGGCCCGCAGGCTGATCGGGAACCCGACGGCGAGCCGGTCCACGGGCGCGCCGAACCGCTCGTGGTAGCGGCGGAACCCGCCGATCGCCGCGGCCAGCAGCCCGTCGTTGAGGGACCCGCCCGCCGCCTTCGCCCCGGCCTTGAGGTCGGCCAGCGGCACGTCGACGACCTCGAAGTGCCAGTCGCCGCCCCGCCGGGCAAGCAGCGGCGAACTGGACGGGGCGGAAGTGTTCTGGCCGGTAAAACGGACCGCGGACAGCGCCTGCCCCGCTGCCCGCGAGGCCGCGTCCCACGGCCGGGTCAGCGTGCCGAGCACTCTGGTGCTCTGGCGCACCGCCGCCATGGGGGTGGCGCGGACCGCGTCGGCGACCTGCCCGGCGAACAGCCCGGTGCGGGACCACCCGCCGGGCGCCGGGACCGGCGGCTCGGGCCGGTCCGGGTCATGCTCGGCCGTGCGGCTGTGCAGCCGCATCATCAGCTGCACCGCGCCGAGCCCGTCGGTGACGCTGTGGTGGCTCTTGGCCGCGTACCCGGCCCGGCCGTCGGCCAGCCCCTCCACCAGCAGCGCCTGCCACAGCGGGCGGTCACGGTCGAGCGGGGCGGCGGCGAAGTCCTGAACGATGTCGAGCAGTTGCCGCATCGTGCCGGGACCGGGCAGCCGGATCCGGTGCACGTGCCGGGACAGGTCGAAGTCACCGTCCGTCACCCACGCCGGGGTGCCGAGCGCGAGCGCGGGCTCGAGCACGCGCTGCCGCATCCGCGGCACCATGCGGGACGCCCACTCGTGCGCGGCGAGCAGCCGGTCCCAGTCCGGGGCGGGGTCGAGCAGTTCAAGCAGGCTGACCGTGACGCGCAGCCGCGGGTCCGCCGATTCCGCGCGCCACATGGCCGTTTCCAGCGGGTTCATCCGGGGCGAGGCGCCCCAGTCCAGCGGCAGTGCGGGCGGTGCGACGGAGAAGACCGGCGTCGTGGCGGTCACCTGCCCGGTGCCGTGGCCTGGCCAGTTGGCCAGTGTCGCCAGGTACTGCCCGCGAACCTGGCGGATGTGCTCGTCCAGGCCGTCTACGTCCCAGCCGTCGGTGGCGATCGGGGGCAGCACCGCGATCTGCACGGTTCCCGCGTGGATCGTGGTGGCGCCGCGCCACATCAGCTCACCGGAGTTGCGGATCACGATCGGCACGATCGGCACCCCCGCCTGCATCGCGACGTGGAACGCCCCCTTCTTGAACGGCCCGAGCGCCGGGGTCGCCGACCGGGTGCCCTCGGGCGCGATCACCAGGGAGATGCCGTCGCGCAGTTTCTGGACCGCCGGCTCCAGGGCCTTACGTGCCTGCGCGTTGTCCTGGCGGTCCACGAACGCCACGTCGGCGAGCCGGAACATCACCCCGAAGCCGGGGCTGTTCGCAAGTTCCTTCTTCGCGACGCCGGTGAACCCGCCGCGCAGCAGCTTGGCCAGGATGAGCACGTCAAGCTGGCTCTGGTGGTTGAAAAGGAACACGGCGGGCCGGGCCGCGAGGTGCTCGGCGCCGTGGACGTCCAGCCGCACCCCGGCCAGCGCGCTGCCCACCTCACCGGCGAGCGTGGTGCCGAGGTCCACAGCCTCCCGCCGGGATCCGGTGGTCGCGCCCAGCGCCACGCCCGCGGTGAAACCGCCGAGCATGCCGGCCAGCCCCATTACCGTGCGGGCGATGTCGGTCGCCCCGGCCCGGCGGGAGCGGAACCTGGCCACTGGCCAGCCGTAGTGCCGCGCCGCCTCGGCCAGGCGCCGGCCCGGGTTGATGGCACGCGACCGCCCGGCGGCCCGCAGGAACGGCACGTCCTCGTCGCCGTTGGAATAGGCGTAGCTTTCCGCCAGGTCGATCCCGTGTTCCGCGGCGAACTCGCGCACCGCCGCCGCCTTGCCGGCCCGCCACAGCAGCGGGCCGCCGGGCCGGCCGGTGCAGATACCGTTCACGATTTCCACGGGTGAGACAAGGATGTGCGATACGCCCATCGCCCTGGCCGTGGGTTCCACCTGGAACCGGGTGGCAGAGGAAGCGAGAACCACGGTGTGCCCGGCTCGCTGGTGCGCCTCGACCAGGCGCCATCCCTCCGGGTACAGCGACCCGGAGATGCCCTGCACGAACAGGCGCTCACCGAGTTCCGCGAGCTCGTCCTCGCTGCGCCCGGCCCAGGTGTGCATGCTCAGCACGGTGAACTGCTCGAAGTCCTCCTCGGTGGTCACGCCGCGGATGCCGGTGAGCAGCATCCGCCCCAGATCCGCCGGTGTGACCTGCATCGACCTGAGGTGATGACGGGCGAACGCGGACAGCGAGTAGCCGTCGATCAGGGTGCCATCGAAGTCGAAGAACGCCCCGATGTGCGCGCCTTTCGGCCCGGCCTCGACGGCGGCGATCAGGTCCTGCTCCGACCATGGCCCGGCAGGTAGCTGGTTAGGGTTCGACACCGATCGCCTCCCGTCGGCCCGCGGCATCGATCTCGTCGATCATGATCAGCCGGGCCACGTCGTCGTGCAGGCGCCCGGCGAACGCCTGCCTCCGCTGGGCCAGCTCGTCACCGCCGGGGCCGAGCAGGTCCAGGTTCCCGGCGAGCTTCACCGCGCCGGCGAACAGTTCCCGCGACAGCGACTCCGGCCCGTGCAGCCGCCCCTGCAGCAGCATCTGCCGCCCGACGCCGCCGCATTCGTCGAGGAACTCCCGCTCCGCGAACGGCTGGTCCGCGGGACGCGCGGCGAGCCGTTCGGCGACCACGAGCTGCGCGTCGAGAAAGGACCGCAGTACCCGGTTCGCCACCAGCAGTTCCGACCGCTCCAGCACGGCGCGCCCGTCGGCCACCGTCTCCCACCCGGGGTCGAGCCGGTCAAGCTCGGCCTGGAGCACCGCGCGGTAGGCCGTCTTGTCCGGGAAGAAGAACTCGAACTTGAGCTGGTCCCGCAGCTGCATCGCCTCGTCCCACCGCTCGGCGGGCGGACTGAGCAACACCAGTTCCGCCACCGCCCGATTGACGAAATGGTGGATCGCGCTGTTCCGGTAGAACGCCGCGACCAGGTGCTGGCCCCGTTCGATGGCGTAGACCGGCTCCTCGCCGCCCGCGTAGACCGTGACCACGTTCTGCTGGGCCAGGGCACCGAGCACCCGCTGCACCCCGGCGTCGGTGTCCAGGATCTCCCGTGAGTGCGGTAGCCCCCGCTCGGCGAGGTAATCGCGCAGCGGCTCGAATACCCCGCGGACCTGGCCCAGCGTCAGCGCGCGGTCGCGGACGCCGAGCAGGGCCAGCGTCACCAGCGCCGTCGCGGTCACCGGGGTAACCCGGTTGATCCGGACGGCCACCTCGAACGCCACCTTCTGCAGTGCCAGCCGCCAGGCATCCTTATCCCCATCGGGACCGCCCGGCGGCAGCGCCGCGCGCAGCGAGAGCGGTTCGGCGAACCGGACGTGGACCGTGCCGATCCGGGCAAGCTGGCCGCGCGCGTAGCCCGCGAGCCAGCCGAGGCCTTCCGACTTCTTCGCGGCACCGGCCTGCTCCGCGGCCATGGCCGATACCTCGCGAAGCTGGTCGTAGGTGATCGCCACCGGCACGAGGCAGGCGTCCTCGGCCCGGCCCCGGGCGATGGCCTCGGCCACATAGGCCAGCAGGCCATACCGCGGCGGGCGCAGCTTTCCGGTCCGGGACCGGCCGCCCTCCATGTACCACTCCAGGTTGAAGCGCTTGGCGAGCAGGAAACCGAGGTATTCGCGCAGGGCCAGCTTGTAGATCTCGTCGTCGCCGAAGCTGCGCCGGATGAACACGATGCCGGCCCGCTTGGCCAGCGGGCCGATCGGCCAGAACCGGAGGTTGTCGCCGCCGAGCACGTGGTTGCGGGGGAAGTCATGCTCGGCAAGGACATCGGCGAGCAGCAGCGGATCGGCGTAGGAGCGGTGGCTGGGCAGGAAGACCAGGGCGTGCTCGCGATTCAGCTCGCGCAGCCGGTCCAGCCCGGCGGTGTCGACATGCACGTCCCACGCGCGGGCGTGCAGCGGGCGCAGCGTGCTGGACAGCAGGTCAACCGCGACCGGGCTCATCGAGGCAACCAGGCCGTCCAGGTCCGTCTCGGCCCGCTCCATCACCTCCTGCTCGGTCAGGCCCAGCCGGGGCGCGAGCCGGGCGACCTCGGCACGGAAGGCCGGGCTGTCCTCGATCGCCTCGGTGACCTCCTTCGGCACCTTGTACCTGTACCCGAGCAGCGCCCGCTCGGAGCGGTCCAGCGCGAGCCTGGCCTGCCGGGACACGAACTGAGCGAACGAGCCGGTGCCGCCCCACCGGCCACGCAGCGCGGCCACCGTGGCGGACTCCGCAACCACCATCCGGGCCCGGTCCGGCTCGCGACGCATGATCCGGTTCTGCCAGAACGCCGGCGGCCGCCGCGGGTTGACCTGCGACAGCACGTCCGCCCATTGGACCCGCCGTTCGCCGCCCCGTTCGCGCGGCAGCCACGCGACGCGGACAGCGGTGATCACCGTCTCTGGTACCGCCCGGTCCAGCGACCGCGCCAGGCCCGGGCCGTCCAGCGGCAGCACCGCGGACGGCCGCACGTGGCCATCACGCAGCCATTGCCTGACCAGCGCGCGCTCCGCCGCGCTCGCCGACCCGGCCAGCAGGACCAGCGCCTCGCTGCCAGCAGGAGGCCGGTTGCCCGTCGCGGGCCGCGCTGACTGAGGACCGCCCATGCACGCCCCTCCCTTAGACACATCCTCGCCCATCGGCGTGATCAGGGTCACCCCGGCCGGCGGGTTCGCCCAGCGCATTCACACGGAACTCACACGCGTTCGGTGAGGTGCCCTGAGGTACGGCCGCCAGGATGATCAGCCGGGATCACCTGAACCCTGCGAGGTGCGATGGACGACGGGGCCACTGGCCGGGCTGTGGCTGCTGCCGCGGGATGGCCCACCGGGCCGGTGTTGCCGTGCAGTTGCTGGACGGCCGCGTCGCCAGCGATACCGCCCGGCATTGATCTCCACATGGCGGGCCGCCATCGAGTGACCGCCGGCCAGCGCCGGACCCCGGAATCAGCCGGGATGCGACAATCGGCGCATGCCGGAACGACTTGAGGTGCAGCGGGCGATGGCCGCACCGGCGGGCGAGATCTTCGCGGTGCTCACCGATCCGCGCGGCCACGTCGCCATAGACAGCTCGGGCATGCTGATGGGCGCCAGCGGGGACGCCGTCGCCAAGGCGGGCGACACCTTCGTCGTGCACATGGACCGCGAAGCGCTCAACGACTACCCCCTCGGCCTCTACGACGTCACGATCGAGATCGTCACGTTCGAGCCGGACCGGGAAATCGCCTGGACCGTGCACGGTCAGCTGGACCTCGGCCACGTGTACGGCTACCGGCTGGAGCCCATCGCGGAGGGCACGCTCGTGACCTCCTACTACGACTGGTCGGCGGTAGAGCAGAGCTGGAAGGACGCCGCCATCTTCCCGGTGGTCCCGGAGAGCGCGCTGCGGGCCACGCTCGGGATCCTGGCCCGCACCGTCGCCCCCGGCAAACCCCGCCCGACGCTCCCGGCCGCATAAGGAGGACGGGGGGAGCCGGGTGCGGGCCCGCCCGAAGCGGTCATCGCTGACAGGGCATACCCGGCCGCCGCCGTCGTCCTGTCCGCGTCAATACCCGGACCCGCGCGCAGGCGAGCCGACCACCAGCACCAGCTTCCCGCGCACGTGACCGTCCTCGCTGACGCGGTGCGCCTCCGCGATCTCGGCGAGCGGGAAGGTCTGCGCGACCGGGAGCGAGAAGCGCCCGGACTCGATCAACTCGCCGATCCCGCCGATCGCATGGACCGCGCGGCCGGAGTCCCCGCTGCTGAACCTCACCCCGTGCTCCCGCGCGCCACCGAAGTCGGCGATCGTCACGACGTGCCCCGGGCCGCCCGCGAGCTCGATGAGCTCGGGCAGGACGCCGCTCCCGGCGACGTCGAGCGCGGCGCCGACGCCGTCAGGCGCGAGCGCGCGAACCCGGCCGGCGAGGCCCCCGCCGTAGGCGACGGGCTCGGCCCCCAGCGAGCGAAGATAGGAGTGGTTTGCCGGGCTGGCGGTGCCGATCACACGCGCACCGCGCACCACGGCGAGCTGAACCGCGGCGCTGCCGACGCTTCCGGAGGCGCCGTTGATGAGCAGTGTGCTGCCGCTCCCGGCGCCGAGCTGGTCAAGCGCGCGCGTCGCCGTCTCGACGGCAGCCGGTAGCGCGGCGGCGCCGGGGAAGTCAAGCGACGGCGGGATCGGCGCATAGTGGGACAGCACCGCCAGCTCGGCCTGGGCCGCCCCCTCGGCGGAGAAGCCGAACACGCGATCGCCGATGGCCACGTCCGCAACGCCATCGCCGAGCTCGTTGACGACGCCCGCCGCCTCATGGCCCATGGTCTGCGGGAGCTCCTCATCCATCAGGCCCTTGCGCTTCTTCCAGTCGCTCGCGTTGATGCCGGCCGCACGCACCGCAATCCGGACCTGGCCCGGACCTGGATGCGGATCGGGCAGATCCACGATCTCGAGGACCTCCGGGCCCCCGAACCGGCTGAAGCGGACTGCCTTCACCATTCGCTCCGATCCCGGCTCAGGGTGCCGCGGTTGCTTCGCCTGCGACAGTCTGCCAGCCTCGCGTGCCGGGCCCGGGGCTCGGCGCCACGCGCGGGCAGGCCGCCGGGGTTGTGCTCCGTTCACGGCCGGAGGGTGGAATGTCGTACCGGCCGGAGATACTCGGTTGCGGCGTTTGAGAGCGACTGACCGGCGGCGGTGCCCGCGGGCCGGGCAGATCCGCCGGGCGCTTCGGTGCCGCCGAGGGATCGGAGGGGCATGCGCGTCGAGGTCGGGGCCGTCGTGCCTGAGACGACGGCGCCGGAGGACGCCTTGCCGGACGTCGCCGGCCTGGCGCGGCTCGCGGAGCGGGCTGGCCTGGACTGCCTGTGGGCCGAGGACCGTCTGCTAGCCGGCCAGCTGCCGGTGCTGGACAGCAGCCTGATGCTGGCGGCCGCCGCGGCGGTCACCGGCCGCATCGCGATCGGGTTCGCCATTTATGTGCCGTCGCTGCGCTCGCTGGCCTGGGCCGCTAAGCAGATTGCCAGCCTGCAGCACATCGCGGGCAGCGGCCGCCTGCGGCTCGGCGTGGGCCTGGGCGGCGGGTCCGCGGCGGAATATCACGCGGCGGGCTGGAGCCGTGAGGACAGGGCCCGGCGCACCGATGAGTTCCTCCGGTTGCTGCCTGGCCTGCTCAGCGGCAAGCCAACCTCGATCCCCGATGCCCCGGGTTCCGCCGAGATCTCGCTGCGGCCGGCCATGCCGGTGCCGCCGATGTGGATCGGCGGCCAGTCAGCGGCTGCCCTGCGGCGTGCCGTCCGGTTCGGCGATGGCTGGCTGTCGGGTCTGCAGACCCCGCGCGAGTTCGCGGCCAGCGCAGCCCGCCTCGGCGAGCTATCGGAGGAGGCAGGCCGGCCCAGGCCGCGGCTGGGCATCTGCCTGCACGCCGCCCTCGGCGAGCGTCCCGCCGCCGGGCTGGCCGGCCTCACCGCCGCGAGCATGGAGCGCATGTTCGGCGTGCCCGCCGACCGCGCCCGGCAACTGGCCATCGGCGGGACACCCCGCCAGGTCGCTGATCACTTCGCGCTCTACGCCGAAGCAGGGGCAGAACTGCTGGCGGTCACCTGCTACCCGGCACCCATGGAACAGTCCTGGGAACTGCTGGCCGAGACCCAGCGTCTGCTCAACCAGCACTGAGCGCGGGATCCCGCCGACCG
>Ga0306926_10003138_pt1 | contig 17037 bp, 9 predicted proteins | sample flu12Cox44000178_FD_203759 | JGI IMG/M metagenome (GOLD analysis project Ga0306926, IMG submission 203759) | Lab enrichment of tropical soil microbial communities from Luquillo Experimental Forest, Puerto Rico - flux8day.12C.oxic.44.000.178 (v2)... | ecosystem: Environmental > Terrestrial > Soil... | reverse complement strand
TTGTAGGAGCCGAGGGCCGCGAGCGTGGCCGCCTCCTCGAGATCCGCATCCTCCATGACGATGATCGGATCGTTGCCGCCGAGCTCGAGCACCTGGCGCTTGTAGACGGCCTTGGCGGCGATGTATCTGCCGACCGCGACGCCGCCGGTGAAGGTGATCAGGTCGATGTCTGGGTGCGTCAGCAGCTCGTCGGCGATCTCGCGCGGGTCACCGGTGAGGACGCTCAACATCTCCGGCGGCAGTCCCGCCTCGTAAAGAATGTCCGCCAGCAACAGCGCACTGAGCGGCGTCTTCTCCGAGGGCTTCAGCACCATGCGGTTGTTGCTGGCGATGCTGGGTGCCACCTTGTGAGCGACCTGGTTCAGCGGATGGTTGAAGGGCGTGATCGCACAGATCACCCCGAGCAAGGGCTCGCGCAGGGTGTAGACCTTGCGCCGTTTGCCGTGCGCCGTGAGGTCGCAGGAGAAGATCTGCCCGTCGTCCTGCAGCGCGGCGTTGCCGGCGAACAGGAACACATCGCAGGCACGGCCCACCTCGTAGACCGAATCCTTCTTGCACAGGCCGCTCTCGGCGGTGATGAGGTTCGCGATCTCCTCGGTGCGCGCGCGGAGCGCCTCCGCAGTCTGATAGCAGATGCGGTAGCGCTCATAACGGGTGAGGCGCGGGCGAAACGCCTTGCCGAGCGCGATCGCGCGGTGGACGTCGGCGACGGACGCCCGTGCGACGGTGCCCACGAGTGCTCCCGTATAGGGGTTGAAGACCTCACTCGAGCGCTCGGTGCTAGTCGGCATGGTTCAGCACCCAGTCGAAGGCATCGAAGTTGCGCCAGCGGCGGTCGACATCGAGCCCTGCAAAGCGGCGATTCATGATGAGCGGTACCCGCTGCTCCGAGAGGCCGCCGTGCGAGCGCAACGGCGCATCGAGACCCGAAAGATCGTGCTTCGCCGCGGCGCCACCGATCACCACCGGCCGCTCGGCAATGACCACCAGGTCGCCGATGCGATCGGCGGGCAGCTCGAAGCGGCGGGCGGCGTCGGCGCGGGTCAGGACGAGCTCGATGCCGCGGAGCGCCGCGATGCGCTCCGCGACAGCGGTGGGCGCGAGGTCGGCGGGCAAATACACGGTCGCGTACGCGCCCAGCGCCCCGTGATGAACGACGTACGGGTCGGTGATCGGCAGGATCACACGCGTGCGACCGGCGCCGAGCCCGTCATCGAGTATGTCCTGGAGGTAGATGACGTTGGGGCTCGCATCGAGGCGCGTCTTGGCGTTCATGCCGTGATCGGCAGTGACGGCGATGGCGCAGCCCTCATCCTCCAGCTCCGCGAGGTAGCGGTCCATCATGCGGTAGAACGCATTCGCCTCGGCCGAGCCCGGTGCGTGTTTGTGCTGCACGTAGTCGGTGGTGGAGAGGTACATGACATCGGGAGTGCGCGCGCGCATCAGCTCGACCCCGGCGACGAACACGAACTCCGAGAGCTCGGCGCTGTAGACACTCGGCACCGGCAGACGCACGAGCTCGAGTACCCCGTCGATACCGTGCTCATCGAGCGTCGCCTGGTCAGCCTTCTCCGCGGAGAAGCACACCCCGCGCAGCCTGTGACCCAGGAGCTTGCGCAGTTTGTCCTTCGCCGTTACCACCGCCACCTTGCAGCCGGCGTCGGCGAGCGCGGCGAGGAGGGTGGGGGCGCGCAGCCACTTCGGATCGTTCATCATGACCTCGACACCGCTTTCGGTGTCGTAGAGGTAGTTGCCGCAGATACCGTGAACGGCGGGTGATGCTCCCGTGACGATCGAGAGATTGTTAGGGTTGGTGAAGCTCGGAATGACGCAGTCGGCGATCACGGACGCGCCCTCAGCCAGCACCCGCTCCATCCACGGCATGTGGCCGCCGGCGACCGCCTGGGCGATGTAATCCGGCTCGCAGCCATCGACGCACACCACGACCGACGGCCGCTCCGGCAGGCGGTAGCTGCGGCCGTTGACTTCGATACGACGCATCACGGTCTCATCCTCTCAATCAGGCGGCGGCCCGCATCTCGGCGAGCACCTGGCCGACGGCATGGACGGCGCCGCCAATGCCGCGCTCGCCGAGCTGCCCCATGCAGCCGACACGGAAGGTTTCGAGCGTGGTGAGCTTCCCGGGATAGAGGATGTAGCCCCGTGTCTTGACGGCGTTGTAGAAGCTCTTGAAGGTATAGCGAGGGCTATCCGGCGCGTAGAACGTCACGATGATCGGCGCCTGGATCGCGGCGGGCAGGAAGCTGCGGAGCCCGAGCTTTGCCATGCCGTCGATCAGAGTGCTGCAGTTCTGCCGGTAGCGCGCGTGGCGCGCGACGCGTCCGCCTTCCTCGAGATACTGCGCGATGGCCGAGTCGAACGCCGCGACGACGTGCGTCGGCGGGGTGTAGCGCCACTGCGTGGTCTTCTGCATGTACACCCACTGGTCGTAGAGATCCATCGCGAGCGAGTGGGACGTTCCCTCGCAACGCTCGAGCACCGCGCGGCGCACGATGGCGAAACCCATGCCGGGCGGTCCCTCGAGGCATTTCCCCGAGGCGGCCACGACCGCATCGAACGGTGTGCGTCGCGCATCGATCTCGAGCGCGCCGAAGGAGCTCATCGCGTCGACGATGAGGCCCCGGCCGTGGCGGGCGACGACCTCGGCCACCTCGTGGAGCGGATTGAGGATGCCGGTGCTGGTCTCGCAGTGCACGAGCGCGACGTGGCTGATCGAGGCGTCCGCTGCGAGTGCGCGTTCGATGTCGGCGACCGCCACCTGGGTGTCCTCCGCGTAATCGATCGTCGTCAGCTTGCGGCCGAGGACGCGGCAGATTCTCGCGATGCGCTGACAGTAGGCGCCATTCTGCGGCACGAGTACGTGGCCGCTGCGCGGTACGAGCGTGCCGATCGCCGCCTCGACCGAGAAGGTGCCGCTGCCCTGGAGCGGGACACACTCGTGCGTGTCGGCACCGGAGACGATCTGCAACAGGCGCTCGCGGATGCGCCCCGTGATGCTGTTGAAATCGACGTCCCACGAGCCCCAGTCGTGCAGCATCGCCTGGCGGGTGCGGAGCGAAGTCGTGAGGGGTCCCGGGGTGAGGAGATAGGGTTCGGTGGTCATGGGAGTGCACCCTGGCGGTGGACGGGGAATCTTAAGCGCAAAGCGTAGGCGATGAGCATCACCGCGACGCTCACGAGGCCGAAGATGAGCGCGACGCGCTGCTCGGGGATGACCGCCATGGCGGCCACGATGGCGAGCATGGCGATGATCGTGAATCGCGTGAGCCAGGGATAGCCCCACATGCGCACGAGGAGCCGCGCGGGCGCATCGCGCTCGAGCTGCCGGCGCAGCCGCAGTTCCGCCACCGCGATCAGGACGTAGACGAATATCGCGACGGTGCCGTAGGAATTGACCAGGAACGCAAAGATCCGGTCGGGAGAGAGATAACTCATGACGACCGTGACATAGCCGAACGCGGTGCTCGCTAAGATCGCGGCGACCGGCACACCGCGGGTATCGAGCCGGGAGAACGCGGCGGGTGCATCGCCGCGCCGCGCGAGCGCCATGAGCATGCGCGAGGAGGCGAACAGACCCGAGTTGAGTGCCGACAGTACCGCAGTCAGCACCACGATGCTCATCAGCGTGGCTGCGGCCGGAACCCGCAGTTCTTCCATGACGCTCACGTAGGGGTGTGCCATGCGCACCGTGTCGTTCCACGGCACGATGGCGACGACGAGGAAGATCGAGCCGATATAGAAGATGAGCACGCGCCAGATGACCGACTGCGTGGTCTCCGCCACCGCCCGCTCGGGTTCGGCCGACTCGGCCGCAGCGATGGTCACGATCTCCGCGCCGAAGTAGAAACCCGTCGCGGCCACCGCACCGGTCAGTACGGGCACGATGCCGTTCGGCATGAAGCCACCATGTGCGGTGAGGGCGGCGATGCCGCCCTGGGCGCCGGGCCACGCGCCGAGTGCGAACGCCGCGCCCGCGCACAGGAATGCGACGATGGCCGCGACTTTGATGGAAGCGAACCAGAACTCCGCTTCGCCATAAGAGCGCACCGAGAGCAGGTTGACGAGGGTGAAGAGACTCATGAGCGCGAGTGTGTACTGCCAGGGCGGGACTCCCGGCCACCACGTTCCGAGGATTTTCGCGCCGGCGACCGCTTCCAGCGCCACCACAATCACCCAGAAGTACCAGTACATCCAGCCGGTGAGGAAGCCCGCGAGCTCACCGAGCGCGAGGCGGTTGTACTCGTAGAAGCCGCCGATCGCAGGGTAGGCGACCGCCATCTCTCCCAGCATGCGCATGACGAGCACCACCAGCGTACCGGTGAGTGCGAAGGAGATCACGGCCGCGGGACCTGCCGCGCCGATGACCACCCCACTGCCGACGAAAAGGCCCGCACCGATGACGCCGCCGAGCGCGATCATCTGCATGTGACGCCGCCGCAGCGAGCGGCGCAGCCCGGCGTTTGCCGGCACCTCCGTTGTCAGCGCGCGTTCCGCGACCATCGGTGCGGCAGCCAGTCTCAGCGCGCTCAGGAATACTGACGGTATTTCGCGAGATAGCGAACCGGTTTCGAGAGCGCATCCCGCCGGAACGGATCCCCGAGCTCCTGCGTCACCATCATCTCGAGCACCGTGGTCTTGCCGTCGCTCTGTGCCCGCGCGGCATCGCGCAGCGCCGCCGCGATGTCGGCGGTTCGCTCGACCGTCACACCCTCGCAGCCGAAGGCGCGCGCCACCGCCGCCCAGCTCGGGTTCTCGAGATTCACGCCCTGATAGCGCCGCGAGTAGAAGTCGACGTGGTTCTTCTTCTCCGCGCCCCACTGGCTGTTGTTGAATACGACCACGGTGACGCCGATGCGCTCGCGCGCGCAGGTGAGCAATTCGTTGAAGCTGATGCCCCACGCGCCGTCGCCGACGTAGGCGAAGGCCGGTCTCCCTGGGCTCGCGACTTTCGCGCCACAGATGACCGGGAAGGCGTAGCCGCAGTTGCCGAAGCTCATGGCGGCGAACATCGAGCGCGGCTTCTCGAAGCGCAGGTAGGAATTCGCGACCGAGCAGATGTTGCCGATGTCGGTGGAGACCATGGCGCCCTCCGGCATGGCCTGCTCGAGTGCCCGCAGCATCTCGCGCGGGTGCATGTACTTCGAGCCGGCCGCGACCTCGAGCGAGTACGGATCGCGTTCCTGGGTCCAGGCGCTGAGCTCGGCTTCCCACGCGCCTTTCTCGGAGGCGATGCGCGCGAGACGTTCGGCGCGGCTCGCCGCGCCGGCGAGCGTGCGCCCCTTGAGGCGCTCGAGGAGCGCGGCGGCGGCGGCGCGTGCATCAGCCTGGATGCCGACCGAGATCGGCTTGACGAGCCCGAGCACGCGCGGGTCGCTGTCGATCTGGATGATCTTCGCTTGTCGCGGCCAGTAGTCGAGACCGTGTTGGGGCAGGGTGCCGAAGGGACCGAGGCGCGTACCGAGTGCGAGCACGACATCCGCCTGCGCGATGAGCTTCATGGCGGCCTTGGAACCCTGGTAGCCGAGCGGGCCGGCGGCGAGCGCATGGGAGGCGGGAAAGGAGTCGTTGTGCAGATAGCTGTTGCAGACCGCCGCACCGAGCAGGTCCGCGAGCGCCACCGCTTCCGCGGTTGCGCCCGCCGCGATCACCCCGCCGCCGGCGAGGATGACGGGGAAGCGCGCTCCGGCGAGGAGCGTCGCGGCGGCATCCAGCGCCGCCTCATCTCCGGCACCCTGGCCGATGCGCAGCGGCTCGGTGATGGTGGCCTCGATCTCGCCATAGAAGAAGTCGCGCGGAATGTTCAGCTGCGCGGGTCCCCGCTCCAGCATGGCGCGGTCGAAGCAGCGCGCGGCGATCTCGGCCATGCGCTTGGGGTTGTTGACGTGCCCCTGGTACTTGGTGATCTTCGAGAAGATCGGCAGCTGCTCGGTCTCCTGAAAGCCCCCGAGCCCCATCGTCATGGAGCCGGTCTCGGGTGTGATGAATACCACCGGCGAATGTGCCCAGTAGGCCGCCGCGACACCGGTCACGAAGTTCGTCACTCCGGGACCATTCTGCGCGATGCACACGCCGTGGCGTCCCGAGGCACGGGCGTAGCCGTCGGCCATGTGAATCGCGCCCTGCTCGTGCGCCACCGGGACGAAGCGGATGCCGGCAGCGGGGAAGATATCGAGCGCGTCCATGAACGCCGACCCGACGATGCCGAAGACATGCGTGACACCCTGTGCGGCAAGAGTCTCCACCAGCGCTTCCGAGGGTCCCATCTTCTGCAGTTCAGCCATGGACGACTCCGTGCCACTAGTTTCGGCAATTGAGACGATTTGTCTCTTGCTCGTGCATATCTTACGATAGGCACTCGATAGAGCAAGTTAAATTCAGCTTTCGTAGTTCATCCATATCACTTATCGGAATGCATAGCTCGATACCATGAGCACGCGCGCGCTGACGCTCAAAGTAGACGCCCCCGAGGTTGCCAGCGAAACCTCCTCCACGCTGAAGGCCTTCGGCGTGCTGGAAGTCCTCGTGCGTGCCGGGCGCGCCGTGACGCTCTCCGAGCTCATGCAGGCGACGGAGCTGCCGAAGCCCACGCTTCACCGCACGCTCGCGCTGTTTGAGGAGGCGGGGATTCTCACCCGCGAGCCCGGTGGGCGTGCCTACATCGTCGGTGAGCGCCTGTCGCGCTTCGCCCTCGATGTGCTGCGCAGCGATGCCGCGGCGGCTGAGCGGCGCACGGTCTTGCGACGCGTGGTGAGCGAGATTGCCGAGAGCTGCAATCTCGCGGTGCTGCAGAAGGGCGCTCTCATCTATCTCGATCGTATCGAGGCGCCATGGCCGCTGCGCCTGCATCTGCCCGAAGGCGGTGTGGCGCTGCCATTGCACTGCTGCGCGAGCGGCAAGCTGCTGCTCGCGCACCTTCCCGCCGCCGAGCGCGAGCGCCTGCTCGAGGTGATGCCGCTGCAGCGCTTCACCGAGCGCACCATCACTGAGCGAGCGGTACTGGAATCCGAGCTCGATCGGATCGTGAGCGTCGGTTATGCGATCGACAACGAGGAGTACGTCCTAGGTGTCGCCTGCGTCGCGGTTCCGGTGCGCAACCGCCACAACGATGTGATCGCCGCGATCGCCGTGCAGGCGGCGACGGCGCGCCTGCCGTTGATGCGCGCCATTGAGTTCGTACCGCGGCTGCGCGCAGCCGCGACACAGATCGGATCCACATTCGGCTGACACCTACGCACCCGCCGCTTCATCGGACAGCGCCACGGGGCACGGAGATCGACATGGAGATGACGCTCGAGAAACTGGAACGCCACTGGATGCCGTTCACCCCCAACCGCGACTTCAAGCGCCACCCGCGGATGTTCGTGCGCGCGAGCGGTATGCACTACTTCGACCCAAGTGGGCGGCGCGTTCTCGATGGCAGCTCGGGGCTCTTCTGCTCTCCGGCCGGTCACTGCCGGCCGGAGATCACCGCCGCGGTCGCCGAGCAGCTGCAGACACTCGACTACACGCCGTCCTTCCTGCGCGGTCACCCCGCCGCGTTTGCGCTCGCCGACGGGGTTGCCGCGCTCACGCCGCAGGGCCTCGATCACGTGTTCTTCTGCAACTCGGGCTCCGAGGCGGTGGACACGGCGATGAAGATCGCGCTCGCCTACCACCTCGCGCGCAACGAGGGACAGCGCACTTATTTCGTCTCGCGCGAGCGCGCCTATCACGGCGTCAACATCGGCGGCACGGCCCTGAGCGGCATGGTGCGCAACCGCGAGACCTTCGGCGCGCTGATGCCGGCGATCCTGCATCTGCGGCACACGCTGCTGCCGGAGAATCGGCTCAGCCGCGGCCTGGGCGCAAGCGGAGTCGAGCTAGCGGATGACCTGCAGCGCTTCGTGAATCTCGTCGGCGAGAAGCGCATTGCCGCGGTATTCGTCGAGCCGATCGCCGGATCGACCGGTGTCATTCTTCCGCCGCGCGGCTACCTCGAGCGGCTGCGTGAGATCTGCACGCGCTACGGGATTCTGCTGGTGTTCGATGAGGTGATCTGCGGTTTTGGCCGGACCGGAGCGCCCTTCGCCGCGAGCACCTTCGGCGTCACTCCCGATCTCATCACGATGGCCAAGGCGCTCACCAACGGTGCCCAGCCGATGGGCGCGGTGGCGGTGCACGACAGCATTTACCGCACCATCCTCGATGCGGCACCCGACGGAGCACCGGAATTCTTCCATGGCTACACCTATTCCGCGCACCCGGCGGCGTGTGCGGCGGGGCTGGCGACGCTCGCGATCTACGAACGCGAGCAGCTGTTTGCCCGCAGCCGGGAACTCTCGGGCTACTTCCTCGATGCGATGTTCGCGCTCCAGGACCTGCCCGCGGTGGCCGATGTCCGCGGTTACGGCCTCCTGGCCGGCATCGAGGTCAAAGCGGGCAAGGCGCCCGGCGTGCGTGGCGCGGAGCTGCAGGCGAAATTGTTCGACCGCGGGCTGCACGTGAAGACGACCGGCGATGTTGCGATCATGGCGCCGGCCTTCATCGCGAGCCACGCCGACATCGACCAGATGGCCGCGATGCTGCGCGAGGCGATTTCAGACTTCTGATTCGGCATCCGCGGGGCCTGCGGCCACGGCCACCGTAGGGAGAGACGTCAGTGCCGAGCCTGCCCTCGCACGCGCGTGTCGTCATCATCGGCGGCGGGATCGTCGGTTGCAGTGTCGCCTACCATCTCGCCAGGCGCGGCTGTACCGATGTGCTGCTGCTCGAGCGACGCCGTCTGACGTGCGGCACCACGTGGCACGCCGCGGGGCTCCTCGGCCAGCTGCGCGCGACGCACAACCTCACGCGCCTCGCGCAGTACACCACCGAGCTCTACGCCGGACTCGAGCGTGAGACGGGGCAGGCAACCGGCTTCAGGCAGTGTGGCTCGATCGCAGTCGCTGCGAGCGAAGCGCGGCTCGAGGAGCTCAGGCGTGGCGCCTCCATGGCACTTTGTTTCGGCCTCGAGGCGCAGATCCTCTCGGCCGGCGCCGCAAAGGAGCGGTGGCCGCTCCTTTCGACCGAAGGGCTTCTCGGCGCGGTCTTTCTGCCGCGAGACGGCCGGACCAACCCGGTGGACACGACGCAGGCGCTCGCCCGCGGTGCGCGCGCCGCGGGCGTACGCATCATCGAGGACCTCGCTGTCACCGGCATTCTGACCGCCCACGGCCGGGTGACGGGCGTGGTGACCGCAGAGGGTGAGGTCCGCGCCGACGCCGTCGTGAACTGCGCCGGCATGTGGGCGCGCGAGGTGGGCGGCTGGGCGGACGTTACCGTTCCGCTGCACGCCGCCGAGCACTTCTACATCGTCACCCAACCGATCGCGGGTCTCGCGTCCGGGCTTCCCGTGCTGCGCGACGCCGATGCCTGCTCTTATTTCAAGGAGGACACCGGCAAGCTTCTCGTCGGGTGGTTCGAGCCGCGCGCCAAGCCCTGGGGAGAGCACGGCATCCCTGCGAGCTTCGCCTTCGATCAGTTGCCCGCAGATATCGGTCACATCGAGCCACTCATCGCCGCGGCCGTGCGGCGCGTGCCGGCGCTCGAGTCGGCGGGCGTGCAGGTGTTCTTCAACGGTCCGGAGAGTTTCACACCCGACGATCGATATCTTCTCGGCGAGACGCCGGAGCTGCGCGGCATGTACGTCGCGGCCGGCTTCAACTCGATCGGTATCCAGTCGGCGGGCGGGGCAGGGAAGGTTCTCGCCGACTGGATCATCGATGGCCATCCGCCGTTTGACCTGTGGGACGTCGATGTTCGCCGCTGTCTGCCGTTCCAGCGCAACCGGCGCTACCTTCGCGACCGCACGGTCGAGTCACTCGGCCTGCTCTACGCGATGCATTGGCCGTTCCGGCAGGCCGAGAGCTCGCGCGGTGTGCGCAAGTCCGCTTTGCACGACCGGCTGACCGCTGCCGGCGCCTGTTTCGGAGAAGTCGCGGGGTACGAGCGCCCCAACTGGTTCGCGGCGCCCGGGACGCAGCCGCGTTATGAATACAGCTACGGGCGGCAGAACTGGTTCGGGCAATCGGCGGCCGAGCACCGGGCGGTGCGCGAGCGCGTTGGCCTCTTCGATCAGTCCTCCTTCGCCAAGTTCGTGCTGAAGGGCCGCGATGCCACGCGCGTCCTTGGGCGCCTGTGTGCCAATGACATCGACGTGCCGATCGGCCGGATCGTCTATACGCAGTGGCTGAATGAGCGCGGTGGGATCGAGGCCGACCTAACTGTTACCCGCGAGGCCGAGGATGCCTATCTCATCGTGACCTCCTGCGCGACCCAGACGCGCGATTTCGCCGGACTCTGCCGCGCCATTCCCGATGACGCGCGCGCGGTGGCGGTCGATGTGTCGTCAGCTCATGTGGTGCTCGGGCTCATGGGGCCGCGCAGCCGCGAGCTCCTCGCGACGCTGACCGATGCCGACCTCTCGACCGCGGCTTTCCCGTTCGCCACCTCACGCGTCATCGACTTGGGTTACGCGCGTGTCCGCGCGAGCCGCATCACTTACGTGGGAGAGCTCGGGTACGAGCTGTATGTCCCCACAGAATTCGCGCAGTCGGTGTACGACGTGATCACCGAGGCCGGCCGGCCGTTTGGGCTCTGCCTCGCGGGCTACCACGCGCTCAACAGCTTGCGGATGGAGAAGGCCTACCGTCATTGGGGCCACGACATCGGCGACGAGGACACCCCGCTCGAGGCCGGCCTCGGATTTGCGGTCGCCTGGAACAAGCCCGGGGGTTTCGTCGGCCGCGAGGCGCTGTGCCGGCAACACGAGGCCGGCGTGCGGCGGCGCCTCATCGCATTGGCTCTCGAGAGATCGGAGCGGCTCCTTTATCACAATGAGCCCATCTGGCGCGACGGTGAGCTGGCCGGCCGCATCACCTCGGGGACGTTCGGGCACACGGTCGGCGCGGCGCTCGGGCTCGGCTACGTCGCGAATCGCGGAGAAACCGTGAGCGATGAGTGGATCGCGACGGGCCACTACGAGGTCGAGGTCGCGGCCCAACGCGTGGCCGCGCGCGTTTCGCTGCGGGCCTTCTACGACCCTGCGGGCGAGCGGGTCAGAAATTGAAGGGCGCGCATTTGAAGTTCGCGCAGATTTGACGCCCGCGTCTCTTTGTAGTCTGCATGCAACAGTCGGAGCGTATGCTACTGCAGCGGAGCGGGGGCGGTGCGCGGAATACATCTGATCTCAAAAGCGCCGGAGTCCTGTTCAGATGACGTATTTATTCAAGCGTGGGGCGAGTAGAGTGTTATAGAAGTCATAGTGGGAGGACCGTGTGCCGGCCACGAGCGTCAGCGTGGCGAATTTACAACTTTAAATCTAACCCGAATCTCAAAGGGGCAACGATGAAGCCGAACCCGAAGATCTCAGCGGCCGTGGCAGCCATCCTGAGCGCCTCCAGCGCAGGCATTGTCTTTGCCGCACCGGCCGACCAGGCCGAGCAGGCCGAAGCGACTGCCCCGACCGGGCTGCAGGAAGTGACCGTCACCGCGCAGCGCCGCACGGAAAACGTTCAGGACGTGCCCATTACGGTGCAGGTGCTGACCGGGGCGGCGCTGACGCAGCTCAACGTCACCAACTTCAATGACGTGCTGAAGTACACACCGAACGTGACCTACAGCGGTAACGGTCCGGGCACCGGCAACATCTTCATGCGCGGACTGGGCGGCATTGGCTCCGGCAACCAGTCGCAGTCGACCACCGCCGCGTTCCCGAACGTGGCGCTGTATCTCGATGACCAGTCGATGCAGTTCCCGGCCCGTAACAACGACCCGTATGTCGTCGACCTCGAGCGTATCGAGGTGCTCGAGGGCCCGCAGGGCACGCTCTTCGGCGGTGGCGCGCAGGCGGGCGCGATTCGTTACATCACCAACAAGCCGAAGCTCAATGCAACCTCGGGGGACTTCAACCTGGGTTACGGCTACACCGCAGGCGGCGACCACAACAGTCAGCTGAACGGCGTGCTCAACGTGCCCATCATCCCGGACGTGCTTGGCGTGCGTGCCGTGTTCTTCAACGAGCATCAGGGCGGCTACATCTCGAACGTCCCGAGTACCATCAGCTATCCGGCGGGCTCGGTTGGCGCAACGATCGGTGGCAACCCGATAGCCAGCAACGGCGCGCTGCTGGCGAACAATGCCAACAGCGTGGACTATCAGGGCGCACGTGTCTCGCTGCTGTGGAAGATCAACGACAACTGGAACTTCCTGCTGCAGCAGAACTACCAGGACATGGAGGCGGACGGCTGGTTCTACGCCTATCCGCAGGACTCGAACGGCGTCGATCTGCAGCGCTACCAGATCGCGGCCTTCCAGCCGGGGAACAACAAGGACCGTTACGAGAGCACCGCCTGGACGTTCAACGGTCAGTTCGGCGGTCTGAGCGCCATCTACACCGGCAGCTACATGGTCCGTCACATCGACGGGCGGCAGGACTATTCCAATTATCTGCGCAGCACCAGCGGCTCGTACTACGGCTGCATAGGCCCGGGCGCGCTCTACTTCAACGCCAAGAAGTTCCCGTCGCTCGCGGGCCACCCGACGGTGTGTTACGCGCCGGTGGCCAACTGGAGGGATCAGGTTCAGAACAACCATCAGGAGCAGGAGTTCCGGATCACCTCGAGCCCGGACTACCGGCTGCGCGGCCTGTTCGGTGCTTATTGGGAGAAGTTCGTCATCTATGACCAGCAGGACTTCAATTATCGTGTCATTCCGGAGTGCGGTCCGACGGGCCCGGCGCCGGGAGCTCCGGACTGCCTGAGCGCGGTGGGGCCGCTGCCGGGCACCTTTGCGAGCAACCCGTCACTGCGTACCGGCACGAATACCGCGTTCGGCGAAGACGACCAGCGCGGCTACAAGCAGACCGCTGTCTTCGCGTCGCTCGATTTCGACCTGATACCGAAGACGCTGATTTTGACCGGCGGCCTGCGCTGGTTCCACTACGACGACTTCGAGTATGGGTCGCGGTTCACGACCGAGACCACCAGCCCCCTCATCCTGAACCACCCGAACGGGGCGTGCACGGCAGCGGGGTCCTGCGGTTTCCCGATGAACCTCTCGAAGACCGAGACCGGCACCCGGGGCCGCGTCAACCTCCAGTGGAATATCAACCCGGACATGATGGCGTACTACACCTTCTCGCAGGGCTACCGTCCGGGTGGCTTCAACCGTACCCATTCGCTGCCCAACGGGCAGGTATTCCTCGCGGCCGAGATCCCGTACTGCACCTACCCCGGTGGCGTCAAGACCTGCATCCCGAACGGCTACCAGTACGAGAAGCCTGCAGGCTGGAGTCCGGACAACCTGATCAACAACGAGGTTGGCTTCAAGAGCGAGCTCCTGGACCATCACTTGTTGTTCAACGTGTCGGCGTACTACATGAAATGGAAGGACCAGCAGCTGTCGCTGTTCGCTCCGACCATCCTCGGCAACACGACCTTCAACGTCAACGGACCCGACTTCCACATCAAGGGCTTCGAGGTTCAGTTCGTCGCGCACATCACCGACGGGCTCTCCGTACAGGGATCGAGCTCCGTCAACAGCGCGAGCCAGTCGAGTTCGCCGTGTCTCGAATCGGTGGGCGTGACCAGCAACCCGAAGACCGCGAACAATCCCACCCCGGCCGGTCAATGCGCGGTGGTCAACAGTCCGACGGGTCCGGTCCCGAACGCGTTGGGGGCGTACGGCACGCCGCCGGCGTTCTCACCGCCCTGGCAGTTCAACGTGCGCGCGCGCTACGACTGGCATAACGTTGCCTGGCACCCCTTCATCTGGGTGGGCGCCAGCCACACGGGTCCGATGACCAACAATCCGAGGAACTACTTCGACGGCAGTGATCCGAGATACTCTCAGCCGCCCGTCACCACGCTGCTGCTGTACCCGATCCCGTCGAGCACGACCTACGATGGGGCGCTTGGCGTCACCAAGGACAACTGGACGGCGCAGGTCAACGCCAGCAACTTCACCAATGCCTATGGGCCGTCAAACGTCACCTCGGGGCAATTCATCAAGGCGGAAATTCCACTGCGGCCGCGCGTCGTGAATTTCCTGGTGAGCTACTCGTTCTGAAATCGATAGCGGCTGCTGCCGGCTGCTGGCGCGGGCTGTTGCAGTAGAATAAAGGGCGGACCGAAGCACGGTCCGCCCTTTATTTTCCGGAATGCAGATGTGAGCGACTCGACGATTGCCGCTGCCGCACGCCCGACCCCCGCCGCGGACGCTCCCGACATCGGGCGCATCCGCACCCTGACGCGCGAGCACAAATTCACCGAGGTGCTGGCGCTCGCGCCGTCACTGCGACCCGAGATACCCGCCCACCGCGATGCCGTGCTGTGCCTCGCCATCGCGCAACGGCACCTGCATCGCATCCCCGAGGCGCAGCGGACGCTCGCCGAGCTCGCGTTTCACCACCCGCGCTTCAGCCGGCTCCATGAAGAGCGTGGGCGCTGCTTCGTCGAGCTGCGCGATGCACCGAGCGCCATCGAAGCATTCCTGCTTGCGGTCAACATCAACCATACGCTCGCGGGCAGCTGGTCGATGCTCGAGGGGCTGTACCGCATGATCGGGGAGCCGCAGAACGCCGCCATGGCGGGCAGTCACGTGGCGACACTGCGCAAGCTGCCGCGCGACATCGTTACCGCGACCGGGCTGTTCGCGGACGGTGATCTGGAGCCGGCCGAGTCGCTGATCCGCGCCTACCTGCTGCAGCACGGCGATCACATCGAGGCGATGCGCCTGCTCGCGCGCATCGGCATCGCTCACAAGGTATACGACGACGCCGAGCTGCTGCTCGCCGCGGTGCTCGCGCAGGCCCCCGACTATCGGCTCGCGCGCCAGGATTACGTCGGTGTGCTCATCGAGCTGCACCGCTACGATGACGCCCGCCGCGAGATCGAGCGGCTGCTTCCGGCCGACCCGGACAACCGCGAGCTCAAGACGCAGTTCGCGGCCTGCTGCGTCGGCCTCGGTGATCACGAGCGCGCCATCGATCTCTATCAGGCGCTGCTGGCCGGGACGCCGCTCGACGCCGAGCTGCACCTGTCGATCGGTCACGCCCTCAAGACGCTCGGCCGCACGCCCGCGGCGATCGCCAGCTACGGGCAGGCGGCGGCTTGTCGGGCCGACTTCGGGGACGCGTACTGGAGCCTGGCAAATCTGAAGACCTACCGCTTCACCGAGGAGGAGCGTGCGCACATCCGGCAGGTGCTCGAGTCGCAGAGCACGATGCCGGTCGACCGCTACCACCTGTGCTTCGCGCTCGGCAAGGCACTCGAGGACCGCGGCGAATACGCGGAATCCTTCCGCTGTTACGAGCGCGGTAACGCACTCAAGCATACCGAGATCCGCTATCAGCCGGCGATCATCGAAAACAACACGCGCTGGCAGATCGAGGTGTGCACGCCGGAGCTGTTCGGCGGCCGCCGCGGCTGGGGCGCGCCGGACCCCGATCCGATCCTGATCGTCGGCCTGCCGCGCTCGGGCTCGACGCTCCTCGAGCAGATCCTCGCCTCACATTCCAGGGTCGAAGGAACCACCGAGCTTCCCAACATCCAGCAGCTCGTGACGCGCCTGCGCGGTCGTGATCCGGACCCGGAGAACCCGCGCTACCCGCCGAACCTGGCGCACCTGAGCGCGGAAGACTTTCGCACGCTCGGTGAGCAGTACCTGGCCGGCACCCGCGTGTACCGCAGCGCGGGTAAGCCGTTCTTCATCGACAAGAACCCGAACAACTTCCGGCACCTGGGCCTCGTGCAGCTGATGCTTCCCAGCGCGCGCATCATCGACGCGCGCCGCGAGCCGATGGGCTGCTGCTTCAGTAATCTCAAGCAGCTCTTCGCCCAGGGCCAGGAGTTCACCTACAGCATCGAGGACATCGCGCGCTACTACCGCACTTACCTCGAGCTCATGCGCCATTGGGACGAGGTGCTGCCGCCCGGCCGCATCCTGCGCGTCTACCACGATGACGTGGTGGAGGACCTCGAAGGCAACGTCCGGCGGCTGCTCGAGTATTGCGGTCTCGACTTCGAGCCTCAGTGCGTCGCCTTCCACGAGACTCGCCGCAGCATCCGCACCGCGAGCTCCGAGCAGGTGCGGCAGGCCATCTACCGGGAAGGGCTCGACCAGTGGAAGCACTTCTCGCCCTGGCTCGGGCCCCTCGAGGACGCGCTCGGCGATGCACTGAGCCGCTACCGCGAATGAATTCCCCGCGCACGCTCAAAGCGGGTCGCAACGACCCCTGTCCCTGCGGCAGCGGCAGGAAGTACAAGCACTGCTGTGGATCGGTGTCGTCTGCCGCCCCCGTGCCGGAGGCGCAGTCCCTGATCGATGCCGCGAATGACCTGCGGGCAAAAGGCAGACCGCAGGAATCGGTGGCGCTTTATCGACGCGCCCTCGCGATCGAGCCGCGCTCGGACGAGGCGCACAACAACCTTGGCAATGCGTTCGTGGAGCTGGGACAGCCCGCGGAGGCGGCTGACTGCTATCGGCGTGCGCTCGCGCTGAGCGGCGACAATGCGGTGATACTGTGCAATCTCGCCAACACTCTGCGCATGCTCGGGCAGCTGGAAGAGGCGGTCACCTGCAGCCGCCGGTCGATCGCGCTCGACCCCACGCTCAGCATGGCGCACAACAACCTGGGACTCCTCCTCGCCGGCCTGGGGCAGCGCGAGCAGGCCGTGGCAAGCTATCGCCAGGCGCTCGCTCTGAAGCCCGGCTACGTGGAAGCGCTCAATAATCTCGGCAGTCTGCTGGGCGAACTCGGCGAACGCCGCGAAGCGCTCTCACTCCTGCGCCGCGCCCTCGACCTTGACCCTGGACGCGCCGGCACCCACGGCAACCTCGGGCACGTGCTGTTCGAATTGGGCGAGATCGAAGAGGCGGGGGCCAGCTTTCGCCGCGCCGTAGCGCTGCAACCTGACTCTGCGGCGCTTCATACGAGCCTCGCGGCGGCGCAGCGCATGGAACGGCGTGCCGGCGAAGCGGAAGCGAGTTGCCGGGCGG
>Ga0306926_10003131_pt1 | contig 17047 bp, 14 predicted proteins | sample flu12Cox44000178_FD_203759 | JGI IMG/M metagenome (GOLD analysis project Ga0306926, IMG submission 203759) | Lab enrichment of tropical soil microbial communities from Luquillo Experimental Forest, Puerto Rico - flux8day.12C.oxic.44.000.178 (v2)... | ecosystem: Environmental > Terrestrial >... | reverse complement strand
GCATCCCGAGATGGTGTTCCAGCCGATGCCCTGTCAACATTGCGAGAACGCGCCATGCGAAACGGTTTGCCCGGTCAACGCGACTGTTCATAGCGAGGACGGGCTCAATGTGATGGCTTATAACCGCTGCGTCGGCACGCGTTTTTGTTCGAACAACTGCCCTTACAAGGTGCGCAGGTTCAATTATTTCGATTACAACCAGCGACCAGTCGGCAAGAGAAAGCTCGTCGGCGCATTGAACATCTTTGCGGAATACTTTGCGCCGCTCACCACCAAGGGCGCGCCCGACACGATGAAGATGCAGAAGAATCCTAACGTTACCGTGCGCATGCGCGGCGTGATGGAGAAATGCACCTACTGTGTGCAACGCATTCAAGAGGCAAAAATTGCGGCACTCGCGCACGCAGGCGCCTCGTCGGATACGCTGATTCCGCGGGACTCGTTTACGACTGCATGCGCGCAAGCTTGCCCAACCGAAGCGATTGTTTTTGGCGATATCAAGGACCCGGAGAGCCGCGTCTCAAAGATGAAACAACAGGACCGCAATTACAGGATCCTCGACTATTTGAACATTATTCCGCGAACGAGTTATCTCGCGCGGCTGCGTAATCCAAATCTGAAAATGCCTGACGCGAAAGATGTCGGGATCGCAAGCCAGGTCGAGGCATTACCGGAGTAACGCTTTTATATGGACGGAGCACCAGCAGCAGTACCGGAAGTCCAGGAGGCAGAGCGGCGAATTGCGCATATTCCGCTGGTCCTAAACCGGCGCAATTTCAACTGGCTCACACAGCGCATTTCCGAAGTAGTGGAGCAACCCGCGCCGCGCTGGTGGTGGGTGATTTTCACCATTACTGCAAGCGCCGCTATCTTCGGCCTTTTTTGCATTGGCTATCAGATTTCCACAGGCGTCGGCACATGGGGAAATCAGATTCCAGTCGGCTGGGCTTGGGACATCACGAACTTCGTTTTCTGGATCGGTATCGGACACGCCGGTACACTGATCTCAGCGATCTTGTTTTTGCTTCGCCAAAAGTGGCGTACGTCGATCAATCGTTCCGCAGAGGCGATGACGCTGTTTGCAGTAATCTGCGCGGCGATTTTCCCAGGCATCCACGTCGGCCGGTTCTGGATGGCTTGGTATTTGGCGCCGATACCGAACAACTGGGGCATCTGGCAAAACTTTCGCAGCGCGCTGATGTGGGACGTGTTCGCGGTCTCAACCTATTTTACCGTGTCGGTCCTATTTTGGTACACCGGCTTGGTTCCGGATTTGGCGACGTTACGCGATCGCGCGACCACGAGGATCAGGAAATTTCTGTTCGGAATTTTCGCTCTTGGCTGGCGCGGCTCGAATCGGCACTGGCGCCATTACGAAATGGCGTATCTGCTGTTGGCCGGTCTATCCACGCCGCTGGTTCTTTCGGTGCACAGCGTTGTATCATTCGACTTCGCCACGACGCTTGTGCCCACTTGGCATACTACAGTTTTCCCCCCTTACTTCGTCGCCGGCGCCATATTCGGCGGGTTCGCGATGGTGCTAACGCTGCTCTTACCCGCTCGCGCGATCTTCAAGTTGCAGGACGTGATCACACCACAGCACGTCGACAAAATGGCGAAGATCATTTTGTTGACCGGCTCATTCGTCGGTTACGCGTACGCGATGGAGTTTTTCATGGCGTGGTACAGCGGCAGTTCGTTCGAGCGCTACGCATTTTGGAACCGAGTTTTCGGCCCGTACTGGTGGTACTGGTGGTTCGGGATGCTCTTTTGCAACGTGCTTTCGCCGCAGCTGTTTTGGTTCCGCTGGTGCCGTCGCAATGTGCTGGTCGTTTTCTTCGTCGCGATGTGCGTTAACGCCGGCATGTGGTTTGAGCGCTTTATCATTATCGCTGGCGGTTTGGCCCGCGATTTCCTGCCATCGGCATGGAGAGTTTATCACCCCACCTGGGTCGATATCTGGACCTATATCGGCACGCTCGGGATTTTCACTTCGTTGTTCCTGCTCTTTATCCGTTTTCTCCCCATGATCGCCATGTCAGAGGTCAAGACCGCCGTGCCTGAGGCCGACCCACATTATGGGGAGCTCCCCGAACCCGAATCGGTTTCCCCCGGCGGAAAGGAGCGGACACGATGATAACCACTCCGTACGGCCACAAAGTTTATGCGATGGCAGCGGAGTATCCGAGCGCCGCCGATCTTTACGAAGCCGCAAAGCGCGTGCGCGATGCTGGCTTCCGGCGATGGGACGTGTATTCGGCATTTCCGATTCACGGAATGGACGAAGCGATGGGGCTCGGCAAATCGTGGCTGAGCGGCTGGGTTCTGTTTGGTGGAATTTCGGGGTTTCTTACCGCGGTGCTAGTTGAATTTGGCCCATCGTCTTTTCTCTACCCGCTCGATGTGCACGGGAAACCAAAGGGTTTCTTCACCGTTCCGGCATTCTTCCCGATCATGTTCGAGCTCACCGTGCTTTTCGGCGCGTTCGCCGCATTTTTTGCATGGCAAGGCATGAATCGCTTGCCGCGCTGGAACCATCCGATGTTCAACTGGGAACGCTTCAGTCGCGTGACCAATGACGGATTTTTCCTGGCAATCGAGGCTCGCGACCCGCGCTTTACGGAGAACGGCGTGTACGAGCTGCTGGAGCAAACCGGCGGACAGCATATCACCATTGTGCACGAGGACTAAGTATGCTCCGCGGATTCTTCATTATTTTTGTTCTGTGCATGATTGCGATGGTCGCCGTCTTGGGCTTTCGCGGGCAGAAAAGCACACAGCCGCCTTTCGAAGTTTTCCCAGACATGGTGCGACAACCCAAAGTGCGCGCACAGGCGCCGCTCGATTTTTTCGCTGATGGACGCGGCCCGCGGTTGCCGGTCGCTGGTACAGTTCCGATTGGCTACGAAATGCCGAAACCGAAGAGTGATGGCTCGCCGCCCGGCATGACAGGAGACGCACCGGAGGAAGCGCACATGCGGATCGCCTTTAGTGCCGGAACTGATTACTTCAACACTGGCAAAATGGGCGACCAATGGGGAACCGGGATCCCGTTGCCAGTGACGCGCGAGTTGATGGAGCGCGGGCAACAGCGGTTCAACATCACGTGCGTAATGTGCCATGGAGCTGCGGCTGGCGGCAATGGGATCACAAAGCAGTACGGGCTTGCGACCGTCGTTTCGCTTCAGGACGATCGCCTCCGCAAAATGTCTGATGGTGAGATTTTCAACACGGTCACGAACGGAAAAAACACGATGATGGCTTACGGGCCGAACATCGTCGTCGCGGATCGCTGGGCGATAATTGCTTACTTGCGCGCATTGCAACGCAGCCAGCACGCGACGATTGCCGATGTCCCCGAAGATCATCGTGCGGAACTGGACAAACCGGCGTCACCGCCGCCGACTGCAGCGACTCCTGCAAAATGAGCGAGCGTTTACATACGGCACCGATGCCGGAAGGCGAATATTTCGACAGCGGTCGATTTTCAGGGCTTTCAACCCTCCTCGGTTTGATTGCCATTGTGAGCCTGGTGCTCTGTGTTGTCGGCGCGTTCGTGAATCCGCATCAATTCAGTTACTCCTGGCTATTTGCGTTCGTGTTTTTCTTTACGCTGTGCGCGGGCTGCTTCTTCTGGACGATCGTGCACCACGCGACCGATGCCGACTGGTCCGTGGTTGTGCGGCGTCAATTGGAAAACATCGCTGTGTTGTTAGCGGTGCTGGCAGTCCTTTTTATTCCAATCCTGCTGCTGCGCCGTCATCTCTACCCGTGGATGGTCATTCCGCCTGGGCGTGCGCCGAATCTGGATTCCAAGCGCGCGTATCTCAATTTCCATTGGTTCTTCATTCGCGCGATCATCTTCTTTGGTTTCTGGATCGTTGCGTCTCTGTTGCTGCGGCGTTTTTCAGCGCACCAGGACAAAGACGGAAATCCGCTGTTCACGATTTGGATGCGCCGCGTGTCGTTCACCAGCCTGCCACTGTTTGCGCTTTGTCTCACGTTTGGCGCGGTCGATTGGATGATGAGCCTCAACTTCCGCTGGTATTCAACCATGTTTGGGGTGTACATCTTTGCTGGTACAGCAGGCAGCTCGATGTCATTGCTCGTGCTGGTGATCACCGCTTTGCGACAAGCTGGTTATCTGAAGGGCATCGTCACGCCAGAGCACTATCAGATCATGGGGAAATGGATGCTCGCGTTTTGCATCTTCTGGGCCTACATCGGTTTCGGTCAGTACATGCTCATCTGGTATGCAAACATGCCGGAGGAGACCCAGTTTTTCCTCGTGCGAAATACGCGATCCTGGTGGGTACTCAGCATGCTTCTGGTGATCGGTCGGTTCTTTGTGCCGTTCGCGATTTTGCTGCTGCGCTCGATCAAGAAAAATCCGCACCAGGTTAGTATCCTCGCCGGCTGGATGGTCCTTATGCAAATGCTGGACATGTATCTGATCGTTCTGCCTGCGTTACATGGAGCAGGCGTGCACGTGAGCATTTGGGATTTGATTTGCCCGATCGCGTTCGGTGCCACACTCAGTTTTGTTTATCTGCGATTGCTGCCCAGGACTTCACTGTTCCCTGTCCGGGATCCGCGTCTCATTGAATCTCTCACCACCGTCAACTGAAATGGCCGAGACACAATCAGCTAGCAGCATTGCCTATTCGCGCGCGCCATTCTCCACATGGCTGGGGATTGTATGTCTCTTCGCCTTGTTCGGTCTCATCGTGCTCGCGGTGATTGGGCCATCACCGCGTACAAGTGATTACGAAGAAACGCGCGCAAAAAACCGCATGGAAAAGTTGAAGGCGTTGCGCGAAGAAACGCAGAAGGAACTCACTACGTACGCATGGCTCGATAAGAACAAAGGCGTTGCCCGAATCCCGATCGATCGCGCGATGGAAATTACAATTGCCGACCTGGCGCAAAAAAAGCCCGCGCCCGCCGGCCCGATCGCTACGCCGGCAGCGCAAACAGCGCCCGCCGGAGCGTCGCCCCCGCCGGCTGCTCCTCAACAGCAAAGGACGGCGCAGCCGGTTGCACCTATCGGATCTTCTGCCGGACAACGCGCCGCGTCGCCTCCCCCAGCAACTCAACAATCACCACCGGCATCAGCTTCTCCCGCACCAGGCACTACGCCATGAACACTCAGCACTTCGACTGTGTAAGCTGAATGAATACTACTGGAATTCCACTGAAAGACCCGGCGGTTTCCGCTGCCGCCGGCGACACGGAGCAGTTGGAGCGCGCGTATATCGACGCATCGACGCGAGTGCCAGTGCTGATGTTTTATACCTCGGCAATCGCATGGCTGGTCTTGGGCACCATTTTGGCGATGGTCGTCTCCTTCAAATTGCACGCACCGGATCTGTTCGGGGACATCAGTTTTGTTACATGGGGACGGCTGCGCCCGGCGCACATGAACGTGATGGTTTACGGTTGGGCGTCAATGGCCGGGATGGGCACGGCTGTTTGGTTGATGGCAAGATTGTGCCGAACGACGTTGCGATTTCCATTGTTACTCGCCGCGGGCGCTGCATTTTGGAACTTGGGGGTGCTGATAGGCGTGGGCGCAATTTTCCTCGGCGATAGCACCGGTTTTGAATGGCTCGAGTTTCCGCGTTACGTAGCCGTCATTCTGTTTGTCGCTTACACGCTCATCGCTTCCTGGGCGGTGCTCATGTTTCGGCATCGACGAGGCGACCAAATTTACATTACGCAATGGTATTTGCTCGGCGCCTTCCTCTGGTTCCCGTGGCTCTATGCCGCCGGACAGTTGATGCTCTTTGTTGTCCCGTTGCAGGGCGTTTTGCAATCGGCAGTAACCTGGTGGTATGCCAATAACCTGCTGTTTCTTTGGTTCGGCGCCATCGCTCTCGGCACGGCGTATTACATGATTCCGAAGGTGATCGGCCGTCCGGTTTACAGTTATCACCTGGCAACCATCGGCTTTTGGACGTATGCGCTTTTTTCAAGTTGGATCGGAATGACGCGAATGGTGGACGGTCCGTTTCCGGCGTGGATGATCACGGCGAGCATCGCCGCGACGATTTTGACCATGATTCCTGTCGCCACTGTGGGGCTGAATCATCATTTGACGATGCAGGGGTATTTCCCGCTGATGCGGTACAGCCCAACGCTGCGCTTCACAGTCTTCGGCGCCATGTCTTACACGGTTTTTAGTGTGATCGCCGTGTTGATCTCGCTGCGCTCTGTTGCGAGCTACGTGAATTTCACTCAGGTGAGTATCGCGTATTCGCATCTTGGCCTGTATGCGTTTTTTACGATGACGATTTTCGGTTCGATGTACTATATCGTCCCGCGACTGGTTGGCCGTGAATGGCGTTACGCATCGCTGATTAAATTGCACTTCTGGGCATCGGCCTACGGAATTGGACTGATGACGCTCATGCTGCTCGCCGGAGGATTTCTGCAAGGCACGAATATGCAAAACGTGTCGCTGCCATTCAGCGAAAGCATTCAAACAGTGTTGCCATATCTTCGCGGACGCAGCCTTGCCGGCATTTTGCTGACCGTATCGCATTTTATTTTCGCATATCACTTCGGTCTGATGCTTTTGGGGTTGGGCCGCACGTCAACTGTCCCGACATTTCTCAACCCGGTGGAAGCCGGGACGTCCGGAGGCCATTGATGCAAGCACTCACTCCTCTCTTTCTTGAACCAGGTGCCGACACGTCGAGACGGTCCGCCGGATTTAAGCGCACATGAAAGGCCTTGCTCCTCTCTTCCTGGGAATCTTCGGCACTTTTGCGTTTTCGTGGGTCGGCCTCACGGTGATACCGACGTGGCAAATCGGACATCTAAATCCTCAATCCGACGAAGAGGGGACGGATATTTATCCGCGCCCGCAATCGGGAATGTTCGTGCGGGGCGCGCACGTTTATGCAGCCAATGGCTGTGTCTATTGCCATAGCCAACAGGTGCGCGCCGAATACACCGCCAACGATATCGAGCGAAAATGGGGTAATCGCCGCAGCGCGCCGCGCGATTACATTTTTGAGCGTCCGGTATTTCTCGGAAAAATGCGAATGGGCCAGGACCTTGCAAACATTGGCGCACGCGCACCCGCGCCCGAGGAATCTCCGGCGCCTGCCGGAGCAGCGAGTCCTGCGGCTCAAGGAGCTGCGGCTTCGCCGGCTGCTGCACAAGCAGCTTCACCTTCGTCCGGGAGTTCGCCGGCAACAGCGCCTGCAGCGCCGCCCGGGACTTCGCCTGCCAGTGCTGCTTCGCCAAATGCACCACCGCCGCCGGGACAGCGGACCGGTGTTGCTTCGCCATCACCCGGACAAATGGCGAACGCCACTCCGGGAGGAACCAGCCCCGTGGCACCACCGAGCGCGCAGACTCCCGGCGCGCCATGGCCGATCCAGACAGCCGGCCTGCCGCCGATGTATTCGGCTGCGTGGCATCATGTGCATCTTTATGCGCCGCGCAGCATCAATCCTGATTCGAACATGCCGGCGTACCGGTTCCTCTACGAAAAACGACGCATCACCGGAGAGCGTTCTGCAGAGTCGTTGCAACTTTCGGGTTCCGATGCGCCACTAGACGGCTGGCAGATTGTTCCCACGTATGACGCGAAATGTGTTGTGGCTTATCTGATGGGGCTGAATCAATCTCATCCGTTGAAGGAGGTCAGATCAGTTGGAGCGGCGCCGCCGACGGGCGGATCACCTGCGCCAGCTGCGCAGGGCGCTTCACCGCCGCCGCCTGGTGCTGCGAAATAGAACGCAATGAACGACGAACCGAACATGCCACTGCGAACGGGGCAGGGAATGGATTACGGCGAACAAGCCGACGTGCAACAAGTGCACGCGGCAGTGCAGCGCGAGAAACGCGAACCGCGCGTAGGCGCCGAGCCGCTGTCAATCTGGCTGATCGCGATCTACGGGCTTGCGATTTTCTTTGGCGGCGCGTACCTCGGCCGTTACTCCGGAAATTTCATCAGCGGCGGACTGGACCCCATGGGTTCGCCGCCCGCGCCCAAAAGAGCAGTCGCAGGCGGACCTGGCGGCGGCGAGCAAGCGACCGAACTCTCACCGCACGATCGCGGCAAGAAAGTTTTTTCTGCAAATTGTCAGACGTGCCATCAAGCGAATGGGCTTGGGGTCGCCGGCCAATATCCGCCGCTGGCGGGGTCCGAATTTACAACCGGCGGTTCGCGACGAATGGCCATGATCGTGCTCAAAGGTTTGCAAGGACCGGTCGAGGTTAAAGGCCAACAATACGGCACTGCGGTGATGCAACCGTGGGACAAAACTTTGACCGATAAACAGATCTCCGACGTAATGACATACGAGCGAAGCGAGTGGGGAAACAGCGCTAGTCCCGTTACACCCGAACAAATCGCCGCGTTCCGCAAAGAGCTGGCCAATCATCCTGAATCATTTACTGCACCCGATATTCTCGCAGCGCCTGATGAAGATCTCCCCGGCGGCGCACCCGCTGCTGGCGCACCACCCAAGCCCGGCGAAGCCGCAAAACCCGCGGCGCCACCAAAGCCCTAGCGCCAGCTTTCCGCTACAATGCTTCTGCGAGAAGCTCGGCCATATGTTTCGGCCGGAGATTCGTTAGGTCGGTAATTTGATGCCGGCAACTTGTGCCTGACGCGATGACTTCGGTTCTTGGCGGTTGATTGTCAATTTGGTCAAGCAAGCGTTGCGCGATCTGCACCGAGAGATCGTACTTTTCTGCGAGCGCGCCGAATGCGCCTGCCATTCCGCAGCAGGCGGTGTCCAGGACAGTTGCCTTTGTGCCAGGCAAACGTTCAGCGAGTTTCCCCATGAACTCCGGACTGGTAATCGATTTCGCATGGCAATGCGGGTGGATCAGAACGTTCGTCGGCCGCCGCTTAAACTGAAGTGCGTCCGGTTCTTTCGCCAGCAAGTCGTCTATGAATTTCTCGAACAGGAAACAGCGTGCCGCGATGCTTTCGGCGTTTTCGATTTTCGTTTCGCGATAATCGTCGACGAACATCGACCAACAGGAGGGCTCGAGGAAAATGATCGGAATATTGCCTCCTTCGCCAAGGCTACGGCGGCCAAGGGAGTTTTGAATTGATGAAAGAAGATTGACGTTGTGTTTAGCGAGTTTTGCCGCGGCATCGAGGTTTCCCTGGCTGAATGCCGGTCGTCCGCAGCAGCGGCGGTTTCTCGCGAGCGAGACTTCGAATCCGAGCGCTTCGAGTACTTTCACCGCGGCAATGCCAATGTGCGGCTCGTGATAACGCACAAAGGTGTCGTCCCAAAGGATGACCTCGCCGCGCTTCTGTAGGGCGTTTGACTCGCTCGCTCCCGCTCGCTCGGTCATACGACCCACCCGTCCAACTCGCTCGGCTCCCGCCGGCTCGATTCTGTGAACCCCGAATGCCTTCGGGGCTGACGCAGACGCCCTACAATGTCTGCTAAACCATTTGTCAAAACGTTCACTCGCGTAATACGGCAGGGAGCGTTGTGCGGAGATCCCGATTGTTTTCTCCATCGCGATGCGCGCCGCCTTCAAACCGAGAAGCCGATTGGTCAGCCTCGGTATGAGACAGCCGAGTTTGCCTAACAAATCGACATTGCTCAAAACGCGTTCGCGCAACGGCAGGCCATCGCGGCGCCATCGGGCGTGAAGCATTTCCGACTTGAGCAGCGCCAGGTTAACGTTCGACGGACATTCCGGTGTGCAACCTTTGCAGGAGAGACAGTTGCTCAGCGCGGCGTCGAGTTCGGCCGATTTTAGCGGGTCGTGTCCGTTCAATCGCACTTCGAGCGCGGCCCGGATGATGTTGGCGCGGCCGCGTGTGGACATCACTTCATCGTGTGTGGCGATGAATGTCGGGCACATGATGCCGCTTTGTTTAAGGCAGCCGCCGCAGCCGTTGCATTGCTCGAGGTTGCCCGTGAACGTTCGGTCTTTGAACGCAAACGCGAGCACTGGCTGAAATGGAAGCTCGAGCGGATGAGTCAAATTCTCGCGCAAATGACTGTCGATTTTGTGTCGGCCATCTGCGAAGATTTTTCCAGGATTGAAAAGATTTTTGGGATCGAAGGTGCGTTTGATTTCGCGCATCACCTGCAGCAACTGATTGCCAAGTTGGTCGCGCATATATTCGGTGCGCGCGATGCCCACGCCGTGCTCGGCGGAAAGCGAACCTTTGAACTGGCGCACCAGCGCCGAGGTTTCATCCGCGACTTGCCGGAATTTCTTCAGATCGGCGGCGCTGTGCATATCGAGCACCGGTCGCACATGCAAAAGTCCGCTGGCGGCGTGCCCGTAAAAGCTCGCGGTCAGCCCCAGCGGTTTCATGATTGATTGCAAACCGCGCACGTAATCGGGCAATTGCGCGGGACGAACAGCGGCGTCTTCGATGAACGCAACCGGCTTCGCCGGTCCGATGCATCCCGTCAAAAGCGAAAGACCGGATTTGCGCACGGACCAGACCATGTTCATTTGCACCGGGTCGGTGAGAATTTTTGTGCGCAGCCCGATTTTTCTCGATTTCAGAAGCGACAACCGTTGCGCGACGTCTTCGTAGAACTCGACGATCAAAATTGATTCACACGGTTTTGTGTCCAACTCGAGTAAGTCACGCGCCGCCTGAAAATGAAGTTGACCTTTGGTTCCATCGAACAATGGCCGATCGATGTGTTCAATCGCGGCGGGCTTGAGATCGAGAAGCTCGACCGTTGCTTGCATTGCTTCCGCTACTGACGCGAAAAAGATCAGCCCCAAACCTTTCTCGTGAGGCACGGCAGAAATCTTGAGCTCAGCGGAGAAGATGGCTGCCAGCGTTCCTTCGCTACCGGCCAGAATGTTGGTCAGATCATTTGGTGTGCGCAGGAATCGTTCGATGCCGTAACCGGGCCAGCGTTTGATCAAACCCGGCGGCCAGCGCTCGGCCATTTCGGGGCTCGCCTGGCGAACGAGCTTCTCAATCTTTGCCCGCTCGCAGACTAACGACTCATGGCTTGCTCCGATCTTTTCAACGCGGCCGTCGGCCAAAACGATTTCCAGTGAAATCACGTGATCGGCTGTTGTGCCGTAAATCGGGCAACGTGCGCCGGACGAATTGTTCGCGATCATTCCGCCGAGCGTGGCGCGCGAGCTCGTTGCTACGTCGGGCCCGAAACAATAACCGTGCGGCTTTAGAAATTTGTTCAGTTGATCCAGCACAACTCCGGCCCCGACGCGAACGCTGGATTTTTCAAGATCCAAATCAGTGATCTGTCGGTTGTAGCGCGAGAATTCAATGATTAATCCATCGCCGATGGCGTTCCCGACGAGACTTGTTCCCGCGCCTCGCGGAGTAACTGGCACGGACGCATCGGCCGCCGCGCGAATGACTGCGCTCGCTTGCTGCGCGTTACGCGGGAAGGCCACACCGCGTGGCTCGATCTGATAAATCGACGCGTCCGTCGCGTAAAGTTGGCGTGTTAGATTATCAAAGCGCGCATCGCATCCAGTTTGCTTGATTCTGCGTTCCTGCGCGGAAGTCATCCCGAAAATAATACATTATCTTCACATGCTGGGGTGAGCGAGTCGCAAGTGGGCGTTCCGCTCGGTCTTGGCGAAACGAAAAGCGGTGGCGCGGACAACACAGCTACCGGCGTGGGGCCGCTGCCTAATAACACGACGGACAGCTACAACACGGCTACTGGTTATCAAGCACTCTACAGCAATACAACTGGCAGCGTCAACCTGGCTGACGGTTCTTATGCAATCGGCAGCAACACATGTCTGTGCCAGGCGCCCATTTTAGAAGCGGCTTTTCACAGAAACCTCTACAGTATTCGACAGGCTGGAAGCCGGCCCCACAGCCAAGATGGCTGTGCTACAGTAAATCCAGTTGCGCGTTTTCAGGCGTCGGCTCCGCGAAACGAACGCCGGCACCGATCAGACGAACGGGTTTGCCGGTTCTCGCGAATGCCTCCGCCAAGAGCGAGCGGAAAGTTTCCAACGTTGGCGTAAGCCCAGCGCGTTCGGCAGTCGTGCGCGTGAAATCGTTGAACTTCAGTTTCACGAAAATCTTTGTGATTTCGCGCGTCGATTCTTTTTGCGCCAGGTCAGCCATCAAATCCTGGAAGAGTTCTTCGAGCTTTTCTTCGCATTGTTCGAGCGTGGCGAGATCGACAGCAAACGTTTCCTCTGTGCTCAACGATTTGCGCGGACGATCGGGTTCGACCGGCCGGTCATCGATGCCGCGGCAAAGGTCGTAGAGCTCAAGGCCAAATTTGCCGAATACGTTAACAAGCTCAGGCCGTGAGAATCGCTGGAGGTCGCCACAGGTTTTGACGCCGAGTTCTTGGAGTCTCCGTTCGCTCTTTTCGCCGATTCCCCAGATTTTGCGCACGGGCAAATCCGTCATGAAATCCGCGACTCGTTCCGGCTTCACTTCGAACTGGCCGTCCGGCTTGTTAATTTCGCTGGCGATTTTCGCGATGAGCTTGTTCGGACCAATGCCCGCGGAAGATGTGAGTTTTGTCGTGCGAAAAATTGCGCTGCGGATTTCCTGCGCGAGCACTGCCGGTGCGCTCGGGTGAGAGGTGACATCAAGATAAGCTTCATCGAGCGACAGCGGTTCGATGATCGAAGTGAACTGGTAAAGAATTCCCCGGATAATCGCTGCTTCGCGCCTGTAAACATCGAACCGCGTAGGCAGCACAATTAAGTTCGGGCAGCGTTGCAGCGCCATGAACGTCGGCATGGCGGAGCGAACCCCGAACTTGCGCGCTTCATAATTGCACGTGGTTAACACGCCGCGCCGATCACGGGCGCCGCCCACAGCTACAGGCTTGCCGCGTAATGAAGGTCGGTCCCGAATCTCAATCGCTGCATAGAAGCAGTCCATGTCGAGATGAATGATGGAGCGCGACGCCTTTTCCACGTGCCAATATGTAGCGCTAAACGTTGCTTCGCCATGTTGAGGCCAGTCGCGACATCGCGTGAAATTACCCGTGGGTTGCTCTGGGCGGTTTCCTCGGCTTCGTTTGGAATGCCAATTGCCTTTTGACGAAGCTTGCGTGAAAAAGGCTGCGATTCCGAAGTTCTTAAAGCCCGCTTGTCAAAATGGTGGAACACTGGCGCCTCGCACAAACGGTTCCGAGTTGAGCTAGTTGTTTTAAAGCCGACTCCACAACTACCGTTGGCGATGCGCCTGAGGAACAGGGGAGGCGCGAATGCGTCCGCGCTGGTTTAATGGTCCATAGTCGCAACGACGTAGCAGGACAAATTTGCGCAGGCTGTGGCGAGCGATTTCTCCAGCGAAACGTCTCGCGCGCTGAAAAAAAGGAGTAGGCGAAGTTGGGCGAATCCCGCACACAGCATTTGGTACTTGTGTTCTAATCCGGAATTGGAAATAATGGGTGGCATGAAAAAATACAACTATCTCATTTGTAGCCTGTTTATTGTTGCGCTCGCTTACTTCACATTCTCAGGATGCGAAACCACTAGTACAGGAGGGCCTTCGGGTTCGACAGCTCATTTGACCGTCCAGAGAGGCCCGAAATTTGGAAGCAGGTCCATCCTCGCTGTGATGGTAGATGGTACGCGAGTGGCTTCACTCACAGAGGGTCAAGCCTACAATGGCAACTTGTCTCCAGGGCAGCATGTCATATCTGTGAGCGTAAGTGGCCCGACTCGCTTTGCCAACCCGACAAAGACTGTTATGGCAGAAAAGGGGCAAACTTACAGCCTCACTGCGACGTGGCAAGGGAAGCACTTAGTTCTGCTCTAATCCGACATCCCGAGTAACAGCTGTCGAACGCCACGACATCCGTGGCGTTCGCAAACCGTTGCTGTCGCCGTCGAGCGAAATCGATGTCGCGACCAAGCTGTCGGTGTTAATGCACGTCCGCTTTACGTTCACGCTTATGTTAGATGCCAGCTGATATCTGCATCGAGTCGATCAAGGTTCAGTTGTCATCGATACTTCTAGCTAAATTGGTTTGTGCCTTTGTGCACCGATGGCGATCTTTGGGTCGGTTCAATAGAGAGTAGCGCTGACTAACGACTTGCCTTCGTACAGCTTCACTGATTTGTTCTGACTTGCTCCGACCGAAGCAGTCGATTCTCGTTAGTGGGTTGATACCAATCTTAGCGCCGACTCGTTGCATGGATGTGTGGAACGGTACGTGATTTCGGCAGGTCCTTTGGGGTGTGTCCTTTGTCCTCTGACAGTTGTTTTGGGGGGAATCTTAGAACATTGGTTCGCTGTGCGAAATCGCCGGGGAGCAACCGGAATCACCCGTTCAACACGAATATACCTTAAAAATATGTCTGAAAATCCTCTTGACGTTCGGAGCCACGCTTGTGTAAATGCGGCTAAATTAGAGCTTGGAACATTCTACACGACCCACTCATCAACTCTTCAAATGAATATGATTAAGATGATTCAACCGAAATTCATTGCGGGTATCGCTGTAATGTGCGTTTGCCTTGCAGCGTCATCTTTAAGCGGGCAGACAATCCCGGCTGGAACAGCGATAAGCGTACGGACGACGAGTCAAATCTCCGAGAGAGATCCAGTAGGTAGAACCTTCACGGGGCGGGTCGATCAGAACGTCGTCGTTAATAGAGCGACTGTGTTGCCAGCTGGAACAAACGTGACCGGAAGGATTCAGGCGTCTCGTGCAAGCTCAAGGCCAGGGCGCGGATCCGGGCCACTGAGTGTAGCGCTTACGTCGATTTCGAGGAACGGGCGTAATATTGCGATAAAGACCAACAGCGTCCAACCGCAAGGCGCGACGACTGCGCAGACCGCGCAAATGAGGTCGCGTGGGGTCACCGCCGGCAACATTCTCGTTACTCCGGGAACCACAATGCAGTTCCAACTTACGCGAGCAGTCACGCTTTAAGAATAATCGTAATTTTCTTGCGGTTCTACCCAGTCCACTAATCAACTTGTTCAAACTAAAATGATTAATATGACCCAACCAAAATTCACTGCGGGTATCGCTATAGTGTGCGTTTGCCTTGCAGCCTGCTCCACCTCTGGCCCCATGGGCACTTCAACTGCACACGGGACATTCCCGGCAGGAACAGCGCTAAGCGTACGGACGACGAGTCAAATCTCCGAAAGAGATCCGGTAGGTAGAACTTTCACGGGGCAGCTCGACCAAAACGTCGGGACTGTGTTGAAAGCTGGAACGGGCGTTACAGGAAGGGTTACGGCGTCTCGTGCAAGCTCAAGGCCAGGGCGAGGATCTGCGCCGCTTAGTGTTGCACTTACGTCGATTTCGGTGAACGGAGGCGATGTTGCGATAAAGACCCACAGCGTCCAACCGCGAGGCGCCACGACTGCCCAGACCGCGCAAATGAGGTCGCGTGGAGTCACCGCCGGCAACATCCTCGTTACTCCGGGAACCACAATGCAGTTCGTACTTTCGCAAGCAGTCACGTTCTAAGAAGTAATCGCAAATTTTCTTGCGGCCGTGCGGTGCTTGTAAAATCTGCGATTTGGAATGGTGGATACCAGCAGCGCGGTGCCGAACCACTGTTAGTTGCAATATTTTTCCCGTCTGTGTAGCAGTTGGGCACACGGCTGGTTTCACACCAGCTTTCGCAGAACGTGCGCGTCTTTCCGCGAATTAATCGAAGAAGGCTTCACGGCCAGCTCGGCAATAGCGAAGAAATTAAGATCAGCAACGCGACCGTTATTGAGGACCGCGAGCCAGTCAGTGAGCCTCAAATTATCAAGCTCGCTTGCGAATTGACTAAATTTTTCGAAGCACAAAAAGCAGAATGACGGCCCCCACCGTTGCCGTGACAAGGTCTCCTACGAGTCCATACGCAACGAGATGCAACAGGCGAAACAAGAATCCGCCCAGCAAGGCACCGATGACTCCGATAATGAGATAAATGATGATTCCCTTACCTTCCCTTTTTGTGATCAAGCTTGCGAGCCAGCCAGCCACCAGACCAATCAGCAAGAACCAAACAATTTCCATCACCATAGCTCCTCCTGCTATGTTCGCGGTGTTTTAATTCGATTGGCCTCCTAGTGTCAAGATTGAATCGTCGCGACCTTAAAATCCTCAGTAACTGGGAGCATACGCTGGCAAGGTTGGATTCCTGTCTCCTGTAACACATCGACTCTGCTGAACAGACTGACATTTCATTATGCACCTGAGGGGTAATTGGTGGTTGGAAACTTGTAGCAGTGAACGGCGTCTCCGAGTGACGGCTAACTTCTTTTTCATCCAGCTCAACTATCAAGCTCCCTGGCTAATCACCGCAGAGCTCTGTTCTCCAGGTCCTTTTGCGCTTGCTGGGAAGCGGCAGGTGGCTAGCATCCCTCACCCTGTCGACTGAACCAATTGTTAAACGTTAGGTGAAAGGTTTCTCTCTATGAATGCCCGAATTCGAATTGGCGGAAGCTTCTACATCGGTGCGTCGATCGCGCTGATTATCCTCCCACTGCTAGCCAGCTGTTCACCGAAAGAGACGACCCGTGCCGAACCCGTACGACCCGTTAAGACGATGTTGGTGATGGTCGGCGGCGAACCCCAAGTGCGTTTCTTTTCGGGAAGAGTAGGCGCAATGAGGCGGGCGGAACTTGGGTTCCCCGTATCTGGCGTCCTGGCGAGTCTGCCCGTAAAGGAAGGGCAGGCCGTCGCCAAGGGCGCGGTGATCGCCCAATTGCGGACAGACGAATTTGAGGCCCGTCTAACCGCATTGCGGGGCCAGCTGGATCAGTCGCGCGCCACCCTCCGTTCCTTAGAAGGCGGCGAGCGTCCCGAGGAGCAGCGACGTCGGGAAGCAGCCTTGCGGGCGGCGGAGGCCACACTTGCTAATGCGCGTGTCGAGTCCGAGCGTAGGACGCATCTTGCGCGCGCCCGGGCGGGATCCCGTGCTGAGGCCGATACGGCGCAAACCGCTTACCGGGTGGCGCAAGAGGAAGAACAGAGCGCCCGCCAGAAACTCGAAATGGCGACCGTGGGCCGTGAAGAAGACATCGAGGCACGGAGGGGCGAGGTACGCGGACTCGAAGGGCGCGTCGTCGAGGCGAAACTCCAGTTGGATGATTGCACACTGCGCGCCC
>Ga0306926_10003130_pt1 | contig 17051 bp, 9 predicted proteins | sample flu12Cox44000178_FD_203759 | JGI IMG/M metagenome (GOLD analysis project Ga0306926, IMG submission 203759) | Lab enrichment of tropical soil microbial communities from Luquillo Experimental Forest, Puerto Rico - flux8day.12C.oxic.44.000.178 (v2)... | ecosystem: Environmental > Terrestrial > Soil... | reverse complement strand
TCCTCCCAATCCCGCAGACGCCGCCAGCACGTCGAAGGATGGGGATATTTCTCCGGCAGATCCTGCCAGCGAGCACCGCTCCGCAGGATCCAGAGAATTGAGAAACGTGTTTCTGATGGCGACAGCCTCGGCCACATTTTGTGCTGCGTTCCCGAGTATGTTTCAGCAACAGCGGAATATTGACGAGAACACCCGGCTGTATCTGGAGTACGTTGGGCTGACAAACGAGATGTGCAGTTACGCCACAACCCGTCTGACAAGTGACGAACCGGCTGTAGGACCGGATGCCTTTATTGTCTCAGTCGACAAACGACTCAAAGTTTTGAACAAAATAGCCGTCGGATTTGACGTCTCCAAAGTTCCCGATTTCAATGCAGCACTTCAAAAAGCCAGTAATCCCGGCCAAGGTTCCCCCAACGTTCCTTCTTCTAAGACAGCTGCTTCGTCTTCCAAGCCGTCTCCTCAGCAGTCTAACCGCAATAGTAAACCGTGAGGCCGTGTGCGCCTCACAAACCGCATTCCCAGTGGCCCGGAAGAGTTCGGAAGCTACTGCTGCTATTGAAGTGATTCAATTAGCCGGAAGTTTTTGTTCTATTGGGAACGTCACGACGATAGTTGTGTGACCACCGCGGCACCCGAATCCAGAGTCTTCACCATTGAATCCGTAAGCTAAGGTGGCAGTATTGTCTTTCTGACCTGTTATCGTTGGACCCGTGGCATCTTTAACGTGATCGGAATTTTGGTACTGCGCAGACGCGGCGCCTATTACGCGTTCATATAAACTGGGATCTAAGCTTACGGACGCGGTAAGCGTTCCGGAGTTCGTATGACTGCAATCAACTCCCAGCCATTGAGACCAGCTCTTACTCGTAGTCACGGTTCTCAGGACAGGGTTATTCTCTTCGGCTACTCGAAGGGCCACGTAGGAATCGTCATTAGTACTGCACGGCTTTGCAACGCCCAAGTGGTCTTCATCGAGCGCCACTACCTTTGCACAGTTACGTGTTCCACTTTCCCGATCTACCACTAGTACGCCCTTTATGGCTTTGCGTTCGACTGTGCAATATCGCGGAATTGCAAAATTTGCTCCGATCCACTCTGCCTCCATGTTCTGAAGATACGTATTGGAATCACCGGGAAGCATTTGCTTGAGATCGGGGTCACCGCTGAAGATGTGTCCCAATCGAGCCACCGCAGAACCTTCTTGAGGAGTCGCCAAAAAATATATGTACCGTACTTTCTTCGCTAGCTCGTGATGGGTGAGGAGTAATCTTTGAACCACCAAGCCTCCGATCGTCTGGAATCCCCACCTCCCATACTGTGTGCTACGAAAACCACCTCTTCGTGTTTGGCGAAGATCCCGTCGGCTTCAAATCTGTTCATCAAGTTGCTCACCTGATCGTCGATCGACATGAGGTTGCCGATTTTGTGCGTTGGATATTGAGCGACGTAAACGTCCGAATTCGCAAAATGAGAGTCACTCAGGAGCATCTTGGGCCAGCTGTTACCTGTTTTTGCACATTTCCAAGTATCGGCGGCGCTGCCGTATGTGCCATGGACGAAAACGATAACTCGGTGTTTTTCCTCGTTCCGTTCATAATGCGAACCGACTCCATCGTCGTTTTCGGAAGATGCAGCCGATCTCCTATCTCTGCAACCGGAACCCAACGACAGGATGAACGCAAGTGCGATGACCGAGAGTTTCAGGGCCTTTACCGAGAATGTTGATAAGGAGGCCATTGATAGCTCCTTGTATCCTTGTCGAACTATATACTGTGCTAGATTGATAGGAGACTATCACAGGTCGGATCCTCGATGGTACGATCTTCCCTCGCGCTCTGTTCGCACATTCCTCGTCCCCTTTCACCCGTTCATACAAACTCTGCGCGCGTTTTTGTATTGACCTTCGAAGCCTGCCCGATGAAGTCTGAGCCAATCTACATTAGTCTGAGCTCGCGAACTGCTGACGGTATTTCGGGCCAAATGCCTCTGCAGTGGCATTGAGGCTCGAAAATGCGCTGTTGACGCTATAACCGCTTGAAAACAAAGACGTTAGAGAGATCCAAGGATGACAGTCAGCTTCTAACTCCTTGAAACTAAAGTAGTTAATGCACAAATACTCCAAAGAACCGGCAAAAGGTGTCTTCTAAGCCCTTTGCTGCATGCCCAGCCCGAACTCGCGTCAAAGTGCTTCTAATTGCGTTTAAAGGCTATTCTAGACTGCAGGATAACTAAATAGTGCTCATTAGCATAAAGTTAAGAGCAGACGCGCGAAGCGGGTTCTGGAAAGCACCCAGCCGCTAATGTTCTACAACATCTGCGGCACGACAAAGAAGAACCCGATTTGCAGCAACTTTTTACATTGAACGGGTTGAAAGGTCTATACGCGCCAGGACGGAGGGTGAACCTGTGAGAATCCCGATTGAGCAGAATATCTGGAGATGGGTCTGACTTGGGGTCGTTATTCTCGTATTCACGATCGCAATTGCGCTTGCAAAGAACGTTCGGTGAAGCATTCCGCTCCGCAAATTCCTAGGTTTCCGTTGATCGGCCGTACTGATCGATCATTTGCTCCTATCTCCGTCTGTCCCTGCATCCCAATCTTGTCGCGACCTGCATCAGTTGCTACATCGAGAAAGGCTAATGCCAGCTAATTTCCAGAAATCTTCGTAGTCTGCGGTTTGAATCTTTCCAAAAGACCTTAGCCAAGCTGGCAGTGAAAGAAGCCGTTCTCGATGGCGAAATCATCTGTCTTGACCAGAACGGTGTAAGCCAGTTCAACGCCATGTTGGAACGCAGCAAAGAGCCTGTGTTCTACGCGTTTGATCTATTGTGGTTCAATAGCACTGATCTGAAAGACTTGCCGTTGATCGCGCGCAAAAAGGTAGGTCCTCCGTGTAAGGCTCACCGAATATCAGCGCAGAATCTACGCTCTACGGGGTTACGGAGAATTTTGTGCCGAACTTTGTGTTGCACCCGACCCTGCTGGCCCCTATAGGTCTTTGCTTTACTGGAACCACTCGAAGAAGGATCAGAAGTCTTCGAGCACCCAGACGTTGTTCGTGCCAACAAATTCCGTCACAGCGAGATACCGCCCATCAGGAGAGGGCACGGTCCAGCCGAATTGTCCTTCCAGTAACTCTCGCGCATTGCCTTCCGTGTCGATTTCCAGAAGGGAGGTTGTCCCCTTCGAGTTGGAAGCTGCAACAAACATGGTCTTACCATCCGGCGACCAGTCGAGGTTCCTAAAACCGACCCAGCCTTTCACCACAATGTCGCGCCATTCTTTGGCGGCCAGCGAGAAGAAACGAATACGGCCTTCCTTTTCATCGAATCTCGTGCTGGCGATCTGCGAGCCATCGGGAGAGAGACCATAGCTGCCAAATGGTATGCGCAGCAGCTCCTGCCCTTTTCCGCGCACGGGATTGAGCGAGTAAACCGCAATATCCTCACTACCTGGCTTGAAGAAGACGCACAGTGAGGAAGGCAGACGTGCACATTGCAGGTCTGGGATTCCCGCCTCTTCGAGCACCAGCCGAGGCGGTCCACCCGTCAGCGCAACACGCATTAGCTTTATCGCCGAGGAAGGATCGGCATTTCTAGGCGCCACCAAGTACAGAAGCTCCGATCCATCAGGACTCAATCTTGGCCCAAAGGCTCTATCCTGGCCTCCCACAAATAGCTGTGCCGTCGGCTGATCGATTCCCTGCTTGAAAATGTTAAAGACACCATTTCGAGCCGAAACAAAGAATACTGCCTTGCTGTCCGGCGTCCAGGAGAAGGGAGAATTGAGGTTTTCATCCAAAGTCAGACGCCGTGGTGTCTTCAACTTCCGAGTGCCGGATGCAAACTCAGCTACAAAGACCTGAGGCAACACGTTATCTCTGAGGAGGGCAAGACGTTTTCCATCGGCTGTCAGGCTGAAGAAAGAAATCCCGCTAGGCTCATTAGTTATTTGCTCGGGCTTGGTTTTCGCCTCGCCGGTTACCTCATCCACTGAAATTGCCCAGATGCCGGTGTCCGGAAGGTTGGGGTCCTCTTGGCCCGCATTGGAATAGAAGATACGACCGTCTCGGGACCAGCAAAGCGCTTCTCTAAGATGTGGCCCCGCAAGAATGACGCGGGGTTGACCGCTAGTAATGCGGATTGTTTCGAGGGATCCGTGAATTGAAACCGGTCCGCCCCGAACTTTGAGATAGGCCAGTTGTTTACCGTCGGGCGACCAGACAACCGGGCCAAACCGAGCGAGTGCGTCAACCTCGACGAGTAGCCTGTGCGAATCTGCTCCATCGGATTGCGCTAACCAGATTTGTTTTTCCACCCCACTATCGGTTGGGCTGTCCCGCAGGAAGACAATGTACTTTCCATCTGGTGAAACAGCTGCTTCCCGGGCGTCGTCGATCAGCCTGCGAAAAGAACCGGTCATGGTGGACATCTGCCAGGTGCTGGGTTTCTCTCCCACTGCCGCAACGCCGGTAATTACCAGGTGGCTATCATCCGGAAACCAGCCGACCGATATGAGTTCGAAACCCCCAGGCAGGGGTAAAGATTTGATCTCAGCAGTATCGACATGCCGCAGGTACATTCCATTTACATCTACGTATGCGAGCAGCTTGCCATCAGGAGAAATGCTGGCTGCCATGAGCGATGCCTCACCCGAGTTCGCCGTCAGTCGGCGTTCCTTGAGAGGCCTGTGTCGGATCGGGCGCACAAATGCCAGCAGCAATAGTGTGATAACAACTGACGCGCTTACCGCTGCGAATAGCACCCTAGAGCGCAACCGCTTGCCGCGGGCCTCGACCGCCTTTGTCGAATCCGAGCCCGTGGTCCTCGACAAGACGGCTCCATGTCCGGCACCGGACCTTGACGGGGCTACGCCGGAACCATTGGGAGCGGACCCTCTGGGCGTTGTTAACGGCGCCTCGTCGTGAGCTGCCACTTCATGAGCAACCGGCGTTCCGTTGTTATTCGGAATCTGTGGTTCCGAGCCGTTGGAAGGCCGAGGGCCGGAGGCACCGGTGCTGACTGGCGCAACAAATCGGTAGCCCCTGCCTACTACCGTTTCTACGAACCGCGGACTCTCTGCGTCGTCGCCCAGGGTTTGGCGTATCTTTCGCACGGCCGTGTTAATTCCGTGCTCCGTCTCGATGAACACGTCCCGGCCCCAGAGCTTCGCAACGATCTCATCGCGGGACACCAGTGCGCCCTGTCTGCCGACCAGAAGAATCAGCAGCTCCATGGGAATTCTCTCCAGTTTCAAGGTGTGACCGGCTCGGCGCAGTTCATAGCGCTCGAGATCCAGGTGAAAACCCTCGAATTGGTAGGAAGGAGGCAGGGCCGTACTCCGTCTTTTGGCGGCATTATAAATTCTTCGGATTTCGGATACCAGTATTAAATCCTTTTGCTAGAGCCACTTAGTCCTTCAGCTAAGCTTCAGGCAATCTCCAGCCCGCCTGCATTGTGCGCCTGGTCGTTCGCAGAAATCATGCACCCGTCCCTGGAAACAAAGCGACTCAAAGGAGACTCTGATGCGACTCATAACGAAGCATTATTGGCGATTGCTTCTCGCCGTATCGCTTGTTGCCGGCTCAGCGGGAACGGCTTTTGCGCAGTTTCCGCCGCCGTTCGATTTTTCACAGATCGATCAGGAGATGTACGAGTTCGTCGGGCAAGTGAAAAACTCGCCTCCGGCAGGTCCGGGACTTCCTGCCACCTCCGTTCAATACGGCTACCTCAGCCATGTGAGCGGATTGAGCGACGACCAGATTTATCTCGGTGGTGTCCCCCAGAATGAAGCCTCCGCGCTGCTTACTTTCTCCAACGACTCCGTCACCGAGAAGGCCACCAATCACGGCAGCTTAAAAATTGTTATCCGGGAAGGAACCACAACGATCTACTACAATCCCGTGCCCAGCGGTGACCTGACTACGCCTAATCCCGATTCCTTCCGCCAAGGTACCCCGGTGCTGACTACCAAGTGGCGTCATCAGGTGATTTTTGACGCCAATCCAAGTCCCAATGCCACCGATCCGCCGCGCACCAATCTATTTTTCGTCACCTGGTGGCATACGATTACCTCGTCAACTTCATTTACTCTCGGCAATCAAACCGTGAGCCTAGGCCGCGTGAACCACACTTTCCGGCAACACCTAGTCGGTGGTGTGGATTTCACCGGCAAAGTGAACGGCAAATTTGCCGGGTACACGACCTCGTTCGATCCTGCCGTGATGGTCTCAACGAAGGACTAACACATTGGAGACCACCAGCCGGAACGCCGCGAACCCTCGCGTCAGAGGAACCTTGCCGCTCATCTCGGTAGTCGTTTGACGATCAGACCAGCGGAGATTGTTTGGTCACACGGTCCAAAGCGTCAGCGAGAGCTCGGCCTGATGACGATATTCGCTGGCACTGTGTAGCCGGTTAAACTCTTTCCTTCGCTCCCTGAAGCTGTCTGCGGAATTGCAGCGGGTTCACGTGATGCTTGGCCACTTTGCGCGGCCCGAGAAATAGCACTGGGATATCAAATGCATAGCGTTCCTTTAAAATCTTGTCCTCATTAATATTCACCTCGCGCAAGTTGGCGCCAAATTCCCTGAGCAGGGGTTCGATGGCGGCCTTTGCTTCTTCGCAGAGATGACAGCCCGGGCGGCTGTACAGCGTCACGTCCAGCGGCTTGGCGGCAGAAAGCCGCGCGTCTTCAGGATGCGTCGTCATGCTTTTGGATGGGAGTACTTCTGGAACCGTCCGTTGTGTGGATAAAACGATAAAACGCATAAACACTCACGGGACGAGTGTCATAAAAGTGTAATGATTTTCGGTTCAAAACGAGGCTAGACGAATCAGAACCAATCAAGACATGGTCTGCGTAAGAGGTTGACACGATAGAATATAATCAGAAATTTTCAGAACTGATCAAAAGGGCGCGCTGAATTATGAGTCCGCTGCTCTAACCGCTGAGCTACGAGCCCGTCGTGCTCTAATGCTTTGATTCTATATTAGTTAGCGGCCTAGGGCGAGAAATTCGATTGCACCAAAATTGTGCAGTGTCATAAAAGTGTCATAGTTCCGCAACCAATTCCTCACCCACGGCCCTGCTCACCAAAAACACCAAGCTCGACACCAATCTCACTGCAAAGCTGCAATCGAAGGCGCTTTGCGCTTTTGCCTGCGGGAACTGATCTGAAAGACGCCTGCATGAGAGCCAACATGACTGGCACACCGCTACGGATGTCGCCAGCGGCCCTTCCCTCTGACCTTCAACCGACAGCTAAATCGCTATTTCTTGTTGAGAACGGGTTCAAAACCCGTCCGTTCTTTTGTCTTAGCCGGAATCTCATATTCGAAGGCCGCTGCCTACCTAACTCACCTCCACTCGCAATCCGGCCAACGAGTGTCGGTATAAAACGCTTCGACGCTGCATTCAGCGATATGCCGAGCGTAAAGAAAGACCGCGACCCGATTCTGTGTTTATTGAACGGCGTGCATCGATTTACGGGTTTCGCGGGGCAGTCGCGCGAGGTAAACTCACCTTTCGGTGCTTCAAGGCAGGCGGTTACAAGAGCATGGCAAAAGCAACTTTGTGCAGGCTTTGCCGCCTCCTCATTTTCGTCTCCGAATTGTGTAGCCTGACCGTGCTCTTGCCTTCCTATACTGGCTGGTGCATGTACCGAGTTCCCTCCGGTTCGACACAGGGTAACAGCGCCGATGAACGCGCCGAAAGAGCCCGCCAGCTCGCACAGTCGGGGAACCTCGAATTGGCTGAAGAGGAGCTTCGAAAGGTGGTGGCTTTGCAGCCGGATAACAGCGAGTTCCTCGAGGAATTGGGCACAATTCTGGCGATGGAAAAGAAACTGGTAGAGTCAACGTCGTTTTTCGAACGAGCGCTAAGGGTAGATCCGGGAGCATTGGCAGCTCGGCGCTACCTCGCGGCGAATCTATGGCAGCTGCGCCGCTATGCCGAGGCCAGGCAAAACCTGCAAGTGCTGCTCAGGGCCAAACCGAACGACCCTCAGGCATTACTGCTTCTTGGAATGGTTTCAGAGAATACAGCGGACTATGCCACCGCCGCCAAAACGCTTGCTTCCGTGCCGGCGTTGGTACGTACCCAACCGGAATCCATTGCGGCCCTTGCGAGATCGTACTATCACATCGGTGAAGCCGCTAAAGGACGGTTGTGGCTCAAGGAATTGGTGGATCATCCGGCGGGAACACCAGCGGTCTTGTTAGGAGCGCAAATTGCGGACGAAATGCAAGATTACGAAACGGCCAAAACGCTGCTGCTTGCCCTACCTTCCAGTCTTTCCGACCCGGTGACACCGAAATACCGGCTCGCGCTGGTTGACTTTCATGCGAAGCAATTCGCAGAGAGCGAAAAGCTTGTCCAGCAACTCCTCGATGCAGGCCACGAATCAGGAGAGATTTACCGCTTGCTTGGGTGGTGCCGCCAGGAACAACACCATCACCAGGACGCGGTCCGCGCGTTCCAAGAAGCGATCAGGCTCGAACCAACAAATGAGGCAAGCTATCTAGATCTAGGAAGAATCCTATTAGCCGAAAGGCGCCTTGTCCCAGCTCTCGAGCTTACCAAACGAACTGTAAACGCCTTTCCGGATTCATCCCGGGCATTCGTTTTGCAAGGATCAATTGAATTGGCGGCTTCTCTTTTTACCGACGCTGTTGATTCGTTCTCGCATGCCCTTCAGCTTGATCCCGCCGGCACAGAGGCCTCCATCGGTCTCGCAAGAGCGCAGTTCGGTTCGGGGATGACCCAGCAAGCGAAGGTGACGCTCGAACAAGGCATCGCGAAATTTCCCCAGAAGGCACTGTTGCAACTTGAACTCGCTCAATTGCTCCTGAAAGAAGCGGAAGCTGGCGACCAAGGCGCGGAAACAAAAGCTGAAGAACTCCTCAAGTCGGCTTTAGTCCTTGATGAAACTCTTAGCGAGGCTCATTACCAACTGGGGGAGCTGGCGCTAGGTCGAAGTCAAGCGCAAAGAGCGCTGTTCCACCTGGAAAAGGCCGCAAAACTGGACCCGACAAGTGCCAAGATACGCTTTGCCTTGTCGCGCGCTTTCCGTCGGCTAGGAAAGAATAAGGAAGCTGCCGAACAATCGGCTCTGTATGACAAATTGAAAGAGCAGGAAACATCGCGTGGCGCCGACGCCACACCGTCCAGCAATGAGGAATGATTCGATCTTCCGACGCCATCGGCGGAAACTCCAATTGTTCTTTCCATCCTTTGCAGCGTTCCTATCCTTGATTTCACTAAATTGTTTCCGGCCTGCACAGACTCAGTCGTCTTTACCAAGCAGGGAAATCTTTACGGACGTCACGGAGGCGGCTGGGGTCAGTTGGCGACATTTCGGCGGAGAATCGAAGGACCGTTTTCTGATCGAAACGATGGGTGGCGGCGTGGCCTTCCTTGACTTCGATGGCGACGGCCTGCAGGACCTTTTCTTCGTGAACGGAGGAGAAACACCTCACGGCAAGAGCGCTTTGCCCGTTCGCAACGCGCTCTACCGAAATCTCGGAAATGGAAAGTTTCAGGATGTGGCCGAAAAAGCGGGAGTCGATCGTCTACCTTTTTACGGGATGGGGGTTGCCGTCGGAGACTTTGATAACGACGGCTTTCCTGACCTGTACGTTACGGGATTTCCCGCGAGCGCGCTCTTTCACAACAATGGCGACGGAACCTTCACGAATGTTACCGACCGCGCGGGAGTGAAGAATTCCGGCAAATGGGCAGCCAGCGCGGCCTGGTTTGATTTTGACAGGGATGGATATCTGGATCTCGTCGTAACCAACTACGCCCAGTTCTCTTTCGATGATGTCAAGAAGTGCGAACTCGACGGCAAACCCGCCTACTGCGAGCAAAAGGCTTATGTCGGGATGCCGCTCACGCTTTATCACAACAACGGCGATGGCACCTTCAACGACGTGAGTGAACGCTCGGGATTGGCAAAACTAGTCGGCCGGGCTTTGGGAGTGGTTGCCGTTGATGCAAATGATGATGGCTGGACAGATCTGTTTGTCGCTCGCGACGCTTCGCCTAACCTTCTTCTCATCAACCAGAAGGACGGAACTTTCCGAGACGCAGCCATGGAGGCCGAGGTTGCGTACAACTCGGACGGAATTGCTAAGGCCGGCATGGGCGTCGATGCCGGAGATGTCAACGGAGACGGCAAACCGGACTTTGCCGTAACGAATTTCAATGATGAATACCACTCCCTCTTCGTTAGCAGCTCGTGGCCTTTGTTTAACGACAAGTCCAAGGCGTCACACCTGGCGGAATATACGAAACCCTTGGTCGGCTGGGGGATACATTTCATCGACTATGACAACGACGGGAACCTGGACCTCATTATCGCGAATGGACACATCAATCAAGCCGTCGAGGCGACACGCTTCGACGTAAAGTACAAAGAACCGCCGCTTTTACTTCGTTACGACGGGAAAGGGGAGTTCAGAAACATGCGAGACCAAGCCGGTCCCGCATTCCGGTCAGGTCAGACCGCTCGCGGCCTTGCGGTCGGTGATTTCGATAATGATGGCGACGTAGACATCGTCTTAACCCGCCTTGCTGAGACACCGCTGTTGCTTCGAAACAATGAAGGAGCAAAGCATTCCTGGGTCGGACTTGAGCTTCAGGGAACCAAATGCAATCGCGACGCAATCGGCGCCAAGGTCACCGTCGAAGTCGGTAAGCGAAAACTCACCCGCTGGATTACCGGAGGCTCCAGCTATTTGTCCGCTCACGACAAACGCGTAGTTGTGGGCCTCGGCGACGCTTCCGATTCCGCTACTGTCGCCGTTGAAATTCGGTGGCCAAACGGAACGATACAGCACGTCTCAAATCTCCAGCGAAATCGGTACCAGAAGATCGTAGAGGCTGGCGAGGGCGAAAATGCACGCGGAAAGGAATAGCGAGCCGGAGCCGGAACCGTTCTGCCCTTGTTTGTACCGCGTATTTTATTTCTCAGACTGGGTTTGCCAGTAAGCCCGATGGCCGATGTAATCGTCGTCGACCAAATTCGCGATGATGAGCCGCCTTACGACGGGTTGATGGTACCTTGCTGCCTAAAGACCACCTCCCCGCGCGGCTTGAGCAGAATTGTGTACGGCACAGCAGCGTTCCAATCCGCATCGAACGCGGCCAGGAGAGGATAGATATCGCTCGAACCGAGTAGAAGGTTCCGGCTTGTGGCATGTAGCCTATTTAGGACAGAGAGCACGCCTGGCCTTTCGTCGGGATAGTTGATGCTGACGGTAACAACCTCAAATGCCCGATGACCGTTACATTCGATAGATGGTCTGGAAATCAGGCAGTTCCTTTTGGCAAGGTTCGCACCACGTGGCCCAGAAGTTTATGAGCAAGAGTTTGCCAGTTTGGTTTCTTCGCAGATCTTTTAGTTCTTCAGCATCAGCAGGCTCAGGCTCCACGGGCTTGCTCTCGATCTCCGCAAGCTCTTCTTTGCGCCCCTCTTCTTTGTAAAGCCATTTCGCACAGCAACCCACAGAAGGTGTCTTCGCCAAAGGAACCGTCTGGCCCGCCAGAAGCGCAACGATAGCCCGGCGGGCGTCCTTGCTCGTGACCATTGGCTCTCACGGATTGTTATCGATTCGACCTTGGTACCGAAGTTTTCGCTCGCCATCAAAGATGAAAAGATGCGGGGTCGCAGACGGTCCGTAGGCCCGGGAGACCTTCTGCGTCTCGCCGTCGTAAAGATAAGGAAAATTGAAGTGGCGATAAGCGCCTCGTAGCGTCATTTCCTCGAATGAGTCTCCGACATCGGTGTATCCCATCTCATCAAGCCGTACGGCCTTAGGACTGTTCGGCTGGATTGCGACAATTGTGACGCCTTTGTCCGCATAGTCTGCTGCGAGTCGTTTGAGACGGCTCTCATAGAGTTGGGCCGTCGGACAGTGATTGCAGGTGAAGGCAATTACCGGGACCTTGCTCGCCGCATAATCCCTCAGACAGTGCGTCCGGCCGTCGACGCCCGGAAGACAGAAAGTCCGGGGCTGAAGCCCCGATTGGCAACGGCGGAGGTACGTCCGCATCTCCAAACGCCGATGCAGCTAAAGCTATGAAAAACACCCAACACAGGACACGGAAAGGAAAGTCCGTTTTCACGGAATCTGATCGGCTTCGTCCTTGCGGATTCACGGGACTTTCGTCGCTGAAATGTCGCTTGCCGGCTGGTCTGCATCTGGCACCCCGTGGCGGTCATTATACGCAGAGTTCTAGCCAGGTCTTCGACCGAGACCATGCTTCCAGACCACAAAAGAATGACAAGATTCCTCTTGACAATCATATTAAATCGATTCAAAACAAATGGTACGGGGTGTGGTCAAAGTGTTTTCAGCAGCTGAAAATTTAGACAACCCCTCCTTTTTTCCTCAGAACTTTTCGGGGGGTGCCCATGGTTCAGTTCATGAGTTTGTTTCTTTCTAGTCAGGATGGCTTCAGAAAAGAAACCGTATCCAAGACCATCGCTGGTAGCAGGGCATGGTCCGCGATTGCGGGCTTGGTGTTGTTCCTCTTGTTTTCTCCCGATGCCGGAGCCCAACTTTACACCGCTTCGGTAACCGGTACGGTCACCGACCCATCGGGCGGCACCGTACCTTCCGCGCATGTAACGCTCGTCGATTTGGAAAAAGGCTATTCGTTCACGACGACAACGGATGCCGAGGGAAGATTCCTGTTTCGGCAGGTCGCTCCGGGGACGTATCAAATTTCCGTGGAGGCCGCGGGCTTTCAGACTGGGCGCAGGGAAGGAATCAAGCTGGATGTCAATCAAAACGCCAGCGCGGACTTCTCGCTGAAAGTCGGCAGGACAACCGATGTCGTCGAGGTTAAGGAGACCGCCGTTCAACTGCAGACGCAAGACGCCGTTACGGGCCAAGTCGTCGACCGGAGATTCATCAATGACTTGCCCTTGGTGGGCCGTGGTGTGCTCGATTTAGCCTATCTCACGACTGGCATTACCGAGGTGGACACCGATTGCCAAGGGTGTATGGCCAACAATTTCATATCGAACGGCAGCCGCAACGCCACGGCGGACATCCTCTTGGACGGAGTCTCCAGCACGAACTTCGAGCAGAACAGCGGGATTTTGGCGCCTACCTACGTGCCCTCAGTTGATGCAGTGCAAGAGTTCAAAGTACAACAGTCGAATTTCAGCGCTGAGTTCGGATTTACCGGCGCAACCGTGGTGAACGTCATCACGCGTTCGGGCACCAACGAGTTTCACGGGACCCTCTATGAGTTCCTGCGGAATGACAAATTGGATGCGAATGACTGGTTCGCGAACGCCAGCGGCAGCCCGCGTTCGCCGCTTCGCCTCAATGACTTTGGAGGCACGGTCGGTGGGCCCATCGTTAAGAATAAAACCTTCTTCTTTTTCGATTACGAGGGGCGGCGCGAAAGGAGTTTCGCGTCCGCGACCGCCGGCGTACCCACTGCGGCAATGCGCACTGGCGATTTCGGCGAACTCTGCACCTTAAGCGGCGCGACATTCAACGCCGCGGGCGCTTGCTCTGACCCGACCGCGCAGCTCTGGGATCCGTACGTAGTTGCCAATGGAAGCACCCCGGGGAACACGTCGCGCACCCAGTTCATTCCGTTCAATAACCTGGCTACCTACGCGAGCCCGGGAAATCCGGCGCTAAACGGTACTCCCAGTCAAGTTAGGGATCCCGGCACACCAGGGAATCTGATCGATCCCGTGGCAGCCAAGCTGATCAATATGTTTCCCATGGCGAATCAACCGATCGCATCGCGAGGTGACCTGAGCAACGATTGGTTCGCCAATGGAACCAACAAGGATTCGCAGAATCAATTTGACATCAAAATTGACCATCGCTTCAACGAAAAGAGACTGCTCAACGGTAAATACGCCGAACGCCGCGACAACAGCCACAGTTTCAACTGCTTTGCCAATGCAGCTGACCCCTGCACTGGAGGACCCGTCCAGGAACATGATCATCTGGTAGCGCTGAATTTCACTCAGACCTTTCGTCCGACCCTGATCATGAGCCTCTCTTACGGCTTTACTCGCGGTCACGTCGACCAACCCGGGATCACGGGCGATTTTCCGAAGGTCGATCCCGTCACCGACCTCGGCTTTCCGTCTTACATGGACCTCTCCGGGTTCAAGCAGTACCCGGCCATAAGGATAAGCGGCTATCAACGGGCTGCCGGCAACAGCATTGGAACGCAGACCTTTAGCATTATCAGAGAAGGACAGGAGACTCACCAGGTTGCCGGGAGCCTCAACTGGATTCGCGGCAAACACGATTTCAAGTTCGGTGCAGAATGGCGCGTGCACCGTATTAACTTTACCCAGCCCGGCTGGCCGGCAGGGCAATTCAGCTTCAACACCAGCGGCACCGCGGACAGCCCGCAAGGGGGCAATGGCGGCGACGGAATGGCCAGTTTCTTGATTGGAGTCGGTCGCATGACGACCCCACAGCCGGGAGAAGTCAATAACCCGTACGAGGTTCCGAACAACGTCGCCACGCAGAATTTTCAGTGGGCGGGATTCGTCCAAGACAATCTGAAACTGTCTAAACTCACGCTCAACATGGGCGTTCGTTATGAACTATCCCTGCCCCGCACGGAACGCTTCAACCGGATGAACTGGCTCGATCCAAATCTTTCCTACAGCTTGGCTCCCGATCCCATCCTTTTGCCCGGTGCCGCTCCACTCCCGGTCAAAGGTGGCGAGGTGTTTGCAAGCCCCCACAATCGCTACAACTACGATACTTTCTACGGCGCCATCCAACCGCGTTTTGGCTTCGCCTATGAATTTAGGCGTGGACTCGTGGTGCGTGGCGGATACGGGATCTATTATTCGCAGCCCCGTTCCGGCGCGGCAGGGACCGGCCCATGGGGTTATCAAGGCTTCGATCAGCAGACTCAGTGGATTCCGAGCTTCGACAATCAAACGGTTCTGCCGGGCTCCCGACTGAGCGATCCATTTCCGGGCACGGGCCCCAAATCGCCGCCGGGGAGTTCGCTAGGAGCACTGAACGACGTTGGGTTCTCTGCCGTCGGGCCAATTCCCGCCATCAGCCACAAGGTGCCTTATGAGCAAGCCTGGAGTTTCGGCCTGCAAAAACAACTGCCCTGGGGAATTGTCGCGGAAGCAAACTACGTCGGCAAGAAGGGGACTCATCTGTACTTGGGAGGGTTCCGGGAAAATGACCTCTTGCCTGCCTCGGCGCTGCAAGGGTTGACCTCCGCCCAGATTGGCACCAATCTGGCGAACAACCAAGTGACGAACCCGTTTTTCGGATACATCACGGACCCATTGAGTCCTCTCTCTGGGCCAACGGTGCCGGCTTATCAAACGCAGCTGCCCTATCCTCAGTTCACAGGCTTCCAAGGTGATTCGCCGCCCATTGCCAATTCCATCTATCACGCCGGTCAGTTCCGAGTGGAGAAATCGTTCTCGAGTGGGCTCCAGTTTTTGGTTACCTATGCAGTATCGAAGTCCATCGACGGAGCCTCCGCCACCGACGACAGCATTTCTTGGCTTGGCGGCGGCCTGCAAGGCAGCACGATCGCCGTTCAAAATCCAAACGACTTGCGAGCCGAACGCGCTGTTTCCACCTTCGATATTCCACAAGTTCTTCAGTTCAGCTATGTTTATGCGCTCCCGGTTGGCCGTGGGAAACGCTTCGGCTCAGATATAAATCCCATCCTGAACGGATTCATTGGGGGCTGGCAGTTGAATGGGATTTGGCGTTTCGCTGCCGGACGACCCATTATCTTGGCACTCTCTTCTCCCGTACCTATTCCGACTTATGGACAGCGGCCAAGCTTATCGGGGCCACTGAAGATAGACCATTCATCCACAACCGCCATGGTTAACGATTACTTCGCCAACGCCTGCGAAAATTCGCCTTGTGCAAACGGCGGCCCCAGCGTCGTTTTCCAGCCGGATGACTATTCGTTTGGAAACGCGCCCCGGACCATTACAAATGTACGCCAGCCCGGAAACAAAAACGTAAACATGTCGATCTTCAAGCAGTTCCCCATGTCGCGTTTTCGGGAAGGCATGCACCTGGAATTTCGTTTTGAAGCCTTCAATGTGTTTAACCACCCGAATTTCGCGGGTCCAGACACCATATTCGGAGATGGCACCTTCGGCCAGATTACATTCCTGGCTACACCGACGAGAGAAGTGCAGCTTGGGCTAAAGCTCTACTTTTAGAAGTTGGCAGATCGAAGCGTTATCTGAGGCGGTGCACCTCACAGCGCCGCATGTCCTTTGTGTTTTGTACCCGTCCTGACTCTGAGCCGACCGAGGGGCGGCTGTGAGCAACGTGTGAAAGGGCCTTATGCATCGTCGCAGGTTCGGCGGCAAGCCGCTTGGTTTGGTAGAAGCTAAGCGCACGAAAAGGGATCCACGCGTAGGTCAACAGCATTGTTTTTCCCGTTAAACCAGCGAGTCCAGCCGCTTGAAATCAGGCGAACTGCTCGGATTTATAGGATCGAATAAACGTGGCGACTCAGGCCAAGGGTCCTAGGTGCACCAGGTTTGATGAACGGTGGATGAGTTTGGATAAACGAAACCGCTGAAGCAGCGTCATCCACGAGCGAAAGAAAATCACTGTAACCGTCGCGATTCGCAGCGGCCAACATAACACCGTAGAGAGAAGGTGAACGTCTATAGACCTCAGTACCCAGAAAGACCATGGGTCCCCGAGAGTTGAAAGTCATGTAGCTGTTGTGAACTGCATCTTGAAAAATTTCCTGCGATGTTCCCGCACCACCCGGAGCGAAAATCACGCCATAAACCGCGATAGCTAACAATCCATCTTCTCTAATGCTGTTCGCAAAATACTTCGCAATTGCTGTCGCAAACTGTCCAGTTGGTTCGTCCGAATATGCCCATGTCGGAACTCCCAAGCTAACCTTCCCGTTTGGATAGTCCTGTCTAACCTTGAGTGCTACTTCGACATAACGTTTTCTTCTCGCAGCAGATTGCGGGTCTTTTTTGTTTAATTTGGGATAGGTTGGCGCCTCGCTTAAGCTTGCAATT
>Ga0306926_10003129_pt1 | contig 17053 bp, 20 predicted proteins | sample flu12Cox44000178_FD_203759 | JGI IMG/M metagenome (GOLD analysis project Ga0306926, IMG submission 203759) | Lab enrichment of tropical soil microbial communities from Luquillo Experimental Forest, Puerto Rico - flux8day.12C.oxic.44.000.178 (v2)... | ecosystem: Environmental > Terrestrial >... | reverse complement strand
CGAGCTCGGCGTGGCAGTAGCCGGTGTAGTTGCGCTCCGAGCCGCAGGCGTAGTTCTCGAAGAATTGCCGGTCGGGGTCGCCGACCCCGCTGCCGGTGATGTTGACGCCGATCTGAGAGTCCTTGCGGGCGAGCTTGGGGAACCAGTTGGCGGTCTCGATCGGGTTGAGCTCGCCGTCGATCCCGATCTCCTTGAGCTGGTCGATCAGGATGATCGCCGGGTCGCGGTAGTTCGGGATGTTGCGGGCGGCGACCTTGATCGCCAGCCGCTTGTCGGGCCCGTAACCGAGCTTCTGCATGATCGCGCGCGCCTCGGCGCGGTTCTTCGCCACGTCGGGGCCATAGCCGGGAATGGTCGCCAGAATATCGAGGGGCATGCCCCAGACGCCGGCCGGGAGCGGCAACATCGCGCCGCCGATGTCGCCCTGCTCCTCGGCAAGGATGTCGATGAAGCTCTTGCGATCGAGCGCCAGCGCCAGGGCCCGGCGCAGATCGGGATTGTCGAAGGGCGGCGCTTCCCGATTGAGGAGCAGATTGACGCTGTTATTGGCCGGGGCGAGGTCGCAGACCGCATCCGGCGCCTGGCTTTTCACGTCCTTCAGCAGCGGCACCGTGAGTTCGTAGGGAAAGGTCAGGTCAAACTTGCCGGCGACGAAGGCGAGGATCGCGGTCGAGCGGTTGGGGATGATTGTGTATTCGATGCCATCGAGATAGGGCCGCCCCGGCTTCCAATAGTCGGGGTTGCGGGAAAGCTTGATCCCTTCGTTCGGCTTGAACGCGACGAATTTGAACGGGCCGGTACCGATCGGGTGCTGCCGCATGTCGCGCGGCGAGACATGGCAGGGATAGACCGGCGTGTAGCCCGACGCGATCAGGGCGAGGATCGCCGGTTGCGGCCGCTTCAGCACGAAAAGCGCGCTTCTGCGTTCCCGCCGGGAAGTCCGTCGCTAACCCACAGCGGACTCGCGGCTCGCTGGGAGTCGATGCCCCGCTGATCCAGCCGCGCCTGGACGCCGGCACGAACTCCTGCAGTAGCGGCGTATCGACCCCGAAGAAGCCGCCGACCCCGAGGCCGACGATGAAGCGCATCACCGTCAGAAAGATCCACCCGCGCTCCGGCGTTAGCCCATCAGGCCAGTGGCCAGCGAAAAAGTGAGGATCGAGATCATCAAGACTTTGCGGCCGCCGATCTTATTGCCCAGCCATCCGACGAGGTATCGCGCCCGCACCGAAGCCACACCCGAGGAGAGCAGAATCAGCACCGACTGGCCGTAAGTCAGCTGCCAATCGCGCACGAAAAACGCCAGGACGAAACTGATCAGTAAGAAATCGAAGAAATCGAGCAAGAGAAAAGAAGCACGTGAGGAAAATCTTCCAATGGTTTATCGTCAACGACTTCTGCTGTTCGAGAAGCTCCAGTATGGGTTCCTCCCGTTGTTTGTGCGCGCTGGCGCGGCGACGAGTCCGCCGTCGCTGGTTTTAGACAAGGCGCGACGACCCTCCGGGCGTCGCCGCGCGAGCGTCCCTCAGGCAGCGTGCTTGCCGACGGTCCAGCCGCGCTCGCCGAGATAACGCTTGCCGGCTTCGATCGGCGAGGCTTCGAGCTCGGTCGCCATCGTGTCGTTGAAGCGGTTCAGGAAGCCGAAGAGGGCAATGACCGCGACGATGTCGACGATCTGCGCCTCGGTGTAATGTTTCTTCAACTCCGCGAAATCGGCGTCGGTTACCGCGTTCGGCACCTGCGCGGCGCCTTGGGCGACCCTGAGGGCCGCGCGCTCCGCTTCGGAGAAGAGCGGGCTCGTCTCGTATTCCCACAGCGCATTTTCCTTGTCCGCGGCAATGCCGACGCGCTCGGCGGTGTGCGCGGTGTGCGCCATGCAATAACCGCAGCCGGCGGCGCGGCTCGCCATCTGCGTGACCATGTTGCGAAGCTGCGGGGTGATCGTCGAGCTCGGCCCGTTGATCGCCGCGCCGAGCTGGGCAAAGGCGCGCAGGATCTCCGGCCGCCGCGCCATGATCAGCTGCGAGTTGGGAACAAACCCCATCCGGCTTTCCAAGGCGCGAAGGATGTCCCCAAGATCCGTGACCGCTTCACGCGGCAGTGGTGCAAGTCGTGGCATCGTTCGTCTCCATTGGTTGCCCGCTAGAAACCCGGTTCACACTCGTCGCTGGCGCGCCCCTCCCGTTGGGACTATGCGCCAACCAGCGCCGGCAGCTCCGCGAGCGAGGCGATCTCGCGGTCCGGCTTGCCCGGCAGGCGCTCCGGCTGCTGGCCGTAGCGGTTGCACCACACGACGCGCTTGCCGAAGGCCGACGCGGCATAAGCGTCCCACGCATTGGAAGACTGAAACGAGATTGCGCCGGCCGGCATCGCGAGGCGATCGACGGCGAGCTGATAGACCTTGGGGTGCGGCTTGTAAACACCCACCAGCTCCACCGAGAGGACCGGGTCGAGGAACGCGTCGATCGCGGCCTTCTTCACCGCCGCGTCGAACATCTCCGGCGAGCCGTTCGACAGGATCGCGGTCTTGAGCCCGGCCGCCTTCAGCCGCTGCAGCATCGCCGGCACTTCGGGAAAAACATCGAGGCTCAGCTAAAGGTCCATCAGCCGGGCCCGCAGCGGCCGGTCATCGAGCCCGAGCGTCTCTAGCGCAAAATCGAGCGCATCCCCCGTCACCTGCCAGAAATCCGCGTGCCGGCCTTGCATCGTGTGTAGCCAGGTATATTGCAGCTGCTTGTCGCGCCACAGCGCCGTCAGCGGCCCGAGGCGTTCGCCGAGCGCCTCGCGGCAGCCCACGGCTGCCGAGGCGTAGTCGAAGAGGGTGCCGTAGGCGTCGAAGACGCAGGCGCGGATGCCCGGGAGTGCGGTCGCCATAATTCCTCTTACCCGACGCAACAGGAGAGTTTCGCCACGTCCTTCGCAAAGCTCTGGGCGGCGAGCTTCAACCCCTCGACTGTCGTCAGATAAGGAAAGATCGTCTCGGCCAGCTCGTCGACCGTGAGCCCGCCTTTGATTGCGAGCGCCGCCGTCTGGATGCTGTCGGCACCCTCGGGCGCCAGCAGATGCGCGCCGAGAAGCTTGCCGCTGCTTGCTTCGGCGACGAGCTTGAAGAGCCCGCGGGTGTCGCGCGCGGCGAGCGCCCGCGGCACCTGATCGAGCGGCAGGACCGAGGTTTTCACCGCCAAGCCCTGCTCGCGGGCTTGCGCCTCGGTCAGCCCGACGCTCGCCACCTGCGGGTCGGTGAAGACGATGGACGACATCGCGGTCGTATCGTAGCGCCTGTAGTCGCCATTGAGCGCGTTTTGGGCGGCGATCCGCGCGCCATAGGCCGCCATGTAGACGAATTGGTCGCGCCCGGTCACGTCGCCCGCGGCATAGATGCCGGCTCGCGTCGTGCGCATATGATCGTCGACTTTGACCCCGCCGTTCGGCAGCAATTCGATGCCGGCGTCTTCGAGCCCGAGCCCCGCCGTGTTCGGCCGCCGTCCGGTGCTGACGAGCACCTGCTCGGCGTCGATCGTCTCGCTCCTCCCATCGGCCAAAATGTCGAGCGCGACGCCGCGGGCGGTCTCGCGAACTGCCGTGGGCCTGACACCCTCGCGGAAGACGATCCCTTCCTCGCGCAAATAGCCGCCGAGCGCCGTCGCGATCTCCGGCTCGCCGGCCGAGAGAATCGGCAAGACATCGACGATCGTCACCGCGACGCCGGCGCGCGCGAACAGCTGGCCGAGCTCGCAGCCGACGTAGCCGCCGCCGATCACCAGCAGCGATCGCGGCAGCCGGTCGAGCTCGAGAGCCGTCGTGCTCGTCAGATGGGGAACCGCTTCGATGCCCGGGATCGGCGGCCACGCGGGGGAAGCGCCGGTGGCGATGATCACCTTGTCGGCCCCGAGCACACTGCCGTTGATGACGACACCGCCGTCGCAGAGCCGGGCACGGCCTTCAAGATAGCCGATTCCATTATAAGTCGGCAGCAGGTCGATATACTTCGCCTGCCGCAGCGAGGAGACCAGCGCATCCTTGCCGCGCACTACTGCCCGCCAGTCTCCGACGCGGGCCTTGGCGTCGATCCCGCCAAAACGCGCGACGGCTGCGGCGTGATGCAACCCTTCCGTCGCGCGGATCAGGTTCTTTGACGGCACACAGCCGGTGTTGACGCAGGTGCCGCCGATCGTCCCGTGTCCGATCAGCGCGACGCGAGCGCCGAGCTCGGCCGCGGTGATCGCCGCTGAGAAGCCGGCCGAACCCGCGCCGATGATCGCAAGGTCGTAGGGCCCTCGGTCAGGCATCGCTCTGCTCGGCCGCGGCGACCTAGTTGATCGGATGCGACGGGTAGCCCGCCTGCGTCGTGGCCGCCGTCAGCGCCGCGACGGTTGTCTTCTGGTCGTCATAGGTGACCGTGGCGGTCTTCTTCTCATAGGACACCGCCGCGGTCTTGACGCCGACGACTTTGGCCAAGCTCTGCTTGACGGTGTAGGGGCAGGCCGAGCAGTACATGTTGGCGACCGCGAGCGTCACGGTCTTTTCGGCCGCCATGGCCGCGCCGGCCGCCGACAGCGCGGCCGCGAACACGAGCGCGGAGAGAGTACGGTTCATTGCAAGATCCTCTCGTCGTTGGTCCATCTCACGCCCCGAGCAGCACCGGGGCGAGGTAGTCGAACGCGACGGCCGCCAGCACCAGCGCGGTCGCCGCCCACAGTGCCGCCTTCACGCCTCGCTTCGGCAATGGCCGCGCGCAACTTCCGTCGGCGCACACCGTTTTCGGCTGGCGATAGACGAGGTAGTAGCCGACGCCGAGGCATCCGACGGTCGCCGCGAAGAGGATCGGCTGGTAGGGCGCGAGTGCCGTCAGATTGCCGATCCAGGCGCCGCTGACGCCGAGCATGAACAGGGCGAGCGGCAGGATGCAGCAGGACGAGGCGGCGAGCGCGCCGAGAATGCCGCCCGCCGCAGCCCACCGCGCCTTGCCGGTCGATGGCGCAACCTCGCTCCGACTCGCCATTGCCGAGAGGCTCGCTTCCGCGTCCATGATGTGCCTTCCCTGTTGCTTGGCACCGGAGAGTAAGATAATTCCTGTAGTTGATACAGGCTCAAGGGGTATTTTTTCCCGATGCCGCGTCAATTCTCCCCAATAGACGCACGGAAGGGCGAGACCACCGCAAGCGGCAAGCCGCTGACGCGCGGGGGGCTCGCCGCTCGCACCGGCTGCAACATCGAGACGATCCGCTACTACGAGCGAGTTGGCCTGTTGCCGCCGCCACCGCGCAGTGTGGGCGGCCACCGTCTCTATGGCCAGGATCTCGTAAAGCGCCTCAACTTTGTCCGGCGCAGCCGCGATCTCGGTTTCACGATCGAGGAGATCCGCGAGTTGCTCCGCCTGGTCGACGGCGGCACTTACACCTGCCGAGAGGTCGAACAGCTGGCACGCGATCATGTGCGCGAAATCCGCCGCAAAATTGCCGATTTGAGAAAGCTCGAGAGGGTGTTCGAGACGATGGCGGCGCAGTGCAGCGGCGATGCCGTACCAGACTGCCCGATCATCGACGCGCTCTTCGCCGAGTGAGTGATCGTCATTTGACGTGGATCGGCGCCTGCGGGTGAAAGGCGTGAAAGGCGAAGGCGAAGCTCACATCGTAGACGGCGTCCTCGAGTCCCTGTGCGGTGCGGCGCTGCACGACGACGTTGCCGATATCCTGTCCCGCTTCGATCTGCGCGGCATCGAGCGGTGAGTTCTGGCCCGGCTCCCAGGTGATAACGAGCTCCCCGACTTCGAGCCGCTGCCGACTTTTCACGAGGTCGAGGGTCCACGCCCCCTCGCCGACGCTGACCACCCGTGCGAGCGGCGGCACGCCCTGGGGGAGCGATCCGCGGTAGAGGAAGGGCCGGCCGGCGCTGTCGTAATCGGCATAGGGGTTGCGGCCGTAGTCCCGACCCTCGGGATCGGGGGGCACGAGAACGCGCCCGTGTGGAAATCGCGCGCGGAAACGCTCGACCGACTCGACCCGCGCCGGCAGATATTTGAGCTCGGCCCCGACGAGCGTTCCGACGATGCAGTCGCCGCCGAATTGCTGCCACCAGCTCTCGGTCTCGCGATCGTACATGACGAGGTCGGAGTTGCGCAGCTTGCCGGTCGTCCCGAAGCTCAGAGTGCGCCCGCCAGCATGCCGGTCGAACACCACGGAGGAATTGCAGAGCGGGCACCACGTCACCGCGATCGGCGTTCCGCCGACCGTATCATTGACGATTTCATGCCAGATCATGACTCGCAGCGGATAAGCCCGCGCCTCGCCACCGATCTGCACCGATATCACCGGCTCATGCGGCGCCAGACCGTGCGCTTCGGCCACGGCAACGAAGGACGCCTGGTCGATCGCGGGAATGCCGTCCTTGGACGGCCCGCCCGAAACGATCTCGTTATAGGCGACCGAATGACGGGAGAAATCCGTGTGCGGCCACTCGCGTCGCCACTCCTCCGGACCGGCCCGCGCAACCGCCGGCAGCACCAGCGCCGAGAGCACAAGCGCGAGGCCCGATAGCGGGAAGAAGCGTCCGATCATTGCAGACTTCCCTCGCTGAGCAGGCGGCGCCGAATGACCCAGTCGAGCGACAGCATGCCCGGACCGCGGCACAGGAGCACAAGCAACATCGCCGCCCATTGGATGTGGGTCGGCCAGGCCAGCGGGTAGACGAAGACCTCGATCACCGCAGTCATGCCGAGAAGGACCAAGCAAGCGAGCCTCGTCAGCAGCCCCAGGATGAGAAGGACGGGCGTCGTGACCTCGATCGATACGGCCATGTAAGCCGCCGGGCCGGACGCCAGAAACGGCAGCTGGTACTCGGTCTCGAACAGGTCGAGTGTCGCCTCCCAATTGGCGAGGTGGGTCATCGCCGAACTCCAGAACACCCACGCCACGGCGACGCGCAACGGGAGCGCCAGCAGCCAATACGGGACGCGATCGAGCCAGTGGTAGACCTGGTCGACGATCGCCGACGCGGCGGAAATCCGCGAGTCTCGGGGGATCGACCGACTCACATTCATGAATGCAGCCCCGATACGATTGGACTGTCGACGAGTTCGAAGCCGATGAAACGCCCGGCTGCCAGATGCTCTGCAAGCAGCGCTGCGGCGTCGGCTTGCGGAGCGGCCTCGATCGCTACCCAAAGCGGCCGGGGCGCACACAGCGCAGCCAGGAAACGCCATGCCGGCTTTCCGAGGCGTGTCACGTTAACGCCGGTGGTGCCGCGCTCCACGAGGAGCCGCACCGGCACGGCGTCGAGGTCGATAGCCGCCATCGCGTCGTCGTCCTGCGCCAGAACCGCCCGCCAGACCGCGTCGACCGGATGATCCGCCTCGACGAGCGCGACCGAGGGATGCGGCAGGAAGGCAATGCGGTCGTGGTCCGCCGCGGCGACCGCGCCGAGGCGCGCCAGGTCGAGCGGCTCCATGTCCGGCGCATGGAGCGCGCGGTTGACCGCCCATTCGAGCCGGGCCACGCCCGCGAGATAGGGAAGCGCACCGGCTGGCGGGAAACCCGCGAGGAATTCGGAGAACCCTTCGCCATAGGCATCGAGATCGGCACGGCGCGGCGGCTCTGCCGCAATGAAGATGCGGGCTGTGCCCTCGAAGAACTCGGCGCCGACGAGACGGTGGATCGCCGGATAGCAGAGCTTGAGCGCGGCGGTGAGGGTGGCGATGAAGTTGTTGCGGTAGATGCCGAGCCGCGCTTCCGGCGGCAGGCCGTCGGCGAGCACGTAGCGGGCGGCGACGGCGTCGTCGCTGGCGACGATGCTGCGGCCGACCGCCCGCTGGATCTCAAGCAGCGTCGGCATCGGCGATCTTTTGCCGCGCGCAGTCGAGCGCCGTCGCGGCGCGCGCAGCCTCGTCGACGAGGACCGCGAGGGCCGGCAGGTTGCTATCCCATTCGATCAGGGTCGGGACCGGGCCAAATCGCGCCAGCGCCTCGGCGTAAAGCTCCCAGACCTCCGGGATGACGCGCGAGCCGTGATCATCGATGCGAAGCATGCGGCCGCCCGCGAGCTGCCGCACGCTGTGGCCGGCGAGGTGGATCTCACCGATCGCAGCCGGCGGCAGCGCTGCGAGGTAGATCGAAGGATCCCAGCCGTGATTGCAGGTGCTGACATAGATGTTGTTGACGTCGCACAGGATGCCGCAACCCGTGCGGCGGGCCACCGCCGCGAGAAACTCCCATTCCGGGATCGTCGAGTGCCGCCAGCGCAGGTAGGAGGACGGGTTCTCGACAAGGATCCGGCGCCTGAGAACGGTCTGCGTCTGATCGATATGGCGGCAGACGACGCCGAGCGCTTCCTCGGTCATCGGCAGCGGCAGAAGATCGGCGAGATAGCGCCCTTCCGCGGTGCTCCACGACAGATGCTCGGAGACGAGGGCCGGCGCGATGCGCTCAACGGTCTGGCGGACCCGGTCGAGAAGGCCGAGATCGAGCCCCTCGGCGCTGCCGAGCGACAGGCTGACGCCGTGCAGTGCAATCGGGTAATCGCGGCGGATCGCCTCGAGATAAGCGAGCGTCGTCCCGCCGCCCAGGTAGTTTTCGGTATGGACCTCCAGCCATGCGACACGCGGCCGCTCGTCGAGGACGGCTTGGTGGTGCGGAAAGCGCAGCCCGATCCCCGCCTCCCGAGGGAGCGGGCCGCGCGCAGCGCCGATCGGGGCGGCACTCGCCGACAATCGCCGCCTCGCGATCAGGCCGACTTCGGGCTCCCGCCGGCGATCTTGCCGCAATCGCCCGCCGGCAGCATCACAAAGGATTTCGGGTCGCGGGCCTGCGTCGCCTGGCCGGCGCAGGAATGCGCGCCTTCGGCGCAGTCGTTCTTGGCGACGGCATTGATGCCGTAGCACTTCTCGAGATGCTGCTGGGCCATCCGTGCCATGTTGTCCTTCACGATCTGCGGCGGGTTTTGCATGGCCTGGGCTTGGACGGGCGATGCCTGCATGGCGAGCGCGAGCCCGACTGCAGTCGACAGCGCGGATGCCGCGAAAAAGCGAGAATTCATCATTGGACCCCTTGTCGTTGCGCGCCTCGGATCGAGGCCGACGAGCCAAGGTTCGATCGAACGCGCCGGAACGTTACGCTCGGTCGAAAAATTTTTCGTCGCCTCGCCGTTGGTCAGCGCTCCCCATCCTTCAGAGCAACCTCCAATAATGGGAACCAAGAAGCGATGGCAGTGCATCGCCGGGGCCAACGCACAGCGCCGTACAGGCCGCTCGAGTTGTGGGCGCCAGGTTCAGCAAATTAGGCAAGTAGTCCGGCCTCGGAGAGCTCTCCCACCACAAAATAAAATCAAGCCATCCTTCATCCACTTGACCTGTGTGAGACGGCCTTATCGCATCACTGCGACCGTCCGCCCGACGCGCTCTATCCGAGTACCGCCGGTGGAAGCTAACCCAGCAACGATCAGCGCGGCGACGTTCTGGCCCGGCTGGAAACGTAATGGCCACGCTGGGCGTGGCCATTACGTAGACGAGCAGGACCGACGGGAAAGGCCGTCTGAGCACCAACGCCGACCCCGCTTGGGAGCCGCCTCGTGAAAATACGGGCGCGACTGTCCTTAAGGTCGGGCCTGCGGGCATCGACGACCGCTCACACTCCATTTGCCAACGAGGATCTCGCCTCTTTTGCTTTCGCTGGTGATCAGGCACTTTTCAGCGCGGTCGCCTCTGCAGCAAGACGACGAGCCCTCTCGAGATCGAGCGAACATCAAAACACCGCCACACCTTGTGGTCGAGCGTCGGGGCTTTGCAGGGTTATCTGCGCCGGCGATGACGGCACCTCGCTAAGTGTCCCGTCTTCTTCGTCGACTGCGAGCACGTGAAGGGCATTACCTGGGGCCGCGCTGTTCCCCCGCTGACCGATCACGTAGAGGAAGCGCTCGGTCGGGTCGAGAGCCAGCTGAAACAGGTTACCGGGACCAGAAGTGTGGATGGCCTGAATCTCCTTCGGCTCGTCGGGAACGGTCGTGTCATAGACGGATACAGTGGACGAACCGGTGTTGGCAGTATAGAGCCGCGTTCCCGCTCGATTGGTGCGCAACCAGCAGATTGCCGTGCCGGAATTGGCGACGGTTCGCTTGAATATCGGCGCTCCATCTTCGTCCCAAGTGTAAACACCGAGTTTGTTCACAGTGACAAATCCGACATAGAGCTGGCGTGCATCCGGATTGGCCCAAAGCCCTAGAGGCAAAGGTGCGGTCGCACCGACGGATTCCGACGCGGGAAGAGGCTGCGGCGGGTTGGCAACCAGCAGTCCGTTCGCGAACAGTCGGTATGAAGCAAGCCGGCCGCCGAGGAACTGCGCATCGAAGACGAATGGGCGATTGTTTGCGGTAAGGGCCTGTGAGGGAGCGCTCCCGACCGGAAGAGAGATCGTGGTGTCGGCTGGGAATTTCACAATACGACCGTCCCCTGTTACGTGCCGGGTAACGATGCTCGGCAACATCCCGGGAGCGTTCTGCGCGGGATCCAGATCCTGATTGATGATAACGATTTGGTCGCCCCGCAGGCCGATACTCACCGGGTTTATCCCGCCCGACGGAAACGGCGAACCTCTGGCAGGCTCCAAGGCGCCGTCATGCGGCCGAATGTGAAAGACCGCAATCGAGTTCGAACCGGAATTGACCGCGAACAACAGCCGTCGATCATGGTCGATCACGACATTCTGATCGGTGTCGAAGGGGCCGAGCTTGAAAGAAGGGTCGATGACGCCCTTGCCTCCCGCGGAGAACGGTGCGCCGGGCAACAACGTTAGACGACCCTCATCGTCCCGGCGGAACGCAAGAACCGCGTTGGTGATATCGTTCGTCTCCGTATACACCACGTGCTCGGAGCCCCGCAGAATATCATCGGAGCCGGCGTCGCCAGTCTGGGCATGCGATGACCCCAGCTGCGCGGCAAAGGCAACCGTCGTGGCCAGCAGTGAAGTTACGATGACACGATGGCACGCATAAATTTTCATGCGATATCCCCTCCTGAAGACGGCCTTCCTTCGAGGCCCAGGCGAGAGGTTCGACAGAGCGGAGATATTGGTTACGCCGCGCCGCGATCACGAATGGTTGAACGTGGCGCTCAGTCGTGCGGATCGGCCCAAAGGCTCTCGAGATCGCTCACCCGGGACCACTTTGACAGTTGTGTGCGTCAGCGTCCTGATCGAGGCTGACGAGCCAAGGTTCGATCGAACGATCGACCGCGCCGGAACGTTACGCGCGGTCGACAAATTTTTCTCGCCCTGCCGCGATGCGGGCGCGATCACGGCCGATTCAAACAAAAAGTGTAAAGCCCTCGTAACTTTTACCCGGATGCGAGCGAATTCTCTATCGCCGCTCGGATGCGCGATCGGCAACAGAGGAGGAGCACGATTAACCGCGGTCTATTTGCCGTGTCGGTACTGTCGTCAGCGGGCGGGCTCGCGCTCACCGCCTACGCGCAGCAGCCAAAGCAGGGCCAAATGCTCATCCTCGCTGCCTGTAGCGGGAGAGAGCAGACGGCGGTCGCGCCGCACGCCACCGAAGGATGCGGATCGAGTTCGCCTCCCCGGGTCTCATCTGCCGAGCGCACCGAGCGCCTTCGCCCCCTACGAGCGCCGAACAAATTCGGCCCGTCGAAGCAATCCCCAATAACTGGAACTAAGGAGCTATGGCAGTGCATCGCCGGTGCGTGAGCACGGCACCGCACGGGGCGGCCCCACGCAAAAAGGCCGGGTTTTCCGGGTAGGATTGCGTCCGCTGGATCTCTTGTTTATTGGATTTCGACGGTAGGGAGCGATGGGTCTCTTTGTCGTTTCGTTTTGGTTCGCGGCCGTCGCGCCCGCCGTTCTTCGCCGTAATTCCCCGGTTCGGCGTATTTAATTCCCGATTAGGCGCGAAGAGATTCCCGTTTAGCCCGCTACGGTAATTGGCCGGCAAGGGTTAGGTACGGATCGTGACGTCGAAGCGGTCGACCCCGAGCGCGGTGCGGAAATCGGCGCTTGCGGCCGCCTTCTCCGCTTCGAGCGGGATGCCGGTGGCATCGGCAACTCGGTCGATCGCGTTGAAGAGCCCGACCACCGCGGCCGCATCGACGAGACCGGCCGGGCCTATCGCCTCGCTCAGCGCAGCGCGGGCACGGGTAAGCGCCACCTCGTCCTCGCCGAGCACGGCTTCGGCGAACTCGACGAGCAAGCGGCCGTGGGGTACGCCCGCATCGCCTTGCGATGCACCGGTCACGGCATTCAGGTCGTAATCGCTATTGCGGGTCACGCCGCTCGCACGGAGCAGCAGGGTGTGACTGGTCGTTCAATAGAGACACTAATTGAGTGCCGATACCCGCGCCGCCAAGAGCTCGATCTGGAAATGGCTGATCGCCCGGTACTCGCGCGAGAAGTCGCGCATCGCCAGCGGCGGCATGTATTGGTGAGACACCAGGTCGAAAAAGCCGCGCACCTCGTCGGGCACGAGGCTCATCGCTTTCATGATGTTTGCGGCGGGTCGGCCGCTCGGAGTAGAGGTCCGTTTCGGCATCGCTCAAATCCGTGGGCTCGAGCCACGGGACCCAGGCGTCGCCGGTTTCGCCGCCGCGGGGCGGTGTTGCGACGGCGCGCCCGCTTGCGGACGCGGCAGCGGCAGCGCGTCCCCGCCCAGGCCGCGCGCCATCGTGTCAATCGCGACGATATGCGCGACGACGCTGACCGTCTCGACATACTGCTCTTCGCTGAGACCGGCGGCGAGGACGCCGCGAAACCATCGCTCGCTGAGGCGGCCGGGATCGTTTCGCACGCGATGAACGACCTCGACCACGACCTCGGCCAGTCCCCCGCAGCTGTCGTGGGTGCCCTCGATCGCGGCGGGCGACTGCGCCTCCTTGCGGCGGCGGCACGGCCTGCATGAGGACGCATGGCGCGTCTCGGCCGCGATCGCCACGCGTGCGGCGCCATCCCATCACCTCCCGGGACGCCCGATCCGCTCCCAAGCGCGGGCATGCGCAGCCGCTAAGTCGTCGCGGAGTGCGATCGGTGAGGAAGCATAAAGCCCACTCATCTGCAGTCCCTCCCGAAAATCCCCGATTGAAATACCTTGCAGCCGCGACGAGCAAAGTCAACACACCCGGCCGCCCGCCGCCGCGGCTTGTGGGCAAGCCTCATTGTGCCAGCACAACGAGATCGACGGGGTGGGCGACACCCTCGATCGAACGGCCGACCCGTTCCTCCACCGCCCGCGTCGGGCGATAGCCTTGCTCAAGGGCACGAGCATACGATGTCCGTGTCGTCAGAGCCTGCGCCCCCTCGGTTTTCGAGTGCTTTTCGAGCTTGGCAACGAGGTTCACGACTTCGCCGATGACGGTGTATTCGAGACGGCTCTCGTGGCCGACCGTGCCGAAGACAACGTCGCCGACGGCTCCAGCCATACCGACGTTTGGCGCCGGAAGCCCCTTTTGCTGCCTTTCCAGACGCCAGGCACGCGCTGTCGCTGCCAACGTGTCGAGTGCTCGGCAGAGATCCGCGGCATAATAGGGGTTGGGCACGACCGCACCAAAGCTCGCCAGGATCCCGTCCCCGAGATACTTGTCGATGCTGCCGCCATGGTGCTGGATCATCGGCACAAGTCGCGATTGATACTCGGCGAGAAGTGCGATCAGCGCTTCTGGCGAAAGCGTGCCGGACAAATCGGTAAAGCCGCGCAGATCGGTTATCAGGATCGCGGCCTCGCATCCGCCGCTGTGGGTGACCACGGCCTCGCTGCCGCGGATCTGCTTGGCAACCTCGGGGGCGAAAAACCGGGACAGATCACTCACCGCGAATTCCTCGGCGACCGAGGCGACGAGCAGCCGGCGGGCCCGTGAGAGCGAGAGGGCGAGAATGGCCGTTACCATCAGGATCGATAGGATCTTGTCGATCTCGGCTCCGCCAAGAATCTTGTAGGAGGTGACATAATCGACGTAGTTGTGCGTGAAGGCAGGCGCCGCACCACCCAGACCCGCGGCCGCATAGATGAAGAGGACAAGCCACCCCGCGGCGGCGCAGCTGCCGGCGAGCAGCACATAACGCGGCTCGAAACGCAGCGTCCGCAGTGCAATGAGAATAAAGACATACATCAGCGTCGGCGCCTTGAGGTAAAGCGCAGGCGGTGCTCCGTATTGCAGATGAAAGCTCCAAATCGTGATCATCAGGACGCCAATATCGACGACGACGGAGAGCGTCAGGAAGCCGCGGCTGAGCCGTCCACGATACGCGAGAACGATCCGCGCGGCAGTGAACATGGCGTAGATCGAAAGCGTCCAGGGGACGGGCTCGAAGCGTGTCCCCGGCGGGAACGCCTTGGGCGAAATCGCGTAGACGATGGCGAAGAAGACGACGGCGCAGGCTTGTACCCAACCGATGATGATTTCGCTTGCCGCCTGCTGTTGCTCGATGCGGCGGCGCACCCGCTCCGAGAGCGCCGCCTCCACCCGCTTGCCGAAAACGAGTTCCGCGAGCGTCGCTATGGAGCGCTTCAGGAGGCCACCTCGGCCGAAGCGACCGGGAACAGCCGGCTCCGAGCGAGGGTCGGAAATAGCGCCCTCTTTGCCTGATGATGCGGGGGGTGCGATGCTTGCGTTCACGTTCTCGCACTCAAACGAACTCCCCCACGAACCCCGTTCGCAGTTCGTCATCCGCGCACGAAAGGTTACGGGCGGCGCGAAATATTCTTCGGTACCCTCACCCCCAGCGCAGGTGTATCTGATCTTTTGTTGCGGGCGCCGCAGTGGCGCAATTTTTCAACAAGAGAGCTACGCGCATGCCCGGCCCGCGTAGTCGCGCTCCGCTGACCGTCGTCAAGGGCGCGTTTACCCGCGAAGATGCTCCTCGCTGTAGCGAGCCCGGTCCAGATGGGATGCCGCCCGGCGCCCATGCCGAATGGTCGATACTGATGGCGCGCGCCCAGGATGGCGACGGCGATGCCTATCGCCGCCTCCTCGAGGAGGTGACGCCGTATCTGCGTTCGCTTGCCGCATTACGGCATCGTGACCCGAGCGATGCTGAGGACGCGGTGCAGGACATTCTGCTGACCATCCACGCCGTGCGGCAGACTTACGATCCGGCCCGGCCGTTCCGCCCGTGGCTGGTGACGATCGCCAATCGCCGCCTTGTCGATCGGCTCCGCCGTCAGGGGCGGCTGAGATCGCGGGAAACCGCTCTGACGAGCGACCATGAAACCTTTCCGGCCCGTCAAGCGAACCTCGAGGAAGCGGTATTCTATCGGCTTGAGCTGCAGGCGGCTCTCGAAAACTTGCCCCCTGGGCAACGACAAGCGATCCGGCTATTGAAGTTGAAGGAGATGTCACTGAAGGAAGCGGCAGGCGCCACCGGTCTTTCGGTCACCGCGCTGAAGGGGGCAACGCACCGCGCGCTGAAGAACCTTCGGAAGATGCTCTCCGCTCGGAACGAGGATCCGTGATTACCACCCCCGATCTGATCGAAGCGCTCGCCGCAAACCTGACGCCGGTGCGTCGCCTGCGGCCGCCTGTCACGCGTGCTGCCTGTTGGCTGCTTCTTGCGGCGCTCGTATTGGCGCTGCTCGCCGTCAGCCAGGGCATCCGCCCGGATCTCGCGCAACTCTTGCGGGAGCCCACGTTCATTCTCGGCATGTCGGGCGCACTGCTGACCGGGGTTCTCGCCGCCGTCGCAGCGTTTATGCTGAGCCTGCCCGACCGCTCGCGGTTCTGCTTGCTGCTGCCGGCCCCAGCGCTCGTTCTGTGGCTGTCGACCATTGGATATCAATGCCTCACCAATTGGGTCAGCCTCGAGCCCAACGGCATTCGCTTGGGCGAAACGGCTCGATGCTTCGCGACCCTGGTGCTGACGAGCTTGCCGCTGTCGCTGGCGATGCTGGTAATGCTCCGCTATGCGGCACCGCTCCGTCCGATGGCGGTAACCCTGACGGGGAGCCTGGCGGTGGCGGCAATCACTGCGACGGCGCTGTCGCTGTTTCACGACCTGGACGCTACCCTAATGATCCTGATGTGGAATCTCGGCACGGCCGCTTTGTTTGTCGGGATGGGCGGGGCCTTTGGTGGAAAGATGTTTTCATGGGCAGCGCCAATTTCTGTTCGGGGCGGCCACTGAAGCTCCTGTACGAAGTTTGTGAATTCGCTCCGCCAAAAAGTGGCCTCCGGCTCTCATCCTCGTTCTGTCGGTGTCATTCGGTGCGATCGTGGCCTCGCAATCGCCGCTGTTGCGCAGCGCGACCGGTCAATTGACGCCGCTCGCACCATCACAGCAGCAGCGACGCCGACCCACTCCCGGTACGACGGGCACCACCTGGACCGGTATCATGGTGGATTCCCAATCGTCGCGACGGCTTTCCTTAACTTTGCACGGACTTTCGGGTCACGAGAACGACAACGACCACGATCGCGCCTCGGGTGACGATCATGGGACGAACAACCGCATCCTAGCGGTCGAGCCAGACGTCTTCCATGCGCCAGCCATTGTATTGGCTGTTGACCATGATGGTCAGGCTTTTGACTTGCGGCTGCATGCAGGTGGCGCCGCGGTTGTGGGAGATGATCGGGCGCGCGCCGTCCTCCTGAAGTTGTTTGTCGATGTCCCAGACGAGACGTCGGCGCTTGTCGCGGTCGGCGAGCTCGGACTGCTCGACAAACCGTTTTTCCAGCTCGGCGTTGCAATAGCCGGTGTAGTTGCGCTCTGAGCCGCAGCCGTAATTCTCGAAGAATTGCTGGTCAGGGTCGTCGACACCGCTGCCGGTGTTGTTGAGGCCGATCTGGTAGTCCTTGCGGGCGAGCTTGGGGAACCAGTTGGCGGTCTCGATCGGGTCGAGCTCGCCGTCGATCCCGATCTGTTTGAGCTGGTCGATCAGGATGATCGCCGGGTCGCGATAGCCTGAGATGTTGCGCGCGGCGACCTTGATCGCCAGCCGCCTGTCGGGCCCGTAGCCGAGCTGCGCCATAATCTCCCGCGCCTCGGCGCGGTTCTTGGCCACATCGGGACCGTAGCCGGGAATGGTCGCCAGAACCTCGGGCGGCATGCCGCAGACCCCGGCCGGCGGC
>Ga0306926_10003127_pt1 | contig 17054 bp, 8 predicted proteins | sample flu12Cox44000178_FD_203759 | JGI IMG/M metagenome (GOLD analysis project Ga0306926, IMG submission 203759) | Lab enrichment of tropical soil microbial communities from Luquillo Experimental Forest, Puerto Rico - flux8day.12C.oxic.44.000.178 (v2)... | ecosystem: Environmental > Terrestrial > Soil... | reverse complement strand
CACGGCTTGAGCGATCGTTCGGCCGTTGGAACTCAGCCTTTTCCCGGCGACAGTCCGCCAAACCATGCTCCAAAATAACCGGCGTAGAGTGCCGGCGATTCCAGGTTCATCGAATGGCCGACGCCGGGGATGGTAACCAGCCGGCAATCCGGCATCGCCGCGATCATCTCAGCAAGATCGGCGTGAGGGATCCACGCGTCCTTTTCGCCCCAGATGACGAGGTGCGGATGCCTGATTTCCGTCATGCGCCGCGCCAGCTCGTGGCTTTCCCGCTCGAGATTGAGGTTGAACGGCGTCCCGATCCAGACTCCTTCCGAGACTCCAAACGTCTGCGTCAGGATTCGTTCGAAGAAGGGCTGGATCTCATCCAGGCCGGCACGGAATTGCGGCATGGCATTCGGTGCCAGGCTCTCAGGAACGAACAGCGAGGACGCGGCAGTCGCCATCACGGCGCGCGTGATGTTCTGGTTCGTCATCATCGCGCGAAACAGGCCAATCTGCTCGTCGTTGAAGGCCAGTCCGAGCGGGGTTACGGGATCCAGCGCCAATACCCTTCCGAATCGCTGCGGCTGCTGTAGTAACATGCGCGCGGCAATGATGCCGCCGGTCGAGTGCGTGGCGAGATGGCAGAAGCTGATCTCCAGCGCGTCAAGCGCAAGCAACATGTCGAGCGCATGCTGACGCATCGAATAATTGGTGTAGTCCTTGGCCGGAGGCGGACGGTCGCTGTCGCCGCAACCCCGCCAGTCGATGCCAACGACACGAACGCCGCGCGGAAATAGCGGCGCGGCGAGCGCGATCCAGTCCTTGCTGGCGAGATTGCCGTGAATGAAGACGACGGTGGTTTCGCCCTCACCCCATTCCCGCCAACCGAGATGCACGTCACCCGCCCGCACCCGCGGCATGCTTGCACCCTATTTATTCAGGCCGGCCGTCGGTGCCGCGCCGGCAGGCGTCGGCGCAATTGCCGCTCCCACGGTAGTCGTGCCGTTGACCAACCTGTCGACCGCCAGCGGGGACTGTTCGACGTTGCCGAGCGTGATGAAATCCACCACGTCGGCGGAGAACTCCACCGGATTGTCGGTGTGAATGAAGTGCCCGGTGTCCGGATAGATCTTCAGCACCGGTCGATTCCCGGCAAGCGTCATTCGCCTCATGAATGGTGTAATGATGTCGCGACTGAGATCTTCCAGGCCGTTAAAGGCGGTGGCTGGAATGTATGGCTCCTTGTCGCCGAACGCCAAAAAGATCGGCGCCTTGATTTGCGTCAGGCGCTCGTAAAGGTTCTTCGGATCGTCTTTCTGCAGCTCGGACACCATCGTATAGATATCGAAGATGTAGACATTGGCCCACTGTTCCAGCTCCTTGGGATTGCCCTTGATCAGCCCGATCCGCTGGTCCGTATGGAAGCGAGCATATTCGCTGTCGTTCATGAAATAGCCGTTCGGGTTCTGGGAAACAGCGCCGGTCACCGGATCGCGCTTCTTGATATAAAAGAAATCGCGGACGCCCTGCTCGGTGCGGGCCATCTCGTTCGCGAGAATGCCGGTCTGGTCCCAAGCCTGCTTCCATTTCTCGAAATCACGCGCAAAGGACGGATCGAACAAAAGCGCCTTCTTTCCCGGCGCATAGGTAACCTCGCGCGAATATTCCTCGAGCCCTGCGGGAGCTTCGAGGATCACGTCTTGCACTGCTTCCGGCCAGGTCAAGGCGTAACCCATCACGAGCTGGCCGCCCAGCGAGTGACCCAAATAAGCCGCGCGCTTGACGCCGAGCTGATTGACGACGAGTTCATGCACGACATCGCGCATGTCCTGCATGGTACGGGCCGGGCTCTTGTCGAGATTGCCGGGACCCGACATGCCGTAGTGCGGCAAGTCCGGCGTGATGACGCGGAAGCCGCTGCGCAAGGCGTACTGCATGATGTTGCCATACATGCCGCCAAATGCGCCTTTGCCATGGATGATGACGAGAACCTGCGGGTCCGGCTTGCTTCCGGCGTATTCGTCCATGTAGCCGATCTGCCAGGTCGTGCCGTTACCATCCCTCACGTCCGCGTATTTGACCGGATAAGGATAGGTCACGTAGTCCTTCCAGAACGATTTCTTGGGATCGACATTCGCGGCAACGCCGGGAACGCGATAGTTCTTGTCGACGTATTGCTGCGCCCTGTCGAGCCGATCCACGTCCTCCATGAACGCGACAAACTTCGGATCGTTCTTCCTGTGATTGATGATCGAGAACACGCCGTAATGCGCAACCGGACTCTCCTCGGCGATCAGGTCGGCTCCCGGAATCCTGTCAACCGCGCGCTCGGCGAGCTTGAAGTTGAGCCAGTTGTCATTGGTGATGTGCATCACCAAGGTGCGGGACTGAATGCGCCCGAGGTCCTCATTGATGTTGTGCTTTTCGCCGACGCGATTGCGCCAGACCAGATCGACCGCATCATACAGCTTGGCGCGATTGGCGACGCTGCTGCCGGCCTTCTCATTGGGCGGATCCCAGTAGAAGACTTCCGGCTGCACCGATACGAAACTCTGTGACGAGCGGTAACCGAAGTCATAGCCGGTCAGGCCGAGCACCGACCAGCCGAAGGCGATGCCCGGCAGCGGATGTTTCTCCTTCGGGAGCTTGTAGTAGTCGCCCTTGGTCGCCTGCCAGACCGGGTCGGACTCGATCGCCGCCGTCATCAACTGGAACGTCCAATTGCCGACTGGATCCTGGGCGTCAGATTGCGTCGTGCCGCCGATCGGCATCAGCGCGCTGACGAATTCAGGATGCATGACGCCCCAGACATAGGTCTGGGTGCCGCCCATCGAGACGCCGGTTGCCAGCGCGGCATGAGCGACCTTCAGGTGGTCGCGCAGCATGCGATAGTTCGCCTGCACCATGTCGAAGTAGCTGTATTGGGGAAACTTGATTCCGAGGCCGTCTGAGGGCTTGCTGGCTCCCCATGTGCCGAGCGGATCGACCATGACGACGTAGTAGCGGTTGGTGTCGATCGGACGTCCCGGCCCGATGACGGGCTCGTTGCCGGACAGCGCCGTGCCCTTGACCCACTGTTCGAACATATCGGTGGAATCGCCGGAGTAGTAGGAACTGACGATCACCGCATTGGTGATCTCGCCCGAGGCGTTGCGGCGCGGCGTGCCGACGGCGATATAGGCCGTGCGCAGCTTGCCGCCGCCGAGCGATTCCAGGGTCGTGCCGCCCTCGCCGCCATTTTCCCATTTCGAGGAATCGGCGAGATCGTAGCGACCACCCAGCCGGAAAATGGGTATCTCATAGTACTGCTTCAGCGCGTCGTGCTGCATTTGCGAAGATCGGCGCGTGAACGGCGGGTCGGCCCATGCCACGCACGAGCTGATCACCAGCAACAAGAAACCGGCAACGACGCGCTTCATCGCAGCCTCCACGAAACAGCTTTTTAAGAAGCTTCCGGCCCCGACCCGACGGCAGCCTTGATCTATCTCAAGGCGAGAGGCGGCCGTTGCGAGCGAGGACTACCCACTCTCCCTTGGACATTCTCGTTTCCGGTTCCGCCTCGGTCGTTCCTTCCATTCAGTGCCGCCGCCTCAGTCGCGCAAGCCGCGACATCAGTGAGTATTGGCGGTTGGGACCGCCTCGTGCGGCCGTTACAGATCGGACCGCGCGCGGAGCGGCGGAAGATAATGAGCCGTTCTGTTGACGTAGCGCAATTCGACATGCATCGGGCTGTCGAAGATGTGGTATGGCCCGCCCAGTTCTTTTTACGTGTCCAGCAACCGGGCTGCGTGTTCAGCACCGGCTGGACGATCCCGACGATGCGCCCGATGACGAGCATGAGGGCGTCGAATGCCCTGCGTGTGCGAAGTTCCACTTCATCAACCGCAGGACCGGCAAGGTGCTGGGTCAGGACGAGCCGTAAGCGCCGTCCGTAAATATAGCCGCTTCTATCACGGCGCGGATGCCGCCCGAGACCACACCAGCGTAGTTCTGCTCAACACTTGAGCTTGCCGGAACCGGAAGATGACATTTCGATGGAGCGGCGGGTCTTTGGCGTGACACCTAGACTCCACCAAGGCTAGCCTCATGCCATCCACCGCAACGGGCCCCCGTCGGACATCCAGCACCGGCGGGGGTTTTGCAATATTGGGGGCGATCCACCATCGGCCTCATTTGGGTTTGCCGCCGTCATAAAAGTGTCATGTCCTAATTTACAGAAATGACTCGCCATCGTCACCGCGCGGGAGCACGATACCTCTCAGATTGGTTGGCGGGAGCGAGCCAATGCCGTGGTTTATCCTTCAGTCAAATATCGCCCACTACAAAGAGCGGTTGACCCAGGAAACCGATCCCAAGACGATCGCGGTGGTTCACAAGCTCTTGGCTGAAGAAGAAGACAAGTTAGCCGCGTACAAGGCGAAGAACCTGAAAGCGCCAGGGCTTGCAGCGAACCATGAGTTGCGGGCAGAGAAGTACTCGGCGGATCACGAGTTGGCCGGGCTGCTCGCCCCCTCCAACCACCCTGTAATCCCCCAAGTGACGAACCGGAATAGACAGATGATGCTCGCATCCCATGATCCGAGCATAATCAACGACCGTCTGTTCATGTCCTTGGTGATCATAGCTGGTGCGTTGATTGTCGCTCTCGCAGCGATAGTCATATTCACGATGTAAGGCTGCCTCAGGCACGCCGTCACCAGACATTGTCGTCGACGCGAACTGCCGCGCACTGGAGAGTGGAGCCCGCTGATGGTGCAGGCGGTGAACAATCTGGATCAGGATGATATGCTGGCAGTCGTAGCTTCTCTTGCCTCGCTTGATCCGAGACGCAGGTTGAGGCCAGGCGACAAAAGCTTCGGTTTGGCTCGGCGAGCAAGCTCCGTTTTTCCGCCGGAAGCGAAACGGCCCTAGCCTGCTAGCCCGTTACCGCCCGGAACAGACGCCATTCGTCGGGCACCCCTTTGAGAACGTGCGTGCCGCGCTGTTCGAAGGTCAATCCAGAACCCGCCACGAGATCTCGAACCGTCTGCGAGACCAGAACTTCACCGGGCGAAGCGAGAGCAGCAACGCGCGCGCCAATATGCACGGCAATACCGACAATATCGTTGGCCACGAATTCGCATTCGCCGGTATGCAATCCGCAACGGACCTTCAGATCGAGCGAGCGCACCGCGTCGCCGATCGTGCCGGCGCAACGTACCGCACGCGCCGGTCCGTCGAAGGTGGCAACGAAGCCATCTCCGGCAGTGTTGATTTCGCGTCCGCGATACTGGCCGAGCACACCCCGAACCTTGGAATAGAATGCATCGAGCAGGACGCGCCAGGCTGCGTCGCCAATTGCCGCGGCGCGTTCCGTCGATCCTGCAATGTCAACAAAAAGCACAGTCGCAAGCACCCTGTCCGGCTGTGCTGCTTGCCGATGCCCGGTGACGAACTCTTCGACCTCATCAAGGATGGCATCGCGATTGCCGACCCAAGCAATGTGGTCCTCGCCGCTAAGCTCAATCAGCTTGGCGCCGGGAATTTGCTGGGCCATGTAGCGCGCATGCCTGACATCGATGACGCGTTCCTGGGTGCGATGTAGAACCAGGGTCGGCACGTGCGTGACGGGCAGGATATGCCTGACGTCGATATCGCGATTCATGCGCATGATCGCAGATGCCGCACCTGGACTGGCTGAGGCCCTGAAATATGCGGCGATTTGCTCAAGCACGTGCTTGTTGCCGGCAACGCTCGGCGCCCACATCTGCAAACTTATTGCATCTGTCGTGCCCAATTGCGCTCGATGTCATCAAGAAAAGTGCTCCACTGCGCATCGGTCCATCCGAATGTGTAATCAGGGGCCCAGGAGCGTCGCGCATAGGTCCCATAAAGCACCAGAGCAGAAGTGCGCTCGGGATAGGTTGCTGCATAGAGCAGCGACATCGGACCGCCCTCGGATATGCCGAACAAGGTAGCCCGCTGGGAGCCAACCTGATCCAACACCGCGTGCACATCGTGCATCCGCTGTTCAAGCGTGAAGACCTGGGAGCCGCGATCCGACATCCCGGTGCCCCGCTTGTCGAACATGATCACCCGCGCAAACGTTGAAAGTCTGTGGAAAAAAGACGCGCGCGCCGGCGATTGCCAGACCGCTTCAACATTGGACACAAAACCCGGGACGAACAGCAGGTCGCGCGGACCCTCCCCAATCACTTGATACGCAATGTGGACGTCGTCACTTTTGACGTAACGAGTGGCCGGGATCTCAGCCATTTTTTTGCCTATCGCGTGACGGAGCCCGCCGAGAGTGTCGCATCTCAGTCCGCCCAGAGCCAGCGAAATCCAATCGAAATCGAAACCTGCCCGAGCCGTCGGGTGCCCTGTCAGCGCGCGCGGCGATCGCTAATTGCGCTGTAAGAGCTCCATCACGTACCTGGGCAATCAGTCCGCATGTGGCGAACAGATTTGCTCCGGATTTTGCCGGTGTGGCCCATAAGCGGTCATTCCGGCTCCTTGCCAGCGGCCGCACGGTTGTCGCGTGGCAGGGTAATGATGAACTCGGTGAATTCGCCGAGCTTGGTCTCGACGTCGATCCTGCCGCCATGTTGCTTGACAACGATGTCATGTGTCATCGAGAGGCCGAGCCCGGTCCCTTCCCCGGTCGGTTTGGTGGTGAAGAAGGGATTGAACATCTTTTCTCTCACTTCGGTCGGGATGCCGGTGCCGTTATCGCGAATTCGGATCTCGACTGTCTTGCCAATATTTCTGGTGGCCGCGCTGAGCACAGGCTCAAAAGTTACGTCGCCTCCCTCGACCTTGCGCTTGGTTGCTGCATAAAAGCCGTTGGAAATCAGATTTAGGAGCGCCCTGGTCATCTCCTGCGGATAGAGGTCGAGTGTCCCCGCCTCAGGGTCGAGGTCGTGCTCGAGCGTGATGATGAAGCCGGCCTTCTCCGCTCTCGCACCGTGATAGGCGAGGTTGAGGCTCTCCCCAACCAGCGCGTTGACGTCGACGGACCGACGTTCGCCGGAACCCTGACGCGAGTGCAGCAGCATGTTCTTGACGATGGAGTCAGCCCGCTTGCCGTGCTGGACCACCTTGTCGAGGTTATCCTTGAGCAGGCCAGTCAATTCATCGACTTCGGCGCGGATTTTGTCGACAAGAGTTGCCTGTTTCAGCACGTCATTGAGTTCATCGGTCAGCTCGACCGAGAGCGCAGAGAAATTGTTGACGAAATTCAGCGGGTTCTTGATCTCGTGCGCGATGCCCGCGGTAAGCTGGCCGAGCGAAGCGAGCTTCTCGGTCTGGATCAGGCGGTCCTGCGCCGTGCGCAAATCGTCGAGTGACCGCGACAGCTCTCTTGTGCGTTCCTGGACCTGTTCGAACAGGCGGACATTGCTGATGGCGATGACGGCCTGGTCGGCGAACGATTGCAAGAGTGCGATCTGCTTGTCGTTGAAGGGCTGCACTTCGACGCGTCGAAGCGAGATGACGCCGATCGCCTCACCCTCCCGCAAAAGGGGCACGCTCAGAACCGTACGTTGGCCCTGGTGGCGCGCCAGCTCCCGGCCTTCCGGGAAATCATCGCCCTCCGGACCGTATATGTCATGGATATGTTGTGGAGCCTTGTCGACCAAAGCCCGACCAGTGACCCATTTGCGGTTGATCGGCCACCTCTCTAATTCGATCGGGATCGGTCCATGATGTGCGGCGAAAACGAGGTCGCCCTCATCCTTCAAGAACACGAGGGCATCATAGGCATCGCAGATCTCGCAAGCGCTTTCGACAATTGCAGTCAATGCCGGACCGACGTCGGTCGGCGAGGAGGCGATCACCTTCAGGATGTTGCTGCTTCCGGTCTGATAGACCAGCGCTTCGGTGAGATCGTTCGTGCGCTCGCGCAGCTCCCTGAGCAGGCGGGTGTTCTCGATCGCGATCACGGCCTGATTGGCGAAGGATGCGATCAACCCGATTTGCTTGTCATCGAATGGAATGGCCTCGCGCCGGCCCACGCCGATCGCGCCCACCACCTTGTCTCCCGAGAGCATCGGATTGAACAGCAGGGAGTTAAAGTTAAATTCACGCGCGTTTTGCTGCGTTACGAGAGGCACTGCCGGGTTGCCCACCAATGGATGGAACTGCACGGTCCGCTTTTCCAGCATCGCAATGCCGCCGACGGATTCGCCCGAAAGCGCCCGCGGATATCGCTGCCTCAGCCGGCGCTCGACGCCTGGCTCCCCGTCGGCGGCAGCCATTTCGACCATGTCGTCGTTGAGTGTCTGGACCATGGCAAAGGGGGCATCGAACAGGCGCCGCAGGCTTTTGGCGATGGCGTCGAACACCGGCTTGGTGTCGTTCATCGAGCCGCTGATGGAGGAAAGGATTTCCGCGGTGGCGGTCTGCTGCTCGAGCGATTCCTGCAGGTCGCGGGTGCGCGCCTCGACCTGTTCGAACAGCCCGACGTTCGAAATCGCGATGACGGCCTGGTCGGCGAACACCTCGATCGCCTGGATCTGACGCTCCGTGAAAGGCTTAAGGTGAGACTGGCGCAGCACGATCGCGCCGATGACCTCACCTTTGTTCAGAAGCGGCGTCACCAAAAGCGCGCGCGGACCGCCAAGGCGTACCCAGCTCTGGCTCAGCTCCGGAACTTCATCCATCACGTTGGCGAAATGGAGCGTGCGCTTTTCTCGGAATAACCGCCAATACAACGAACCGGGCTCATCGATGGGCCTGGGATTGGTGCGGAGGTCATCGAGATGTTTCGGTACTGTCCCCGCGATGGCCTCAAAATAAAGCTTGCCGTCGTGCAGCAGTAAAATCGTTGACGCCTCCGAGCCACACAGCTCGCGCGACGTTTCGACAATGGCGTCCAGCACCGGCTGCAGCTTGTCCGGCGAACGGCTGATAACCTTCAGCACGTCGGAAGCCGCAGTCTGGAATTGCAGCGCCTCCGAAAGCTCTTTGGTTCGGTTCTGCACCTGCTGGAACAGCTCGACGTTGGAGATGGCAATCACCGCCTGATCGGCGAAGGTCTTCAGGAGCTCGACGTCCGTTTCGGCGAATCCGCCGGGCTCCTTGCGCGTGACACCTATGGCGCCGATGGTGCCCTTTTCGCCCTTCAGCGGCACCAAGATCCGGCTCCGGAAACCACGAGCCCGGGCAAGATTTTGGAAGTAATGACCCGTCAATGTTTCGGATTCCGTGTCGGCAACTTCTCTCACTTCACCGTTCCGAACCTGCTCAAGCTGGCCTGCAACGGCCGCCGGAAAGGCCGCCTGGATCGCTGCATCCGCTTCTGGGCTCACTGAAGTGAACGCTGCCAGTTCAGCAATGTCGCCGGCGAAACGGATCACGACCGTCGCATGACCACGAATAAGTCTGTTCGAGCGCTCCGCAATCGCGTTGAAAACCGGTTGAAGGTTCGTCGGTGAGCTGGCAATCACTTTGAGAATATCGGCCGTTGCCGTCTGCCGCTCCAGCGCCTCCTGGGTCTCGTTGAACAGTCGCGTGTTCTCGATCGCGATCACTGCCTGGTCGGCGAAAGTCCGCAGCAACTGGACGTGGTGAGCTGAAAAAGAGCCGGGGGTTCTGCGGCTAACGACAATGACGCCAATCGCTGTTCCTTTGCTTATCAAGGGCGAATACAGCAGGCTTCGAAAGCCACGCGCCCGCGCTATTTCCCTCAACGGCAGGTCCCCGCTCTGCGTTTCGGTGTCAGTGATCTCCACGGTCTCACCGGCCTGCGACAGTTCAAAATGCCTTATGCCGGCGACCGGACGTGGGAACCGGCTTTTCAACATTTCGTCCGCGGCCGGGTTGACCGGCGTAAACGCCTCAAGGTGACAAATGCCGCCGACAAACCGGTACACTCCAGTCGAGAAGCCACCGATCAGCCTGTCGGCATTGGCGACAATGGCATCGAACACCGGCTGGACGTCGGAGGGCGAGCTGGCAATCACTTTGAGAATATCGGCAGTCGCAGTCTGCCGCTCCAACGCCTCCTGCGTCTCGTTGAACAGCCGCGCGTTCTCGATCGCAATGACAGCCTGGTCGGCGAAAGTCTTCAATAAGCCGATGGCGTTGTCGTCGAAACCTCCAGGCTCTTGGCGGGTTACGGCGATCGTGCCGATCGCCGCGCTGTCGCGCAGCATCGGCACCACCAGCATGCTCCGGTAGCCGCGGGCGCGCGCGATTTCCTTACTGGTGTCGTCGCCGTCGCGCTCCATATCGGCAAGCATCACGACTCGGCCGGTGCGGGCGACCCGGGCCAAAGTTCGCGGGGACGAAAGCGGTATGGGGAACGAGCGCGCCAAAGTGTCCCGTCCGGCCTCGCTTCCAGTCGTGAATGCCGCCAGGTGAAGGTTGTCGCCGACGACGCGCGTGACGCCGCATGAATGGCCGCCGACCACGAGTCGGGCGCTCTCTGCGATCGCCTCAAACACCGGCTGGACGTCTGACGGCGAACTTGCGATCACCTTCAGGATGTCTGCGGTCGCGGTCTGGCGCTCCAGCGCCTCCTGGGTCTCATTGAACAGACGCGTATTCTCGATCGCAATCACGGCCTGATCGGCAAAGCCCGACATCAGCTCGATCTGCTTCTCCAGAAACGGGCTGACCGTCTTGCGGCAAAGAATAAAGACGCCGATTGGCTCACCGTCGCGCTGCAGCGGCACCGCGAGCACGGTTCGGAAGCCCGCTCGCCTTTGCTGTTCGCCGCGGGTCCATTCCGGGTCGGCAAGCACGTCCACGACTTGAACGGCTCGTTTCTTGATCAGCGAACGGCCATGCACGGAGCCGCGCCCTGGCTTAAACGGATGCTTTCTGGCGTACTCCACCCAGTCAGGCGGAAAGTTGTAGTTCGTCACATGGTAAAAATCCGCGCCTTCGCCCTTGCGCGTGATGGTCGCCATGTCGGCCTTGCAGAGCCTCGCCGCCGATTCCGTGAGCGCGTCGAGGACGGCTTGAAGGTCGAAGGTCGAGCGGCTGATGACCCTCAGCACGTCGGCCGTCGCGGCCTGCTGTTGCAGCGCCTCGCTCAATTCTTTGGCGAGCCTTGCCGGCTCTTCTTTGGCCTCGGCCCCGGAAAAGCCACGACGGCGCGCGACCTTTGTCGAGCGCTTGGACACACTCTTGACGCTGCCGCGTCCCGCCGGTTTGCTTCTCTTGGAGCGCTGTTTCCTGCTGGACGAGCCACCTCGTGCGGGATGTCCCATCGCCGCCCCCACCGTTGCATCGGACGGTAACATTATCGGCTTTGCCGATCCTCGCAGGCTGCGACGGACCGTCGCATTTTGCGTGGGCCAGACACGAATGGCAAGGCGTCTTCCGGGGTGTTTGAAGCGGCACTCGGCAGGTAACTCCGCAGGCCTGCCTTGGGTCGCTAGCCGACGGCGGCCCCCACTTAACGTCAGCTTCCCCCCGAGAGCGGACATCAGCGAAGTCGGAGTCCTGGTCTGCTTAGGGCCATAAGGCAACATGCTCCTGTCGATCCGCGCGGGCGAAAAGTAAGCCCGGGAGTGCAGACCGAGCGATCTCGCCTCGCAAGGGCGGTTTACCTTGTGGGCTGGCATTTCATGGCGTGAGTTCTATTTCCGCGCTGCGGCTGGTTCACGCGCGTCGCCCCAACGCTGCCTGAAGTGCTAGACTGCGCCCGTACAATGCCTTGTCTTGACCCTCGGGGGGCAGCAATGAGAAGGCGCGAGTTCATATCAGCGATGGCCGGCGCAACAGCATGGCCGCTCACGGCGCGCGCACAGCAATCGGCGATGCCGGTGATCGGCTATCTGAGCGAGGTGCCAAATGTCGCGCGTTTGAATGCGGCCTTCCTGCGGGGAATGGCTGAATTGGGTTACGTGGAAGGGAAAAACTTCGCGACCGAGTATCGGTTCAATCCGGAGTCGTTGCCTCAAGCCGCGACGGATCTGGTTCGCCGTAATGTGAACGCTATTTTCGCGGCAGCGCCGGCGGCGGTTGTCGCTGTCAGCAAAGCCACGACCAGCATTCCCGTCGTTGGAATAGATTTGGAGAGCGATCCCGTTGCGAATGGATATGTCAAAAGCCTTGCGCGCCCAGACGGCAATATCACAGGAATGTTTCTAGATATCCCGGAGTTGAGCGGCAAGCAGTTGGTGCTGCTCAAGGAAATCGTTCCCCGGCTCTCTCGCATAGCAATCTTTGGCATTCCCGGCCTCAACGCGCTGCAATTCGCAGCGACTGAGACGGCGGCGCGGGCGGTCGGGGTTGAGGCTGAGATTCTGGAGGTGCGGGTCCCGGATGACTTACATGGCGCTATGGAGGCGGCCAGAGCCCGGCACGTCGAGGCCGGTATCCTTTTGTCGTCCCCTCTTGTGTTCACGTCTTCGAAGCTAATCGGGGAGCTTGCGCTGGCCGAACGGCTTCCCCTCATTTCCCTGTTCGAGGAATTTCCAAAAAGCGGCGGCCTCATGGCCTATGGACCGAACGTAAGCGAGATGTTTCGAAGATGCGGGGAATATGTTGGCAAGGTTCTGCACGGTGCAAAGCCAAGCGAGTTACCGATACAGCGCCCGGAGAGGTTTGATCTCGTGATCAACCTCAAAAGTGCCGAGGCACTCGGCCTCGATATGCCAGCGCAGCTCCAGCAGCTAGCCGATGAGGTCATCGAATGAAGCGAAATGCGGGCTGAGGCCCGTGTGGGAGGGTCGGCTAAGGCAGCTACTCAAGCACTGGATCAAAGGACCGCTTCGGGTCCGAAAACGGAAATTCTATCGGGACCGAGGCCCGTCCGGTCTACCCTCAGAATCGGACATCAGAGTCACCTGCCGTCATGTCTACCTAAGGGCCAATCCCAGACGGGCGTGCACTGCAGCAACTGTATCTCCATTCAATCACACCAGTTGGGTCAGCCGCTATCGGGGAAAGTGGGTTGAGTTAGCAGCACACGAACCGGTCGCGCCGGACTGAGAAGAAAGGTAAGAATGCGCAGGGGGAAACCGCCATGCGCGACTATTTCGAAACCGTGAAGAATTTTTCCGCTGCCGATCTCGAGCGCCGCACGCTCGCAGGCTCGTTGAGCGACGGCGTTAACGCCTGTATCGAATGCTGCGATCGTTGGGCGAAGAACGGCGCCATCGCGCTCGAATGGTATGGCACGAACGGCGAGCGCAGAACCTTGACCTTCAAGGAGATGCGTGACAACGCCGGGCGATTCGCCAATTACCTGCAAAGCCAGGGCATCGGCAGGGGCGACGTCGTGGCCGGACTCCTGCCCCGCGTCCCTGACCTGTTCACGGTCATCCTCGGCGCATGGCGCATCGGCGCGATGTACCAGCCGCTCTTCACAGCCTTCGGGCCTGCGGCGATAGAGAGTCGTGTCACCGCGGCCGGCGGCAGCAAGGCGAAAGTCGTCGTCACCGACGTCGCCAACCGTCCAAAGCTGATGGACGTGCCGGACTGTCCTGACATCCTGACCGTCGGCGACGGCTTCGCCGAAGCGATCGAACCGCATTCGACCGACTTCGCGCCGGTCATGCTGAAGGGAAGCGACCCGTTCGTCATGCTTTTCACCTCCGGCACGACAGGGAAACCCAAGGGCGTGCGCTATCCGCTAACGCTGCTTCTTCCCGTCGCCTCCTACATGCTCGACGCGATCGACCTGCGTCCGGACGACAATTACTGGAACGTCGCTGATCCCGGGTGGGCCTATGGCATGCTCTACGCAGTGGTCGGGCCACTGATGCTCGGCCACGCCACGACCTTCCATGAAGGCGCGTTCACCGTCGAATCGACGGCGCGCATCATCGCCGACCGTAAAATTACGAATCTCGCGGCGGCGCCGACCGCCTACCGCCTGCTGATGGCGGCGGGTGACGAGGCGATGGCACCGATAGCGCACCTTCTGCGCGTCGCCTCCAGCGCCGGCGAGCCGCTCAATCCTGAAGTGATCCGCTGGGCCGATCGTGTGTTGCATTGTCCGCTCGCCGATCACTACGGTCAGACGGAAGTTGCGATGATGATCAACAATCATCACGCGCTAAAGCATCCGGTGAAGCCTGGCTCCGCGGGCCTGCCAATGCCTGGCTTCGAATTGGCGATCCTCGACGACGATTTGAATGTGCAGCCGGCGAACACGTCGGGCGTGCTCGCGGTCAATATTGCGCGCTCGCCGATGTACACGTTTACCGGTTACTGGAAAGCAGAAACGCCCAACATCCGCAGCGGCTGGTACATCACCGGCGACACAATGATGCGCGACGAGGACAACCATTTCTCTTTCGTCGGCCGCAACGATGATATCATTACTTCGTCCGGCTACCGCATCGGTCCGTTCGACGTCGAGAGTGTGGTGATGGAGCATCCGGCGGTGGCGGAAGTCGCGGTGATCGGCAAGCCAGACCCGCAGCGTACCGAGATCGTTAAGGCGGTCATCGTGCTGAGGCCCGGCGTGGAGGGCACGGAAGACCTGAAGTCGGAAATCCAGCAAATGGTGCGTCAGCGCCTTTCGACGCATGCCTATCCGCGCGAGATCGACTTCATCGCAGCGCTGCCGAAGACGCCGAGCGGCAAGATCCAGCGTTTCATTCTGCGCGACGTCAGCCCGGAACGGTGAAATGTCGAATGTCCGATTTGGGTTAAGACCGGAAGTGATGGCCGGCATCAGCCATGTCCGGTCCGGCCAGAAGGCGAGCGTCAGACGCGGCAGCCCGCGTGTCCGGCCCAGGGTCGATAGTGGACATCACGCACCCTTTTGGGTGCGTCGGAAACTATTGTAGTCTTTACCTCGACTGGCGCAGCGGGAAGTGCCGAAATCCCGCTTGTAAGCAGCAAAGACGCCATCGGCAGGCATGTAAAAATTGGTAGACGCGAGCGAGACAAACATCCGCGTTTATGTCTGTCTGCCTAAATTAGAAATGCTCTTTCCGTGAGGTCCGTAAAGGCTGTTTGACCATCCGTTTCCACCGCGGATGGAGACCCAGGGGAGATTTTCATGCTGGGATACAATCGTTGGCAGCTATTCAAGGGATTGGCTGCGAGTTTTTGCGTTGTGGGCATTGTTTCGCTCTTGTTGATCTATTTCATTCCCGCACCACCATCGAAAGTCACGATGGCGACCGCTTTCAAGGGCTCTTCATTTGAGTATTACGGTCGACAATATCGGGAAATATTAGCGCGTTCTAACGTCGAGTTGGAGTTGCGCGAGACTGTCGGAGCAGTGGAGAACGTCAAGCTTCTGCAAGATCCAAAATCCGGCGTTCAAATTGCGTTTGTGCTCGGAGGTGTCTCGGACGGGAAACATGCACCAGGATTGCTATCGTTAGGAACGGTGTACAACAACCCGTACTGGATTTTTTATTCGTCGAATGAACCGTTTGAGCGCCTATCACAGCTCATAGGAAAACGCATTGCGGTGGGACCCGTAGGAAGCGGCACTCGAGCCGCAGCCGAACAAATCCTTGGCAAAGCCGGTGTGAACTATGAAAGCGCGACGTTGCTGCCTTTCGGGGGATTGGCTGCAGTTGAGGCGATGAATGATGGTAAGGTGGATGCCGTATGGATTTTCGGCGCGCCGGATTCGACAGCCGTCCATTCGTTCCTTCACAATCCGAACGTTCGCATTTTGAGCTTTCAGACGGCAGAGGCTTTCACGCGTATTTTCCCCGAACTCGCTCGGCTGGTATTACCGCAAGGCGTCGTTGATATTTACCAGAACATTCCACCCAATGACGTGCCACTCATCGGATCAACTACGAAAGTATTGGTACGCAGCGATCTTCATCCAGAAATTGTCCAGCTCTTGTTGCAGACAATGGTAGAAGTTCATAGTGGAGCAAATATCTTTCAGCGCGCCGGTGAATTCCCTAACAGCACGGATGTAGAATATCCCGTTGCGCCTGCGGCTATCGATTTTTACAAAAGCGGTCCATCGTTTATGCAGAGGCATTTGCCTCTATGGTTGTCCGTCCACGCGCAAAGGGCGATTGCCGTGCTGGTCACCGCTATAGCGCTCGGCCTCCCAATGTTCCGCTTTCTGCCGATGGCTTACAATTGGATCACGCGTCGGCGTCTTTTCTATTGGTATGCCCAACTCAAGAAATTGGAAGCTTCGTTCGACGCAAGCCCCGTGAAACCAACATTTGGCTGAAACGCAAGCCGAAATCGAGCGCATTGAGGAAGCCGTCAGTCACATCCATTTTCCTCTGACCTTTTCCGACCAGCTTTATAATCTTCGCAGTCACATCGACATTGTTCGGCGCAAGGTTACCTCCTACGCAAATGCACCGGGGCGAGGAGCGGCTGAATAACCGGAATGTCCGCGTCGGGTCTCTCGCAGACATTCCGCGGGTCTAGGGCGTGTACTCATAAATTCGTGTGCGGATATCCGGTTTCGGGGGTATAGCAGCGCAGCGTCGACGCGCATCCGCGTTTCCTGCGCGATACCCGTGCGAGTGTGTCGGGGGCGCGTGATGCGAAACTGGAGGTGGCGCGCAATGGACAAAGTGGCACGTATGCTAGTTGCGGGTAGACGGCGCTACGCCCGTGCTGCGAAAGACTTTCCGCTAGCGCACGCACTCTTCGCTCTTGCGACGTTCGTTGCGGTGTGTGGTAAGGTGCTTGCCGAAACACCAGATACTAAGCTCGATTTTGCTCGACAATTCGACATGGGGGCGGGCCGCAAGCTTTTTCTGGAATGCCGTGGCGCAGCGCCCGCCGGCTATCCTACGGTCGTGCTCATCTCCGGGTACTATGGTTCGTCCGATTCATGGACCGAGCGCGAACCTCTCGAACTGTCGCCGCTCGCTGTCGGCCCGGCAGTATTGCCAGGGCTGGCACGCGAGAACCGGGTCTGTGCCTATGACCGGCCAGGAACCCTGCGGGCCACAGCAGACGCGCCGTTGACGGATCGCAGCACCCCTGTCGCTCAACCCCGCACTGTGCGCGATCTGGTATCCGAGCTTCATGGGTTATTGTCAGCTGCCCAGGTACCGACGCCGTACGTCCTAGTGGGTCATTCGCTTGGCGGGCTGATCGCATTGCTCTACGCACGAACTTACAGCAGCGATGTTCGCGGCAGCGTATTCGTTGATGCGCTCAGTCCAACTATGCCG
>Ga0306926_10003126_pt1 | contig 17055 bp, 15 predicted proteins | sample flu12Cox44000178_FD_203759 | JGI IMG/M metagenome (GOLD analysis project Ga0306926, IMG submission 203759) | Lab enrichment of tropical soil microbial communities from Luquillo Experimental Forest, Puerto Rico - flux8day.12C.oxic.44.000.178 (v2)... | ecosystem: Environmental > Terrestrial >... | reverse complement strand
GCGCTCGAGCGCGACAAGTTTTTGTCGCCACTCGAGGCAAAGGAGTTCGGCCTGATCGACGAGGTGGTGGAAAACCGGCCCGGCCGCGACGATTCGGAGAGAGGTTTCAAATAGCCGAGGGCGCGCGCCTGACGACGAGTGCGTTATAAGCCCCGCCCCGTATGATTAACTGGTTGTTGATCAGCCAGGAGCACATATACTTGGACCCGGGGGCTGGGCCGCCGGTGACGGAGTGGCGATGACCAAATCCAGCGGTAGCGACTCGAAGAACACCCTCTACTGCTCGTTTTGTGGCAAGAGCCAGCACGAGGTCAGGAAGCTGATTGCTGGACCGACCGTCTTCATCTGCGACGAATGTGTCGAGCTCTGCATGGACATTATCCGTGAGGAGCACAAGACAACGCTCGTCAAGTCACGCGACGGGGTCCCTGGACCGCGCGACATCTGCAAGGTGCTCGACGACTACGTGATCGGTCAGGACCATGCCAAGCGCGTTCTCTCGGTCGCTGTGCACAACCACTACAAGCGCTTGGCCCATAGCGCAAAGAGCAACGATGTCGAACTCGCAAAGTCGAACATTTTGCTGGTCGGGCCGACCGGCTCGGGCAAGACGCTGCTCGCGCAGACTCTCGCGCGGATCATCGACGTGCCATTCACGATGGCGGACGCGACCACGCTGACCGAGGCGGGTTACGTCGGGGAAGATGTCGAAAACATCATTCTGAAGCTACTGCAGGCGGCCGATTACAACGTCGAGCGCGCGCAGCGCGGGATCGTTTATATCGACGAGGTCGATAAGATCTCGCGAAAGTCTGACAATCCGTCGATCACCCGAGACGTGTCGGGGGAAGGCGTCCAGCAGGCGCTTCTCAAGATCATGGAAGGGACGATCGCCTCGGTGCCGCCGCAAGGCGGCCGCAAGCATCCGCAACAAGAATTTCTCCAGGTCGATACTACCAACATCCTGTTTGTCTGCGGGGGTGCCTTTTCCGGTCTCGAAAAGATCATCGCCCAGCGCCGTCAGGGCACCTCGATCGGATTCGGCGCCGAAGTGCGCGGGCCCGACGAGCGCAAAACCGGCGAGATCCTACGGGATCTCGAGCCAGAGGATCTGCTGAAGTTTGGCCTGATCCCCGAGTTCGTCGGCCGTCTCCCGGTCGTAGCGACGCTCGATGACCTCGATGAGGTGGTGTTGGTGGACATCCTAACCAAACCAAAGAACGCTCTGGTCAAGCAGTACCAACGGCTGTTCGAGATGGAAGATGTTCGGCTGGAATTGAACGAAGAGGCGCTGAAAGCAGTTGCCCACAAGGCGATACTGCGCAAGACAGGCGCCCGTGGACTGCGATCGATCCTCGAGGCAATTCTCCTCGACTCCATGTTCGAGTTGCCCAACCTCGTTGGCGTCAGCGAGATCGTGATCAACCGCGAGGTCGTCGAAGGCCGGGCAAAACCGCTCCACATCTACTCCGATCGCCGGGGGGATGTTGGCACCGGCGACTGAGCACGCTGAGCAACACCGGGATGCTGCCGCCGCATCGCGACTTGACTACCGGCGGAACGAGGCCAACCTTACGATGTTGTTGTCGTCCTTGCCTTCCCGGCTCCTCCCGGGATGGTGCTTTGCAGATGAGGGCTCATGTTAGATCCTGCGCGCGGTGCGCTCTATCCAGTTCTGCCCCTTCGCGACATCGTCGTCTTCCCGCACATGATCGTGCCGCTTTTTGTCGGGCGCGAAAAATCGGTGCGGGCGCTCGAGGACGTAATGAAGGACGACAAGCAGATCCTTCTTGTCACCCAGAAGAACGCTGCGCAAGACGATCCCACCACCTCGGATATCTACATGGTGGGCACTGTTGGTACCGTGCTCCAACTGCTCAAGCTGCCTGACGGCACAGTCAAGGTGCTCGTTGAGGGAGGGCAGCGCGCCCGGATCCAGCGCTTTGCCGACAACGATTTATTCTTCCAGGCGTTTGCCGAAACCGTAGGAGAAAGCACTGGCGCGCAACAGGAGACCGAGGCGCTGGCCCGGACCGTAGTCTCGCAATTTGAGCAATATATCAAACTTAACAAGAAGATCCCCCCAGAGGTACTGGTTTCGATCAATCAGATCGAGGATCCCGGCAAGCTCGCTGACACGGTCGCCTCGCACCTTTCGCTAAAGATCTCCGAGAAGCAGGAACTGCTTGAGACCGCCGCGGTTTCTGAGCGCCTGGAAAAGGTATTCGGATATATGGAAGGCGAGATCGGCGTTCTCCAAGTCGAAAAACGGATCCGAAATCGCGTCAAGCGGCAAATGGAGAAGACGCAGCGCGAATACTACTTAAATGAGCAGCTAAAGGCGATCCAGAAAGAGCTCGGCGAGGGCGAAGACGGCCGCGACGAGATGTCCGAGCTGGAAGATAAAATCAACAAGACCAAGTTTTCGAAGGAAGCGCGAGACAAGGCGATGGCGGAGCTGAAAAAGCTCAAAAGCATGAGCCCAATGTCAGCGGAAGCGACGGTCGTCCGCAACTATCTCGATTGGCTGCTCTCGGTCCCTTGGCACAACCGGACTAAGATAAAACGGGACATCAAAGGGGCCGAAAGGGTGCTCAACGCCGACCATTTTGGGCTCGAAAAGGTCAAGGAACGGATCCTCGAATACCTCGCAGTTCAGCAGCGCATGAAGAAGATGAAGGGTCCGATCCTGTGCCTAGTCGGAGCGCCGGGTGTCGGCAAGACTTCGCTCGGCAAGTCAGTCGCGCGCGCGACTGGACGGAATTTCGTTCGGATGTCGCTCGGCGGCGTGCGTGATGAGGCCGAGATCCGTGGCCACCGGCGCACCTATATCGGCTCGATGCCAGGCAAAGTCCTGCAAGGAATGAAGAAGGCAAAGTCGTCGAACCCGCTGTTCCTGCTCGACGAGGTCGATAAGCTCGGCGCGGACTGGCGAGGCGACCCGTCCTCGGCCCTCCTCGAGGTGCTCGACCCTGAACAGAACTCGACGTTCAACGACCACTATCTCGAAGTCGACTATGATCTGTCCGACGTGATGTTCGTGACGACGGCGAACACATTGCGCATTCCGCAGCCTTTGATGGACCGGATGGAAATCATCCGGATCCCCGGCTACACGGAGGACGAAAAAGTCCAGATTGCGCGTCGCCATCTGATCCCCAAGCAGATGGCGGCGCACGGGCTCAAGAAAAACGAGTGGAGCATCAGCGACGACGCGGTGCGCGACATAATTCGCTACTACACGCGAGAGGCAGGAGTTCGTAATCTTGAGCGCGAGATCGCCAATCTGACCCGCAAGGCCATCAAAGACATTCTGATGAAAAAGGGCGAGCGGGTGGCCGTGACGCGACGCAATCTTGAAAAATATGCCGGAGTTCGGCGGTTCCGCTTTGGCGAGGCGGAGAGCGAGGACATGGTCGGGATCACCACCGGTCTCGCTTGGACCGAAGTCGGTGGGGAGCTATTGACCATCGAGGCGGTCACGCTGCCTGGAAAGGGACGGGTAACGGCGACCGGCAAGCTCGGCGATGTTATGAAAGAGTCGGTCCAGGCGGCCGAAAGCTTCGTCAAATCGCGCAGCTATGCCTTCGGCATCAAGCCGACAGTCTTTGAGAAGAAAGACATCCACGTGCACGTGCCGGAGGGTGCCACACCGAAGGATGGGCCCTCGGCCGGGGTCGCTATGGTGACCTCGATTGTTTCGGTACTGACCGGAATCCCGGTCAAGCGTGACATTGCCATGACCGGGGAGATCACGCTACGCGGTCGGGTATTGCCGATCGGCGGTCTCAAGGAGAAGCTTCTCGCGGCTCTTCGCGGCGGCTTGAAAACAGTGCTGATCCCAAAAGAGAACGAGAAGGATCTGGCGGAGATCCCCGACAACGTAAAGCGGGGATTGAAGATCATCCCGGTCGGCACGGTCGACGAGTTGCTCAGCCAGGCGCTGGCGGCACAGTTGACCCCGATGGCGTGGTCCGAAGACAGTGAAGCGGAACCGGTGATTCCCGCGGTCAGCGAAGAGCGCTCGGGACTGCTAACGCATTGATCGCGTTGTATCGCAAATCGCTTCGGAAGCGGGTTGAGATGGCGCATCGGGAACGCCCTGTAATGTCCGAAATCGCCTTGATTCTTTGTCTGCGGCATGGTTGACCCGTCGCCGAGTGCGCTCTAAACTCTCCGGCGAATAGGCAGCATCGATCCAGCACACTCGCTCAGGGGGGCTACCCGTGAATAGAAACGAACTCGTTGACTCCGTGGCCGGCAAGACCGAACTGAGAAAAACGGAAGCGAGCAAGGCGGTAGATGCGGTGTTCGACGCGATTGCAGAAGCGCTGAAGGGCGGCGACGAAGTTCGGCTCGTCGGCTTCGGGACCTTTTCGGTCTCCTCGCGCGCAGCTTCCGAAGGGCGGAACCCCCGCACGGGCGAGAAAATCAAGATCGCGGCATCGAAGCAAGCCAAGTTCAAGCCAGGCAAGGGGCTGCGCGATTCGCTGAATTGACGCCGGCCGCCCGTCGAAACGGGGCGCACCAGCGTAGGGCGGCGAAGCGGCCGGGGGCGATTAGCTCAGCTGGCAGAGCATCTCGTTTACACCGAGGGGGTCGGGGGTTCGAGTCCCTCATCGCCCACCACTCCCACCAAGCGCGAGCCGTGCCGCCGGGTATACTTGACACCTCCTGGGGGGACGGGTAGGACTGCCCGCCGCAGGTCGAGAATCGCGGGGGCGTAGCTCAGTTGGTTAGAGCGCCGGCCTGTCACGCCGGAGGTCGCGGGTTCGAGCCCCGTCGCTCCCGCCATCGATCGGAGACCGCTAAACTTTGTTGCGCCGCACCAAACGGCACCGCAACCGGTTTTGCTTTCTGACAATCTACCCTATATCTACCGGGTTCGGAGATGAGCGTCGCCAGCCGGCGCGGTTGCAGTGCCGCAACGCCACCAGCGAGATCTCTCAATGGAAAGCTTGCTCAGCGATTACTTTCCGATCCTGGTGTTCCAGGCTGTCGCTGGCGGTGTGGCTACGGCGATGGTCGCAGCCTCGTTATTGGTCGCTCGGCAACGACCCGACAGAGCTAAGCTGTCGCCCTACGAGTGCGGCTTTGAGCCGTTCGACGATGCACGGATTCGCTTCGATGTACGATACTACCTTGTGGCGATCCTGTTCATCATTTTTGATCTCGAAGTCGCTTTCCTATTTCCGTGGGCGGTCTCGCTCGCTGACCTCGGCGCGTTCGGCTTCTGGTCAATGATCGTCTTCCTTGCCGTGTTGACCGTCGGCTTCATTTACGAGTGGAAGAAGGGCGCGTTGGAATGGGAATGATCGAGACGCCCTCGCGCCCGATCCCACCCCGCGGCGAGCAAGACCTGTTGCTGAAAGCCGCGACTGGGGAAGTGCAAGACAAGGGTTTCATCGTTGCGACACTCGACAACCTCGTTAACTGGGCGAGGACGGGATCGTTATGGCCGATGACTTTTGGTCTGGCGTGTTGCGCCGTCGAGATGATGCATACCGGCGCCAGCCGTTACGATCTCGATCGCTTCGGGGTGGTCTTTCGCGCGAGCCCGCGTCAATCTGACGTCATGATCGTCGCCGGCACGTTATGTAACAAGATGGCGCCGGCGCTGCGCAAGGTCTACGACCAAATGGCCGAGCCGCGCTGGGTCATCTCGATGGGCTCCTGCGCCAATGGTGGCGGCTATTATCACTACTCCTACTCGGTGGTCCGTGGCTGCGACCGGATCGTGCCGGTCGATGTCTATGTGCCGGGGTGCCCGCCCACGGCCGAGGCGTTGCTCTACGGCGTTCTCTTGCTGCAAAAGAAGATCAAGCGCACCCGCAATTTCGCCCGCTAACCTATCCGATGGACGAAAAGCTCCAGGCCCTTGCCGAGCATATTTCGGCGGCGCTCTCTGATGCGCTGATCACGACTGAGATTCGTGCGGGCGAACTGTGTTGCTGGAGCGAGCGCGAAGCTTTGCCCCGAGTTTTGAGGTTTCTGCGCGAAGATCCGAGATGCGGGTTCACCGTGCTCTGCGACATTTGTGGCGTGGACTATCCCGATCGGCCACTGCGCTTCGAGGTCGTATATCACCTCCTGAGTATGCGCCTGAACCAGCGCATTCGCCTGAAGGTCGAGACCGACGGGGAGCAGCCGGTGCCGTCCGCGGTCGCCGTCTTCAGCAGCGCCGGCTGGTGGGAGCGCGAGGCGTGGGATCTATTCGGGATCTATTTCGCGGACAATCCGGATTTGCGCCGAATCCTGACCGATTACGGCTTCGAAGGTCATCCGCTGCGCAAGGATTTCCCGCTCACCGGCTATGTCGAGTTGCGCTACGACGAGGATCAGAAGGCCGTCGTCTATGAGCCGGTACACCTACAGCAGGAGTTCCGAAGCTTTGATTTCCTGTCGCCCTGGGAGGGGATGGACAGGATCCTTCCTGGTGACGAAAAGGCCGCCCCGGCGGAGCGCGAGGGACCGGGGGAGGGTGGGCGATGAGAGATCAGCGTCCGGCAGCGGAAACTGAGCTCGAAGGCCCGCCGCGGATCAGGAATTTCATGATGAATTTCGGACCGCAACACCCGGCGGCGCACGGCGTGATGCGGCTCATTCTGGAGATGGACGGCGAGATCATCGAGCGCGCCGATCCGCATATCGGTCTGCTGCACCGCGGCACGGAAAAGCTGATCGAACACAAGACGTATCTGCAGGCGATCCCGTACTTCGACCGGCTCGACTACGTATCGCCGATGTGCCAGGAGCATGCCTTCGCGCTTGCCGTCGAAAAGCTGATGGGGATCGCGCCGCCGCCCCGGGCGCAATACATTCGTGTTGTTTTCGCTGAGATCACCCGGATCCTGAACCACCTGCTCTGTATCTGCGCGTTCGGCCTCGATGTCGGAGCCATCACCCCGTTCCTATGGGGCTTCGAGGAGCGCGAGCGGCTGATGGAGTTTTACGAACGCGTCTCGGGCGCGCGCATGCACGCCAATTATTTCCGCCCCGGCGGAGTACATCTCGATCTGCCTGCCGGTCTCGCCGACGACATCCTCGCCTTCTGCGATACCTTTCCGCAGACGATAGACGACATCGAGCGATTGCTGACCGACAATCGTATCTTCAAGGAGCGCACCGTTGACATCGGCGTGGTGACCGCCGAGCAGGCCGCGGATTGGGGCTTCTCCGGACCCATGCTGCGCGGCTCCAACATTGCCTGGGACCTCCGTCGAGCACAACCTTACGACGCCTACGAAGAGATCGAATTCGACGTTCCGGTCGGACGCAACGGGGATTCATACGACCGCTACCTCGTCCGCATCGAGGAAATGCGCCAGTCAGTGCGCATCATCAAGCAGGCGATCACGCAGATGCCTGCTGGCGCGGTGAAGGTCGACGACCGCAAAATGGCGCCGCCCCCGCGCGCCGAAATGAAGCGCTCGATGGAAGCGCTGATCCATCATTTCAAATTGTACACCGAAGGCTACCACGTGCCGGCTGGCGAGACTTATACGGCGGTCGAGGCGCCGAAAGGCGAGTTCGGCGTCTATCTCGTTTCCGACGGAACCAATCGGCCGTATCGTTGCAAGATCAGATCGCCGGGGTTTGCCTTTCTTCAGGCCACCGATTTCATGACGCGCGGCCATATGCTCGCCGATGTCGTCGCGATCATCGGCTCAATGGACATCGTTTTCGGCGAGGTCGACCGATGAGCGCACCGGTCGATGCAGCCAAAGTCGAGCAGCCCGCCGGCTTCGATTTCACCCCCGAGAACCTTGAGCGGGCAAAAACGCACATCGCCAAATATCCTCCCGGGCGCCAGGCGAGCGCGGTGCTGCCGTTATTGGATCTGGCACAACGCCAACACGCCGGATGGCTGCCGCGGGCGGCAATGGATCGCGTCGCCGAGATGCTGGGGATGGCCCCCATCCGCGTCTACGAGGTCGCGACCTTCTACACGATGCTCAATCTGCGGCCGGTCGGACGCTACTTGCTGCAAGCCTGCACGACGACGCCGTGCTGGCTGCGCGGCTCGGACGAGGTGGTCCACGCCTGCGAAAAGAAGCTCGGTGTCGGCATTGGGGGCACGACGCCGGACGGTATGTTTACTCTGGTCGAAGTCGAGTGTCTGGGCGCCTGCGCCAACGCGCCGATCCTGCAAGTCAACGACGATTTCTACGAGGATCTTGACGGGCCGGCAACGGAGGCGTTGCTCGATGCTTTGCGCGAGGGGAATGTCCCCCCGCCGGGTTCGGTAGCCGGGCGGCATGGGTCCGAGCCAGCTGGCGGCCGCACCACCTTGCTCGAATGAAAGGAAGTCGATGCTCGCCGATGGGGATCGCATCTTTACCAATCTCTACGGCCAGAGCGACTGGCGGCTCGCCGGCGCGCAGCGTCGCGGCGATTGGGATGGCACCAAGGAGCTGATCCTCAAGGGACGCGATTGGATTGTCGAGCAAGTCAAGGAGTCAGGACTGCGCGGACGCGGCGGCGCCGGCTTTCCGACCGGTCTGAAGTGGTCCTTCATGCCCAAGGAGAGCGACCGGCCGACCTATCTCGTCGTCAATGCCGATGAGAGTGAGCCCGGCACCTGCAAAGACCGCGACATCCTGCGTAACGAACCGCATAACCTCGTCGAGGGGTGCTTGCTCGCCTCGGCGGGGATGGGTGTCCACGATTGCTACATCTATATTCGGGGCGAGTTCTATAACGAGGCACAGCGACTGCAAGAGGCGATCGACGAGGCGTACGAGGCCGGTTTGATCGGCAAGGACGCTTGCGGCTCCGGCTATCGTTTCGATCTCTACCTGCATCGCGGGGCAGGTGCGTACATCTGTGGTGAGGAGACTGGCCTGCTCGAGAGTCTCGAGGGGCGCAAGGGCCAACCTCGGCTGAAACCACCCTTCCCTGCTCAGGTCGGTCTTTACGGCTGCCCGAGCACCGTCAACAATGTCGAAACGATCGCAGTGGTTCCAGAGATTCTCCGGCGCGGCGCCGCTTGGTTTGCCGGAATTGGTCGACCCAGAAATACGGGTACCAAGATCTTTTGCCTGTCCGGCCATGTGAACGCGCCTTGCAATGTCGAGGAGGCGATGAGCGTCCCGCTGCGCGAATTGATTGAGCGGCATGCGGGCGGGGTACGCGGCGGCTGGGACAATCTCCTCGCGATCATTCCCGGTGGCTCGTCCGTGCCGGTACTGCCTAAATCGATCTGCGAGACGGTGCTGATGGATTTCGACAGCTTACAAGCTGTCAAAAGCGCGCTCGGAACCGCGGCGGTTATCGTGATGGACAAATCGACGGACATCGTGAAGGCGATCGCCCGGCTTTCGAAGTTCTACAAGCACGAGAGCTGCGGCCAGTGCACGCCCTGCCGCGAGGGTCTGGGATGGGTATGGCGCGTCATGGAGCGCATGGTCGAGGGCGACGCCTCGGTAACGGAAATCGACATGCTGCTCGACGTCTCCTACGAAATCGAGGGCCACACGATCTGTGCGCTGGCCGATGGGGCCGCGTGGCCGGTGCAGGGGCTGATCCGCCACTTCCGCCCGCAGATGGAGCGGCGGATCGCGGAGTACCGCGGAGTTGCCGCACGGCAAAGGCAGACAGCCTGACATGCCCAAGCTGACGATCGACGGGCACGAAGTCGAGGTGCCGGCGGGCAGCACGATTTTTCAGGCCTGCGAGCACGCCGGGATCGAGGTCGCGCATTTCTGCTACCACGAGCGGCTGGCGATCGCCGGTAATTGCCGGATGTGTCTGGTCGAGGTGGAGAAATCGCCCAAGCCGATCGCCTCCTGTGCGATGCCCGTGGCGGACGGGATGGTGGTCCACACGAACTCGCCGAACGCGGTCAAGGCGCAAAACGGGGTGATGGAATTCTTGCTGATCAATCATCCGCTCGATTGCCCGATCTGCGACCAAGGCGGTGAGTGCGATCTCCAGGATCAGGCGATGGCCTACGGTTTCGACCGCAGCAGGTTCGAGGAGAACAAGCGCGCTGTGCGCGATAAGGATTTCGGACCGCTGGTCGAGACCAGCATGAACCGCTGCATTCATTGCACGCGATGCATCCGTTTCCTGACCGAGATCGCCGGGGTCGAGGAGCTCGGCGCCACCGGGCGCGGTGAGGATATGGAGATCAGCACCTATATCGACCGGGCGCTCAGCTCCGAATTGTCGGCCAACATCATCGATTTGTGTCCGGTCGGCGCGTTGACCTCCAAGCCCTATGCCTTCGTCGCCAGACCTTGGGAGCTTCAGAAGACCGAGTCGGTCGATGTCCTCGACGCGGTCGGCAGCAATATCCGGATCGATTCCCGCGGACCGCAAGCTTTGCGCGTGCTGCCTCGCCTCAACGAGGCGGTGAATGAAGAGTGGATTTCTGACAAAACCCGTTTCGCGATCGACGGGCTGCTCCACCGTCGGCTCGATCGTCCCTACATCCGCCGCGACGGCCAGCTGCGGGAAGCCGATTGGCGCGAGGCTCTCGATCTCGTCGCGGATCGGCTGAAGAGGATCCCGAGCGAGCGCCTCGCCGCGATCGCCGGCGACCTCTGCGACGCCGAGTCGCTGTACACCCTAAGAGAACTGCTGACCGAGCTTGGAGCAACGAGCATAGATTGTCGCCAAGATGGGGCCAAGCTCGATCCGCGTTGCCGTGCCGGGTACCTGTTCAACACGACAATCGCCGGCATCGAGAATGCTGATGCTTGCTTGCTCATTGGCACCAACCCCCGCTGGGAGGCACCACTCGTTAATGCGCGGCTGCGCAAGCGCTTCCTCCAGGGGGGGTTCCCAGTCGCCGCAATCGGCCCGACCCTCGATTTGACGTTTCCGGTGGAAATGTTGGGTCAAGGTGGCGATTCGCTGACCGCTTTGGCGAGCGGCGACCATCCCTGGCTGGCAAAGCTGCGCGAAGCGAAGTACCCGATGCTCGTGCTCGGACAGGGGGCACTGGCCCGGCGCGATGGCGCGCAAGTGCTCGCGATGGCTCGGGGAATCGCCGAGAGCTGCAGCCTCGTTCGCGACGACTGGAACGGCTTCAACGTCCTGCATTATGCGGCGGCCCGCGTCGGTGGGCTCGATCTCGAGTTTGTGCCGGGACCCGGGGGGCGCGATGTCGACAGCATTCTTGCCGGGTGCATATCGGGCGATGTCGAGCTGCTCTACCTTCTCGGCGCCGACGAGATTGATAGCGGCAATCTCGGCGCAGCGTTTGTGATCTATCAGGGACATCACGGCGACCACGGCGCTGCGCGCGCGGACGTCGTCCTGCCGGGGGCTGCTTACACCGAGAAGGACGGCAGCTACGTCACCACTGAGGGACGCGTGCAGCTGGCGCGCCGTGCCGTTTTCCCGCCCGGCGAAGCACGCGAGGATTGGCGGATCCTCCGCGCTATATCCGGCGCCATCGGTCATCCTCTTCCCTTCGACACACTACCTGAGTTGCGCCGCCGCATGTGGCAGGCGCATCCGATCCTCGGCGAGACCGACCGAGTGATGCGCGCGTCTTGGGGAGCCTTTGGCCAGCCTGGGCTGGTCGATCCGACCCCGTTCGCCTACCCTATTGAGGACTTTTACCGGACCGACCCGATCAGCCGCGCCAGTCACACAATGGCACAGTGCAGCGAGACCTACCTCTCAAGGTCACGCCGCCGAGTGCCGGTGCGAACGGCTGCGCATGGCTAATTTTTGGACCGGTTACGCTTGGCCGACCGTCATCACTGTCGGCGAAGTTCTTGCGGTCGTGGTGCCGCTGCTGCTCGCAATCGCCTACCTGACCTACGCCGAGCGCAAGGTGTTGGCCTTTTCGCAGCTCCGCAAAGGGCCAAACGTAGTCGGACCGTTCGGCCTGCTGCAGCCCTTTGCCGATGGACTCAAACTGCTCGTCAAGGAGACGGTGGTCCCGAGCAGGGCGAACCGGGTGGTGTTTATCATCGCGCCGCTCCTGACGTTCACGCTGAGCCTCGTCGCCTGGGCGGTCATCCCCTTCGATGCCGGAGTGGTCATCGCCAACATAAATGTCGGGATCCTTTACATCTTCGCAATCAGTTCACTAGGCGTCTACGGTATCATCCTGGCCGGTTGGGCGTCGAATTCCCGGTACGCCTTTCTCGGCGCCCTCCGCTCAGCCGCGCAGATGGTGTCGTACGAGGTTGCCATCGGCTTTGTTCTCGTCACCGTTCTACTGTGCGCCGGCTCGCTCAACCTCAGTGAGATCATCGAGGCGCAGCGCCATATTTGGTTTGCGATCCCGCTGCTGCCAATGTTCGTGATCTTTTTCATCTCCGGCCTGGCCGAGACCAATCGTGCGCCGTTCGACCTGGTCGAGGGCGAGACGGAAATCGTAGCAGGCTACTTTGTCGAATACTCGGCAATGGCCTTCGCGCTGTTCTATCTTGGCGAATACGGCAACATGATCCTTATGAGCGCGATGACGAGCGTGCTGTTTCTTGGTGGCTGGCTCGCTCCGTTCGGCATTGCGCCTTTCACCTGGGTACCCGGTCCTTTCTGGTTCGCATTCAAGATCGTCCTTGTGCTGTTCTGCTTCTTGTGGGTGCGTGCGACTTTCCCGCGGTTCCGCTATGACCAGTTGATGCGGCTCGGCTGGAAGGTGTTCCTGCCGTTTTCGCTGTTATGGTTGGTGCTGACGGCAGGTGTGTTGGTCGCGGCGGGGTGGTTGCCGGTGCGCTGATCGGCCGAACGAGGCGGAGTATCGATCGATGGCATTCCTGGAACGTGGCGCCCGCAGCCTGCTGCTGAGCGAGTTGCTGTCCGGACTGGCGCTCACCCTGCGCTACATGTTCAAACGCCCGGTCACGGTCAACTACCCATTCGAGAGAGGTCCGCTCAGCACCCGCTTTCGCGGCGAGCATGCGCTGCGGCGCTATCCCAATGGCGAGGAGCGCTGCATCGCCTGCAAGCTGTGCGAGGCGATCTGTCCGGCACTCGCAATCACGATCGAGGCCGAGCCTCGCGAGGATGGCAGCCGGCGGACGACGCGCTATGACATCGACATGACAAAATGCATTTATTGCGGCTATTGCCAAGAAGCCTGCCCGGTTGATGCGATTGTCGAGGGACCGAATTTCGAGTTCGCCACCGAGACGCACGAAGAACTCCTCTACGATAAGGAAAAGCTATTGGCGAACGGCGATCGGTGGGAGGCGGAGATCGCGAAGAACCTGGCGCTCGATGCGCCTTACCGGTGAGCATGCGTGGCACTGCTCCCGTCGCGCCCCCGCCCTGCCGTCCCTTGCAGGCGGGACTGAGTCGACGTAGTGGGTGAGCAGCAGTGATCGTCCAGGCGATCATGTTCTACGTTTTTGCCGCGCTCGCGGTAGCTGCCGGCGTATTGGTGGTCTCGTCCCGCAACCCCGTCCACTCGGTGCTCTTCCTGATCCTGGCCTTTTTTAATGCAGCGGGCCTTTTCGTCCTGATCGGGGCCGAGTTCCTAGCGATGATCCTGGTCATTGTTTATGTGGGCGCGGTCGCGGTCCTCTTTCTCTTCGTCGTGATGATGCTCGATATCGACTTTGCGCAGCTGCGCGGTGGGTTCGTGCGCTATCTCCCAATCGGCGCCCTCGTCGGGTTCATCCTCTTGGCCGAGCTCGTCCTCGTCATCGGCAGCTGGGTAGTCGCCCCAGGTGTGCCGAGTCCGGCGGCCGCAGGCGGAGTGCCGCTGACTAACACCCGGGCGCTCGGCGATATTCTCTATACTCGCTATCTCTTTGCCTTTCAGGGCGCAGGGCTGATACTGCTCGTCGCGATGGTCGGAGCGATCGTCTTGACCTTGCGCCACCGCGCCGATGTGCGACGGCAATCGATCTCGGCGCAGCTCGCCCGCACCCGGGCCCAATCCGTCGAAGTGGTGAAGGTCCCCGTCGGCAGCGGAAGCCGATAATGGTGATCGGCCTCGCGCACTACCTGACGGTTGCCGCGATCTTGTTCACACTCGGAGTTTTCGGCATCTTTCTCAATCGCAAGAACGTTATCATCATGCTGATGTCGATCGAATTGATGCTGCTTGCGGTCAGCATCAATTTCGTCGCCTTCTCAGTCTTTCTGGGCGACCTCGTCGGCCAGGCCTTTGCGATGTTCGTGCTGACGGTAGCGGCGGCGGAAGCGGCGATCGGTCTCGCGATCCTCGTCGTCTACTTCCGCAACCGAGGTACGATCGCGGTCGAAGACATCAACATGATGAAGGGCTGATTGCTTGGCCGTCGCTGTCGTCTTCCTGCCATTCCTTGCCGCTGTCATCGCCGGGTTCTTTGGGCGGGTGATCGGCGACCGGGGCGCGCAGCTGGTCACCTGCGGCGCCCTTTTGCTGTCGGCGGTGCTCGGCATTCTTCTGTTCCGCGACATTCTCGCCAGCGAAGGCCTGCGGGTCATCCCGCTGGCGAGCTGGATTGTCGCCGGCGGCGTCGATGTCACTTGGTCGCTGCGGCTCGACACGTTGAGCGGCGTCATGATTCTCGTAGTGACCATCGTCTCGTCGATGGTTCACGTGTACTCGATCGGCTACATGGCGGACGATCCCTCGATCCCGCGCTTCATGGCCTATCTGAGCCTGTTCACTTTCGCCATGTTGGCACTGGTGACTGCCAACGACTTCGTGCAGCTGTTCTTCGGCTGGGAAGGCGTCGGCTTGATGTCCTATCTGTTGATCGGTTTCTGGTACGATCGACCCTCGGCCAACACTGCCGCGATCAAAGCCTTCATCGTCAATCGCGTCGGCGATTTCGGCTTTGCTCTCGGGATTTTTGCGGTGTTCGCCATCTTCGGCGCGCTCGACTTCGGCACCGTTTTCGGCAAGGCGCCGAGCGTGGTCGGCGCCAAAATGGAGTTCCTCAGCTGGCAAATCGAAAAGCTGCCCCTCGCCTGCATCCTGCTGTTCATCGGGGCGATAGGGAAATCCGCCCAGATCCCGCTGCACACCTGGTTGCCCGACGCGATGGAAGGCCCGACCCCGGTCTCCGCCCTGATCCACGCGGCCACGATGGTGACGGCGGGCGTCTTTATGGTCGCCCGTCTCTCGCCAATGTTCGAGTACGCGCCGACCGCGCTCGCTGTCGTCGGCGTCATTGGTGCCACCACGGCGATTTTCGCCGCAAGCATCGGCATGGCGCAGAATGACATCAAGCGCGTCATCGCCTGGTCGACTTGCAGCCAGCTTGGCTACATGTTCGCCGCCGCTGCCGTTTCCGCATACGCCGCCGCGATATTCCACCTGTTCAGCCACGCCTTCTTTAAGGGGCTGCTGTTCCTTTGCTCCGGTTCGGTCATCCACGCGATGGGCGGCGAGCAGGACATGCGCCGGATGGGCGGCCTTTGGCGCAAGGTGCCGTGGACCTACGGTACGATGTGGGTCGGCGCTCTGTCGCTGAGCGGCATCACTTTCTTCTCCGGCTACTATTCGAAGGACACGATCCTCGAAGCGGATTGGGCGGCGGGGACGGCGGTAGGCCACTATGCGTGGGTCCTCGCCACGATAGCGGCTTTCATGACTCCCTTCTACATCTCGCGCGTAATGTTCATGACCTTCCATGGCGAGCCACGCGCCGACGAGGAGACCATGCATCATGCGCATGAGAGCCCATGGGTGATGCTGATTCCGCTGCTCGTCCTCGCGACTGGTGCCACCGTCTTCGGTTTCATCGGCTACGATTTCTTTGTCGGCGCCGAGCGCGCGAGCTTTTGGAAGAACTCGATCCTGGTGCTGTCGCAGTATGATTCACTCGCAAAGGTAGAGGAAATACCGCTTGTCGTCAGGTACGTGCCGCTAATCTTGGGTTTCCTTGGCATCGCCACCGCCTATGTCTTCTACGTCGTCGACAACACGATCCCGGTGCGTCTCGCATCGCGTTTCCGCGCTCTCTACCTGTTCCTGCTGAACAAATGGTATTTCGACGAGCTTTACGACTGGCTGTTTGTCCGGCCGGCGATGTCGGTCGGCGACGGATTGTGGAAATCGGGCGATGGTGCGGTGATCGACGGGCTGGGACCCGATGGGGTCGCCGCTGTCACCCGTAATCTGGCGCGCCAGGCAAGCCGGCTGCAGACCGGCTATCTCTACCACTACGCCTTTGCGATGATGATTGGGCTCGTGGCGTTCGTAACCTGGTACTTAGTGCCACGCTGAGCATGGGGCGATCGTCGTGAGCCATTGGCCGCTCCTCTCGCTCGTGACCTTTCTGCCGCTCGTCGGCGCAGGGTTCATCCTGACGACGCGTGGCAATGAGGCCGTAGTCGCGCGCAACGCCCGCAATATCGCCCTTTGGACCGCGCTGATCGATTTTGTGCTGTCTCTGCTGCTGTGGTTCTACTTCGATCCGAATACCGCCGATTTCCAATTCGTCGAGCGAGCGGACTGGGTCACCCTCGGCGGGTTCCAGTTCGCATACCACATGGGTATCGACGGTATCTCTCTGTTCTTTATCCTGCTTTCCACCCTCCTGACCTTGCTCTCCATTGTCTCGGCCTGGGAGGTGATCCAGTTCCGGGTCAAGGAATTCATGATCGCCTTTCTCGTACTCGAAACACTGATGGTCGGCATTTTCTGCGCGCTCGATTTTGTTCTTTTTTACATGTTCTTCGAGGGCGTGCTGGTGCCGATGTTCTTGATCATCGGGGTATGGGGTGGACCAAATCGGATTTACTCGGCATTCAAATTTTTTCTTTACACCTTTCTCGGCTCGATACTGATGTTGCTCGCGGTAATCACGGTCTACTTCGAGACTGGTACAACCGACATTACGGTCGCGCTAACCCACGCCTTTCCAGTGGGCCTGCAGAAATGGCTATGGCTGGCTTTCTTCGCCTCGTTCGCGGTCAAGGTTCCGATGTGGCCGGTCCACACTTGGTTGCCCGATGCCCATGTCGAGGCACCGACCGCAGGTTCGGTAATCCTCGCCGGCATACTATTGAAGATGGGTGGTTATGGTTTTATTCGCTTTTCGCTGCCGATGTTTCCGCTCGCCTCCAGCTTCTTTACGCCGCTGATCTTCACCCTGAGCGCCATTGCTGTGATCTACACCTCGTTAGTGGCGCTGGCGCAGATCG
>Ga0306926_10003125_pt1 | contig 17056 bp, 14 predicted proteins | sample flu12Cox44000178_FD_203759 | JGI IMG/M metagenome (GOLD analysis project Ga0306926, IMG submission 203759) | Lab enrichment of tropical soil microbial communities from Luquillo Experimental Forest, Puerto Rico - flux8day.12C.oxic.44.000.178 (v2)... | ecosystem: Environmental > Terrestrial >... | reverse complement strand
CGCCACGGCTCACGCTCTTCGAAAAAGAAGCGACCGCAACCCGCCAGCGAGACAAGGACGAAGGAGCCGACGAGATACCAACGAACTCCGCGCGTCATGCGCGCAAACTTCAACGAATTTATTTAAGGACTCATCAACGCCTTGATTTCACGACTCTTTAACCACGATTGTGCGGCGCATAGACAGCAAATCTGACTTTTTTGCCGAAAAACGCGTTGCTAACTTCCTCCCCAACACGGCCATCAGTGCAGTGACGTGAGCCCAGGGAGAGGTGGATGACCCTTCGTCCTTCCGTCAGCAACTTAAGCATATTGACCGCGTATATCGCCTTCGCGTTGGTCGGCGCTATCGTGCTTGGCGTTTTTTAGCGCGCTACTCAAAAGCTGAATTTCTCATCGACGCGCGGCCACTCGCCGCGCCCGTTGTCATGGCCGGGCATAGCCGTTCGAAGAACGGCGTCGCTTGCGCTCGCCCAAGCCCGGCCATCCACGTGTCTCTGCAAACAAGCAAGGCGTGGATGCCCGCGACATCCGGCGCGATGCGTGGACCCGTTGGCTCTCTCGCGCGGGCGTAACGGAGACAAATCCGATTTCGTGACGATTGGTCGATTGCGAATGAAACGAGCGATCGGCGTGGGGTGACACTTGCGTTGGATTCATTCCACCCGGCTCTGCGTCGTACTTTGCGCGATGCTCGCGACTTCGAGAGCGAGTTTCGCTCGCCTCGGACCCTCCAGGGCAGGGTGAGAGGCTGATACCTCCACGAAAAGCCCATTCATCCCTCATTCAGCCGACAACAGCCTCAATCGCGCCAGTGGTTATTCTGCTTGCATCACCATTCCATCGTTGCCGGGCTCTCTGTGATCGGCAAAAGTGGAATCTCGGTTTCGACCGCTTGCATTGAAGGCAGGGGCATGATCGTTTCATCGAATGGCTCGCCCGTGGGCAGACCCGGCGTGAGCATCAAACGGCTGTGGCTTTCTTTCGCGCTTTGCCTGCTCGGTTACCTCACGCTCACCGGTTTGGCATTTGCCTGGGCGCCGGGCTCCGCTGTCGAAGACGGATTTTTGCGTACAGCGACTCCCGCGACCTCCGCCGCGGCCAGGATTGCGCAAGCCCAACCTTCGCCGACACCTTCCCCTTCGCCGACCTCTCAGCCTGCGCGGCCCGCGGCGTCGCCTCCTGCTTCGGGAGCGTCGCCGCCTTCGACCGCGCCTTCCCCTGCATCGCCTGCATCAGCCCCGGCGTCGGGGCCCGAGCCGATCGGCAACGTCGCAACACTGACGGGCACGGCGACCGTCATCCGCAACAAAAATTCGTTGCCCCTCAAGCTCAAGGACGACATCTACCTCAACGACGTGCTGGCGACCTCGGCCAATTCCACGCTCGGCATCACCTTCAACGATGCCACTACCTTCAACCTCACCGCCAATGCAAGGGTCACGGTTGACAACTACATCTACGAGGATGGCGGCAACCAGAACTCGGCGCTGTTCGACATTACCAAAGGCACCGTGGCCTTTGTCGCCGCCGCAGTCGCCAAAACCGGCGACATGACGATATCGACGCCGTCGGCCACGCTCGGCATTCGCGGCACCACCGGACTTGTCGAAGTGGACGGGACGACGGCCGGCGCGCACAACATCAAGCTTTATCCCGATCCCGACGGCCGGGTCGGCCATATCGATGTCAGTGACCGCAACGGCGTGCGGCTCGGCTCGCTTACGCAAGCCTCGAGCGGCTTTACGTTACGGCCCGGCGCGGGCGGGCGCGTCACCGCCACGCCGCTTACGATCTCGCCGCAACAGGCCGCGCGCGACCAGGGTATCGTGCGCCAGGTGCACGCGGCGCAAGTTGTCGGCCGCCAGGTCGTGACGGAGCAGCGCGCGTTGCGGCAAAACCGCACCGCTCCGGCAGGTCGGCCCGGTCAGCAGCGGCAGAACAATCTGCAGCAAAACCGGCCGGGGCCGAATCAGCCGGGCGCGCCGAACCGCGCGGGCCAGCCGGGACAGTCACCGAACAAGCCGGGGCAACCGGGACAACAGCCGGGCCAGAAGCCGGGGCAGCAGGCGCCCAATCGTGCCGGACAACCGGGACAGTCGCCGCAGCCGGCCTCGCCCAACCATGGAGGTCAGCAAGGTCAGCCGGGAGGATCGCCGAATCCGCAGGGCCAACAGGGTCAGCAGCAATCACCGGGTCAACAGGGTCAGCAACATACGCCGGCTGCGGAGCAGCATAATGCGCCGGCTGCGCATCAGCCCGCAGCGCAGAACCGGCCTCCGCCGCCGAAGCACCCGCCGGCTCCGAAAGCCAAGCCGCCCAAGCAGAAGAAGCGGTAAACCGTGGCCTCATTCTTCGAGACGCAGCCTGTCGGCCACCCCTTTAGGATGAGGTCGTAGCGGCCCAAACCAAATCCTCATGGTGAGGCGGCGCAAGGCGCCGTCTCGAACCATGAAGCCCCAGTTCCCCAACGGCTCACCCCGGCATCCGCAACAAGGGCTGGCCCGCCAAAATCCGCGCGCCTTCGCGCACATTGTCGCAAAATTCAAAATGGTCCGGCGTGAGCACGATGATGGTCGAGCCGTGCTCGAACCAGCCGAGCTCCTCGCCTTTGCGTACATTCACCTCGCAAGACAAGACCGAAGGTCCCCGCGTTTGCGCGTTCAGCACGATGTCGAGAAAATGCAGGCGGATGCTCGCCACCAAAATCGCGGCGACCGGCACCAGCGTCAGGGATTGTCCGGAAACGAGCCGGGTTTGTATCACCGCGCGCTCGTTCTTGCAGAACAGCCTTTCGATCCGGTTCAACGCGATCGGATTGACGTTCCAGGTGTCGCCGTGGATGAAGGTGACCTGCTCGATCCGGCAATCGTGCGGCGCGTGGAAGCGGTGATACATGCTCGAGGTCAGCCGCAGCGTGACGAAGCGCCCGTTGCGGTGAGCCTCGACGAGGGCGGGATCGCCGAGCAGATCGATCAGCGAATATCCTGCGCCCTTGATCTGAAACAGTTCGGTGTCCTGGATCGCGCCGTGGGCGCCGATGATCGCATCGCTCGGGCTGACCACGATCGATGGATCGGGATTGGGCGGACGCGAGCCCGGCTTGAGCTCACGCGTAAAACAGTCGTGCAGGCTCCGGAATTCAGCCTTCTTGGCCTCGCTCAGGTCGAGATCGGAGAATATCCGCCAGCAGGCGATCGAGACATCGCGCACAAACGGATTCTCGATCCTGCCGAACCAGCCCATGAACCGCGTCAGCGCCGCCCTCGGGACTCGGTTGGTGAGAAGGAAGTTGAGGTCCTCATGCTGCGTCAGGCCGGAGATCAGGCGGCGGACTGTCATCAATCTGTCAGATGGACCGGCTAGCGCTTCTGGCATGGATTCGCCTCTCCCGATTCTCTCTTTCGCCGCTGCAGCGGCCGGTGCTGCGGCTGTGTTTCCCAAGGTGAAAGCGCGCCTCGCTCTGTCGCGGGCCAAACACCGTTCGCTGACCGGACATTCGAAGATGTCGCGGCGCCTGGCGCGGCTGATTCCATTTTACGAGTTTTCCATCGAGCAATTTTTCGGTGCCGACGGCGCTCCATCCGCGATCGCTGCGCAGAGAAAAGAGGCATTCTTTGCGCTGGGACGCCTCTACGGGGAGCGCTATGCCAAAGGGCGGCAGATGACCGCGGAGATCTCGGGGCGCATCTCCGACCTGCAATTCACCGAATCCTACCGCGTGCCGTTTCAGTTCAGCCGCCTGGTGCAGGAAAATCTCAAGACCGGCGCCTTCATGCAGTCGTCCTCCGGTGTCACTGTGACCGATGTCGACGGCAATGTGTTCTACGACCTCACCGGCTCCTACGGCGTCAACATCTTCGGCAACGACTTCTACAAGGAATGCATCGCGGCAAGCGAGAGGCGCGCGCATGCGCTCGGTCCGGTGCTCGGGCCCTATCATCCCGTCATCACCGACAATGCGCGAAGGCTGTGCGAGATCTCGGGCCTCGACGAAGTCTCGTTTCACATGTCCGGCACCGAGGCGGTGATGCAGGCGGTGCGCCTGGCGCGTTATCACACCCGCCGCACCCATCTCGTCCGTTTTGCCGGCGCCTATCACGGCTGGTGGGGCGACGTGCAGCCCGGCGTCGGCAACCCGGTTTCGCCGCACGAGACCTACACGCTCGCGGAAATGTCCGGGCGTACGCTTCACGTCTTGCGGACGCGGCGCGACATCGCCTGCGTGCTGGTCAATCCGCTGCAGGCGCTGCACCCGAACGCCAACGCGCCCGGGGACTCCGCGCTGGTCGACAGCTCGCGCGCAGGGCGCCTGGATCGCGCCGCCTACACCGAATGGCTCAAAGCGCTGCGCGAAGTCTGCACCGAACGCGGCATCGTGCTGATCTTCGACGAGGTGTTCGTCGGCTTCCGTTTGGCCGCCGGCGGCGCGCAGGAATATTTCGGCGTCCGCGCCGACATGGTGACCTACGGCAAGAGTCTTGCGGGCGGACTTCCGATCGGCGTGGTGTGCGGACGAAAGGATTTGATGCGCCGTTTCCGCGACGAGGCGCCGGCCGACATCTGTTTCGCCCGCGGCACCTTCAATTCGCACCCCTACGTCATGACGGCGATGGACGAATTTTTGAGCCGACTTGCCAGCCCGAATTTCCGCGCCGTTTATGACGGAATTGACGAGACCTGGAACGGGCGCGCGAAACAATTGAACGAGGCGCTTGCGGGCGCAGGCCTTCCCCTGCGCATCGCCAATTTGGCGTCGATCTGGATGGTGGAGTATACCGAGCCTTCCCGTTACAACTGGATGTTCCAGTATTATCTGCGCGCTGAAGGTCTCGCGCTGAGCTGGGTCGGCAGCGGCCGACTCATTTTCAGTTTGAACTACACGGATGCCGATTTCGCCGAGGTCGAAAAGCGGTTCATAGCCGCGGCCGAAAAGATGAAGCGCGATGGCTGGTGGTGGCACGATGCTTCGCTCACCAACAAGGGCATCCGCCGGCAGATCCTGAAAGAAATGATCGGCAGCCGCTTCGGGCGCTGATCCCTTCCATTCACGACGCGTCATGGCCGGGCTTGCCCCGGCCATCCACGTCTCAGCGATATGGCAGTGAGAAAGGCGTGGATGGCCGGGACGAGCCCGGGCATGACGAACGTCGCAACGAGGCAAAGCTTTTTCTCAGGCGTGCTGCTCTTCAAGACCCTCGTGCTCGAGAATGTCGAGGCCGGGATCGATCAGTTCGCCCTTCAGGAGGAACAGCGGCGCCTTGTGATAGAGCTTCAGATCGTGGAACGGATCGGTCAGGATTTTCGTCATCCAGACCAGACCGGTTTCGACGTCGCGGATGAAGAACAGATGGACGGTGCGGAACAACAACCCGCCGATTCCGATCGCAAGCCAGATCTTGGCAACCTGCCGCATGAAATCGGCCGCTGACGCCCAGGGCGTGAACAGGCCGAGCAGGGTCGGATCGAAATAGAGCACGACCGGCGAAAGCGCCCAGATCGCCATCAGCACGACCTTGCGCTGCAGGTTATAGCCGACCTTGATGTCTTCCTTGTGCTCGTGCGTCGCGCGGTTGAGGTGATCGTATCCTTTGGGCTCGAAGAAGAAATGCCCGGCCTGGCGTGAAGTCATGGATACCAGCCAGCCGATCAGGGCCGCGATCACCGGATCGAAGAAGATCAGGGCATAGGCGACCAGAAAGCTCGCTGCGCTCACGAAGTGAAGGCTCTGGTTGATCCGGCTGTGATGATAATAACGGTGGTCATCCCAGCGCTGGATTCGCAGTTGCTCCAGGAAATCCTTGATCATTCGTTCCCCCAAAAAGGTGATCCTGATTCTGTTTACATCGATTCGATGTAAGACATGTGACATCATCAAAATGTCATATGACGCTTGAGGACAGCACGGACTTACGAAGTTGAAACAAACATCAGGCGGCCGCCCGCGGTGCGGGACTTCAAATGGGCGGCGCCAGTTTGCGGAAGCGAACCAGCGAGAAGTGACCGAGCGGCGGAATCAGGCGGCGCTCCACCAATTCCATCCTCGAAGCACCTGAAAGCCAGCGCGTATAGCGCGACCAGGCGAACTCGGCGGTGCGGAAGCCAAGCCGGCGCACCACCGGCTGCAGCGTCTGCTCGATGAAGCGGCGCATTCCGGCGTCCGCGCTGACGCGGGTGAGGATGATCAATTCGCCCCCGACCCGCAGCACGCGCGCGAACTCGTCCAGCGCGGCTTCCGGATTCGGAACCGCGGTGACGACATATTGGGCCATCACCACGTCGAACGAATCGTCGTCAAATTCGAGCTTCTCGGCATCCATCACCGCAAGCCCCTCGATATTCTTCAGGCGCAGATCGGCTACGCGCCGTCTCGCCTTGTTCAGCATCGCTTCCGAAATGTCGGTGCCGAAAATTCGGACATGCGGCGCATAGAGTGGCAACGAAATGCCGGTGCCGACCCCGACCTCGAGCACGCGGCCACCGATCTTGTTGGTGGCCTGAATGGCGGCGTCGCGACCTTTTGAGAATACACCACCGAAGACGAGATCGTAGATCGGGGCCCAGCGGTCGTAGGCCTGCTCGACCATTTCGCGGTCGAAATCCAGCTCTCTCGGGTCGTCCAGCTTGATGGTTTCTGCCATGACGGCTCTTGCCTCGTTGTTTGCAGCCCGATCCGGCGTCTCGCGCATCAGGCAAATTGTCTGGTTTTTAACGGAACACGATGACTTCCATGAGGTGGTATTTCGCGTTCGCGATCTCGCCCACAATCAACCGCGTACCGCCTGACTCCCTGCAACGATCGGAAGTGCGTGCTGCAGCCGGCTCGGCTGCAACGCGCAGAGATTGCCGATGAACTGCCTGGCGCTGTTTTCCCAGGATCGTTCGAGGGCAAAATTCCGGCATGCCTCGCGCGCCATGGTGAGCGCACGCAACGACGCATGGCGCAGATCCTCATCGAGCGCGCCGACCGGATGATCGGCGATCACGTCGAGCGGGCCGGTGACCGGGAATGCCGCAACCGGCGTGCCGCAGGCCAAAGCCTCGAGCTGGACGACGCCGAAGGTATCCGTGCGGCTCGGAAACACGAAGACATCGGCCGCCGCCAGATGCGCGGTCAGGTCCGCGCCGGTCTTTTCGCCCAGAAATCTGACGCCCGGATATTTTCGCTCGAGCGCGGCCTTTTGCGGTCCGTCGCCGACCACGACCTTCGACCCCGGCAAGTCGAGCGAAAGGAAGGCTTCGATATTTTTTTCGACCGCCACGCGACCCATGGTCATGAAAATCGGCCGCGGCAGGTCGAGCTTCGCCGGAGAATGCGGGTTGAAAAGTGCGGTATCGACGCCACGGCCCCAGAAGCCGAGCTTGCGGAAGCCGCGCGCGGCAAGCTCGTTGTAAAGCGATCCGGTCGCCACCATGGTCACGGCGGCGGCCGAATGAAAATGGCGCAGCACCGCATAGGTCAGAGCGGCCGGGATGATCGAGCGCACGGCAATATATTCGGGAAAGCGCGTCGTATAGGACGTCGTGAAGGCGAGGCGGCGGCGGCGGCAATAGGACCATGCGGCCCAGCCGATCGGCCCCTCCGTCGCGATATGTATCGCATCTGGTGCGGCCGCCTCGATCCTGCGTGCGATCTCGCGACGATTGGGCAAAGCCACCCGCAAACCCGGATAGGTCGGCACCCCCAGCGAAGAAAATCCTTGCGGCGTCAGAAAGGTGACTTCGGCCCCGAGGCTTGCGGCACTGCGCGCCAACGAGGTCAGGGTGCGCACCACGCCATTGACCTGCGGATGCCAGGCGTCGGTTGCAATCAAAATCCGCATAGCGCGGGTCCCCACTGATTCTCCAGGGCCCGACGTTCACTTACGGATATTTCAAGCGTGTGACGTCATAGAGGTTAACGCCTTCTTTTTTGCGAGCTAGCGACCACTGGCGCGCACTTTTTCGACCCTCGTGACACGAGAATGAAACAATTCATGAAAGTGACGAAACCATTTTGGGCGTTTGGCGCAAACGTCCCGAAATGTTTGCCCCTTAAGGATTTTCGTTAACGACGCCGAAAACGGCGTGGGGAAGCCATAAAACAGGGGCGCCAAATGTTCGGTTTCGGAACGTTCAATTCACATTGCAGCCGTATTGCCGCCTTCAGAGCCTTGGCGATTGGCGCTGCCATGTTTTCAGGCGCAGCATCGGCCGCGCCACTGCAGCTATTTCCCTTTATCACCGTGCCGGGTCAGCCCGCACCGACCGTGCAATCGGCGCCGTCGGAAGACCCGAACGCCACGGCCGAATTGCCGGCAAGGCTCAAGCGCCAGATCGTCAGCTATCCGACGCACGAGGCACCGGGCACGATCATCATCGATACGCCCAACACTTATCTCTACTACGTACTTGGCGGCGGACAGGCCATTCGCTACGGCATCGGCGTCGGTCGCGACGGATTCACCTGGTCTGGCGTGCAGTCGATCACCCGAAAGGCCGAGTGGCCGGATTGGGTGCCGCCGCCGGAAATGATCCATCGCCAGCCTTATCTGCCGCGCCAGATGGCCGGCGGTCCCGGCAATCCGCTCGGCGCCCGCGCGCTTTATCTCGGCGGCACCATCTATCGCATTCACGGCACCAATGCGCCGCAGACCATCGGCACCCACGTCTCATCCGGTTGCATCCGCCTCACCAACCAGGACGTCACCGATCTCTACTCGCGCGTCAGCGTCGGCACCAAGGTGATCGTGCTGCCAATGGAGCGCCGCGCCGACAACTCCGGCAAGCCCGCGTCCGCCAGGAAAGGCCAGACGGTGGTTCGTATTGCCTCTTCACAAGTTCGTATTGCTTCTTCGCAATAAGAAGCAAGCGACCGGAATTTTCCTGGAAATGGCGCGGAGTTCCGCGCCATTTTCGTTTGTAGGCCGGCCGTTGCCCGAGCACGGCGCCTGAGGAGCTCGGCTTTCACCCTCTCCCGCTTGCGGGCGAGGGTGCCGAGCAAAGTTCAGCGTTTGGAATTTTTCCCCCACCCCAACTTTCTCCCGCGCGTGGGAGGGAGCGCCTTCCGCCGCCGCCCGGCTACTCTGGCGCCGCCCCACCTCGCCCTGTATAGAGTCCGGGGGCTGATCAGTCCGGGGGGACGATGCGTCCAAAGGTCATTCTGATCGCGATCGCGGTGATCGTGGCGTCGTTCATCGCCAGCCTGAAAGCCATGGACTGGCTTGCGCCGCGCGGTGCGGTCAACGCCCGGCCGGTGATTGCGGATTTGCCGCCGCTGCCGCCCGCTCCGAAAAGCTCGGTCATCCTGGCGCAGGTGGCGATTCCGATTTCCGTCATACGAGACGCCGCCGACCGCAGCGCGGCGCGCAATTTTTCCGGCAAGGCCGACAACCCGGTGACGCAGGTCCTGCAAAACGCCGATATCGGCTGGACCGCCTCGCGCGGACCGGTCACGGCGACCGGGGGGCAGGACCTGCTGTCGCTGACCACGCCGCTGACGGGAAAACTCAACGTCACCGGCTCGCTGTCGTCGAAGGCGACCGGCGCAGTGGGCGATGCGATCGGCGGGCTGCTCGGCGACCACGTCGCCAAGCAAATCGCGGGCGTGAACATCAAGCAACTCAATGCCAATGCGGAGATCAGGGGCAGCGTCACCATCACCTCGCACCCCAAGCTGGCCGCCGCCTGGCGTCTGGAGCCGAACCTGGGTGCCGAGGTCAGACTCGGCGACACCAACCTTACGGTCGCCGGCGCGCGCGTCAACGTTCCCTCGCAGGTCAAGCCGCTGATCGACAAGACCGTCGGCGAACAGATCGCGGCTGCCGGTGCCCGCATTCGCAACGATCCCTCGATCGAACGCAACGCGCGGGTTCAGTGGGCGAAGGCGTGCCGCTCGATTCCGCTGCAAACCGTCGGCGGCGCCTCCTCCGTTCCTTCCCTGTGGCTGGAGCTGCGGCCGATCCGCGCGGTTGCCGTGCAGCCTTTCATCACCGCGTCCGCCGTCACCATGACGCTCGGCATCGAGGCGGAAACCCGCATCACACCGAACGAGACCACGCCGGATTGTCCGTTTCCCGAAAAGATCTCCATCGTGCCGCCGACTGCTCCGGTGGTTGCGATCGGCATCCCGGTCGATATCCCGTTTGATGACATCAACAAGATCGTTGAGACGCAACTGGCCGGCCGGACCTTTCCCGAGGATGGTTCGGGCTCGGTGAACGTCACCGTGAAAAAGGCCTCGGTCGCCGCATCCGGCGATCGGCTGCTGATTTCGCTGCTCGTGAACGCGAAGCAGAAGAGCCTGTTCGGCTTCGGCGGTGAGGCCAATGTACACATCTGGGGCAAGCCGGTGCTCGATCAGGCGCAGCAGACGTTGCGGCTCACCAACGTCGAACTGGCGGTGGAATCGGAAGCCGCCTTCGGCCTGCTCGGCGCCGCCGCGCGCGCGGTGATGCCGCATCTGCAAAAGGCGCTGGCGGAAAGGACCACGGTCGATCTCAAGCCGATTCTGGGCAATGCGCAGAAAATGGTGGCCGCCGCGATTTCCGATCTTCAGAAGAACGAGAATGGCGTGCGTGTGGCCGCGGAAATCACCAGCCTTGATCTCGCCGACATCGCCTTCGATTCCAGGACATTGCGGGTGATTACGGAAGCAACCGGCACGATCAACGTTACGATCAAGTCGCTGCCGGGATTGTGACGCGTCCCCAAACGCGGCGACTGGCGCAAGGCCCACATCGAATGACGAACAACCCCGCATCGGTCGAAAGTGAGCCGAAGGCAAAATTTCACGCGGCCTCCACAGCCCGGGCCGCTGGCGCGAAGGCAGCCCATATGGTTTGATAACCGAGGGCAACCAACGGGTGCTTCGTGACCGGTGAAGGCGTGGAGCGGCGACTGGCGGCGGTTCTGGCGGCTGACGTTGCCGGCTACTCGCTCCTGATGGGTGCTGACGAGGTTGGCACGCTCGCTGCCCTGAAGGCGCACCGTCGCGAGATCGCCGACCCCACCATCGCCGCCCATCGTGGGCGCATCTTCAAGACCACGGGCGACGGCATGCTTGTCGAGTTTCCAAGCGTCGTCGAAGCGGTGAAATGCGCCGTCGAAGTTCAACGCGGGATGGCCGCACGCAACATGACGATCGCCCCGGACAGGCGCGTTGAATTTCGGATGGGCATCAATATTGGCGACGTCATCGAAGATGCGGGCGATGTGTTTGGTGACGGCGTCAACGTCGCAGCTCGGCTCGAAGGTATCGCTCCCCGCGGCGGTATCTGCGTATCACGTCAGGTGCTGGACCTTGTCGACGGCAAGGTCGACCTCGAATGTCGCGAACTTGGCCGACAGAACCTGAAGAATATCGCCCGGCCGATTGAAGTCTTCAGCATTGATGTTCACGGGCAAGGGTCGTTGGCCGATCGTGTCCTTGCCGAATCCGATCTCGAACAGGAAGTGCGATATTGTGGTGCGCCGGACGGAGTTCGGTTGGCCTATGCCAAAGTCGGTTCAGGGCCGGTGCTGGTGCGCTCGGCTCATTGGATGGGTCATTTGGAATACGACTGGGAAATGCCGATTTTCCGTCACTTTCTGCTGGAAATGGCGAAGTCAAATACGCTGGTTCGCTTCGACGCGCGCGGCAATGGTCTGTCTGACTGGGACGTGGGCGATATCTCGTTTGATGCATGGGTCAGCGACATGGAGACTGTTGTCGATGCCGCTGGTCTCGACCGGTTTCCGTTACTCGCATTCTCGCAAGGCTGCGCCGTCTCGATCGCTTACGCTGCCAGACATCCCGATCGCGTTTCACACCTGATACTGGTCGGCGGATTTGCAGTCGGCTTCAACAAGAGGTCCGATACGACCGCGGCCGACCGCGAACGCTGGGCGGCGATGAAGACATTGATGAAGCTCGGATGGGGTTCCGACGATGCGACGTTCCGACAGCTATTCACGTCTTCGATGATGCCAGCCGCCACGCGGGAGCAGGCGGACGCTTTCAATGAATTGCAGCGTTTGAGCGCTTCGGCGGATTGTGCGGTGCGTTACCTTGAAACCGTTGCCGAGTTCGATGTGCGGCACCTGCTGCCGAAAGTGCGGACGCCTGCGTTGATCATGCATGTCCGCGACGATCTTCGGGTACCGATTGCACTTGGTCGGGAGCTTGCGGCGGGAATCCCAAACGCTCGCTTCGTTGCGCTCCCGGGCAAGAACCACGTCATCCTTGCGCAAGATCCCGGGGCCGCACAATCTTTGAAGGAGCTGAAAAGCTTCATAGAGCCGTCTCGTTCTCGTACCGCGAATTAATTTTTGAACGGAGTATCCATCAGACAGCCTTCCGGCAGGCATGGAGTTGGAGGCGGAGGAAGGTGCCTTTGCCGCCCATGGACCGCGCCTTGGTCCACTCTTTGTAGAGATGATGCCTCAGCAGATCATCAAACTGTTCCCGGGCGCCAAAGCAGCCGATGTCCCGGTCGAGCGGCCAACCAAGTTCGAGCTGGCGATCAACCTCAAAACCAGCGCAGCCGCTCCAAAGCCAAACGGCGGTCTGATCGTGACGCCGAGTTCGTTGGCGTTCGTTCATCGCCAACTGATTATCGCATTGGCGGCCCGACTTCGACTGCCCGCAATCCACCCGTTTCCGCCTTTTCGTCAGCAGTGGTGACTTGATTTCCTACGGGCCCGATCTGGTCGACCAATACCGACGTGCAGCCGGCTACGTCGATCGAATCCTGAAAGGCGAAAAGCCAGCAGACCTTCCCGTACAGCAGTCAACAAAAAATTGCGCCGGTCATCAATCGCAAGACCGCCAAGACGCTCGGCCTGACCGTACCGCAAACCGTCATCGCCACCGCCGACGAGCTGATCGAATAGGCGGCTTCTCTCTTGCCAAAACCCAAATCAAGGCCGGGCAAAAGGCGTGCTTCTGCCCGAGCCATGACGTCTCGGCTCATGAGCCCTCGAACTTGAAGGAGACCTTGATCTTGGCGCGATAGGCCTCGACCTTGCCCTTGGCGTCCAGTTGCAGGTCAAGCTCGGCAATTTCGGCAACGCGCAGATCCCTCAAGGTCTGTCCTGCCCGTTCGACCGCGGAGCTCGCTGCCTTTTCCCAGGACTCTTTGCTGGTCCCGACCAGTTCGATGATTTTGTAGACGCTGTCAGGCATGCCGTCCTCCCTTTCGGTTTGGGCAGGACGCAGGATGCTCCTGCCGCCGACAAGCCTAACATCGCGCCTCCCCTGCTGAAAGCCGCAAATCCGAGGCGGCAGCGGTAACTAGTGGAGTGGATTTGACATTCGCTACCCGTCCAGTGCCCACTTTTCGAAGTTCGTGCTCCATGTCAGAACCGGGACACTGCTTACTCGAAAGTCGGCTTTGCAGATATCGCCCAAGCCGAATAGAAGACGAGCACCAATCAAAGGCATCAACGAAAACACGGGAGAAGAAACGATGAAGTCAGTTGCAGCCATCTTGATCGCCGGCGTCGCGTTTGCCGCATCCGGCGGGGCGGCAAGCGCGCAAATTTCCGACGACGTCGTCAAGATCGGCGTGTTGACGGACATGTCCAGCCTTTACGCCGACGCCACCGGCAAAGGCTCGCTGGCCGCGGTCCAGATGGCCGTTGCCGATTATGGCGGCAAGGTGAAGGGCAAGCCGATCGATGTGGTCTCCGCCGATCACCAGAACAAGCCCGACATCGGCGTGGCCATCGCCCGCAACTGGTATGACAACGAGAAGGTCGATGCCATTTTCGACGTCCCGACTTCCTCGGTCGCACTGCCGATCTCGGCGCTGACGCGCGAGAAGAACAAGATCAACATCAACTCGGGCGGCGGCAGCTCCGATATTACCGGTGTCGCCTGCTCCCCCAATACGGTGCACTGGACCTATGACACCTATGCGCTTTCCAACGTCGCCGGACGCGCGATGGTCAAGCGCGGCGAGGATACCTGGTTCTTCGTCACCGCCGACTACGCGTTCGGCATGGCGCTCGAGCGCGATGCCGCCAATGTCGTCAAGGAGACCGGGGGCAAGGTACTCGGCGACGTGCGCCACCCGCTGAACTCGTCCGACTTCTCGTCCTTCCTGCTGCAGGCGCAAGCCTCCAAGGCCAAGGTGATCGGGCTTGCGAACGCCGGCGGCGACACCACCAACGCGCTCAAGCAAGCCTCCGAATTCGGCATTACCAGCGGCGGCCAGAAACTGATCGCATTGCTGTTGGAAATCACAGACACGCACGCGCTCGGGGTTAAGGAAACCCACGGCCTGATCGTCACCGATGCGTTCTATTGGGACATGAACGACGAGACGCGCGCCTTCTCCAAGCGCTTCAACGAAAAGGTCGGCCATATGCCGACCATGATCCAGGCCGGTCTTTATTCGGCGACGATGCATTACCTGAAGGCAATCGAGGCGATCGGCACCGATGAAGCGCCGAAAGTGATGGCGCAAATGCGCGAAACGCCGATCAACGACTTTTTTGCCAAGAACGGCAAGATCCGGATCGACGGCCGCATGGTCCACGACATGTACCTGTTCGAGGTGAAGAAGCCGGAGGAATCGAAAGGCGAATGGGATCTCTACAAGCTGCTCGCCGCCGTTCCCGGCGACGAAGCCTTCCGCCCGCTCGACAAGGGCGGATGCCCGCTGGTGAGGACGAATTGAGACTATCGTTGCGGGAAAATGTCGTCCCTGCGAACGCAGGGACCCATACGCTGCGGCTCCTCCGGTGAGGCGCAAGGTGATCCTAAATCACGAAGCCCGTGGCTTTGGGTCCCGGCTCGCGCTCGCCCTGCTCGCTTGGCCAGGACGACCACCATGAGGGCAGCAATTTGTCGGCATCGCAGTGAACTCGGTTAACAAAAAAACGCGCCCGGCAAGACCGGACGCGCTTTTCTTCAGGCCAGCTTATGGCCATGCCTCAGGTCGAATATCTGAACTCGGGCATCGCCTTCAGCTCGTCCTTGGTGGCGTCGAAGACGGCGTGATCGGGATACCATGGATTTTTCGACGACGCCGACGTACTCGAGGACCCCGTGGTGGACGACGACTTGTTGGTGCTGGTCGTGGTCGAAGGAACCGGCTGGTCGACGAATTTGATCTTGTCAAAGGGAACCGCGACAAGATGCTCGCCCATGCCGAGGAAGCCCCCGACGCCAAGCACGACGGCCTTGATGTTTCCGCTCTTGTCCATCAAGAGGTCGTTGATCGCGCCAATGCTCTCGTTCTTCTCGTTGTAGACGTTAAGGCCGGCGACTTTGGATGCGCGCCAGTCGCCGCGCAGCGAGGATTCAGAGATCGTTGACGCCGTGTTGGCCTTGTCGGTGGCCGCTGTCGGGGTTTGCGCTGAGGCAACCGTCGCCAGCAAGGCCGTCCCGGCCAACGCCGCCGTGAGATATTTTGCAAACATCTGGTTTCTCCCTTGTAAATTGTGGGGAGAGAACATTCTTCCGCCACGCCAGTTCCGGCAGGCAGCGCGCAACTTACCTTGCGGTGCAATGGGAACACGCCTTGCTCGCACGCGCTGCGCACGCTCCGATCAGAGTCGGAACGCGCTATGCCGTTGCGGAGGGGTGCCTTTTATCTTGTGGTCAGGCCGCCAGCGCTTCGCTGTCCTGCTCGGCGTCTTCGAAGTAGGCGATCGCCTCGAAGCGGTAGTCGCAGGCGAGGCAATGCCAGAGATAGGACGTGCGGCACAGTTCCCTTTCGATCCACTCGGGAACCGCGATCGGCTGGCCGCACTGAGCACAGGGATTTTCGCGAGGCAGGGAACCCAGGTTTATTCTGGCCATTGGCCTTCTCCCTTTTCTTTTCTTGTTTTTTTGTGAAAATGAATCGGGCAAACGGAGAGAGGAACAGAGAGGAACTCCGTCGCGCAGTATCTCTGTATAAGCAATGGGACAATTCAGCCCGCGCCATCATTGCGCGCCCGGGCGACGAATGCAATGACGATAGAAAAATTAATTCGAAAGGCTATTCAACCTTGACCTCGATCCGGGTTCCACTGCGGGATCGATGGTATGCGCCGCTCCGGCGGTACGAAGGTGAATGGTAGCGATGTCGTCGGCGTAAACTTTTTGCCAGCCATCGACACGATCGAGCAGTTTGGTGGCCGCGCTCTGTGTGCGCATCAAGGTCGCATCACACTTGTACGCATCAAGCAGGCGGAACAGATTGTCCGGCTCCATCAGTCCGGAGGCGGCGTTGTGATCGACGAAGAATTTTTCGCCGTAAAGTTCGGTGCGGCCGTCGATGAAAGGTGAAACGCCGCTTGCGATCAAATAGCCGCCGAAATCATAGTCGTTGAACACGCGTTCGACATTCAGTTTCTTCAGCGCGGCAACGGCCCCGACCGGTGAATTGCCGGTATCGGGCGCGAAGCGATGCAGCGACGCGTAGGCGAGCGTTCCTGTCACCAGCAAGATCGCCGCGCATGCCGTCACGAAGCCGTGGCCAGACATCGTTCCGCTGGGCGGCGCGGCATCGGCTGCACCGACCTGCCGCGCCAGCGGCGCGGCGACGATAAGCGGCGCCACGAGTGCCAGGATTTCGGCGGCGCGGCCCTGCGCCAGCGCCATGTGAATCAGGCCGAGGAGCAGCACGATGCGCAGCATCGGCAGCGTGATGCCGCGATAGAGCGCCAGCCCGATCGCCCCGAGCAGGCAGATCTCGAACGGATGCAAATGGGTGAAATCCATCGCCCGCCATTCAGTGATCAGCGGCAGCGCGCTGCCGAGCGAAAGAATCTTTTGCGAGGCGAGCAGCGAATTCCAGCCATAGGGCGTGCAGCAGCTTGCAAGGATTGCCGCCAGGGCGAACACCGTCCATCGCAGCATCAGCGGCTTTCGCGACGCTCCTTGCGTGTTCACCATCGCGTCAAGCGCGATCGGCGCGATCATCAACAGCCCGAACACGAAGCCGCCGTGCAGGTTCGCCCACAATACCATCAACGGCAGCAGGGCGAAGGATGGCGCCTCATGCTTGTCTGCGGCCGCAATCAGGCCGCCGATCCACATCACCATGACCGGCAAGGCGAGCACATGCGGCCGCGCCAGAATGTGCGGCGCGGTCAGGGCGAGC
>Ga0306926_10003121_pt1 | contig 17073 bp, 13 predicted proteins | sample flu12Cox44000178_FD_203759 | JGI IMG/M metagenome (GOLD analysis project Ga0306926, IMG submission 203759) | Lab enrichment of tropical soil microbial communities from Luquillo Experimental Forest, Puerto Rico - flux8day.12C.oxic.44.000.178 (v2)... | ecosystem: Environmental > Terrestrial >... | reverse complement strand
GCAGGCAGAGGCGCCGAGCAATGCAGGCCTCGCGGCCGCCGTGGCCCCGGCGCCAGTCGCCGTGGCGCCGGCCCCGGTAGTCTCGCGCAAGAGCGCGGCCCCCGTCGTCGCACCTGCGCGGGTTGCGCGGGGATCTGGAATTGGCCTCATTCTCGGCGTTGGCTATTGACGGAGCGCGAATGGTGCGCTCCGCGGCTCGAACCAGGCCAAATCTTCTTTCCACAGTTTGCCAGGGGATGGCTGCAAGCGCAGCCGTGATGTGGCGCCGCACGAATGAACACTGACGAGTAGCCCGGATTGCGACGCGCACAATCCGGGCTACGGCCTAAATCTGATCGCGCAGGGGCGGGGCTAATCCGCGTCCATCCACCTATTCAACGTGTGTGGGCTGGCGCAATTGAGAGAATTGCCCCACGCTCATCGTATGCGGCTCTGGGTTTGCGCGCAGCGCGCCTCGGAGAGCCGGGATCGATACGTTAGCCCAATCCTGCCGAGAGGTCGACCATGCGCGGGAAGCGAAACATCTCAACGCTGCTTTCTGTGATCATTGCGCTTTGTGGCGTCGCCTTGGCGCAGCCGGGCGCTGCGCCCGAGCAGCGAGCGGCAGCCCCGGATTCAGACGAGCAGCGCATCGCGGACCTCGTCCTTGCGAGCCGCATCCTCGTCCAGGAAGGCGTGCTCGACAGCTTCGGGCACGTGACGGTGCGCTCGCTCAAGCATCCGGGCCACTATCTGATGCCCCGCGCCATGCCGCCGACGCTGGTGACTGCAAGCGACATTATCGAGCTCGACGGCGACAGCGTGCCGGTCGACCCCAGTGCTCCGCGGACGAATGGCGAGCGGTTCATCCATGGCGAGATCTACCGCGTACGGCCCGATGTGCAGGCGATCGTGCATAGTCATTCGCCTGCCGTAATCCCGTTCAGCGTCACGCTGGGACGGCCGCTTCGCCCCGTGCTGCACATGGCGGGATTCCTCCCGGCTCAGGTCTCCGTGTTCGATCATCGGGACGTCTCGAAGGACGATCCTGCTCTGCGCGGCAAGCTGATGGTGAACAATGCCAGGCTTGGCGCAGCGCTGGCGAGGACGCTCGGCAGCGACTCCGTCGTTCTCATCCGTGGGCACGGCAATGCCGTGGTCGGCGCCTCGCTGCCGTGGGTCGTACTGCGGGCGATCTACACCCAGCTGAACGCGCGGACGCAGATGGAGGCAATCGCGCTCGGGCGGGAAGTGATCTATCTCAACGATGACGAGATCAGGATGCACCCGGTCGAGGTCTTTGATGTGGAGCGGCCGTGGGAGAACCTGAAAAGCCGGCTCGCGCACAGCCCCTGATCGCGCTGGTTTAGCGCGTAGGGGTGAGGCATGCCTCACCCCTACATCGGCTGGCACCGCATTCTTCCGCTGATCGCCACGCGCGCCGGCATCAGTATCCGTCATTGCGGTGTCATGTTATGAGCCAGCGAGGTACGCGGTGGGTGGAGGAAGAATGAGCGACGATGTGGGACGCCTGGCCGAGGAGCAGGCGAAGCTGTGGTCGGGGATTGCGCCGCCGAACGCGGCGGCCGGCGAGTTTGCCAGCGGCCTTGCCGCGGTGATCGCCGGGCTCGAGCGCGTGCGCGGAGACCTTCTGTTCGAGGATGAGCCATCGAGCTTCGAGGCGGCGCTGCAGGAGACGAAGGAGCGCACCCCGTGACGGACGTCGCAGCGCGCGCCTGGGCGCTCACGCGTCTGACGCTGGTCGAGGCCGCCGAGGCGGTGCGCAAGGGCGAGGTGACCTGCGTCGCGCTCACGCAGTCCGCGCTTGACGCGTTCGCCGCAGGCGACGCAGCCGTCAACGCCAGCATTGCGCTCGACCGTGCGGAGGCCCTCGAGACGGCAGAGGGGCTCGACCGACTGCGCAAGGCGGGCCGGCTGCTTGGCCCCCTGCATGGCGTGCCGCTCGCGCACAAGGACATGTACTACCGCGCCGGCAAGCCGTGCACGTGCGGCTCGAAAATCCGCCGCGTCTTCCGGCCGACCTACACTGCGACGGCGATCAGGCGGCTCGAGGAGGCCGGCTCAATCACCGTCGGCGCTCTCAACATGGCGGAGTTCGCCCAGAACCCGACGGGTCACAACGCGCATTTCGGCAACTGCCGCAACCCCTGGCATACGGACTACTGCCCGGGCGGCTCCTCGTCGGGCTCGGGCGCGGCGGTCGCTGCTCGCTTTGTCTACGCGGCGCTCGGCTCGGACACCGGCGGTTCCATCCGGCTGCCGGCCGCCATGTGCGGCGTGACTGGCATCAAGGGGACGCAGACCCGCGTATCACGTTATGGCGCCATGCCACTCTCGTTCTCCGCCGATAATGTCGGACCGCTTGCGCGCACGGCGCGGGATTGCGCACGCGTCCTGCGCATCATCGCCGGCCATGATACGGCCGACCCAACCTCGGCGACCGAGCCGGTGCCGGACTATGAGGCTGCGCTCGACGGCAACCTGCGCGGGCTTCGGATCGGCATTCCCACCAACTTCTTTCTCGACGGCGCCGATCCGGAGGTGCTGGCGGCCTTCGAGGCCGCGATCGGCGTGCTGGAAGGGCGCGGCGCCGCGACGCTGCGCATCGCGCTCCCGCACATGGATGCCACCAATGCCTATGCCGCCATCGTCTCGCGCGTGGAAGCCGCTGCCATCCATGCGCAATGGATGCGCGAGCGGCCGCAGGACTATTCCGTCCATCTCGGCGGGCGCCTCTACGCCGGCTACGCCATTCCGGCCGTGCACTATGTGGAGGCGCTCTCGCGCCGCGGCCCGATCTTGCGCGCATTGGCGCGCGAGGTGTTCGGCAAGGTCGACGTGCTCGCAACGCCGACCATTCGCAGGGAGGTGCCGACGCTGGCTGCGACCGATATCGATGCCGGTGCTCCGGGAGCCGTCGAGGCGATGAGCGCCATCAGCGCCAACACGCGACCCATCAACTACCTGGGCCTGCCCTCGGTGAGCGTGCCGTGCGGGTTCGACAGCAACGGCCTGCCGATCGGATTTCAGATCCAGGGCCGCCCGTTCGCCGAGGCGAGGATCCTCAACGTCGCGCACGCCTATCAGCAGGATACGGCCTGGCACGAAAGTGCGCCGGTGCTGCATATGAAGGGGGCAGCCCTCACTCGACCTTGATGTTGGTCGCCTTGGGATTGGCCCGGACCGCGATGACGGCCGTTCGCGCGGCGCAGGTTGGAAAGGAGAGCTGCCATGGGATGCTTTCTCACTCCCGATGAGCTGAGCAAAACCACCCGCGCGTCGAGATTGCGCAACGAATCGCCCATACCGACGCACGCTGTCACCAATGGAGAGTTCACGCCTCCGCCGCGCAGCGAGCTGCAACGCAGGTTCGAGGACCGCCTGCGCGAGCTGGCCGAGCCGCTGGCGCGCAAACAAGGGTTGCCGCGGCGAAGATTCCTGAAAACGGCAGCGGGGATGGCCGCCGCTTTCGTGGCCATGAACGAGGTGTTCGGGCCGCATTTCGTGGTGGAGTCGGCGGAGGCGGCCGACCCGGAGCGCGCGGCCGCGCGGGCGCGGGCGCTCGCCAAGCAGTTCGTGTTCGACGTGCAGCTCCACTTCATTCGCGACTACAACCGCGATGCGCGATTCAAGCGCTTCCTTGGCTTCCGCAATTACACCAGCCGCTTCCTCAACCCTAAAATCGGAGAGCCCACCTCCAACGAGCTGCTCAAGTTTCCCAACTTCGTCAAGGAGGTGTTTCTGGACAGCGACACCAAAGTTGGAATGCTGACCGGCTCGCCCAACGACGATATCCAGGACTGGCACCTCACAATGACGAGATCGTCGCAGCCTGCAAGACCGTCAACAAGGAGGCCGGCAGCACGCGGCTTTTGGGCCATGCGGTCATGGCGCCCAACCAGCCCGGCTGGATGGAGGAGATCGACCGCGTGCACAGACTCTACAAGCCTGCCGCCTGGAAGGGCTACACCATGGGCGACCCCAGCGGGCCATCGAAATACATGTGGCGGCTCGACGACGAGAAGCTGATGTACCCCGCCTATGAAAAAATGGTGAAGGCGGGCGTGCGCGTCGTGTGCGTGCACAAGGGCCTGCTTCCGGATAATGCCGAGGAGGCCATGCCGGGAGCGACCGCGCATTCCGACGTGAGCGACGTCGGCAAGGCGGCGAAGGACTGGCCGCAGATTAGCTGGGTCATCTATCACGCGGGATTTCGGCCCGCTCCGCGGCCGAGCGCGGCATACGAGAAGGAGTTCGAGGAAACCGGCCGCATAGACTGGGTCAGCGATCTTGCCAGGATTCCGGAGACCTTCGGCGTGAAGAACGTGTACGGCGAGATCGGCTCATCCTTCGCCTTCACCTGCATCACCAACCCGAGGGTGTGCGCGGGCATGCTCGGCACGCTGATCAAAGGACTTGGCGCCGACCACGTGCTGTGGGGCACCGACTCGATCTGGTACGGGTCGCCGCAATGGCAGATCGAGGCACTGCGGCGCATGGAAATTCCGATCGACCTGCAGAAGAAATTCGGCTTTGCCCCGCTGGGCGACGCCGATGGCGAGGTGAAACGCACAATCCTCGGCCGCAATGCCGCGCGCCTGCATGGGGTGCGCATCGCACGCATGGATGGTGCTCCGGCCTATGAGCGCGATCGCTTTGCCATGCTGAAAGATGAGTATGAGCGGCTGGGTCCCGATCGCAGCAATGTCGCGTACGGATATATCGCCCGCGAGAGCTGAAGCGTTCTGCCGCGCGCAGCCACTACGACAGGGACTTGATGACAGGCACTTGCCGCCGTCTCGCCCGCAGTGCCGGCTGCGCAGCGCTTGCTCTCTTCGTGGCGCAGGCCGCGGCGCAGTGGCAGCCGACCCGCATCGTCCGGCTGATCGTCCCGTACCCGCCGGGCAATATTGCGGACGTGCAGGCGCGCATGGTGGGCGAGCGTCTCGCAGCGAGGCTCCGCCAGCCGGTCGTGATTGACAACCGGCCCGGGGCGACCGGCCAGATCGGTATCGAGGCTGCTGCGCGGGCAGCGCCGGACGGACACACTCTCGTCATCGGGCAGACCGGCACCTTCGCCGTGGCGCCGCACACGCGCAAGCTTCCGTATGACGTGATCGAGGATTTTGTTCCGGTCGCGCAGCTCTCATCGAACGCGCTGGTGCTTTTTGCCAACGCCGGCATTGCCGCGAGCTCGCTGCCCGAGCTGCTCCGGCTCTCGCGCATGAAGCCCGGTGCACTGCGTTTCGGCTCCAACGGCGAAGGCGGGCTTCCGCATCTCGCGATGGAGCTCCTGAGGATCAGGACGGGTATTGACTGGCTGCATGTCCCCTACAAGGGCACGAGCCAGCTCGAGGCCGACCTCGTCGCCGGGCACATCGATGTCGGCTTCGGCAGCTACGGCGGACTGCTGCCGCAGGTCGAGGCCGGCCGGCTCAGGATGCTCGCATCCACCGGCGCCAGGCGAGGCATCGAGACGCCGGACCTGCCTACATTCATCGAAGGCGGCGTGCCGGACTTCGAGGTAGGAGGCTGGTTCGGCGTCTTTGCGCCGGCGAAAACGCCGAGCGCGGCGATCGAGGCATTGAATGCAGCCATCAACAGCGCGCTGCAGGAGCCGGAGCTGCAGCAGAAGATCAGGCAGACCGGCGCAACGCTGGAGCCCGGCTCTCCTGACGAATTCGCGGCCGTATTCCTGAGCTCATATCGCTTGTGGCGGGGCGTCGTGAAAAGCATCGGCCTTCCGATGCAATAGGCGGGAAGCTATTTCGCTCCGGCCGCGCAGCCGCGAAGAGAGTTGCGGGCTCAACGCGAGGGACACTGATGCAGGATGGTGGTTCCGTAACCGCGCCGTCGCGCGGTCCCGCCTGGGAAAGCATCTACGATCATCCTGGCCGGGTGCAGAGCAAATACATAGTGGCTGGCGGATACCGCACTCACTACCTGGAGGCCGGCGATCCGGCGGCAAGGCCAGTGGTGCTTATTCACGGGGCAAATTTTGAATTCGGGATGGGTATCGATCGCTGGTACCCGACGATATTGCCGCTCTCCAGTGCCTTCCGTGTCATCGCCGTGGACGAGCTCGGCGGCGGCGGCACCGATCCCCCGGCGCGGCTGGATGACATCGGCGACCTTCGGGTACGCGCCGATCACGTCCTCTCGTTCATTGAAGCCATGCGCATCTCGCCTGCCCACCTGATCGGCCAGTCGCAAGGCGCATGGATCGCCACCTATATCGCGCTGACGCGTCCCGATCTCGTCGACCGGCTGATCCTTGTCGACAGCGCGAGCCTCGCGCTGCCGGCGGGCGGCATGGACGCGAGCGACATCGCGCCGCGCTTTTCGGATGATTTCCATCCCGGCACCATGGTCAGAAAAACGCTTGAACCCACCCGGGAAGGCCTGCGCGCGGCGGTATCATCGATGGTGTTCGACCACTCCATGCTGAGCGACGATTTCGTGGATCGACTGATACCACTGGCCTTGAAATGGATTCCGATCTGGAAGAAGCCATGGCCACGCTTCTGGGCGGATGGGGGCCGGCGGAATCGTCAGCAATATCTGATCGACGGCGTACATATCAGCGAGCTTGTTCATTTGCTGGCGAGCCCGCCGCTGATCATCTGGGGCAAGAACTCAGTGAAGGGGCTGGAAGGTGGCGTGCGTCTCTATCAACGAATACCGGACGCTCAACTGCACGTCTTCGACAAGGCGAACCACTTCGTATGGCTTGATCAGTGGCGTGACTTCAACAGTCTGGCGACGTGGTATCTCGCGAGAAGCTGAATCAACCTGAATGGGTTCCGGTGGTTAACTTGCCAGGCTATCCCGCCCGGCGCGCGCGAAACGCCTGCTGCAAACGAACCTGTGCGGCTGCATGCTCGTTTGCGCGGCGTTCGTTGCGGGCTCGGCTCTGCTCGGCGAGCCGCGTCCAGGCCTGCGCCATCTCGATCAATGCTGCCTTGTTGGTCGGATCAAGCGCGGTCCGCGCGAGCGAGAGGCATTGCGCCGCACGCTGCCGATACTGCTCCCCGGAGTTCACGCTGCACTCACTCGATACGTCCACGCCTGGGACGCTGTTCCAGACAAACGGCAACAATGTGGCTCGCGCCATGCTCGCAACGAGAGTCGGGATTTCGACTCAACTGTCTTAGGAGAAACGGCGTCCCAGCGGTGGGCTAATCTCGCCGGGATCGCCGTCCCCTCGTCGAGCGGGGAATGCAGGCTCGACATGATGAAGAGTAGGCGGCCGCATCTAAACAAATCTCAACTTTGCTGAAAATCTTCGGCCAATGGTTAAACCACGTGCGCGGTGGTGCGAAGGTACGGCGCATTACCTCACGCAAGGCGCGCTGCTGGTTGTATGACACCGGCAGCTGCCGTTGGATTGGTCCAAGTGACGGGGCACCTGCCGTACCGCAGGTTATAAAGGCTTGTGGGGAGAACGACCAACGGTTGTACATCTCTCCTTTACGACACAACTGAGCCAATTTTGGCAAAGCAGCTTGTTTTTCTGCTGAGGATTCAGCACCCGCACGAGTGCCATTGACGGCTGTCCGCGGGGTCCCCTGAATCCCTGGCCAGGGCGAAATGTTGTGATGACTCGATCGCCCTCGGAGGGTCACATCCATGGAGCCGCTCATCGATCCTCGCCGGGGGGACATCGAGGACGATGCATCGAGCCCGAAGAATCGGTCGCTGCTGTCGCTCGCGGGGAGCCTCATTTCCGAGATCAGCCTGCCCAAGCTTTTCGTCGCCTGGATGCTGATGCTTGTTGCGCCCTGTCTTGTGCTCGGCCTCACCCCGCTCATTGCCTCGGCCTGGGTCGCCAGGCTGTCGGGGCGATTTGCGTCCCCATTTGCCGGCGTGTGGCCGATCCTTGCAATCGCCGTTCTGCTCGCCCTCGGCTGGTTCGGCGGCAGGACGCTGTTCCGCCTTGTCGAGCGCAGCTTCTGGTCGCTGAACTCCCTGATCGTGGAGCCGTTCTATGTCGGCGCCCGCGAAGGATTGCGACAGCTCGTCGACCAGCTGCTACCCGAACGCACCACGAGGACGCGGCGCAGGCGATTGCGCGCGGCCACCGCGCTTGCGGCCGGCATGCTCATCGGCGTGCTGGCGCTTGCGGCGCTCACGCTTGCCTGGCCGGCCTCGCGCTGGGTGAGCACCCTATCGGATCTCGCGGCACCGCTGCGGCTTTCCCCCGTAGCGCTTGCCAACGCCGTCGTGCTGGTCGCGGTCTATCTCGCCGGCGCCGCGCTGGTCTCGGCGATTGCGGATGCAGCGATGGCGCAGCCGCGCGACTTCCGCGGCTTTCTGGCTGCTCCTCCGGCCCGCCGGGGCTGGCGCGTGGCGCATCTCTCCGATCTCCACGTTGTGGGCGAGCGCTACGGCTTTCGCATCGAGAGCGGGCGCGCCGGGCCGCGTGGCAACGAGCGCCTCAAAGAGCTGCTGCGCGAGCTCGACGCGCTGCATGCGAGGAGCCCGCTCGATGCCATCCTCATCACCGGAGACATGACGGATGCCGGCCGCTCCTCCGAATGGGCGGAGTTCCTCGACGCCCTTGCGCTCCATCCCGCTCTCGCCGATCGCCTTCTCATTCTTCCCGGCAATCACGACCTCAACGTCGTCGACCGCGCCAATCCGGCGCGCCTTGATCTTCCCGGCAGTCCCAGCAAGCGGCTGCGCCAGCTGCGCGCGCTGTCCGCAATCGACGCGCTGCAAGGCCGCCGCGCGCGGGTGGTGGATCATGCCGCCGGCCGGCTGGGCGCCACCCTCGACGACGTGCTTAAGCCTCGCCGCGCGCAGATTGCCGAGTTCGCCGATGACGGGCGAATGCTCCTGTCAATGAGACTGGCAGAGCTGTGGGCGAGGGTCTTTCCGCTGGTGGTCGCGCCGCAGACCGACGACGGGCTCGGCATCATTCTGCTGAACTCCAATGCCGAGACGCATTTCTCCTTCACCAATGCGCTGGGCATGATCTCCACCGAGCAGATGAAAGGCATCGAGATCGCGGCAGCGCAGTATCCGCGGGCCTGCTGGCTGATCGCGCTCCATCACCATCCGGTCGAATATCCCCGTGCTGCCAACGCGCTCTCCGAGCGCATCGGCACCGCGCTCATCAACGGCAGCTCGTTCATCCGCCGGCTGCGTCCGCTCAAGGGCCGCTCGGCACTCATGCACGGTCACCGGCACATCGACTGGATCGGGGAATGTGCGGGCCTTCTGATCGTCTCGGCGCCGTCTCCGGTGATGAGCGCGGCCGACGACCTCGCCTCGTATTTCTACGTTCATACCTTTGCTGTTGGAGCCCATGGGCGGCTTGTGATGCTCACGCCCGAGCGCGTCACGGTCAAAGGCATTGTGGCCGCCTCCTGAACAGCGTCCAGGCGGGCTGTCAATCTCGCGCCGCCGGATATAATCCCGTCTCAACCGCCCTCTACACGTGCGGCGATGCTTGCGTGACGAGACGCTTCGCTCTTTCCGCCCGCGGGGGAGCGGGCGCGAGCCGGGCGAGGCAAGATGTCCGACACTCCTTCTTCCCAACCCGCAACCAACGCGGAAAGTGACCCCATTCTCATCGACCTCGCGCTGCAAGGGGGCGGCGCGCACGGGGCGTTCACCTGGGGTGTGCTGGACCGGGTGCTGGAGGAACCGAGGCTGCACATCGAGGGCATCTCCGGCACCTCCGCCGGCGCCATGAATGCCGCCGTGCTGGCGCACGGGCATATGGCCGGCGGCACCGCAGGCGCCAAGACTGCGCTCGAGGAGTTCTGGCGTCGCGTGTCGCGCGCCGCGACCTTCAGCCCGTTCCGGCGAACGCCGCTCGACATGCTGATGGGCCGCTGGACGCTCGACAGCTCCCCCATGTTCCTCGCCTTCGACCTCGCCGCTCGCATGTTCTCGCCCTATGACGTGAACCCGCGCGGCGCCAACCCCATGCGCGACATTCTCACGGAATGCGTCGACTTCGCGCGCCTTGCGCAATCGCCCATCCGGCTGTTTGTCACCGCGACCAACGTGCGCACCGGCCGCGGCCGCGTGTTCCGCAACGCCGAGCTTACGTCCAATGTGCTGCTCGCCTCCGCCTGCCTGCCGACCTTGTTCCAGGCGATCGAGATCGACGGCGAGCCCTATTGGGACGGGGGCTACGTGGGCAACCCGACCATCACCCCGCTGGTGCGCGAATGCACGTCAAGCGACACCATCCTCGTGCAGGTCAATCCCGTCGAGCGGCCCGGCACGCCGCGCACTGCGCGCGAGATTCTCGACCGCCTCAACGAGGTTTCTTTCAACTCGCCGCTGATGAAGGAGCTGCGCATGATCGCGGTCCTGCGCCAGGTGGCGAACGCCGGCGATTGCGAGGGCGCGCGCTGGGCAGGCATGCGCATTCACCGCATTGCCAGCGCCATGATGACCGACCTCGGCTCCTCCTCCAAGCTCAATGCGGAATGGGAATTTTTCTGCATGCTGCGCGACGAGGGTCGCCGCTGCGCGCAGGCGTTCCTGAGTGAGCACATGCATAATCTTGGCCGCCGCTCGACGCTCGACCTCGATCAGCTTTTGGACACTGTCTGAGCATGGGCCTTTTCGGGATCGTGCTCGCCCTCGCGCTACTGATCTTCCTCGCCTACAAGGGCTGGAGCGTGCTGTTGCTTGCCCCGGCAGCCGCCCTGGTCGCTGCCGCCATTGCGGGCGAGCCGCTCCTTGCCCACTGGACGCAGACCTTCATGGGCAGCGCCGCGCAATTCGTGGCGCAGTTCTTTCCCTTGTTCCTGCTCGGCGCGCTGTTTGGGAAGCTGATGGACGACAGCGGCTCCGTGACTGCCATTGCACGCTATATGGGCGAGCGGCTGGGACCACGCCGCGCAGTGCTTGCCGTGGTGCTCGCGGGAGCGCTGGTCACGTACGGGGGCGTGAGCTTGTTTGTTGCTTTCTTTGTGCTCGCGCCCATGGCGCATGCCTTGTTCCAGGCCGCCAATATTCCGCGCCGGCTGATGCCGGCGGCCATTGCGCTCGGCACCTCCACCTTCACCATGTCAGCGCTTCCAGGAACGCCTGCGATCCAGAACGCCATTCCCATGCCGTTCTTCGGCACGACGCCGTTCGCCGCGCCCGGCCTGGGGATTATCGCCTCCATCATCATGCTGGGATTTGGCCTGTGGTGGCTCGGACGCGTGCAGGCGCGCGCCCAGAGCAGCGGTGAAGGCTACGGCTCCGAGCCCGCGGCCGCCGTCGCCGCCGATGACCAGTTCATCCGCGAGCGCGCGACCAACGCGCGCGAGTTCGACCCGGTCGAGATCCCGCACGGGCATCACAGCGATTCCGCGCCTTCGATCATGGTCGCGGCGCTGCCTTTGGTCGTGGTGGTGGCAGTGAACCTCATTATGGCGCTTGTGATACTGCCGCGTCTCGACTTTTCGTTCCTGGCCGAAGCGCGCTGGGGTAGCACCTCGCTCTCCGCAGTGGCCGGCGTGTGGGCGGTGGCGGTCGCGCTCGCTGTTGCCACCGCCATTCTTGTCGCCGTGAACTTTAGCCGCCTGACCGCGTTGCGCGCGAGCATGGATGCCGGCGCCAATGCTTCCGTGCTGCCGGTCCTGAGCGTTGCCAGCCTTGTCGGCTTCGGCGCCGTGGTCGCCGCGCTGCCTGCCTTTGCCATGGTGCGCGATGCCGTGCTGTCGATCGGCGGCGGGCCGCTCGTCTCGCTTGCCGCCGCCACGAATGTGCTGGCGGCGCTGACTGGCTCGGCCTCGGGCGGGCTTACCATTGCGCTCGACGCGCTCGGCGACACCTACATGGCCATTGCCGCGGAGCACGGCATTGATCCCGCGCTCCTGCATCGCGTAGCGGTGATCGGGGCGGGAACGCTCGACAGCCTTCCGCATAACGGCGCGGTCGTGACGTTGCTTGCGGTGTGCGGATCGACGCACCGCGAGAGCTACCGCGATATCGTCATCGTGGGCATCCTCGGCGCGCTGATCGCGCTTGCCGCGGTGATCGCGCTTGGCTCGGCGCTGGGGTCGTTCTGAGAGATGCGAGCCTGACCAGGGAGGTGCGTCATGGCGCGACGGGAGATCCTTGACCGCATCCAGCGATACGTTGATCCCTTCCGCATCAGTACCGGCAAGGGCTTTCGCCTGAAGGAATTCGATCCGGCCGATACGTGTGGGCTCGCGCTCGGCAAGGGCGAGGCGGCCGATCTGCTCGCGCGCGGCACCCAATGGCTCGCGGAAGAGCAGGACATGCTCTACGCCCAGGACCGCTGGTCGTTGCTGCTCGTGTTTCAGGCGATGGATGCAGCCGGCAAGGACGGCACCATCAAGCATGTCATGTCGGGCGTCAATCCGCAGGGCTGCCAGGTGTTCTCGTTCAAGCAACCGTCACGGGAAGACCTCGAGCACGATTTCATGTGGCGATACATCAAGTGCCTCCCGGAGCGCGGGCGCATCGGCATCTTCAATCGCTCATACTATGAGGAGGTCCTGGTCGTGCGTGTCCATCCCGAGGTTCTGAGCCGGCAGAGGCTGCCCGCGGCGAGTGTCGGCAAGCGAATCTGGGATGAGCGACTCGCCGATATCGCGCATTTCGAGGATTACCTCACCCGCCAGGGGACCATCATCCTGAAGTTCTTGTTGCACGTCTCGCGCGCAGAGCAGAAGAAGCGTTTCATGCAGCGTCTGGAACGGCCGCAGAAACACTGGAAGTTCTCCGCCGCCGATATCCGCGAGCGCGGCTTCTGGGACGACTACATGCACGCGTTCGAGCAGGCGATCCGCGCCACCGCTACCGCCGACGCGCCGTGGTTTGTGGTCCCCGCCGACAACAAGTGGTTCACGCGGCTCGTCGTTGCCGCTGCCATCGTGGAAGCCGTGGAGAGGCTTGAGCTGAGCTACCCGAAGATTGATGCCGCAAAGAAGAAGGAGCTTGCGGCGGCGCGGATGGCGCTTGCCAGGGAGGGGTAGACACGCTGCCGTCGACGGTCGGCGGCACGCCGGCAATGCGGGGCAGTATCGCTACTCTAGTGCCCGCGGCTTGCAACGGCATTACCGTCAATGGTCCGTGGTGGCAGCCTTGGAAACGGCATGTCAACGATCATCTCGATTCTGGGCGGCGTAGGTCTCTTCCTCCTCGGCATGACCGTCATGACCGACGGCCTGAAGGCACTGGCGGGCTCTGCGCTGCGTACGGTGCTTGGCAAGGCGGCATCAACACCTTTGCGCGGATCCTTCTGGGGTGCCGTGCTCACGCTGCTCGTGCAGTCGTCCAGCGCAACAACCATGACGACGATTGGGCTGGTCAGTGCGGGGTTGCTGACGTTTGAGCAGGGGTTGGGGCTTGTCTTCGGCGCCAACGTAGGCACGACAGGTACTGGCTGGCTTGTCGCGCTTGTCGGCGTGCGCGTCTCGCTCACGGCCGCCGCGCTACCGATGATCTTCGCCGGTGCGCTGATCAAGCTCCTGGGCAGCGGGCGTGTGTCAGGAGCAGGTGCAGCGCTTGCCGGGTTTGCGCTCGTGCTATTTGGATTGACGACTCTCCAGCAAGGCATGGGTGGCTTGGCTGAACGGTTGCATCCAGCGGACCTCCCCGCGGTTCTTTCCGGCCCTGGCGCTACCTGGTGGGCGGGTCTCCTCGGAGTGCTGGCGATGGTCGCCGTCGGCCTTGCGATGACTGCGGTGATGCAGTCATCAACGGCCGCCGTCGCCGTGACGTTGTCTGCGCATTACGCCGGGGCTGTCGGTCTGGATCAGGCGTGCGCACTGATCATCGGGCAGAACATCGGCACGGCGACGAGCTCAGCCCTGGCGGCGATCGGCGCCAGCAGCACGGCCAAGAGGCTGGCTCTCGCCTACATTCTGTTCAAGCTGATTGCAGCCCTCATCGCGTTGGTTCTTTTCCCTGTCACAACTCCTCTGCTCGTCCGCACCTCCGGCGACGTTGACGGAGTGACTCTGCTGGCTGGCTATCATACCGCGTACAACGTCGTCGGCGTCCTCGTTCTGTTGCCGCTGATCGACAGGTTTACGCAGCTCGTCGAGCGCATTCTGCCCGAGCGAGGCTCGCCGTTGACGCGTTGCTTGGATCCTTCGGCGCTCGCCACCCCGATTGCGGCCGAGGAGGCGGTGCGGCGAACGGTAGCGCGGGCGCTTGCGGCGGTATGCGCGTCTGTCGAGGCAATGCTGCAGGCTGCCGCGGGCGGCGGATCGATAGGATCGGGGAAAGGCGGGGCAGTGCTGCAGCAGGCTGCTGACGCGCTGCGGCAGGCACAAATATTTCTGTCAGAGGTGAGCGGGCCACCGGAATCGGAGGACGAACAACGCCGCCTCATGAGCACTGTCCATGCGCTCGACAACGCGTACCGCCTGGCCGAGACGGCAAGCCCCGGGAACGATCTCAGCGCGGTGAGCAGCGCGCCGGATGACGTGCGCGCCGCTGAGCTGTGCGCGGACGTCATGCGACGCGCGGCCGCGATTGCTGGCGAAATCGCGGCGCTGCCCGGTAATGGCCGAAGCAAACCGCCACACGCTGCCCCGGAGGCGCCGAATACCGACGCCGCGCCTAATGCACCCCCGGCGTCGGCGCAGGAGTCCCTGGACCAGCTGGAACGCTGTGCCAAGGAGCTTGGCGAGTTGCGACGCACCCACCGCAGCGCCACACTGAGCGCGGTTGCCAGCGGGGCGCTCGCGGCCGGCGAGGCAATCATTCGCGTGGAGAGGGTGCGGAGCCTCGACGCGCTGGCGCACCACGCCTGGCGCTCGGCAGCGCACCTTGTCGACCAGGGCACATCGCATATCCTGATTCAGAGGGGAGCAAGTTGAACAAGGAAGAAGATCGATGAACGAGATCGAATTGTCACCGGAGGCAACTAACCCACCGGCCGCTTCCGGCGGGGTGAGCTTCCTCTATCGTCAGCTGCCATACTTGATCGTCCTGGTGCTGGCGATTGTGGGCGTGGCCTACACGAACATGTCGCATGAGCCTCTCGTCGGATATTGGGAATTCCTGACGCTGGCCATGGGAGCTGTGTGCGTCGTCACGGAATGGCCGAAGGCTGACGACAGGCAAGCCCGTGTTCGGCGGATCATCAGGCAGGTGTTGCACTGGGGAGCTATCCTGGTTGCGATGAACATCATGCTGTTGTCCGGTGTTCAGCAGCTGTTGCCTTCACCGGCAACCGGCCTCGTGCTTCTGATGTTGCTGGCGCTCGGCACTTTTCTCGCCGGCCTCAATCTTTCATCCCTACAAATCTGCTTTCTTGGGATTGCCATGGCCGTCGCCGTGCCGGCGATCGCCTGGTTCAAGCAAACGGCGCTGTTTTTGCTGCTGGGTGCCGTGCTCCTGATTGGGCTTGGCTTGGTCTTCTGGCCTCGAGGTCGGCGCGCCGAGCGTGCGGAAACGTTGTAGGCCGCTCTAACCGCGGCGTAGGGCGGATTAGCGCAGCGTAATCCGCCGCGGCCTGGTGGGTTACGGCGCGCGCAAGACGCGCGCCTAATCTAACTAACCCACCCTTCCACGTGAGCCGGCTTCGACCGCAGTCACGGCCCTGCGCAACGAGCCCGACGAGCGGATGATGAGCTTTTCCGCCTCAACGAGGAAGAAAAACACCAGCCCAGCCGCGAAAAGCCACGGCCAGACCCAAAGCGGGATGGCCTCGTTTTCGAACAAATACTGCAGTGGCGGTGCGTAGGTGAACAGGAGCTGCAGCACCACGACCGCGGCGATGCCGAGCGGCAGGTACCTGTTGCCGAGATGCGCCCTCAAGGACAGCGAGCTGTCCAGCAGATAGCGGCTGTTGAGGAGATAGAATACCTGGCCGATGGTGATCATGTTGACTGCGACCGTGCGCGCGAGTGGGTCCGAGGCGCCGTGCGACTTCATCCAGAAGAACGCCCACAGCGTCACCGCGAGCAGCGCCAGGCCGACGAAGACCACGCGCCAGATTCCGAAGCCGGTGAGGATGGGACGATCGACCGCCCGCGGCGGCCGGTGCATCACGTCGAGTTCGTGCGGCTCGAAAGAGATCACCAACCCCAGTGCCACCGAGGTCACCATGTTGACCCACAGCACCTGCGGCGCGGTGATCGGCATGGTGAAGCCGACAAAAATTGCCACCATGATGACCAGCGCCTGCGCGACGTTGGTCGGCAGCATGAACAGAATGGCCTTCTCGATATTGTTGTAGACCGTGCGCCCCTCCTTCACCGCCGCCGTGATCGAGGCAAAGTTGTCGTCGGCGAGGATCATGCCCGCCGCCTCCTTGGTGACCTCGGTGCCCTTGATGCCCATGGCGACGCCAATGTCAGCTTTCTTCAGGGCGGGGGCGTCGTTCACGCCGTCGCCCGTCATGGCCACGATCTGGTTGTTGGACTGGATCGCCTTTACCAGGCGCAGCTTGTGCTCGGGGCTCGCGCGCGCGAACACGTCGACGTTGCGCACCTTCTCCTGCAGCGCCGCCTCGTTCATTTCCTCGATCTCGGCGCCGGCGATCGCTGTCCTCCCGTCGCCGATGTCGAGCATCTTGGCGATGGCCGCGGCCGTGATCTTGTGATCGCCGGTGATCATGGTCACGCGGATGCCGCCGCCGTGACATTCCTTGACCGCTTCGATCGCCTCCTTGCGCGGCGGGTCGAGCAGGCCGATCAGGCCGAGCAGGACCAGATTTTTCGGCAGGTCGGCGGGAGCGAGGCTGCCGGCCCTCACGCCGGGATTTTCGTGCCAGGCGAGCGCCAGCACGCGCTCGCCCTGACCAGCGAGCATGTCAGAGGCGCTCATAAAGTGCCTCCGATCGATCGGTTTCGGCTCGCCGCCGGACATCTGCTGGCGCTCGCAATGGTCGAGGATGACCTCGGGTGCACCCTTGACGAAGAGGACCTCCTTACCGGCGCCGGACTTGTGCAGTGTCGCCATGAACTTGTGCTCCGACTCGAACGGAATGGCGTCGATCCGTGGCGATGCGGCCTGCTCGGCCTTCCGATCCAGGCCGAGCTTCGTCGCGAACGGATAGAGCGCGCCTTCGGTCGGGTCGCCTTCCACCTTCCAGGCGCCATCCTCCTGGAACAGCTCGGCATCATTGCAGAG
>Ga0306926_10003120_pt1 | contig 17073 bp, 13 predicted proteins | sample flu12Cox44000178_FD_203759 | JGI IMG/M metagenome (GOLD analysis project Ga0306926, IMG submission 203759) | Lab enrichment of tropical soil microbial communities from Luquillo Experimental Forest, Puerto Rico - flux8day.12C.oxic.44.000.178 (v2)... | ecosystem: Environmental > Terrestrial >... | reverse complement strand
GAGCGCACCGGAGACTGTGCCGGAGGAGACGTGCAAGGCGGATGCCGGGTTTTTGTGGGATTTCTGGTATCCGGCGATTCCCAGTGCGCGGATCCGCGGGCGTAATCTCGCTACCGCGATGCTGCTAGAAGTGCCGCTCGTGCTTGGCCGCACGAGCGATGGGAAGGCCTTCGCGATGCGGGACTCGTGCCCACACCGTGGCATCCCGCTGTCGTACGGCCATTTCGACGGGAAGAATCTTCAGTGCAGCTACCATGGATGGGAATTCGATGCGTGCAGCGGCCGTTGCGTGGCGATTCCTTCGCTGACGAGCCACGACAAATTGAAGGTGGAGCGCATTAGCGCGGGCCACTTCCCGTGCCAGGAACGTGACGGATACGCCTGGGTGTATCTGAACGCTCCGGGACCACGCTTGCCCGAAAGACTGCCCGCCGTGCCTGAGCTCGAGAAATTCGGCGAGCGATACAGGATCACGCGCCTCGCATGCGAGTTGCCATCGCACGTCGATCACGGGATCATCGGGCTGATGGATCCCGCGCACGGGCCGTTTGTGCACCAGTCGTGGTTCTGGCGGAGCAAGGCGAGCATTCACGAAAAGTCGAAGCAGTTTGAGCCAATTCCGTGCGGTTTCCGCATGAGCCCGCATAAACCCAGTTCGAACAGCGCGCCGTATAAACTGCTGGCGAAAATTACCGGCGAAACGGTTACGACAACGATTGATTTCGTGCTGCCGAATTTGCGCACGGAGATAGACCGCAGCGGGAAGCTCTGGTTTTCGAGCCGCGCTACCGTCACGCCGGTGCGGCGCGATCTATGCCGGATTGATTTCGTCGCAGCATGGAATGTGCCTTTTCCGGTTTCGATTTTTCGAATTTTCGCGAAGATGTTTTTGCGGCAGGACCAGCAGACGATGATGAAACAGGCGGAAGGGCTGCAGCACAACCCGCGGCTGATGCTGATTGACGATGCGGATCGGCCGGCGAAGTGGTATTTTGCGCTGAAGCAGAACCTTATCGAGTCACGGCGAACCGGGAAGCCCATGGTGCACCCGATGGATGGGCCGGTCACACTGCATTGGAGAAGCTAGCTCGTACGCACCGCAGGGACTTCCGCGACGAGAGAGTTACACGCTAATCAGAGCATACAAAGTTTCAGATGCGGCGTTCGATGTTGGGAAAATCGAGCCAGACTTTGACGCCGCAGAAGTGCGAGCCTTCGGTGCAAATGGGCGTGGTGATTCCTGCGCGCAAATGGCATGGCGGGCCAATGTACCGGGAAAGTTGGGGTTGTACCTCGCGGAGTTGCGCGATTTCGTCCATAGAGGCATTGTAGATTTCCTCCTGCGCATTGAAGCAGGTGCGCATAGTCCACTTGTGGAGAAGGTGGAGCAACGAGCCGGTTTCGACGAGGCGGATGGCTTTCGCATTGGGAAGGACATACAGGGCTATTTCGGGCGGCACTCCGCGGTCAAGAAGCTGGTTTTTTGCTGCCCAGGCGCCGCGCATGGCGCGTTCGTAGAGTTCTTTCGCGCGAGGATTTTCAGCAAGAAGCATCGGCGTGATGTAATCGGGTTCGCTTGTGTCGGTGAGAGTGAGAAGCGGGCGTGAGCCGGGTACCATGCGGTGACGCTGATCCTGACTGTCGGCGGCGTGGCTGATTTTCTTGGCGAAAGTGTAGTTGGCATGCTGCAGGGCACGCATCATCGGCGCATGAACGCCGACGTTGAGCGTTTCGAGACGGTAGAGATTGCGGGCGGGATTCAACAACCGGTCAATGGCCTCGGCGTCGGAACAAGCCGATTCTGGTAGGCCGACGACGGCGCGATAGGACTCGGCCATCACACGCGCAGCGTTGCGCGGGTAGTCAATGAGACGCGAAGTCTTGCCCTGAAGTCGCGAGTCAAATTCACGAGCGAACCCATCGCCATGCGGCTGTGCCGGAGCGATATCCTTCCATTCGGGCAATTCTTCGAGCGGCGCGGTTCCGAAACGCTCAAAGAATTGCGGATCCAGCTGGCGCACCTGTGCGACCATCTCGCCGATGACGGCACGGGCTTCACTTGGAGTGTCCGAAGCCGAACACATGCGCCAGAGACGATGCAGTACGATGCCGGAAAGGGTGTGCACCATCGTGGTGAACGCGGCGAGCGGCAGAACATAGCGGGCGATCTCGATGGCGCGTTTTTCGGCCGAGCGCTCGATTTTCTGAAGGCGCTTGGGATGAGACATCGGACCGATGTGCCAGATGTCGTTCAGAATGTTGCGGGCATCGGAGACGAGCAACGCGGACAGGTTGCGATAGTAGGCCCAGGCACGGGCGATGGCTGCCTCGTAGATGGAGCGTGAGCCTTCGTCAAAGAAGAGCGAAAGGGGAGGGATATAGGCCTGTGCGCGGTCCAGACGGACGTAGCGCTGGCTCTGCTGCTCCGAATTGTAGAAAGGATGGGCGTGCAAGAAGGACCACACAAACTGTCGGCTGACGTTTTCAACGCCGAATTCGAAATGCGCATGCTGATAGACGGTGTGATGCCCGCTGTAGAAGGTGGCAGCGCCAATATTGAGGCGCTGCTTATCCGTGATTTCGTCGGGGTTGATAAGCCGGGACGAATAGCAGGTGCGGGCCGCGGCGATAGCGGAATCGAAAGGGTGAGAAAAGGCGTTCCGGAGTGTGATGCGGGGTGGCCCCGTTTCCACGGCATCGGGCGTAGGAGCGCCATCAAACATGCGGGATTGGGTTGCCACCTTGAGAAACGATTTTACACGCTACGGGCAAACTCGCCAAAAGCAGAAACGGGCCGGCAAAAACCGGTCCGTTCGAAGCTTAAACTTCCGCCAACGCGATTACTTCTTGCCAGCGGCGGCTGGAACTTTGGCGTATTTCTTCTGGAAACGCTCGACACGCCCGGCGGTGTCTACGAGTTTCTGCTTGCCGGTGAAGAATGGGTGGCAATTGGAGCAGATTTCGACACGCAGCATATCGCCCTTGATGGTCGAGCGCGTCTGGAAAGTATTCCCGCAGGCACAATGGACGGTTACGGGATGATAGTCGGGGTGGATACCGGATTTCATGATTCTCCGTTCTGTCGTGGCCGGTCTGCGCGGCTTTTCCAAGAGAGTGCGGAAAACTACGGCCGCGTCGCTAGGTCACGAGACAAACATTCATTATACGGAAACCACAAAAGATTTCCAATTTCACGAGGGAACGGCCAAAAAGTACTTTTTGCGCGGAACACGAACGGAATATGTTGCGTGCGTTTCAAATGACTGAATCTGGAGGCTTGCCATGCGACTGATGCCGGGATTATGCGGGCTTGCGGCTAGCGCTTTCATTGCCGCGACATTTGCGGTCGGAGCGAGACCAAGTCCGCGCGAGGAAATCGAGGCGTTCAACAAACATTATCTGGAGCTGCATCAGAAGATGGGTACGGCGGGTGTCCTGGCGTTATGGGCGGAAGACGGTGTGGACCTGATGCCAGGCGAAGCGCCAATCATTGGAAAGAAAGCGATCGTGGCCTGGGTAGAGGGAGTGTTGAAAGGAATCGCTGGATACAAAGTGACCAAGGAAGAACTGGAGTTTCACGGCATTGAGGTAAATGGCGATTGGGCTTCAGAGTGGGCAACGGAACATCAGGTGGTTGAAGCGCCGGAAGGCAAGCCTCCGATCGAGTCCTATGGAAAGATGGCCCTGGTGCTGCATCGCGAAGCAGATGGAGCGTGGAGGGTCAAACAGGAGATGTGGAACGCATCACCTAAGCCATGAGCAGCAAGCGAATCAGGGTGAAGGAATCACCGCCTTGACTTGATTCGAGTAGACACTTTCCGTGCCGGCAGCGCTAACCGCAGTCACAACGTAGTAGAAGGTCGCGCCGGAAGCAACCGTGGTGTCTGCGTAACTCAGCGTATTCACGGGCGCGCCGGTAAGCGGGGTGTACGAGGCGCCCGAGGTCTGGCTGCGGTAGACACGATAGCCGATGACCGCGCTCGGGCTTGCATCCCAGTTCAACCGAACCGTGTGTTGGATAGCGGAAGGGAGCGTCGGACTGGAGCCGGAAGGCGGCTCCGGAGTGGGGCTGGGTGCCGAGGGAGGCGGGGGTGATGACCCTGGAGGGGGGGCTGGAGTTGGTGCCGTTGAACTGGCGACGATACCGTCGCCAGAGAGGCTAAGCGTCGCCGGCGAGGAGAGTCCCGGGCTCAGAAACGACATGGTGGCTGACGCCGGGCCTTTCACTTGCGGCGTGAACCAGACTTGGAAAGTGACGGACTGATTCGGGGAAAGAGAGAATCCGGGAGAGAGGCTCGCGTAACCAAAGCCCGCGCCGACTACGGTCACTCCCTGAATCGTCATGCCGACGTCCCCGCTGTTCTGAAGCGTTACGTTCTGGGTACCTTTGGCCTTTAGATTAAGATGCCCAAAATTGATCGATGCGGGAGTAACGACGAGATCCGCGAAAGCTTTTTCCCCACTGCCCGCCAGCGCCAGCGCCAAGATTCCATTTGAAGCGTTGCTGGCGATATCCAGAGTCGCTGTGTGATTTCCCGCCGAGGTTGGCGAAAATGTCACGGTGTAGGGCAGGCTCTGCGAAGGCAGAACCGTCGCGGGAACGGAAGGTCCCGTAAACGAAAATTGCAGATCGGATACAGAAAGGGAAGTGAGCCGCAGCGGGGCGTCGCCGGAGTTGCTGATCTTGACTGTCTGCGACTGAGTTTGCCCTACGACCACAGTACTGAAGGTAAGGCTGTGGGCAGAAACACCAAGCGAAGGAATCTTCGACGGCATCGACAACGGCTGGGTGTAGCCTGCACAGCCGACCAGCAGCAATAACGGCAGAAAAAGGGAGGCAACGTTTGCCAGGGTACGAAATGCAGATGGGCATGGGCGAAGTGAATGCACCGGTCGGCGAACCCCCTCAGGCTCTGGACGACGTACGGTAACGTTCTAAGAACTAGGGTGGCAACCTGTCCAGGGTACAGTTCAGGGACAGGAGGACAGTGTTCGTCACCTGTACTGTCGGCCACTGCTGCGACGCCCGAGGTAGTAAGCGCTATGAAGTAGGAAAGTTCTGGCCATCACTTTTCCGCATAACGGAAATGTTTTGCAGTGCATTCATGTTTTCGCCGGGAGAGTGTGGGATTTCACTTGCCGACAGCGGCTCAGGCAACGAAATGGCAGCCCAGGCGGAAAGCTCCCTCCGCGGTGCGGCGCGACCAAACGGGCTTCAAGTAGACGCGCACCGGCGGAAGAATCGGGACATGAAGAATGGCGAGCAGGCTGTCGTTAAATTCTTCCGGCTGCTCGAATTCGAGCGCCACTCCGCCAAATCCCAAGTCGAGCACGCGAGCCCGCCGCTCACCTTGTTCACCAACGATTGCGTACGCGTTTGTGCCGACCATCGAAACGCGCTCGGCCTTTCGCTGGACAGCATAGGCGGCGGATGAGGGAGCCACAAAGGGATTCTGGTTCGCGATCGATTGGGCTGCCGCGGAAGAGGCAACCTCGAATTCGCCTGCGTGTTTCACCGCCCGGCCTGCGGAAATGGAGACTGGCTGCGAGGCTTGGTTAAGGGTAGCTGCCTGGGGCGTGTCGCGAAAACGAAGGGCTTCCTTGGCTCGCTGGTTATGAGCGGCGTGTTTCAGGCGATAGAGGCGCTCGTCAGCGATGCGAATCAATTGCTCGGCATGTTCGCCGTCCTGAGGAAAAGTTGCGACACCGTGATCCATAGTGACGGGAAAGGCGAGTCCAAGCGGGCGGAGAATTTCCACGAAAACGGTCTCCACGCGACGGCTGAGGGCAAGCGCCTGAACGGCATCGGTTTGAGGAAGGAGCAGAGCGAACTCATCTCCGCCGATGCGAAATGCGGAGTCCGAGCTTCGCAGCGCCTTGCGGAGCGTGCTGGCGGTCCCGCGGAGAACATCATCGCCGCGCAGATGGCCGTACTTGTCGTTTACCTCCTTGAAGCGGTGCAGGTCGAGCACAACAAGGCCGAGAGGCAAACCATACCGGCGGGCGCGAGTAAGTTCTTTTTCGAAAGATTCGGCGAAGAGCCGACGGTTGGAGAGACCGGTAAGAGGATCAGTTACTGCGCTGACCTGAAGCTTGCGATACTCGTCGTATTCCATCACGACCGGAACGCGGATCAAACCCGAGCTGAAAAGCACGTCCATGAGAACTGTTTTCAGCGAAACGGGGCGACCCATTTGTTCGGAAAGCTCTTTGCGATTTGCGAGCATTTGCTCCCACAGCTGGAGGCACTTCGCTTCGTGCAGTTCCAAATGGGTGGTGGTACGGAAGTATCGCTGAAGGAATTGACCGCGCGAGGAGACATCCATTCCGTCGAGCATTTCCGCAAGGAGCTCGAGATAGGTTTCCTCAATGGGCAGACGCGAAGCCGCTAAGGCTCCGGAGCCGGGGCTGGGCATATCCGGGTTGTCCTACAATCTGCTTGCCCCGCGGGGTTTGGGCTAAGCGCGCGATGATTGGCTACCGTTAGGGCAGCAAACCCCGTGCCAATTCCGCGAGCTGCAGCACCCGAAGCCTGGCCAAGGGCAAGCCAGTAGAACGGTTCGTATGTTATTACAAAATGGAGAGATAAGCGAGCCGGGGTTCAGGCGCCGCAGTAGTCAGCCGTGGATCAATTTTGAGACAGATGGACCCCGCCGCACGGAGGCAGCGGGAGGGAAAAAGATTTACTCGAGAGGGCGCAGGAATTCCAACCCAAAAACTCTCATATCCCCCAGAACCTCCTGCCGGCGCACCTTCGCCATGATCGGTGGTGTTTCGCTCGGGACGAGGCTCGAGGAGGAAGCGGAGGGGGCAGGGATGGTGAGCTGTACCGTCTGATCATGCCGAAGCAGGTGAGTTGACGCAATGCAGGCACCCCGGGCGCTGATGTTAAGCGTCTTCGTCAGTTCAATGAACTCTGTGCCCGCAGCGTCGGAGCTGCGCAGAAAGACGGGAACCTGTAGGCGAATACGTGGATGCGAGCGCGTTTGAGGCGGCGTCTTCACGCTGTGCCCGTTACTGACTTGTTGCTTCATGAGTGAGGTCCATGGAGATAGTACTCGAGAACTAGTACAAAGCGAGCAGGTTGGATGCCACTGTGGCGAAATTCAACAGAAATTAAGGCATTCATTTTCAGAGGACTAGTCGCCTGTGACTCCAACAATGCACAGGGATTCCTATATTGACAGCAACAAGTACCACAGGTTTTCCCGAATTGTGCAAATCCAACGCATTTACCATTGACAGAGAGAAGCAGGTCTGGAACTATGAGCAACGGTACGGGAAAAAATTTACCACTTTTAAAGGGATCTTAACGACAGATGGGTGGAACCGGTCATCCAACTTCCTATCTCTCAACGGACCACGTGCGAGCCTTGCTCGACACCATGGACCGGGGAATTGTAATCGCGAATCGAGAAGGAGAAGTACTCATTCTGAACGAACGCGCGCGAAAGTGCCTGGAGGACCGGGGCATCCGCGGCAAAAGTCCTCTGAACCTGTTTCAGGATGTCATGAATGCGGACGCCAAGGAAATCTCTCACCGGATCCTCAGCGGCGAGCACGAGATTGAACTCAGGAACGTCTCGAACGGGAATACCTGCCGTGCCAGCCTGCGCTGGATTCCTGAATCCGATTGGCTAACGATTCAGATTGCCAACGAAGCAAACGCCGACGGGACCGCGGAAGCGAATCAGCCGACCGTCCAGGAATTGCTCCAGGAGCGCGAAATCACGTACCGGAACCTCTTGGCTGCCTATCTGAAGTTGCAAGAAGTGAACCGGCAGAAAACTGTGTTTCTCGCATCCGCGGCGCACGAATTGAAGACCCCACTCGCCGTGATCAAAGGCTATTACGATTTGCTGCTGACAAGTTCGCTCGGAAAATTGACCGAAAAGCAGCGCGACATCTTGGAGGAATCGAAGGAAAGCTGCGAGCGGCTGGTGAGGTTGGTGTCGATGTTCCTGAACTATTCGGCACTGGAGAGCGGCAAGCTAGTTCTGCAGTTGCGGGAGAACGATCTGAGGGATTGTCTTGAGGAAACCGCCGCCCGCTCCCAGGAACGCTATCAACGCAAGGGCGTGAAGCTGGAAACGCAACTGGATCCTTCGATACCTACATTCAAGTTTGACTACCAAAAAGTGCAGCAGGTGGCGTTCAACCTGTTGGATAACGCGTTGAAGCACACACCAGCGGGCGGAAACGTGGTGTTGCGCGCGCGGCCTCATTTCTGGGAACGCCGCGTGACACAAGTAACGCCGGTAGAAGAGCGCAGGCGATTCCGGCTGCCCCGTCCAAACAGCGCCGAAGTAAGCGTGACGGATTCGGGCGTGGGGATTGCGCCCGAGCATCACCAGGAAATTTTCGAGGATTTCATGCGCGTGGACAAAAACACGTCCGGGATGGGCCTTGGTCTGGCGATCGCCAAGCGCCTGATCCAGGCGCATCGGGGGAAGATTTGGGTCGAGAGCGAGGCGCAGAAAGGAAGCACTTTCGCGTTCTTGTTGCCAATGGATCAGGGATAGCGGAGCAGGCAGCCGAAGGATTCAGGAGAAGGGGGAGATTATGCCAGTAAGCGTTAAAGAGAGAATTCTCGTCGTGGACGACGAGCCGAGCATCCGAAAGTACCTGCAGACGCTGCTGGAGGTCGATGGATACGACGTCGAGACTGTAGGCAGCGGAAAAGAGGCCATTGCGCGGATCAACAAGGGTGAGCGGCCGGATTTCATCATTCTCGATGTACTCATGGCGGAGATGGGCGGCCTCGAAACGCTGCAGGAGCTGATGCACTTGGACCGCAGTTTGAACGTGATCATGCTTTCGTGTTCGAACGAGGTGGGCACGGTGGTGGAGGCGATCCGCCTGGGAGCCCATGACTATCTGACCAAGCCGTTCGAAAAAACCGAACTGGATGCGGCGATGTTGAAATCGCGCCAGAAGAAGCAACTCACACAGGAAAACCAGGCCCTGAAGGATTACTGCGATCAAGTGACGGAAGACCTAAGCTTTCTGGCGGCGAGCCCGCAGATGGTGAGGATCCGGCAGCAGATTCTACAGATCGCTCCGGTGGACGTGCCGGTGTTCATCTGCGGTGAGAGCGGCGTGGGCAAGGAAGTGGTATCGCGGATGATTCACCTGAGGTCGAAACGGAGGAATCAGCCGTTTGTGAAGGTGAATTGTGCCGCGCTGCCAGGGGAACTGCTCGAGTCAGAACTGTTTGGATTCGAGCAGGGGGCGTTCACAGGCGCAGTGCGGGCAAAGCCCGGAAAATTCGAAATGGCAAACAAGGGGACGATCTTCCTGGATGAAATTGCGGAAATGCCGGTGCACCTGCAGGCGAAACTCCTGCACGTGCTGCAGGATCATCAATATTCACGGCTCGGAGGACGGCACCTTGTGGAGACTGACGTACGCGTCCTGGCGGCCACCAATGTGGATGTCCAGGAGGCCATGAAAGACGGAAGGTTCCGAGAGGATTTGTATTACCGGCTGAATGTGCTGTCTATCAATGTGCCGCCTCTCCGCGAGAGGGCTTCGGAAATACCGCTGCTCTTTCGGCACTTCCTCGAGAAGTACAGCGAAAAGTTCGGGAAACCTCTGCAGGAGCCTTCAAAACATCTTGTGGACGCCGCAATGAATTATCCCTGGCCGGGTAACCTGCGGGAGTTGGAGAATTTCGTGAAACGGTTCGTGATTCTCCAGGACGACGAGGGCAGCCTGCGGGAACTGGTGGAAATGTCGGCGACCCGACAGAGGACGGCACCGAGGGAAGAGCCACACATACCGAAGGAGCAAGGGCTGAAGGCACTGGTGCGCGGGCTGAAGGACGAGGCGGAGATGGAAGCGATCGCCGACGCGCTCGAAAAGACCCGCTGGTGCCGGAAGGACGCAGCCAAGATGCTCGGCATCAGTTATAAGGCCCTTCTGTACAAGATGCGCCAGTTCAACCTCGACACACCGCGGTCGCGGCGGAACTCGGGGTCGGCAAACGGAGACGAAGGCGGTGCGGTGCCGGCGTAAGCGAAAGAGGAGCAGGTAAGCCTCTTCCTAGTACGCGCGATTTTGCGCCCGGCATGAGGAGCAAAAAGAAACCTTGCGGTAGAATTGTACGCGGGGTATCTTGCGCAGCGGCAAGGAACCCAGCTCAAAAAGGGTGCAAGAGTCTTTTGGGGCTGAAAGTCTGTTTTATTTCGGCACTAGGTGCTCGAGTTCGTCGGACGAGCGGGAATCAGTACAGAGCCTCGGTTCGGCTGGGATTTTGAGGTTTGCGCAAGAAGAAATTCGGGTGGCTCGTCAGCTAGAGCCATGAACGGAGTGGCGAATGTCTTCGATGACAGAACGTCGGACGGCCAGACGCTACGATTTGACGCTCCCTGTTAGTATCCGCTCAGCGGCGGAGCTTGTGGCGGGGAGACAGGAAGGCAAGACCCGGGACATTTCCACGCGTGGCTTGTATTTCGTCGTCACCCAGGAATTGTCGGCAGGGTCGGAGCTCGATATTACCCTGACCTTGCCCGGAGAGATAACTCATGGCAGCGACGTGCTGGTGCGGGCTCAGGGAAAGGTAGTGCGAGTCGAGCCCCGGCTGGAAGACGGTGAAACGCGGATGGGAGTCGCGGCCGTGATCGAGCGCTACGACATCATCCGTAGAGAAAGCCAAAGAGAAAAGACATCTGCCTGAAGGGCGGTGCCCGAGACCGCCAGCTGCCGTAACTTTCGACAACCCGATCTTAGACAATATTTGCAATTGCCTTAGGGGCAGAAGTGGGCGTAGCATAGCCGGAGCCTTGCCCGGAGGGTCCAATGAGAGTGGCGGATCTGATCGGGTCCCGAACTGAAGTCTATTTCATCCCAGAAGACACGACTGTGCTTGAAGCAGCGCAATACCTGCGCTCAAAAGAAGTCCGTTCTGCCGGTGTGGTGAACAGCGGGGGCACCCTTGTCGGCGTAATCTCGCAAAGCGATATATCTGACAAGGTCGCTGCGGAAAACAAGTGCCCCGCGTGGGTTAAGGTCTCTGAGATTATGAGCCGTAATCTCCTGACCGTGACGTCCGAAGTGAGCCTGGAGGAAAGCTTAAAGCTCATGGAGCAGAATAGCGTCTACCACCTGTGCATCGTCGAGAATCCCGGCGGCTTCCGCGGGATGCTTTCGGTCAGCGATTTTCTGAGGGTTATGGCTTCAGATGAAAAGTCGCGTGCGGATATGCTCGAAGCTTACCTATACCCGCCCCGATGATCCAGAGCTTGTCGGGTGTTTCGCTAGAGTGACCTCCGCGGAAGGGAATAAATCTTCCATCTGCGAGACTCTAAAGTTCCCCTTTTGCACCGGCAGTTTTCCCCTGAAACCGCCATCGGTACCAGAACCACATGGGTTCGTCAACGTCTAGCTGATTGATAATACGAATCTTCTCCGATCGACGGGCCTCCTCTGGCCCGTTGGGGTGCATCGGCCTTTGGCTAAACATGTGCTGCCTCGGTTCGCAGGCCCAGTCATGCCGAGCGAAAATTCCATCAAGAGTGACCAGTGGGAGAGGCTGAATCCTGTCCCGCCGGACGACGTTTTGTTTGGTCGCACCGCGGCCATGGCCGAGGTGCGAAGCCGGGTCGAGAAGATTTGTCGGACCAAACTTCCTATCCTGCTGGCCGGAGAGGGGGGCACGGGAAAGGAAGCCGTTGCGCGATGGATCCACGCGCACTCCGATTGTGCTTCCGGAGAATTCGTAAAGGTCAATTGTGCAGCCATTCCGGGGATGATTTTGGAGAGTGAACTCTTCGGATATGAAAAGGGGGCATTCACGGGTGCAACGGTCTCGAAACCGGGGCGAGTGGAGTTGGCCGACCGAGGAACGCTGTTTTTGGATGAGATAGCGGACCTGGACCTGAACCTACAGAGTAAGTTGCTCCACTTTTTGCAGGATGGAACCTTTAGCCGCATCGGCGACCAATCTGAGCGAAGAATTGATGCCAGGCTGCTGTGTGCCACGAACAAGGACCTCGAAAAGGAAACCAGCGGCGGAACTTTCCGCCAGGATCTGTTCTACCGTATTCATGTATTCCGGCTGAAACTGCCGACGCTCCGTGACCGGAAGGAAGACATCCCCATGCTCGCTGAATTCTTCCGGCGCAATTTTGAAAAGCAGTTTGGGATGAAGGCGGAACCATTCCCGGTGGAGATGCTCGAATATCTGAAGAACATGGCCTGGCCCGGGAACATTCGGGAATTGTCAAACGCGATTGCCCGCTATGTCTTGTTGGGTCCGGAGGCAGCGTTCCGTGTGGACAACCTCCACAAAAGGGCGAAGGCCGCATTGAAAACGGACTCGGAAGCATCGCCCGTGTCGCTAAAGCGCTTGGCGAAAGATGCGACCAAGGAGATGGAGCGGAACGTTATCCTCGAAGCGCTCCGCGCCAATCAGTGGAACCGGCGAAAGACAGCCCAGGCACTCAAAATCAGCTACCGCGCACTCATTTACAAGATTCAGGATGCCGGTCTGGTCTCCCGGCGCGAAGCGTTGCGGGGCGCTCGGGGTGAGCCCGGAGCAGAGACGCCCGACCGATCGCCAGAATAGTTCAACACCGTCTCCGACGAGCGGTTGCCTAATCCGACTAGCACGCGCTTTTTGGGCGCCTAATTCGCCATAAAATTATTGTATTTCGTCAGTATAGATACGCTCCGTCTTGTATTTTCCTGCTTCAAATTAGGCCTGGTACTAGGTCAACTCTGGTACAGAAAGCCGAACCCACGCAGGAACAGGGATTTGGTGTCCCCATGGGCAGTTAACACAACTGTCCAGAATTTGGTCCATTCACCAGTTAACCCTCGCATGCTGGATCCCTATTGTGGGTTTGGGGGCAAAACCACGGAGGGACAGGTTAATGAGATACGGTCACGCGGGGACCGTGGGCCAGGTCGAGAGACTCCGCAATTTCAGGTTCACGTTTGAACATGCAGTTTTAGTCGCAATCGCATTTATACCTCTAGTTTCTTTGAGTGGCTGTGCGGCAATTACGACCAGCACGGGGAAGCAGGCTGCCCAGGCGCTGTTCCAGCTAAATCCAACCGCGGTCAATTTCGGTAAAGTTTCCGTCGGCAAGCAAACGACGCAGGCTGTCTCGGTATCGAATTCCGGAACGGTCCCGGTCAGCATTACCCAAGCTACGTTGTCGAATACACAATTTAGCTTAGCTGGCGCGACCTTGCCGATGACCCTCGCCGTAGGACAATCAGGAACGATTACAGTGGTCGTAGATCCGACGGCGGCCGGAAACCTCACCGGGACATTGACGGTCACGGGTGACAGAAACAGCTCTCCCGTGGTTGCGAATCTCTCCGCGACCGGCGTAAGCGGCGGCGCTCAACCGCAATTGTCGGTTGCGCCGTCTTCCATCGATTTTGGAACCGTGTCGAACGGGCAGAAGAGTTCGCTAAATCTGGTGTTGAACAACGCTGGGTCCGCGGATCTGACCGTGTCGATGATGACGGTGACCGGGAGCGCTTTTGGGATCAGCGGGATCACCACGCCGAAGACCATCAGCGCGGGGCAGTCGGCACAAGTGACAGTCACGTTTTCGCCCACGGCGACGGGTGCCGTGAGCGGCAACATTTCGATTGTGAGTAACGACCCGACGAACCCGACACTGAGTGTTCCCTTGACAGGGACGGGCACCGCGGCACCGACCGGTCAGTTGACTGCCAGTTCTATGAGCCTCAGCTTTGGAAGCGTGGCGGTCGGCGCTACTTCGACCCAACAGGTCGCGATCACGAACACCGGCAACGCGGCTGTGCAAATCTCCAAGATTTCTCCAAGCGGCGCCGGATTCACTTTTGGCGGGATGACCGCGCCTGCCACACTCAATCCCTCGCAGACGGGCACCCTCAGCGTGAATTTTGCGCCCACCGCAGCCGGAGCGGCGAGCGGTTCGATCGTGATTACGAGCAACGCGAACGGGTCGCCCATGACCATCAGCTTGAGCGGCACAGGAGCACAGGCCGGCCTCAGCGTGACACCGGCCAGTTTCAATTTTGGCAGCATTGTCGAAGGCCAGACCAAGTCGCAAAGTTTCACGGTTACGAACGCCGGCACCGCCTGGGTGACGATTGCGCAGATCGCTGCCAGTGGCGCAGGGTTCAGCGTCTACGGCCTGAGTACGCCGGCGACACTCGCGGCGGGGCAAAGCGCCACGTTCAGTGTGTTGTTTGCTCCCACAGCGGCGGGGAGTTTGTCGGGGAGCGTCGTCATCACGAGCAACACCCCAAGCTCGCCCAATGCGGTGCCCCTCAGCGGCACAGGAACGGCCGCTTCCGTGACCCTTTCCGCCAACCCAACCAGCGTGAGCTTTACCGGCATCAACGTGGGCAGTTCCGGATCCAAAGGTGTCAGCATTACCAACCGCGGCAACACCAGCTTGACGATCTCACAGGTGAGCGTGAACGCGAAGGATTTCTCCGCCACCGGGATTACGACGCCACTCACGCTGAACGCGGGTCAAAACGCGGCGTTGCACGTTTCCTTTAAACCCAGCGCCTCGGAGCAGATTTCCGGCAATATCATCGTTACAAGCTCGCAAGGCGCCAGTGCCGTGATCCCCGTCAGCGGTGGCGGCGTGCAGGCAGCACTGACAGTCACACCTTCGAGCGTAAGCTTCGGAAGCGTTGCGGTGGGCTCTCCCAATTCGCAGACGATTCAGGTAACGAATAGCGGCACTGGGCTCTTGACGATTTCACAGGTAAGTGCGGCCGGCACCGGCTACAGCACGAGTGCACTGACTCTGCCCTTATCGCTCAACCCCAGCCAATCGGGGACGTTTAACGTGGAGTTTGCTCCGGCGTCGGCAGGTTCGGCGAGCGGAAGCGTTTCGATCGTCAGCAACGCGCCGAATAGTCCGGCGGTGATCGGCTTGAGTGGCTCGGGTGTGGCGTCAACCCAGGCACTCTCGTTCAGCTCGAACAGCCTGAGTTTCGGCAGCGTCAATACGGGCGCGTCCGCTACGCAGTCGGTGACGGTGACCAATACCGGGAATGCCAACGTAACGATTTCGAGCATGGCAGCCGCGGGCGCAGGATTCAGCCTAAGCGGGGCTGGCACGCCCGTCAGCCTAACGCCGAAGCAAAGTCTCACTTTCAGCGTGGTCTTCAGCCCGATGGCCGCAGGAAACGCAACTGGTACGGTTACTGTCACGAGCAACGCAACAGGTTCGCCGGCAACGATTACCCTGTCCGGCACAGGCGCGCAAAACAGCTCGCACACAGTCGCGTTGTCCTGGAATGCCAGCACTTCTTCAGTGTCGGGATACAACGTCTACCGGAGCACCACGAGCGGCTCGGACTATGTGAAGATCAACAGTTCGCTCGTCAGTGGTCTCACTTACACCGATGCGAATCTACAAAGCGCCACCACTTACTACTACGTGACCACGGCGGTCGATAGCAGCGGGAACGAAAGCGTCTACTCGAACCAGGCGACCGCGGCTATTCCTTAATCGACGGCATTCCCGGGCGACGGTTTAACCACAATTTGTGTAGCTCCCCCGGAATCGGTGGAGCCCCAGCACCATTTGGCGTATGCCCACACAAGAACCTGCGCAAGCACCGCTCCGATGGCGTCGATGGCTACATCGCGGACCCTAGCCTCTCTCAACGGAACAAACGACTGGTGCCATTCATCGAGCCCGCCATAGGCGACGGCAACCAGGAGAGTGCAGAGGGCCCAGTTGAATCTCCAGCCGGGACGCTCGCCACGTACTCCGTGAAACACGACGATACTGAACACAGCGAATTCAGTGATATGTGCCAGCTTACGAATGGCCACGTGCATCAGGCGGAGTGTCCGATGAGAAGCGAAGGGAAAGAGCCATTGAAGAGTGGGGATTATGACGCGTGCCGTCTGCTGACTGCTGAAAAAATGCGTCGAGAACAGCGAAATAAGAATCGCGACAAAGATTGCGGGAAGCCAGTATTTCACCCGGGTGCTCAAGCGTAGTCCTTCCAACCACTCTTCGATGAAACGGCCAGCTCGACGGGGCGAAATGTCAGTGCTTGTATTGGTGACAAAACCGGTTCCATAGCCTAGCGCGTGGCGCGGGTGAGTGATTAGCTGGGTGCGAGCTCGCTGATCGCCTGGCGGGCCTCGTCGGCCACCGGAGATTTGGGATCCAGGCTGATCGCCTTTTCCAGTTCGGCTTTGGCGCGGGCCGAATTCTTAAGCTTTTCGTAGGTCAGGCCAAGATGGTAGCGATAAGACTGGTTGTCGGGGACAGCTTTCACGGCAGTTTCAAGCAGTGGTGCGGCAGCCGAGTACGCCCCGGTCCGATAGTATGCCCAGCCTAGAGTGTCGGCGGAGTTCGGCAAATTCGGCAGCCCTTTTCGACCAGTCTGAGCCAGGCTCAGCGCAACGTTGACGTCGCCGCTGTGTTCGAGAAGCAGGTAGGCCAGATTGTTGGACGCCAACGGTTCGTCTGGTTTGATGGCCAACGCCTTCTGATAATTATCGCATGCCCGCTGCCAGTCTCCCTTTTTCTCGTAGAGAACACCCAGGGCCACAAAGAGGGACGCGTTATGGGGAGAGAGACCGATGGCCCTCTGGTAGTCGGCCATCGCCTGATCGAACTTTTTCAGGGAAGCGCGTGTTTGCGCAAGCTGAACCACTGCGCCTAGGTTCTTCGGATCCAACTCGACGGCCCGGGAGAAGGCGGCTTCGGCAAGTTCGTTCTGCTTGGTTTGCAAAAGCACTTGCCCTTCGATGAGCAGCAGCGCCGAGGAGTTTGGATGTTGATCGATCTGTTCTTGTAGGAACTTCAACGCCTCGGCCGGCTTGTTCTGGGCCAAATAAACGGTGGCCAAGCCTTTCATGGCATCGACGGATTCGGGTTCGAGAGTCAGCGCCTTGCGGAAAAGCGCTTCCGCTTCGCTGAAACGCTTCTGCGAAATGCGCAAATGCCCGAGCTGAATGTATGCGACCGGCCGGTCCGGCGCCAGTTGCATCAAGCGGTTCAAATCCGCTTCCGCGCCTGCGGCATCCCCCTGGTTGAATCGTGCGGTTGCATGAAACAGGTATGCATCGACGGAATTCGGAGA
>Ga0306926_10003117_pt1 | contig 17079 bp, 9 predicted proteins | sample flu12Cox44000178_FD_203759 | JGI IMG/M metagenome (GOLD analysis project Ga0306926, IMG submission 203759) | Lab enrichment of tropical soil microbial communities from Luquillo Experimental Forest, Puerto Rico - flux8day.12C.oxic.44.000.178 (v2)... | ecosystem: Environmental > Terrestrial > Soil... | reverse complement strand
TCGGCTGGTCACCAAAGGGACCGGCATGTCCTGTCTCGAACATGGCTGGTGGCTGCCCTCGGTCGTCAGGTCGGGGTCCTTCCAGGGCACGCGCTGCCGGTCAGGGACGCGCCACAGTTGGGGAGGCTGACCGGCATGACGCGATCAGCGCCCCGCCCGGCGAGAAAACTGCTACCAGCCGCCCGTGATCTGAGCCGGAACCGACCCGTAGGGGCGCGCCGACGGGGCGGCGAGTGGCCAGGTTCCACAGCCGCACGGTGCCGTCGCCGGAGGCGCTGGCCAGCAGCTTGCCATCGGGACTGAACGCCATCCCGAACACGCCGCCAAGATAGGCGGAGCCGACGTGGATAGGCGCGCCGACGGGGCGGCCGGTGGCCAGGTTCCACAGCCGCACGGTGCCGTCGCCGGAGGCGCTGGCCAGCAGCTTGCCATCGGGACTGAACGCCACCGCGCGCACGCCGTTCCGGGTGCTGGCGTGGATGGGCGCGGCGACGGGGCGGCGAGTGGCCAGGTTCCACAGCCGCACGGTGCCGTCGCCGGAGGCGCTGGCCAGCAGCGTGCCGGCGGGGCTGAATGCCACCGCGGACACGCCGTTCTCGGCGCTGGCGTGGAGGAGCGCGCCGGCGGCTTGACCGTTGACCGGGTTCCACAGCCGCACCGTGCCGTCGCCGTCGCCGCTGGCCAGCAGCGTGCCGGCGGGGCTGAATGCCACCGCGGACACGCCGTTCCGGGCGCTGGCATGGATGGGCGCGTCGGCGGGGCGGCCGGTGACCGGGTTCCACAGCCGTACCGTGCCGTCGCCGTCGCCGCTGGCCAGCAGCGTGGCGGCGGGGCTGAATGCCACCCCGGTCACGCCGTTCTGGGCGCTGGCGTGGAGGAGCGCGCCGGCGGGCTGGCTGGTGGCCGGGTTCCACAGCCGCACGATGCCCTCGAGGCTGGGGTTGGGCAGCGGCAGGTCGCCGGTCGGCCCGCACGGGCTTGGCGGCGAGGGCCACCACTGGGGCGCAGGCCCCGCGGCTGGCGTGCGGGCGCCGGGAACTGGCGCTGCTGCGGACGTCGATGAGGAAGCGGCGGCGCGGTGCGGCCCAGTGCGAGCGACCACCACGTGCCAGGCCAGCACGGCCACAGCGGCAACTCCGGCGACCACCCACACCCACCGCGGTGGCCGGGGCCAGCCGCCGAACTGAGCCACGTCCCCTGATCCCACTGCGCCCCCGCCCTCATCGTAGGCAGCAGCGGTCGCTTAAGTAAGTAAGCAGGACGATCTTGCAGGCCCCAGAGGCTTTCCCCACCCTCGCCGCTGTCCAGAAACGTGCATCCAGCGAACACGCCTGGCAATCGCTGCGACCGCGCGATGAGCTGTCCAGCCACCGGTGCCCGGTTCGGTGCCTCTCAGCCGCGCACACAGCCACCGTCTTTCGGACAGTGAACTAGACACCGCATATTAACCGGATGCCGATTGGCGTGCCTGCGAAGGGTGTCTGCCGGTCTCGGCTAAGACACACCTCACGCACCCGAGTTGTGAGGACTTGCTCTACATACAACTTCAAGGGCGCCCTCCGCGCGCCGTGCCGGGGTCTGCCCGCTGATCTTGCTAGCGCCCATGCGCTCGCACCGCTGGCGGTTGAGTGGCGCAACGTCGGCCCGCAGCTGGCTGGCGTCATCGGGGGAGCCGCGGGCGCGCCGGGCGCCGGCTGCCTTCCTTTGCCCCTTCGGGGCACGTCGGCGCCATGCCCTGTAGCGACATGCTTGGCCATAAGCCGGTAGTTCGCGACCGTGTCCGGGGTGCAGATCCAGGCTCGCCAGCCACGCGGAAAAGCGTGATCCAGATGGTAGCCAGGCGAGGCAGCGCCGCTGCCCGCCGTAATGATCAGGGGTGGCGGAAGGCGCGCCAGCCCAGCAGGGTCCCGAACACCATGATTCCCAGGCCCGAGAGGGCATCGACGACGCGTAGCCCGCGGGGGCGGACGCGGCGGCGCACGATGGCGACGGCCCCAGACAGAGCCGCGAACCAGGCGAATGAGCCGCAGCCGATGGCAGCCAGCAACGCGGCGGCGGTGGGCGTGGTGTGGGCGATGCGGGCGGTAGACGCGGCGGCGAAGACCGCGGCCCAGGACACAATGGTCAGCGGGTTGGAAGCGGTCGCGATCAGCGCGGTGCGCAACGCCCGGGCGGGGGAGATCGTCTGCTCGCTGGTTTCCAGCCCCGCCCTGATCCAGAACGCCGACCACAGGGTGCGGCCGCCGATGGCCAGCAGCACGGCGGCCCCAGCCAGCCCGAGCGCCAGCCGCACCTGGGTGATCCGCAGCAGTTGGGTGACGCCGGCCACCCCCAGCGCCGCGTAGCTGAGGTCGATGATCGCCGCGCCAGCGCCGATGCCCAGGCCGGTGAGCAGCCGTCCGCGCAGTACCGACCGAACGCACAGTAGCCAGATCGGGCCGACCTGGGCGGCGACCAGGAAGCCCAGGCCGAAGCCGGTCGCGAATGCCGTGAGGATGGCGCTATACATGGTGTCTAGGGTTCCACGGCCAGCCGGTCGTGTCAGATGGATTTACCCGCGCCAGGCACCGTGGCGTGTCGCCTGGGGCGGTCAACCTGAACGGTGCCAGGATCGGCGGCCAGCTCGGCTTCAGCTGGGGTGGCTGTGGCCCGGTAGCTTGAGGCGGAGAGCTACCCGGCCGTTCGCGCTCTTCCGATTGACCAGCCGCTCGTGATCGATGGCCGGGTCGTGACGTTCTGGGAGGCGCTGTCTGATCAGGAGGTCTGCGGCAGCCCGGCTGACGTGGCGACACTGCTGGCTCGCCTGCACGGCATGACGCCGCCAGCCAGTTTGGGGCTTGAGCCGCTGCGGCCGTTTGGGCGCGCCGAGCGGCGGATTGGTCGTCACCCGCCAGCACGCAGCCCGCGACGCGGGTAGAGGCGAAGGGTTGGCTGGCGGGGTGCGGACATCACTTCTCAGCGGCTGAACCTGCCGCGACCTCGCTACTGTAAGCCGATGGGCGGATTCCTAGATCAACTGTCGTGGCGTCTGGTCGGGCCTCACCGTGGCGGGCGGGTAGTAGCAGTTGCGGGTCATCTCCGGGAGCGCTCCACCTTCTACTTCGGCTCGATCGGCGGTGGTGTCTGGTGCACGACCGACGCGGGTATCACCTGGCACAACCTATCCGACGGATTTTTCCGCCGGTCGGCGGTGGGCGCGATTGCGCTGGCTCCCTCCGAGCCGAGCGTGATGTACGTGGGGATGGGGGAGAGCACGATCCGCAATAATGCCTCCTCCGGCGATGGCGTCTACCGCTCGGTGAATGGGGGACTGACTTGGACCCATCTGGGCCTGGAGGCGACCCGCCACATCGCCAGCGTGCGCGTCGATCCGGCCGACTCCGACATCGCTTACGTCGCCGCCCTCGGCCACGCCCACGGTCCCAATCCCGAGCGCGGCGTCTACCGCACCCGCGACGGCGGCGCCAGCTGGGAGCTGGTCTTGCCCGGCGGCGAGGACGCGGGGGCAGCCGACCTGTGCCTCGACCCGCGCAACCCGCGGATCCTCTACGCAACGTTGTGGCGGGCGCGCCGGCTGCCCTGGCGCCTGGACAGCGGCGGGCCGGGGAGTGGCCTGTGGCGGTCCGCCGACGGCGGTGATACCTGGGAGGATCTGAGTCGGCGGCCGGGCATGCCCAAGGGGGTCATGGGCCGGGCCGGTGTGACCGCGTCCGGGGCCCGGCCGGGCCGGGTCTGGTGCATCGTCGAGGCCGAGAACGGCGCTGTCTTCCGCTCCGACGACTACGGGGACCACTGGGAGCGCCTGTCCGAGCAGGAGGATCTGCGTCGGCGGGCGTGGTACTACAGCCGCGTCATTGCCGATCCGGTCGATGCGGAGACGGTGTGGGCACTCAACGTGCAGTGCTGGCGCTCGCCGGATGCGGGCAAAGTTTTCTCCCCTTTCCCGGTCCAGCACGGCGACTGCCACGACCTGTGGATCGACCCTGCCGACCCCCGGCGCATGATCCTGGGAGACGACGGCGGCGCAAGCGTGACGCTGGATGGCGGCGAGAGTTGGTCCTCGCTCTACAACCAGCCCACCGCCGAGCTCTACCACGTCACCACCGACACCAGCGAGCCCTACCGCATCTATGCCGCCCAGCAAGACAACACCACCATCGCCTTCCCCAGCCACTCCCGCTGGGGGGCCATCACCCAGATGGACACCACCCATGTGGGCGGCGGGGAGAGCGGCTACATCGCGGTCCGGCCCGATAACCCCGACATCGTCTTCGCCGGCAGCTTCAAGGGCCACATCACGCGCCACGATCAGAGCACCGGGGAGAACCGTCCGATCCTGGTCTGGCCGGAGGAAACGGCGACGGCGGGCGAGGCCCGCTACCGCTTCAACTGGACCTCGCCGATCCAGCTGTCCCCGCACGATCCGAACATCCTCTACCAGGCCGGCAACCACGTCTTCCGGTCCACCGACGAAGGCCAGACCTGGGAACCGATCAGCCCCGACCTCACGCACGCCGACGCCGACAAAATCCGCTCCTCGGGCGGGCTCACCCCGGACAACAGCGGTGCGGAGTACTACTGCACCATCTTCGCGCTGGCCGAGTCGCCGCTTGCGCCGGGCCAGCTCTGGGCTGGGACCGACGACGGCCGGCTCCACCTGACCCGCGACGGCGGCCGGTCCTGGACCGAGATCACCCCGCCCGACCTGCCCCGCTGGGCGACGGTGCGCATGATCGACGCCTCGCCCTACGAGGCCGGCACCGCCTACGTGGCCGCCGAGGCTCACAAGCTCGACGACTTCCATCCCTATCTGTGGCGGACGCGGGACTTCGGCGCCAGCTGGGAGCGGTTGGACCGTGGCCTGGACCAGGACGAGTACTGTCACGTGCTGCGCGAGGACCCCGCCCGCCGCGGCCTACTACTGTGCGGCACCGAGCTGGGCCTGCTGGTCTCGTTCGACGACGGGGCAAGCTGGCAGCGCTGCCGCGGCGAGCTGCCGCGGGTCCCGGTTCACGACTTCGTATTCAATGGCGATGACCTGGTGGTGGCCACCCATGGCCGCTCGATCTGGGTCCTGGAGGATCTGCCCGCGCTGCGCCAGCACCGGCCCGAGCTGGACGCCGCACAGCTGCACCTGTACGAGCCCCGCCGGCAGGTCCGCTGGTACACCGACCACGGGTTTCCCGAGAAGAGCGAGGCACGTCGCTCCTACACCCTGCTGGGACCGGTGGTGGTTGCCTATGACAAGCGGCAGCTCCCGGGCCGGACCGAGAAGGTGGACGTACCGGTGGGGGCTGGCCAGAACCCCACCGAGGGGGTGGTGGTGCTGTACCGGCTCCAGGATCCCGGCGATACCGAGCTGCGGCTCACGTTCCGCGACTCCGCCGGCCGGGAGGTCCGGACGCTGACAGCGCGGCCGGGAGACGAGGACCGCAAGCCGGTCAAGGGCAAGCCCAAGGACCCGGTGCCGCCGCGGCGGGAGGGCCTGAACCGCTTCGTCTGGGACGGCCGGCACGGGCGCGGCACCCAGATCGAGATCGATCCGCCGGAAGACGAGGACGCCGCCGCCAACCTGGGTCCGGCGGTGGCGCCGGGTCGCTACACGGTGCGCGTGGAGCTGGGCGGACAGGCGGCCGAGGCCGGGTTCGAGATCGCCGCCGATCCGCGCAGCCCTTACACGCCGGAGCAGGTCACCGCCCAGTATGAGCTTGAGCTGCGGCTCTGGGGTCTGCTGTCCGACCTGTACGACGGCGTGAACCGGGCGCGACGGGCGCGCTCGGAGCTGGACGAAAGCGAGTCCGGCCGCCAGCTGCGGCAGGAACTGGAAGCAGTGGAGTCGGACCTGGTCGCGGACGGGGGCGGCAAGGAGTCCATATACGTCTCCCGGGCGGCCCTGGACACCCGCATTGTGAGCCTGCGCCAGGTAGTCGGGGCGGCACCGCCGAACGCCTCCGCGGTGGAACTGGCGGACCAGGTTCAGGCCCAGCTGAGGCAAGTGCTGGCGCGGCTGCCGGACCTGCTCGAGCGTGTACAGCAGGCGCAGGTGCGAAAGGACTGACGCGCCGGCTTACAGCTACGGCCAGGTTGCACCGGAAACATCGCGGGAGAATCGTGAAGCGATGCTGGCGATAAGCGATAAGAAAGAGGTGTCTGTGGTGCTCAGGGTGCGGATCGAAATTGTGCTCTCAGCCCTCCTCGGGACGGCGACGATCCTGACGGCCGTGTGGCCGACGTGGATCGAGAGTTTGTTCGGTTTCGACCCCGATGGCGGGAACGGCAATGCCGAATGGTGGATCGTGGCCGTGCTTGCCGTGACCACTATCGCTGCAGTCGCGCTTACACGTCACGACCTGCGCGTCACCCGACGCCGCACGTCCATCGGCACACCATAGTCGCGGTAGCCGGACCCCGGTGCGCGCTGTCGCACCTGAGATGCCTCCTGCTGTGGGCTTCATCAGGATCCTGAGCAGTTCCTCCCAGATGGGGCGGTCACGACCGAGGCGGCCGGAGCGCGCTCGTCTCCAGGCGGCTTCTCGCTGAGATCAGTTGCACGCTGCGATGCAACCGGCGTTTCCGCTCGGCAGCATCGCGGACGGTCTGCTACAGCGAGGACCGCGACCCGGAAGATCACAGGCACTGCTCCGGCCCGTGGCGCGGAGTCATCTCGCTCGATTCGGCCCCGGCGGGAAGCGTGTCCGCAAGGCCGTGTCAGGCCGGACGAAGACCGAGGTACGGGAGAAGGTCCGAGCACTCCGCGAGGAACTGGACGCGGGCATCACGCCCAGAGCCTGATACACGCTGGCCGACGCGGCCGACTGGCGCGCTAATCGTCGCTGTGGTCCTCCGTTCGAGGCTCGCCGTCTCCAGGGCTACCTCCTGAGATCAGTGCATATAGCTCAAGGTATAGCTGTTCAGGGTAGGGGAGAAATTCTATGACGGACAGACCTTGTCCTGCAGGCTCAATGATGAATGTCCCATATCCAAATATCCGGCCCGCGAACGGGCGGTCGAAGATTAGATCCTGGATAGCAGCCAGCGGTGTAATTGTGACTCTACGGGAGAGCACGCCAGAGATCAGAAGGAGGCGCTTATTAGTGATAACGAAATATCCTGTGAGCCAGCCCAGGACAGCCCAGATCAACTGTATCCATAGAAATGCGACCAGCCCCCATATGATCAGCAGCAAATATTGGTTGCCGTGAATTATTGTGCCCATCGCGCCTGCCGCCAGAAACCCTCCCACGGCCGTTGCGGCCGGAGGGATTAGGATACCTGGATGCCGTCGGACGGATATAACCTGACGCTCATCAGGAAGGAGATATTTATAGACGGAGGCAGGTACTGCTTGCTGGCCGTCAGATGGGGGTCTCATGCCGTTGGTGGTTTCGTAGAAGTGGGGACACAAATCATTCCCCCAGGGCGGATAACATGTCCGATTATGGGAGGACACTGGATAGGAGTTGGTTTCGGCTCGTGGGATGAGCCCGGATTGTGCTCTCCGCACGTTGGAACTGTTGCAGGAGCAGGGACCAGAGTGATGAGGGGTCGCAAAGGAACTGGAGGCCCTGTCTGGCATATTTGCCGGTTGACTATTTCGACGGCATGATAAAAAATTACTTGACGGTTATTCGATATAAGTACCTCAAGCCAATCGCCATCACTTGAAAGAACGTAACCGATCACTTGCTGGTGCGAGCTTAAGGTGATGGTCTCAGATGGAAGCCAAGGTTCCCTCAATTGTTCCGCGTAGAAATTGTTACTATGCGGTAGTGGGTAGAAATGCGTCACATATGGAATAAGGATAAGACTCGCCAGAGTGGCAATCGTCTTAAAGAATGCGGTGTAGCCCATTGCTGCCGCCGCTCCAAGGAGCAGGGCGGCGGGGATGCCTAGAAGCAGAAATGGACCCATATGCTGGCTATGCGAGTTGAGTTCCTTAAGCAACTGTTGCCAGTTTTTCTTCGCGACTTGAAGGACTGCATGCCGACTTGGGTATATCGGTGAGATCAGAGCCGTGGCCAGAAATGCAAGTATACCAGGTATGACACGCTTAAAGAAAAGCAACGCTAGCGCGAGATATGGCATGAAGATCGGCACCAGTGGAATTACTGTTCCAAATAGCGCATTGACGTAGCCTCCCGATGAAACAATAGCTGAGGCGATGACTGGATTGTAATTAGATATGATCAGAAGTCGAATCACCGATATCAATAGGATACCGACAGGCGACAGGATTAGGGCGACCGTAGTCGAGCGACTCAGTCGCCTGAATATTTTCATGCGTCCCCCCGGCCGCAAGACTAACTATCGAATGCTACCATATAGAATGCGGGGTTGCGCCAAGACACCTTCCCGGAATCCTAGCAGCAGAAGATGCCATCGTCCCAGTCTTCAGGAACGCCGCCATGCGCTCCCATTGCAAGAGAGTAACTCATGACATGGCAGGTAAGAACTCGACAACATCACGCCGGGGAGACCTACTGGAGATCTGGCAGAGCCTTGTGCTCAGTACGGGCCACGACGGCGTGCTCGGGCAGTTTGGCACCGGTATCTGACCTTGCGGCCAGGTGCGGCCTGGATGCTGTCGATCCATCCTGCGCCGAAGACGATGCGGTTGTCGCGGACCACCGCAAGGTCTCCTGGCAAGATGTAGCGGCTGTTCGGGACGGTCGTGGCCCAGACGTAGCGGACGCCCAGCTCGTCTGGATACGTCGGCGCGCCGTGTGCCGTAGCGGTCAAGCTCAGCAAGCTCCAGCGGCTGGAGAATGCGCTGACCAAAGTCACCTCGGTGGCGTCCCACATCGGCAACCCGGAACACGTCAGCTTCCATGTGTCACTGGCGAGAGTGTTTGACCTATGCCTCGAAGCGGACGGCTGAAGCCGTCTGACCAGATGGAGCCCGGGCAAGGTGGAGACGAGTGACCGGCCCGGTCAAGGCAACTGGCTGGGTCATCACGTGGTGATCGACCGCACGCTGCGAAAGGCCAGGGTCAGGTCAGAGCTCCATAGGCGTATCATTTGCACTTCTTACTGCGAATGTTCTGCAGGTGATGGAAGAAATCTTCGCTCTCCGACGCCAGCCAAAGCTGCTTTTCCGGCAGGCCATCATCCTTATCTTGCCGAAGCGCCGCTTCAGCGAGTTTGTAGTCGACCCAGCCGTCGAAGGCCTCGCGATGCTCGCGGTCAAGCGTGTTGCAGTAGTACTCTTGAAGCTGCCTCAGGACGCCCGTCTTGTAGCCCTTGGGGGCCCATGCCCACGGGAAATAATCTTCAGTGATAAGAGCCCCGAGCAGCTCTCCGAAAGCGCTGTGTTGTGGAGAGGCAGGCGCGGGATGAGCTAGATGAAACATAGTCATGAAACCTTCGACATGAGCTAGCAGTTCCTGATTCGCGCCACTAATCTGCTCCGGAGCCGATTTGTCTCTGGAATCTGACCGCAATGCTTTGGATGCATCATCCGCCAAAAGTTCGGCATGTATCATTTCGTGGCGCAGAAACCCTAGAGTCTGTTCTTTTTCGCGCCGGAACACGCTTCGGGAGAGCACGGTCCCTACCTGTGGTTGTGGTACGCCGCGCTTCCTCAGTCTCTTGTCGAACGTACCGTCCTCATACGCAAAAGCAGTGGACGCATCTTCTCCCCATTGACTGCTGTCGTCTAGCGAAAGATTCAGGCCGGGCTTAGCGTTCCTGCAGGTTTCTTTGTTTCCTGTCACAACGTTTATCTGATCGGATGGTGACCACCGCACTACTCGGTCTGCTCCCGCGAGCCCCGCCACGTCACGGTACAATCTAAGATAATTTCGTTCGGCCGCCCTGGAGTCTCCGATGCCCAACGCCTGTTCGGCGGATGCGAGAAGGTTACGCCATTCGACCTCGCTGAGGCTGCCGCCGCCATATGCGTTCTCAATCTGGTCAGTGCCTGTTATCAGTTCCGGTGGCACTGGTCCCACGTGACCGTGACGCTGGCGCTGTATGGCACCGGCGCGCCTTTCCCGGATCACGGCGACATCAACTTGATCTGCAGATACTGGCAATGCGTGCCCTGCGCTGGCCTCAGTCGCGGTGTTACTACGCGGTAGCGCGCGGTTCAGCGGAGACGAAGCCCCCTGCTGTACGACATGGGTAAGCTCGTGAGCCAGCAGTCTGCGTCCTTCGCGGGTGCCTGGCGCATACTGGCCAGCATCGAAGAACATGTCGCTGCCGTGGGTAAAGGCAAGCGCGCCAACCGCCCTTGCTGATGCTGCCGCACTTCCGCCAGTGTGTACCCGGACGCGGCTGAAGTCGTGCCCGAAGCGTGACTCCATGAATAGGCGAGTGGCCGTGTCGAGCGGTTGGCTTGGCGCGCACGGGACCTCACCCGTGACAGGCACGGCTGCTGCATGCCCTGGGTCACGTGATGAGGCCGTCGGCGCCGGCAAGCGCTGATATCCCTCAACGAGTTGCCCGGACCGGCACGTAGAGCATGTATTCCCGCAGGCACAGGCGCTCTGCACCTGCAGGTCAGGTATCCGCATCACGTGATCCGAGACACCGTCTGCTTCCCGCTCAAATTCGTTCCCCTGCTCGGAGGTCACTGATTTCGGCTGCACCGCTCCACCGGTGATCGCCGCCGGGTCGACGCATTCCGTGACCGCGCGGGCTATGCCGTTGCGCTGCACCAAAGCCGAGGCGTGCCGCACAGCCATCTGGGCGAAGCTCCAGCCGCGGGTCGAGGTCAGTCCGTGGACCGAGCGAGCCAGGCCCAGCTCGCCGTACCGGTCGGCAATCTGGTCGAGGTGCCGTCCGGTGGTCTCTGGCCCCGCCGGTCGCACGTCCAGGGCTCGGACCGTGCCGTCGCGGTCCCGCACCGGAGTCTGACTACGGCGGTAGACCTGGCGTTGTGCCCGCAGCGTGGCGGGATTTGACGAATGGGGCTCGGGTACCGCACGGACACGCACGTGGTACATCGTCTACGGCGTTCCGGATCCGCCGGAGTGCACGGGCGCGGCGGCGGACCCCCCGGACGGCGGCGTACTGGGGCTCGGCGGCGCGGCGGACCCCCCGGACGGCGGCGTACTGGGGCTCGGCGGCGCGGCGGTGATCGAGAGCTTTGCGTTCAGGTCCACGATCAGCTGTTTGGTCTTTGTGTCTGGATCATGTAGGCGCCGATGCAACCAGTTAACGAACCTGTCATGGTCGCTATGCGGCTGTGCCGGCGCGGTCGATAGCCCCTGGACGAACGTGACCAGCGAGGTGAGCGAGGCTGCCTGGGCTCCGGAGGACGCAGCCTCGTAGTAGTCGATCAGCGGACGCCATTGCTCGTGCGACCTGAATGTCGGGAGAAAGTAGTGCGTGAACGTGTCGGTCCATGCGGCGACCTCGTCGTCGGCTTTCGAAACGTTCGGCGCGGGCGGATGCGCGGCGTGGAACAGTTCGTGGTCGGCGTAGCGCTGGACCCCGGTCTCCTCCTGACCGGTGTCGAGCGCGCGCGGGCCGAGGATGCAGAACGCCCGCTCGGTGCGATTCACCGTCGTGCGGAACGTGTAGCCGGCGTCCATGGAGTTGATCTCGTTTGACCGCCATTTCCGTTTCGTGTTCAGCGCCTCGTCGAAGTTGATCGTCGGCACCGGGTCGTAGTCCGCAGGGTCGACAGCCTTCGGCGAGCTCGTCCCGGCGACGCGAACGGTGCGCCCAGGAAGCGCCCTCTGAAGCAGCGCCAGCATGGCAGCTCCGCGCTTCGCGGGGTTAGTCTCCGCACGCGCCGCGGTCACCGCGTCCGCCCACGACTGCTGCTGCCGGGCGGGCGCGACCGGCGCGCCTCGCAGCCCGAACCGTACGATGCCGTCGCGGGAGGCCACGTCCGCCGCGCGCGTCGCTGCGCGCTCGGAGTCAACCGGCCCGCCAGGATGACCGTCGCCGCCCCGCTGCTGGACGACGTGCGCGAGTTCGTGCGCGAGCAGGCGCCTTCCGGCGGGCGTCCCGGGGACGTAGGCAAGCGGGCCGAAGTAGACGTCGCTGCCAATCGTGACCGCTTGCGCCGCTAGATGGGCCGTGAGTTTCGCGGCCCCTACGTCGGTATGGATCCGGACGTTCGACAGGTCGTGTCCGAAGGCGCGCTCGTGGGAGGCTCGCTCGGCCTCTCCGAGCGGTCTCCCGCCGCCCCGGTCCGGCGTGCCTTCCCGGCGCGTCGGAGCCCAGCGAAACTCGTCGACCGGTGGCCGCCGCTGCGGCTGCGGTACGCGAGCGAACACCGATCAAATCTAACGCCGCGAGTCGATTACCGCAATGGCGCCGACAAGCAAAGGGCGCCGACAAACGGCGCCCTCTAACTTTGCGAAGGTGTAGGGATTCGAACCCCACGCAACCCTACCTTAGGCATTTCCAATCGTAAATCGATGCCTGCGGAATGTCAATGCCTTGCCAGCCTGAATCATTCAGCCTTGACTGGCCGGTAGCTGGGACACCACCGGCTCCCGAATGAAGATCCTGGGCACGACATTGTTGATCTGCAGGCAGGAATACGCGTCGATGTAGGGACCTGGCAAGGTGGCCGGGTTAGGGTCAGGCGGATTGGGGTTCTGTGGAGTCTTCGGGGGCATCACTGTTTTCCAGAACGGGCCGATCGGCGCAGCGAAGGCGGCGCCCTCGATCGTGTTGTCAGCTACCAGCCACTGGTTGCCGAACCGGGTAGCCAGAAGGTAAGCGCTGTTGTCTCCGAACACCGGGGCCCTGGTCCCGGGGCCGTTGCCGATAAGCGGGACCGCGCGGATGCCCATCGCGAATCCCGTCATGTAGTTGCGGCTGATTATGACCTTGAGGCCCAGATAGCCGACCACCCGTATCGCATCGGCGGGCGGCGCCGTCGTTATCCCCGCCAGGGTCAGCGTCAGCCGGTTGCCGTCGATCTCCAGGCTGTTCGCGCTGCCTACGAAGATGCCGAACCGGGCATTCTTGGCCGCCACGTCGTTCGCGCTGCAGCCAATGGTGTTGTTCAGGATGCTGATCGTTCCCATGTGGTCGGGGGTACGCTGCTTGGCCGACGCCTCGGCGGCCGAGGCGCGGTGGCTCACGCCCACCGAGATTCCCATGATGACGCCGGACAGGGTGTTGCCTGCGATGCGCAGGTCGCTGATCCCCTGACCGCCGACGACGATCCCGCGCCCGGCCAGGGGGACGTGCTCGGTGAGGGTGTGCAGGACCGGCCCGAACCCGGAAAGCCCGGCGCGGGCCGCCGGGTTGGTGAGTATGGTGTCGGCCGCCTGCTTTATGTAGCGGACTGCGTCGGCCTGGGTGGCGAATGTCTTGGGGGCGTTCGCATCGAGATAGGTCTGCCAGGTTGTCTGCAGGGCACCGCTGGCCGTGATGTTCAGCACCTGGTTGCCGACGTTGAGGGTAAGCGGGGTGCCGAGCAGCGATGCCTTCGGCGCGGCGATGATCTCGTCGCTGGCGGGTTCGGCCCCTGCGGCGGGAGGGCCGCCCAGATCCGCCTCGGTGGCGGGGGTGCCGCTCGCTGGGCTCGCTGGTGGAACGGGTGTCTCGGGCGCAGGCGCTGCGCGTTCGGTGGGGGATGGCGTACGGAGCACCTGAGTCGCAGCCTCCGCGGCCTCCGCAGTGGCCGCGGCTGACTCCGGTGCGGCCGGCGCGGCCGGCCCGGCCGCGGCCGTGGTCGTCGGAGCGGCCGGCGCGGTCGGTGCCGTCGTCGGTGCCGTCGTCGTCGTCGGTGCGGTCGTCGTGGTCGGTGCGGTCGTCGTGGTCGGTGCGGTCGTCGTGGTCGGTGCGGTCGTGGTCGGTGCAGTCGTGGTGGCCGGGGCCTGGGCTACCTGCGAGATCAGGTAACTGCGCGCGACCGCCCGGTAGCCGAGGTCGCCCAGGCGGAAGCCAAGCGTGGTCGCGGGAATGGCTGGGTTGACCCTGATCTCGTTGTCTTCGACGGTGACCCGGGCCTGCTGGACGAGCTGGATGCCCACCTGCATCTCGCCCACGTCGAGCTGGCAGCCGCGGATCCGGGTGGACCCCGCTCCGGTTGCCGTGTTGCCGGGCGTCACGTCACTGGTCACGCTGATGCACGCCGCGCCCCGGGCGGAGACTGCGCTTCCGCAGCGCAGCCAGACGTCCTCGACGCTGACCTCCTCGCAGTTCGAGAAGGCCAGGGTGCCGTTGATGTGGTTGCGGGCCCCGCCCGCCCGGGCGCTGCTCACCTGCGATGTCTCGCCGTAAAGGTCCCGCACGCCGACGCTGAGGCAGTCGGTGAACTGGAGCACGGACTCGATCCCGCCCTCGTCCGCGGCGATCAGCCTGGTCCCCCAGCCCGCCCCGTTGACGCGGATGTGGCCGGCGTTCGAGATGACGAGGGGGTTGGTCACCGGGAAGTCGCCGACCGGAAAGCAGATCTCGGCGTCGAGCCGGGCCGACTGCCCCTTGGGCACCGGCGCGTTCGCGAAGTAGGTCAGGATCGGCTGCTCCCAGCCTGGCCCCGGCTGTACGACGAAGGTGCAGGGGCTCAGCGACTGGGCAGGCATCAGGTCGGTCAGGGGCAGGAACGGCAGCCGGCAGTCGGTCGGGACGGTGGCCGTCCCGAGGCCGGCGAACGTGCCCGGCGTGGTGAACTCGACCAGGCCGAGCTGCGCATGGTGGTGGCGGATGCCGACGGGCGGTTCGGGCGCCGGGCCGGATCCGTTCGCGGGCCATTCCACGTAGCCCTGCTGGACGCTGGTCGCGGTGCGGGCGGGGATCAGCCAGTAGTCACCCGCCTGGTAGGTGCCGGCCGAGAACTGCACCTGCACTCCGCCTTCCAGCGGGATCGGGGCGGCGGTGGTGACGGTGATGCCCTGACTCCCGCCGACGCTGCCCTGGTCCCACCGGCGCAGCTTCGGATGCAGGGACAAGTTGATCTCGGGTGCGGCGGCCCCGACGGTGATCGTGACGTTCTTCCCGTCCGAAGGTGTGGTCGTCACCGGGTACAGCGTGCCGTGCCCGTCGGTCAGCTCGGCCTGGTCGTCGATCAACTCCACCCAGTCGCCCGCCTTGAGGCCCAGCGTGGGGTCGTCGCTCAGGCCGTTGACCGTGACCGTGAGCCCGCTGCTCGATCCCCCGCCGCTGGGGGGCAGCGCGGTGATCAGGACGACCACCGAGGCGTTTTCCCTGGACCACTTGAACGTCGCGGTGCCGTCCTGGCCGGGTTCGTGGATCTCTACCCGGTACAGCTGGTTCTCCAGGCGCTGGTAACCGGTCTCGGGCGGCAGGATGCAAGGCAGGTCAGAGCCGGGAGCCGCCGACGAGGCGGCCAGCGTGCCCGTGCTGGCCGCGTCCGCCAGCCACGGCTGCCCCACGGTCGCACAGGTGGGAACCGGTGACCCCGCGGCCGGAACCGGCCCGGAGTAGGCCAGCTTGATCTGCCACACGACCTGCGTCCGTACCGAAGTATCCGGGCCGCCCAGCGCGGTCTCCCTGATCAGGGGATTGTCGAGGGCGGTGATGAGCCGCTCCCACACGTCGAGATAGGCCACGTAGACGCCGGACTCAGTCGCGCCGAAGGCGGCCGCTGTCGTCATCCCGGGCATGTCCGGCTGGCTGAGCAGCGTGGCGCCCACGGTGTCGTTCTCGACCAGCAGGCCGTCCACGTACATCCGGCCAGGCGCGATCGTCAGGTCGGTACCCGCCGCGTTCAGCCCGAGCGCGAAGCCGCCGGCCGGCGAGCCCGAGGGCACCGAGGTCACCGGGTAGCCGGACTGTCCGACCACGTCGGTGGTCGTTGTCGCGGCGATATGGTCGTCAATGGCGACCTGCTCGTTGCCGTCGGCGTCGATCTCCACGCGTCCCTGCTGCATCAGCACGCGCCGGTAGTGATTCCGCTCGGCGAAGGTGAGGCGGCTGAAGTCAGCCTTCACGGCAGTCGCACCCCTTCCTGTTCACGTCGCATGGATGATCCCGGCCTGCAGGCCGGCCCGCAGGTACTCGTTCAGGCGGTAGCTGAGATTGCTTTCCCGCCGGCCTGAGAAGAGCCCGTAGAACACGCCCATCTCGTCACCGTCCTCGGCGCCGGCCCTGATCTGGTCCGGCGCCGCGTCGGCGAGCTGGAGGTAGCCCGGCTGGCCGGGGGTGCGGCTGGCGAACGCTGGCATCAGCCAGGCTTCCACCGCGGCCTGGATGGCGTTGCTCTGCGCGGGGCTCAGGCCCGGGTTGCCTGCCAGCGCCGCTGTGATCTCGGCTCCGGCCTCGAGGTCGGGCTGGCAGCGGAACCGCCGCGGCGTCTGGCTGCCGGTCAGCGGGAGGAAGCTGTAGCGGACGCAGCCGGCCTGGCGCTCGGCCGACACGACTGGGCCGGTGACGATGCTGTTCTCCAGCAGCAGGATGGTCCGGGCCGCCACGGTGCCGAGGATGGTGCTGCGGGCCACCGTGATGCTTCCCGCCGGGGCGCCCGCGCCAGCCGACAGCGCCGGGGCGGTGTCGGAGCCGGCGTCGGCGGCGCTGTCGGCGATGGTCACCTCGACGTCGGGGTTGACCTCGACCGGGCCGCACAGGCTGTGGTCGATGACCAGCGTGCCCGGGACGGAGGCCGCCGACCAGTCGAGGACGCCGCGTATCGTGCAGTGCTCCAGGCGCAGGGCGAGCGTGCCGTTACCGGAGATGATGAGCGACCCGCCGATCCCGAGCCCGCGCAGCGTCACGCTGGTTCCCGGCGCCGGGTTCCCCTCCGCCGGCTGAGCCGCTGTGATCGTGACATTGCCCGCCACCACCGGACGTTTCTCACGGCCGGCCCGTACGACCAGGGGGGAGGGCCCAGGAGACAGCGCGAGGTCGCCCGGGTGGATCCCGCTGTCGTCGATCTGAACGACCTCGTTGCTGTAGGTCGACAGGTCGGCGCCGCTGAAGGGGAGGACGTGTTGCTGCGCATCCTCCGGTTCGCCCGCGGGGATCGCCTGCTCATAGGGGCCGCCGCCGTAGTCACCGCTGAACGCGTAAGCGTAGTCCGCCATGATGGTGTCGGTCGCGTCCGGGGGCTGGGCGAAGACCAGCCGGCCCAGCACCGGATCTACGGCCACGAGGATCCCAGTGGCGGTCGGCGCGGTCCAGTCCGACAGGTCACACCAGCCGATCGCC
>Ga0306926_10003112_pt1 | contig 17087 bp, 15 predicted proteins | sample flu12Cox44000178_FD_203759 | JGI IMG/M metagenome (GOLD analysis project Ga0306926, IMG submission 203759) | Lab enrichment of tropical soil microbial communities from Luquillo Experimental Forest, Puerto Rico - flux8day.12C.oxic.44.000.178 (v2)... | ecosystem: Environmental > Terrestrial >... | reverse complement strand
GTCGACCTTGCCGGCACCGTTGAGCGGCACTGCCGCGACAATGGCGACGAAGCGGGGATGCGAATATGCGGGCCCTTTGTCGAGACACCAGGCCCGAAGATTGTCCGCGGACACGCCTGCGCCCGCTCGCGCCGTCACCATGGCTGCCGGGACCAGCCCTTTCACCGGATGCGGAACCGGCGCGACCACCGCGTTCACCACGTCAGGATGCGCGAACAGCAGGTTCTCGACCTCCTTGGGATAGATGTTCTCGCCGCCACAGCTGAACATGTCGTCGACCCGGCTGCGAAAATAGAAAAAGCCTTCGCTGTCTCTGCGGAAGATGTCGCCGGTGCGCAGCCAGCCGTTGTCGAGCTTCTGCCGCGTGATCTCCGGCTCGTTGTGATAGCCGAGACAGACATAGGGACAGCGAACGACGAGCTCGCCTTCGTTGCCGTCGCTGCCCTCGGCGTCCAGGAGCTTGAGCTCGATCTCGGGCGCGGCAACGCCGGGGCTGCCGCGCGGAACGGCACGGCCGTCGATCGGCTCCCGCAACGGGCTGCCGCCTTCGGTGAGGCCGTAGCTTTCCGAGACCTTGACGTGCGGGAGGGCGCGTCCGACGGCGTCGAGCAGCTCGGGCGCTACTACCGCCGATCCTATGGTCATGCTGCGCAGCGCGGAAAGATCGAGCGACTTGAGATAATCGCGATGCTGAAGAAACATGGTGAACACCGCCGCTACCCCGCGCGAATAGGTGCAGCGGTACCGGGCGAGCGCCTCGAGGTAGGCGCGCGGCTCATAGCGCGGCATCAGCACGAAGGAGCCGCCGGCATACAGCATGGGCTTGACCGTGCCGCGCAGCGCATTCTTGTGAAACAGCGGCAGCGCAACGAGCCCGCGCTCGCTCTCGCTTGCGGGCCAATACCGCTGGTTGTAGGCGACGTACCAGAGCATGCCGCGGTGGGTCATGATGGCGCCCTTGGGCCGGCCGGTGGAGCCGGACGTGTAGGGCTGAAACGCCTGCGCATCCTCCGCAAGCGCCGGCGGTGCGACGGCGGCGGCCGGTTTGCCCATCTCGTCCTCGAACGCGAGAAAGCCGTCAGACGCCTGACCGAGCAGGAGCCGGCGGCGAAGCGGCGCGTCGCGGGCGATCGAAACGGCATCGCCGCGGCAAGACGGATCGACGACGGCCAGAGTGCAGGCTGCTTGCGCAATGATGTCGCGCAGCGTTCCGCTCGCAAGCCGCGTATTGAGCGGGAGCGGGATGGCGCCCATGCGCATGGCGCCGAAGAAGAACTCGACAAACTCGGTGCGGTTGCCGACCAGCATGGCCACGCGCTCGCCCGCACGCACGCCGAGACGAGCCAGCATTCGCGCCACGGCATCCATTCGCGCGTCAAGCGTGCGGTAGGTCGAACAACGCTCGACCCCGCCGAACAGATCGATGATCGCCACCTTGTCGGGAAGGCGAAGAACGGCATCGTCGAAGAAATAGCCGAGATTGCGCCGGCGGTGCTCGTTCACCATGAGATGACGCTGGAGGTACTGTGGAATGCGTGAACGTTACCCGGGTTTCGCAGCAGAGCTCCGCCCGGGCCACGCAACGTAGCCCGCATTGAGCGCAAGCGAAATGCGGGAAACGTGACCCCGGGTCCCGCAAAAGTGCTCAAGGCCGGCTGCAGAAGGGGCGAAAGAGGGCCATCCGCATCCGGTCCTGTGACCAAAAAGCTACACCGGGGGGACAATATGCGATTGCGGCCAAATTCCGTATTGGCAGAAAGGACAAAATAGGTAACGTTACTGCTGCCTAATCATGGGCGTTTCCTCCTTCACTTAAAGCCCCGACTCGTCGGGGCTTTTTTTTTATATCGCTGCTGCCATTTTTTGAGTGACACACCAAATCTCCTGTCGCATCAGAACCATTGCCTACTACAGATCTCCAAGGTTTGGCCGCACGAGATCGCGATGGCCTCTGAGTTCGTCGAACGCCTTGCAGTTGTTGGCTGCCGATGAAGCCGGGCTCCGCCGGTGAGGAGTATGCCGAGCTAGGACCGCGCGTAACGGAAGGGAGATACCGGAGTAGACTGCACCGAACACAGGGCGGAAATCCTCCGGTGCCCGGATCGCGCCCTTGCAATGGCCCGGGATTCTGGCGGGGGTCTTTGGATTTTCAAGAATGCAGAGTTTGGTTGGCAAGCCGCCAATGGTAAAAACCACGGCACGCCAACGCTTTAGCCAAACATCTCCCTAGGCGCCAGAGCAGGGAGAAAGGCTCGTGCCTGCAGGGAAGGGCACGGGTCAGATCAGGGAGGCTTTGGTGACGGTTAGCCGTCAATATACTTGACGGTCGCCCGTCACCTTTTTATCCTGCCGCTATGATCGACCAAGCTCTTCGGCGCTACAGGCAGGGTGGGTTTACCGACGACGATGTGACGCGCTGCACCGGTCTCTCGGTGCGGGCCTGGCGCGAGCTAATCAAGGTCGGCGCCGTGCGTACGATCACGAAAGGGCGCGGTCCGGGTCGGGTCCGATTATGCGATGCGATCACGCTCAAGCGCGCGGCGGTCATTGCGGCACTTAACCGGGCCGGGCTGAGCTTGGCCATGGCCGGGCGGATCGCCTACTTCATGCCCCGCGCAGAGTTGCTCTATCACGTGTGGGACCCGTCCTGGATGCTTCTCCAGACCGGAGCGGAGGTCAATCCCGAGACCGGGTTGCCGCCATATCTGAAAAAGCCGAAGTTTGATTGGTTCAACCCGGACAGGCCGGCGAGCGCCGATCCGAAGCTCGATTGGCTGATCGAGATTTACGAGCGCCGCTTCATCGGGCTTGTCTTCAGCCCTGAAGAGCCGCCCCTCATTTATGGCGAGCTGCACAAGGCGGGCACGCGTTTCGTCTCATGGTATCCCTTCCATGAGCTTTGTCATCTTAGCGGACCGGCCGAAAAAATTGCAGAGACGCTGGCCCCCTACAAAATCGGCGACTTTCTCCCAAAGTGGCTAGATCCGTATAGCTGGTCCGAGCGACTCGATCCCGGCTTCTTGGATTACAGATACGAGGATCACAGCGCGGACGATCCCGTGTGCATAGCGGCTGAGGCCACGGTCGGCAGTTCCGTTTTCAAGATTAGCGTCAACGTCTCGTTGGCGATCAGGAAAGCCTTGCGTCGGTACCTCGGGATAGAACCCGCACCAGGGCTCGGACTGATCGGAAGCCCATGACCCCTGCCGCTGGCGAAATGCTGGGGCGGGACCGTTGTTCTCCACGCGCGGCGTTTTCGGCCGATGGCGGGATCTAACTGATGCGGAGAGCGAGGAGGGCGAATGAAACCGACGCACATTCCGACTGACAAAAATAGGGTCAGGCGCCAGCAGGCGCGCGTTGCCACCCATCCTCAGGACGGCGAGGAGGAATACCGGGTCGGGCCCGGTCGCCCGCCCAAAGAGTTTCAGTTCAAGCCGGGCCAAAGTGGCAACCCCAAGGGCAAGCGTCGGAAAGGATCACTCGTAGGGCAACTCAAGGCGGAGCTGGAACGTGCGTTGCGGCAGAACGTGACGCTGCGCCAGGGCGAAAAAGAGCAGACTGTCACCATGAGGGCGGCCGGCATCCGGCAGCTCGTGACCCAGTTCGCCGATGGCGACCCCCGTGCGCGGCGCGACTTGATTCATTTAGCCGGCAAGCTTGGCGTCGATCTGATGGCAGGCCGGGGAGAAGGAATTGAGGAGGCGATCGAGACCGCTGTCCTTGCCGAGGATGAAGTGCTGCTGGCTGATTACGTCCAGCGCCATGGCGGGAACCCGGATCCTGTCGCCAGCGATCCCGAGGGCCAATCGGCGAGCGATGCCGAACGGCCGGAGCCGACCGGCACAAAGCTATAGGAGCATTTCCATGAGCAACCAAGCTAGCGCTCGACTGGTGTCCGCGATGTATCGCAACGATTTCGTTTCGTTCATCGGCAAATGTTTCCATCTGCTTAGACCTCGCGCGCAATTTCAAATGAATTATCACATCGAGGCGATGGCATATCAGCTCGAGCGGGTGCGACGCGGCGAGAACACGCGCCTCATCATAAACGGGCCGCCGCGCTCACTAAAATCCCTGGTGTGCTCGGTCGCATGGCCGGCTTACGTATTGGGTCATGATCCTAGCAAGAACATAGTTGTAAGCAGCTACAACACGGAACTCGCGATCAAACTTGGCAACGGCTGCCGCGCGATCATGAGCTCTAACGTGTATCAGAGCATTTTTCCGTGGACCGGGATTTCGCGCACGAAAAACTCGGAGTTCGAATTTAAAACGACCCGACAGGGCTCTCGCCTGGCCACATCCATTCACGGCACGGTGACCGGTATAGGCGGTGACATCCTAATCATTGATGACCCCTTGAAGCCGATTGACGCGCTTTCGGACAAAAAACGCGAACAGGTGAATCACTTGTTCAAGAATACACTGCGGTCCCGCCTCGACGATCCGCGGAAGGGCGCTGTCGTCATCGTCATGCAGCGGGTACACCCGGAAGACTTGGTCGGCATGATCTTGCGCGAGTTCGATGGTTATACGGTGCTGAGTCTCCCGGCCATTGCCGAACGACCGGAAAGGGTTCAAATCGGGCCCGGCAAGTACCATCTGCGCCAGGTTGGCGATCCTCTTCACGCCGAGCGAGCATCGGCGTCGGAGCTCAAGCGGTTAGGCGTCGAGCTTGGTTCGGAAATCTTCGCGGCCCACTATCAGCAAGCGCCCATTCGGCCGGGCGGCGTAATGATCCAACGTGATTGGATCCGCCGCTATGAGCGATTGCCCGAGCGCGGGCCGTCAACTCAGATCGTGCAAAGCTGGGACACTGCGTCAATGCAGGGGGAACAGAACGACTATTCGGTATGCACGACCTGGATGAAGCACGAGAACAAGTACTACCTTATGCATGTGCTCCGGGGCCGGTTCGATTATCCGACCCTGAAAGCGCAGGCGATCGCGCATGCTACGGCGTACAAGCCGCACACGATCCTGGTTGAGAATGCGGGAGTGGGGACGGCGCTGATTGCCGAACTGCGAAACGCAGGCCTAACTGCGCTTGCGGTCAAGCCAGAATACAACAAGGTCGTTCGCATGACCATCCAAGCCGATAAGTTCGCTAGCGGCAGGGTACTATTTCCGCAGCAAGCATCATGGCTTGCGACCTTGGAGGGCGAGGTATTCGCGTTTCCTCATGTGCCCCATGACGATCAAGTCGACAGCATCGCGCAAGCCCTCGCCCACGAGCATCCCACTTATGATCTCAACGTGATCGCTGACGGGATGGCAAAAGTGGCAACGGAACTTTGGTGGCAGGATCGGTGGCCAAGGCATATCTTATCAAGTTTTTGAGGCGAAGCTATCGTGCATGGTCGCCGGGGTCAAGAATATTGGAACGTAAGCAGATGAGTGCCTGCTATCGATTGAACTCGATCTGTTGAAATGAGGTCATCTGGGGCGAGGTTCACTGTGGCGACACTCGCCAACGCGTCAGCAGGCAATTGTCGCGCCCGACCCCGACGCACGTTCACGCCAATGTTTGGGCTCCTTGCGGTCCAGCGGAGAAATGCCTGGTTTAAGGATGAGACCCATCGAATAGCTCAGCAGCCAGGCAATTTGGCTTCGCGACGAGGCCCGAGAACCAGCAGGGCGCATGACACCTCGCCGTGTCCACAACCTCAACCATTTTTCATATTGTCCTGGCGCAAAGCATCGTCAGGCGTCGCGTGAAGGTAATGAGCCGGTGCGCGCAGTGAAGGCTACGAGAGCACTTTCCGCGCTTGCTCGCTATCCCGCTCGACCCTCACGAAGGCCGTGAGGTGTTCCTGGAGTAAGTCGGAGAGCGCAAGCAGCACCAGTTTAGCTGGAGCATCAGCAATTGTTTCGCGGATGCGGTCAGCAATGACGGTGGACTCGTGGAGTGCTCGCACGAAGGTTCTTTGGTTCTCATCCATCGTCATGCTGCGGCCCCGAGCGGTGCTACCATCTGAACAGTCAGTCATTCGCGTCTCCCCTCCCCCCATGCAATCGATGTTCCCAAAAAACTAGGTTAACCAGAGCGCAGGATTGTGCGATGGGAAGTCGGTAAAGCCAAGTAACAATTATGAGCGCTTTCCCGTCGGATTCGAATCGAGGCATCGGTGGGGTCACTCTTCCTCTAGGGAAGCGGGGATTTCGTGCCTGGCTATACCCAAGGATATAGAACAGTAAAAGCTTGGAAACATTTGGCTTTCGCCCCGTCCCCGCGGGCCAGGGCGGCGAGAGGCGGTTGCTTCTCGAACCACCTGGCTCTCAGAGCGTTGATTGAGTCATGGTGACCACGATGACGAAAACGAAAAACACGTTCACGGTCATTGCAATCGTGCCCGGCATCGGCGTGTGGTCACACGCCTTCCACTCGCGCGAATCCGCGATGATCTGCAAAGAGTTCCTTGAGAATAACAGTCTCATCGGCCCGACCCGAATCCTCATGATTGAGGAATAACAGGACCTCTGCTCTCTAGGGCGGCTGGCATTCCCCTGTCCGCTAGACAGAAAGGCGAAGATTTCTTTGCCTTCCGATGTCGTGTTCCCATTTTGTACACTATCTGAGGATATAGCTGTGGATTCCATCCCACCCGTGTTGAAATTTTTGTGCTAGCCTCCTTTTTGGAGACAAAAAGAACAATTTTCGGACCTGCAGCACGAGGGGGAATACATGGACTCGCTGACAAGTCGCGAGCGGGAAATCGTTCTCGTCCTGGCGTCGGGCGGGCTTTCCAACAAGGACCTTGGTCGGAGGCTCAATCTGTCAGAAGGAACCGTGAAAGTTCATCTGCACAACATCTACCAAAAGCTAGGGGTCAAAACACGAACCGCCTTGGTTGTGCTGGCCCACACTGAATATGCGTCGGTAAGCCCGCTTCCTCATACTGCAAGCTTCGAATTCGAAAAGCCTGGGCTGGAGTTCGCCTAAGTGCCTCGGAGGCCCATTCGCCTAGCTGCGGAAAAGTATGGGCCGGCCGAGCACGCCGAAAGCAAATCACTCGTTAGGGGTAAAGGCGAGTGTGCGAATAAGCCATCGCTTCACCTTCGCATCACACCCACGCTTTAGGGCTACTTCCAGTCCATCGGTGAAATGCGTGGTTTAAGGAACTGACCATAGAATAACCAAGCAGCCACGCAATTTGGCTGAGGGACAAAGCCGGATCTTTCAAGTACCGCGCCGAAAGGTCACGCCGAAGCTCGTCGAGTATAGTGGCATAACTGGTTCCCTCCTCGGATAGGCGTCTTGCAAGCGTTCGACTGCTCATGCCCAGCCTGCTTGCAACTATCTCCACTTGCGCTTTTCCGTGCGGCAGCAGTTGAGCAATCTCATTCTCGACCATAGCGCGCAGCGTGCTGGAGATGTTACTGCGCCTGCCCAGCACTTCCTCGCAGGCGTTTTTTAGGATTTGAAGCAGATATTTGTCTGACGTAAGGATGGGCGCCGAGAGCAATTCTGCCGGAAGGACGATGGAATCGGCAGTGGCCCTGAACCTGACCACACCGCCGTAGAAGCAATCGAATTCTGGTTTATCGGTGTTGCGAGCATGAATAAAGGTGACCAGTTTAGGGGAGATGTTTCTGCCGGTCAATTCTCGGAAGGCACGCAGCAGGACTGCGAAAGCATATTCCACGAACAGTCGATCGGTGTGCCTTGGAATATTATAATTGACGGCGAGAACGGTACGCTTCGCCGCCTCGGAAATGACAAGGGGCATGCTCTCATTAGAAACGGCGAGATAGCGAACCAAGTTGCGGATGGCTTCGCCTAAATTTGGAGAAGCGGCCAGCACATAATAGAGAATTCCGCATTCGCGCAGGTCGAAGTGCTGAGCGAGGTGAAGGCCGAGTGCCGAGTCGCCGAGCGCATCTGCTGCAATCTCCAAGAATAGAATTTGGCTTTCTGCCCGAACCCGTTTCGGCTCCTCATCAAGTTTCAGCAACGAGATACCTGCCTTTGCGAGCAGGGGCCTCGGATCGATCTTCGCTCGCTGCAACTCTTTAATCGCCAGCCGCGTCGCGACAGCGTCGGCGGTGAGGAACACATCTCCGGTCACTACCTTCGGACGTCTAACCATTTCGACCGTTCCGTCGCGAGCCCGAACCGCAGCCTATCGAAACTTGGCGCCGAATAGCAAAAACTTGGCATGGGCTAGCAAACCTTGGGGATTGCCGTCAATAAAGGGGTCCCCAAATCCTTAGACAGCGGGCTGAAAACTGCGCGACCGAATCCCAGCAAAGTCACGCGGCACTAATCCCTTAACCGATCCCAATCCCCAACGTGCCGAAGGAGCAGGTCCGGCTATGTCCAATACCACGGTGCGTCTAGTAATTGCGGATGACCATCCCGTGGTTCTTCAGGGGCTCATCAGCCTGCTTGGTTCGAAGCGGCCGTTCACCATCGTTGCAAGTTGCTCAAACGGCACCGAAAGCATCAGTATCATTCGGAAGCTAAGACCAGACGTCGCTTTGCTGGACACCTCCCTGCCTGGCCCAAACGGTCTTGAGATTCTCGACATCGTGCGAGCTGAGGACTTACCCACTCGAGTCGTTCTCCTTGCAACGTCCATCGCAGATCGCGATCTCGCTGCGGCGGTCGCCCGCGGGGTACATGGCGTCTTGTGCAAGGATTGTTCGGCGGATACCTTGCTGCGTGGTCTGCGCGAAGTCGCAAGTGGACGAAAGTGGCTGCCCAGCACGCTTGTTCATGGCGCGCGTCAGCGCGAGACACTACGAGAGGATCGCTCCACGGCCTTTGGCGCCCTAACGACTCGTGAATACGAGGTGATGTTTTTAGCCTCGACGGGGCTGAGCAACAAGCAAATCGCGCGCCAACTGAGCATTTGTGAAGGCACGGTGAAATTGCATCTGCACAGCATCTATGGTAAGGTAGCAGTTAGCAATCGAACGGCCCTTGCTGCCTTGGCGAGATCAAATTGCGACGTATTCTACAAGCTCAGGGGACTAGGTCTTACGGTTGGGGATTATTTGGCGAGTTTTGGTGCTGCACGTTCAAAAGCAGCCACCGAACGCGAGCGAGGCTACGACACGGGTTACTGCAACCGCCATGCGTTTGTTCCAAGCATGGATGAAGAGCTCCCGCTTCGATTTGCGTTCGCTGGGAGATCCGGCACCGGGGCCGGGGCCTGGGACCTTGATCCTGCTGTTTGACGCCGGCCTGCGCATTGAAGAGGCGTTTGGAGGGGAAAGGTGGCTCTCCAGAGCCGAATGCATGTCCAATGAAGCATCGACATAGCGGCTCGTTACAAAATTTGTCGGTTGGCGCTGTAGGGCTTAAAGAAAAAAAAGCACTAACGGAGGCCCACCGCCTTCTCGACAACTGCATTCTGTTCGCCAGTTTGAGCGCTGACGAGCGTGCTGCCATCTCTGCCCGGGCGCGCCTTCGAACCTACAAGGCTGGCGAGACCGTATTCGCCATGGGCTCCCCGGGGAATCAGATGATGGCTTTGCTAAGCGGTACTATTCGTATCAGCGTGCCGTTCTCGGAAGGCAAAGAGTTGTTCCTTGCGATTATTCATCCCGGAGAGATATTTGGCGAGCTTGCGGTTTTGGATGGGAACGAGCGATCAGCAGACGCTATCGCGGAGACTGCATGTACGCTGGCGATTTTGGACCGTAGTGACATTCTGTCATTCTTCGAACGCAACCCCTCCGTCTGGCCCAAGCTTATCAAACTCCTGGTTCAGCGACTACGGCAAACGGATCAAGCCTTCGCTGAGGTAGCGTTGCTGCAGCTTCCCGTCAGATTGGCGAAGACGATACTGCGAATTTTAAATCAGGAAACGAACTCCTCGGTTGCGAAGACGTTCAAAATTCGGTTCAGTCAACGGGAACTAGCAAACATGGTGGGGAGCACGCGTGAGAGTGTAAATAAGTGTTTTCGCGATTGGCAAAATGATAGAATTGTTAAAATGTCAAAAGGATCGATCATCGTCACCAATCGAAGCGCTTTTGAGCGAATAGCCGGCGTGACCTGACAAGGTTGCTTGCGTCGAGTTTTTCGGTGCTCGGCAGCGCCCCCGTGCGCGGGCGTTGCCCATAGACGTGACTTAGCGCTCACCGTTGTTGCGTTGCTTCTGCCACTGCAGAAACTCGAGGAAGATTGCGTCCCGCTGTTGCTGCGTCAGGTTGGAGAAGCCGGACTCCTTATTCTTCAGGAAGGCCGAGAATTCGGCGCGCGCCGTCTGCGGATCCGCCTCCACTTCCTTTGCACGCATCCGCCGCAGCATCTCCTCAGCGACGCTCCAGCGCGTCCAGCCGGGAACGGTTGCCGCAAGATTGACATCCCGCCATTTCGGATGGCGGGGAGGCTCGCGGAATTTATCCCACTTGCTGAAGAACGCTTCAGTGAACCGCTCGACCCGGCGATAGCGCTCATTGCCCTTTTGCCAGTTGAAAACGGCCAGCACCGCGGGAACCGCAATGGTATCGATTGGCTGGGTTTCCGGAACCAAGCCAGGGTATTCCTTGTTGGTCAGCTCGCCCAGCGTGTAGTAGTCGGCAAAGGTCTTGGTGAACGGGATTGGCACAAAGTGCAGCCCAGCGCTTGCGGGGATCTTCGCAAAAAAATCGATCGGCTTGCCGATCACGCGCACCAGCGCGGCAATTTCGCCCGACTTGAGCTTCTGCAGCGCGCTGGCATTGTCGACCAGGACCTGCTCGACTTGGACGCCTAGCCGCTGGAACACGATGGTTCCGGTCAGGCTCGATGCGCTTCCGGCCGGCCCGAAGCTGACCTTCTTTCCGCGCAAGTCTTCAATTGTCTTTACGTCCGTGCTGGCGAGGATGTGCACCTCGGAAACCGGCAACCGGACAATGTAATTGACCCGGGATTCAAGATTGGAAATTTTCCGCTGATTGCGGAAATAGTCGAACACGTCGGCCTGCGTTATCGCGACGTCAACCTGCCGCAGGTAGAGCAGATCGTCCAAGTTCGAGGCGGCGCCATAGGTGACAATCGGAATAATGCGCAGATTGTCCCCGTCGTCGAGCACTTCGGCGAGCTCGTTAGCAAATGTCATGTAGGTGCCAGAGAGCTGGCCGCCCGCGATGCCGACCGTCCACGCGTTTCGTCTGTCTCTCTGCGCCGTATCGCTACCGCCCTGTTCTAGCGACCGCGGTATGGTCTGCGCGCGTGCGGGTGTCGACATCGCGCCGGCGAACAATCCGAGGCCTGTGATATGAGCTAAAGCAAAGAGGGCAAGGTAGATGCCCCGTGATGCAAGTACGCGCATGAAATTAGGTCCCGTTGGCCAAGTACGAGCTGTTGATCGGGGCGCGGACGTTCTGCCGCGAACTGCTACGACGCCGCTCGCCGGCGCCGATTAAAAATAGCAAAGTTCTTCGTCGCCTTCGCAAGTATGACGATTTGCAGGCCTTGCAGCAAAAGCGCACACCCCAGTGGTAATGGCTGACGAGGCCGAACTTTCCCGCACAGCTTGCACAGCGGTTTTGCAACTTGCTCATGCGCAAACTCCGATTTGGAGATTCGGCGCGCCGCGTTTCCGGACGGAGGTGCAAATTGCGTAAAAGTAACTTAAACGTCCATATATCTAACGGTTTAGAAGCAGCAACAGGTATCAAGGTGAGGTGACATTCGGCACACTGGGAGAAGAGCCCGCAAAACGAAGGCAAAAGTGCGCGGTCGGGGAGCAGTATGCTGGCGCCTGATAGGAAAACCTTTCAGGTTTCGCGCAACTGGACACGTACGGATTATGCCGCGCGACCCCGGGCTAAGTCAGCGACGTTGGCTCTCGGCGCGCAGACGCTCTCAATAACAATGATACGGCGGGGCTTACGGACCTGCGCTCAATTGGTTCCGGTTCCGGCGGATGCAGCATTGAGAATTGGCGACCAGCGTGCAATTTCCGCGTTCACGAACTGGCTGAATTTCGCTGGCGTGCGCTCGCTCTTGGGCGGGATTGATCCACCCAGCTCCGCGACCTTCGCCTTCACCGCGGGATAATCCAGGGATTTGTCAAGCGTGGCCGCGAGCTTGTCTATGATGGGCTTCGGAGTGCCCTTGGGCGCAAAGATTCCGGCCCATATGCTCATCTCGTAGTCGAGGCCAGATTCCTTCGCTGTCGGCACATCGGGCAGCGTCGGCAGCCGCTCATTGGAGGAGACGGCGTAAGCCTTGATAGTGCCAGCGGCAATCTGGGGGGCAACGCTTACGACCTGCTCGCAAAAGAAATCGACGTGACCTCCGATCAGATCGTTCAGCGCCGGGGCGGTTCCGCGATATGCAACCAGACTCGGCTTGACGCCGGCCTGCGCGTTGAACAGCAGGCATGCCATGTGCGACGACGCGCCGATTCCGCCGTGTGCCTCTCTTACGCGATCGCCGTTCTGCTTCAGATAATCAATGAATTGGCGCAGATTGTCGGCCGGGAAATCCTTGCGCGCGACGATGACGGCGGGCGATTGGGCGGTAAACCCAATCGGCGCGAAATCTCGTTCGGAATCGTATTTCAGGTTGGGGGTGAGCACTGGGGCTGCGACGTGCGACCCCATGCTCCCGGCGAGGAGCGTGTATCCATCGGAAGGCGCTGCCGCGACGCGCGCGCTCCCGAGGGTGCCTCCCGCGCCACTTACGTTCTCGATGACCATGGATTGCCCGAGGAGGTTTCCCATCTGCTCGGTCACGACGCGTGCCACCACGTCGCTTGGACCGCCGGCGGGAAACGGCACGACCACATCAATGGGTCGCGACGGATAGCCCCGCTCATAAGTTCCACCGGGGTCCACGGCGGCGGTCCCCTGTGAGTGGCGGCCCCAGATGTCGATCAACGCGAGAGCCGCAAGGCCAGCGACTGCAAGGGCTGCCAAGCCAAGCAGAATACGGTTGATCATTGGCGCCTCGCTTTTTTTGTCGCTTACCGACGCTCCGGCAGTCCGACGCTCGCGCGCGCCGAGAGCAGAGGGGCGTCCACTACGCTGCCCCGCGAGCTGTGACAAGCCACTTTTCTATGCACGGCAAGGCTTTCGTCGTTTAGCGAGACAAAGAAGCGCAGGGCCGCACCACCCTTCGTAGCTACCCAGCCGGACTTCAAATACTAAACGCGAGTAAGGTAACGGCGCTAAGACCGACGACCAGCACGACAAGTGCTATTGCATCGTATTCGAGCCAATACCAACTTTTTAAAAGCATGATGCCCATTTTGCCGGTAAGCCGACCCAGCGGCTGCGATTGATTGAGGTCGTCAGCAAGCGATCAAGACCGCATTCTGGTCGTCGGGGCCCCAACGGGGGCTCAAATTTGCCAGAAAACCAGCCTCAACGCTATATATCTAACGATTTAGCGCAGGCGGGGAGCACGTGATTGCCGGCGGTTTCCTAGGCGTCTCGATCCGGTGGTCTCGCGCCCCGATTTTCGATTACTTCCGCGTGATGAACGCTAGATGAACAATCCTGCCACGGATTTTTCTAACTTAGGTCATTAACTACTTTCCCTTCTCTCCCATGGAGTTCCATCATGAAAAAGAAGCTGCTGCTAACTTCGATCGTCGCGATTTGTGTTGCATCTCCTGCCCTGGCTGCGAGCTACTACGTCGTTCAAAATACAAGTACGCACAAATGTACGGTTGTGCTCCAGAAGCCATCGGCAACGAGTAAAGCTTACGTTCTCCGCGGCGCGGACACTGGTTACAAGACGAAGAAAGAGGCCACCACCGCGATGGGAACGATCAACGAATGCAAGCCTACGTAATCGGCTTTGATTCGGCTGACCAGCGTCTCTGGGAATTTGGGGGACTATCGCGAGCTTCGTGAACAGCGGGATCGCCGATGAATTGACGTTGCGGCAGTTCATCGATTTTTAAATATCGATAAAGTGGAGGGTTTCCTCCTCAATTGGGGGCGCCAGGGGATTACCACAGCGCGGCGTGGTCCGGCTGAAGTCGTTGAGAAATCGATGGGCTTAGGACCCAATTTCGAGCTCGGACACCACGACCCAATTCGTGGAATCGTCCAATCAGACGGAAGCTGCGAGGCGTCTGGCACCCAGCAGCCTTGCGAGGGCCCTGGATTACGAGAGCACTTTCGGGACAGGCGTTTGCTCGTTGTCCGGCTCGACCATCACCAAGCGCATCGAGCCTGACTTTCCAAGACTCAGCCTCCGACTCCATAACAGGGAAATTTACAGGGAATTTCGTCCATTCCGGCCCATGAGGACGATTTTCGCGTTCAATCAACGAGCAAATTCAAGTGCTTACCACCGAATTCCCTACTCAATGGAAGCAGAGAATTTTTTCCGCGGAACAGGGCTTTTTAGTCAACGGAATTAGGATTCTTGGAGTGAACGTTACTGACGGAATGGCGTTACCCGCTTGAACCATCGTCGGCATGAATCTGCGGCACGGTAGAGCGACATGCCCAGCGACGCGAGCGTTCGTCGACCCATCCGAACTTGGGAACGGCTCCTTGACGCGGTAAATCGCGTCACGCTGGCTGGTGTCATTGAAGACCGCAGTTGGGGTGGCCATGTCTTGCACCGAAATCCAATCAGCTGAGTGAGCGGCAGAGCAAGTTCATGCCTTACACTTCAAAGTGGGAGCAGCTCTCTGAGGCCACGGCACGGGTAATGGCGGCGCGTGGGCTCTCAGAGGCCGAGGCGCGAGCCGAAATCTGCAGCGCTATGGCCGACGGAGTTATCAACTTTCGCGCTAAATTATTGGAACATTGGAGTAAGCCGATTTCTTCGGGCGCGGTACTTGGCCGAGAAGGCTTTGAGATGATGAACGAAATCCACCCCGAGGACTTCGATTGGAGGGAGTCACGACCGATTAAACCTTGGATAGTGCGACAGGGGAGGCACAATCCATCAGGGCTCTGGAAGCTGAAGTGGATCGAGCTTGCTAAGGCCGACGTTACGAACGCTTTCTGCCTTCCCGGATGGCAAAGCGAGGTGCCTCAACACGCCTCCATTGAACCGGGCGCAGCAACGAGAAGTCATCCCGCGCCCGCAAGCGGAGGCCCCTCGGTTGGAGCTGATTTGCGATCGATCGCCCGTCCGCAATCTGCTGCGGCTCGCCAGGCACGGCGGAGTGGCCGACGACCAGTGCAAACTCCGCGGGTTATGGATGCTATGAGGAACGATATTCGAGAGGGGCGACGTAGCGCGCAGGATCTAGAAAACATGACCCAAGAGGAACTTGCTCGCTGCTACGGCGCCTCGCGCGAAATTGTTAACAACGCCCGCAACTCGGTTTTGTCGGAAATTGGCGGGAATTGAATTCCCGACAAAATAACAAATATCGACATAGAAAAACGCTCCCCATAATACCCGCGTTCTTGAGACCCACCGAGCTGCCCGGTGGGCCACTTGGAGCGCGCATTGAATGGGGAACGATAAGCAAGCGGCAAACCACGTCGCGCGTGGAAATGGTTACATTGTCTCGCGCGATTTGAAACCGAGGTTTGTCTCGACCACAAGCTTGACGCCGCTGGGGCGCGAGATCCGCAAGCACCCGGCGAAACAGGTGCGTAAGCTGGCGGCGAGCCTCGATCAGTCCGGCTTCGTTTTGCCGGTCGTCATCGACCAGGCGCTGCGGGTGGTGGCGGGCTGGGGTCTGGTCCTTGCGGCGCGGCAATTGGGCCTCGCCGAAGTGCCGGCGGTGACCGTCGCCGACTTGTCTGAAGCCAAGCTGCGGGCCCTGCGGGTGGCCCTCAATCGGATCGGCGAGGATTCGAGCTGGGACCGTGAAGCGCTCAAGATCGAGCTCACCGAGATCTTGGAGCTTGCGCTCGAAATCGATCTCCAGGACACCGGTTTCGAAATTGGTGAGACGGACAGCATTCTGGGCGGGGACTGCCTCGCTCAGGAAGACGAGCTGCCAACAATCGTCGCCGCCGCCGACGCCATCACGTGCCTAGGAGATGAATGGGTTCTTGGGGATCATCGCCTGCTCTGCGGTAACTCCCTCGTTGCTGAGAGCTACGCCCGCGTATTGGGGACCGAGAAGGCGCAGATGATGTTTGCCGACCTGGTGGGGTCCGGCGATCGTTCCTCTGCTGAGTTCCTGGCCTTGCTGAAAGCGTTCTTCCGCCACGCAGCCGGCTTCTCGACCGATGGCGCCATTCACTTCGTGTGCACGGATTGGCAGCATGCGAAGGAGGGGTTCATCGCCGGCGAGGAGGTCTACGGGAGACCCGAGGATCTTTGCATCTGGAGCAAGGCCAATGCGGGCAAGGGGTCGCTCTACCATCGCAAGCACGAGCTCATCTTCGCGTTCAAGGTTGGCAACGGTGCGCTCATCAACAACATGGCCCTTGGCCGCCACGGCCGGAACCGGACGAACGTCTGGGACTATGGCAGCGAGAGCACCTTGGCCAGAACCACCAAGAGCGACCTCGCGCGGCGCCGGACGGTCAAGCCGGTGGCCATGATCGCCGACGCGATCCGCGATTGCACCAACCCCGGCGCCGTGATCCTCGATCCGTTCGGCGGCGCCGGAACCACCATCATTGCAGCGGAACGAACCGGGCGCCGAGCCCGCGTGATCGAGCTTGATCCGCACCTCGTCGATGTCAGCGTTGAGCGCTGGCAGCGGCTGACCGGCCGCATCGCGGTGCATGCCGCAACCGGCCGACCGTTCGGGCCGCTTTCCCACACAAGTGCGCCACGATGCCAATCGGCTCCATCGGCCGATATCGCGAAGGGGTGATGCGTGCCGGGAAATCGAACTGCGAGGGCTGTGGAACGGATGGCTCAAAATGCGCGTCACGCTGCCCCGGCGCGGGCCAGACGCCTAGGAGGCTGAACTATGGCCCGCGAGAAGATTGGCTATCGACAACCGCCGAAATCGGGTCGTTTTAAGCCTGGCCAGTCTGGAAATCCCCGCGGACGGCCGAAGGGCAGTACGAATCTTGCGACCGACCTTTTGGCTGAGCTTCGGGAGAAAGTCACGGTACGTGAAGGCGGTCGACCCCGCCGCATCTCCAAGCAGCGCGCCTTGATTAAATCGCTCATGGTCAAGGCCTTGCAGGGCAACGTGCGCGCCACCACCGCCATGCTTGCACTTTACGCGCGGGTTGCAACCGAAGCCGCCGAC
>Ga0306926_10003110_pt1 | contig 17098 bp, 18 predicted proteins | sample flu12Cox44000178_FD_203759 | JGI IMG/M metagenome (GOLD analysis project Ga0306926, IMG submission 203759) | Lab enrichment of tropical soil microbial communities from Luquillo Experimental Forest, Puerto Rico - flux8day.12C.oxic.44.000.178 (v2)... | ecosystem: Environmental > Terrestrial >... | reverse complement strand
CAGCCTGGGCCAAATCAGGGAGAACTTGGCGAGGTGGTCGACGAGCCGTCGTCGGGACGGCGCTTCAGGGTCGGGCGATCGTCGTCGGGATTGGAGTTTGCGTTTGGATCGCTCGTCGTTTTCTGCTGGGTTTGTTCGGTCTTAGTACGCAGCGTGGGTTTGCCGGGCTGGTTATCCTGGACCTTGCGGGCAAACATGACGTTTCGCAGGCGTGACTTCACGCCGTCGAATTCGGAGGTTGTGACGATGTACTCGTCGCGTTCCGGCAGAATGCGGGCAATTTCTTTTTGGGCATCGGCGATGCGTTCGGGCGTCGGCGGATGAGTGGAGAAGAACTTGGGAATGGTGCCCGGACGACGCTTCTCGTCGGCCTGAATGCGTTCAAAGAAGGTCACGTAGGAATTGGGGTCGTAGCCGGCTTTGTACATATACTGGATGCCGAGGAAGTCCGCTTCGCGTTCGGCATCGCGCGAGAACTTTAAATACGAAAGAGGAATGGCGAGCTGCAGGGCTTCGTAAATGCCGTAGCCCGCCCATCCACCGGGGCCAAGTAAGATGAGGGGGATGGTTGCCAGCTGCATCATTTCGCCTTTTGTGGCTTGCTTGGTGCCATGACGAGCGACGACATGGGAAATTTCGTGGGCCATGACGCCGGCGAGTTCCGATTCTTCCTGCGCGCGAAGGACCAGGCCGCTGTTCACATAGAAGAAGCCGCCCGGGAGAGCGAAGGCGTTGACTTCATCGGAGTCAATGACCTTGATGGTGAAGGGCACACGCGCGTCTGAGTTGCGGACGAGGTTCTGGCCAACGCGGTTCACGTATTCGGTGACCACCGGGTCATCGATCATCTTCGAGGTGCGCTCGACTTCCTGAGCGAGTTGCTTACCGAGAGCAATTTCGTGTTCGAGCGAGTAGAAATTGACACCCTTGCCTGGGTTGCGGTTTCCAATTGCGTCCACATCTTCTTTCGCATTCTTTGGGTGCACGGTCTGCTGCTGGGGAACCGGCTGGTCAGACCCTGGCGTTGACGATGTGGAAGGCTGCTTCGTCGGGGCCGGCGTATCAGTTGGCTGAGGCGACGGGGGTGGCGGTGGAGGTTGCGGCGAGCTGATCGGAATTGGACCGGTCTGAGGCTGCGAATTGGGGTCCTGTGACTGCCCCTGCTGACCGTTCTGCCCCTGCGGCTGCTGTTGAGGTTGTTGCTGCTGCGTGGACGGCGTCGACGAGGAACTCGACTGACTGTGCGCAGGGCTCGAAACCGCCCAGGAGACGAAGAGGACAGCGAGCAGAGCGGCCAATAGCGGGATTCTAGAGGAGCTTTTCCTCATGCCTCACCTCCGTGCAAGCCTGTCTCCGTGATTATACACCTACCGCGGTAATCGTTTTCCAGTGCGTAGGATGTCAGGGCTCGAAATAAGGTTTTCTCGGGTTTTGGGCTATTTGAAGAACAGGTTACCCTGGTGCAGGGCGGCGGAACCAAGCGCCCTGTTGACACTTTTGCGCTGCCTATCTAGAGTCAATAACAACGATGAGCGTGAGAAAAATTCAGATTGGCCAGCTTTGGAAGAAGGACGGAACCGGCGAAACTTACCTAGTAACCCGAGTTTACACGGAGGCTTTGAGTACGATCGTAGTGCTGCGCAAGTCTGGCGCCGAGGAGGAGAGCCAGATCCGCTTGAAGGTGGAGCGAACGTCGGAAGGTCAGAACATACCCGGATTCGTGCCAGCGACGGAAGACGACGCGTTCTAGGCATCAGCACTCTGATGCGCGAACGGCGGTCGTAGGCCGCCTCGGTTTTGCGCTTGCCTCCCCTGCTGTCACCCAGGCCGAACGTCTTATTTTGGCGCAGCCTGAAATTCAGTTCCGATAAAAGCCTTGACTCCTTCTTGTCCCGTCAATCGAAGGCACAATTGTTTTCCTCCGCCTTCCAAAGCGATTTGAAAATCAAAGAACGGACAGCATTTGCTTTCTGCGACGGCCCAATCCGCTAGCTCGGCGAGCGACACGTCGGTGGGACGGTATTGGAACTCGTAGCCCTTTGCCCTTTCGATGACCCGGGTTTTCTGTCGCAATAGAAGCTTTTTTGTGCGGGCATGTTCTGCCTTTCTGCGCTGCTGTTCAGCTCTCGGATTTGGGCGAGCGCAGCAGCACCGCGTAACAGGAACACCGCCAGGGCTACACCTGCCGTATGGAGCGTTCGTGCCTTGCCACGATGCTTCTTTGTCTCGTTCTGCAAGGTAATTCCCCCGATCAGGATTTGTCGCGGACTACGGCAAAATGCTAGAAGTTAAATCTGACTTTAAGTCAAGGGCATCTTTTCGATCGAGGTGAACGAGGAAGGAACATGAAGATTGGAGAACTGGCTGCCCGTGCGGGGCTGAGCACCTCTGCGATTCGCTATTACGAGAAGATTGGTCTTCTTGCGGCGCCGATGCGAGTCGGTCGCCAGCGCCGCTACTCAGATGAATCGCTTCATCGAGCCCTCCTAATTCGGTTCGCCCGGGACATGGGCTTCTCACTCAGCGAGATCAAGGTCTTTCTGAATGGACTCAGGGAGAAGGGGGCAGTTGGGCCAAAATGGAGAAGATTAGCTTACCGCAAGATCGCGGAGGTCGAGGAGACTATAAACCGTTCACGCCGACTTAAGGTCCTTCTGCAGCACCTGCTCCGTTGCCAATGCAGTTCGGCGCAGATGTGCGTCCAGCGGTTGAGCCTGAGTCCGAAGTTGCGCGGCATGAGGCGGGAAGCCCATGACTAAAGAACGATAGGAGCATGAGATGAAGTAGGCAGAAGGCGCGCCGCAAAAGGGCAAAGCACTTACAAACGAGGAAGAGGGCATGAGGAGACCTGTATCGAAAAACGGGCGCGCAGGCCGAACGAAAGCTCAGCGCCTACAAAGGTAACGAGGTGGGCGGCCTGTCAAATAGAGCGAACGGGGAGTTTGGTGACGTCATCTACAGCTAGCAGTTCCTTCTGCAAAAACGGCTCGCCATATTCCACGCCGATCATCTGGCCATAGTGGCGCGCGAGTTGGTTCATCTCATCTTCGAGGCGGTCGATGGCGAGGAAAACCTTGCTCCTCTTCTGGTGCGCTTTAGGGCGGAACTGCGAGCCGTAGGCTAGGATGGCCTTGCGGCGGACATCGAATTCTGACGTGATGTCGACGACGAAAGTGGGACGAACCGTTGCGTAAGAAGTGGAGTAGAGGATCTTGAAGGGCCGGTGGGGTTCGCCGCCGATGGGCAGCTGCTTCAGACCGGCGAGGAAGCAGGCTTCGTAGCCGAGCGTGGAGGCGTGATAGTGGTCCGGGTGGCGGGCTTCCCAATAGGGAAGGATAACCGTGTGCGGGCGCAATTCGCGGATGACCTGGGCGAGGCGCAGCTTGTGCTGGCGAGTGGGTTGGACATCGGAATCCGGCACGCCGAGAGTGTTGCGCCAGGAGACGCGCAGAATCTTCGCAGCACAAGCGGCTTCTTCTGCTCGGGTTTCCGGCGTGCCGCGAGTTCCCATTTCGCCCTGGGTCAGATCGAGGATGCCGGTTTTGTAACCAAGTCGCGCCATTTTCAGGAGCGTGCCGCCGCAGGTCAGCTCGACATCGTCGGGATGCGCAGCGATAGCCAGCAGATCCAGTTTCATCGGTGGCCTCGTTTCGTCGAGATTCTATCAGGGGATGTGCTACCGTTGGGGCCATGCCGGAAGAAAAAAAACTGTCGGGGCGTGTGGCGCTTGTAACCGGAGCCGCGAAACGCCTGGGGCGCGTGGTGGCGCTGCGGCTCGCGGACGAGGGAGCCGACGTCGTGGTGCACTACGGCAAATCGGCGAACCAGGCGCGCGAAGTGGTCGATGAAATTGAAAAGCGCGGGAGGCGCGCGGCTTCATTTTCGGCCGAACTTACCAGTGTGCCGGCGATCCAGAGACTTTTCGAGGATGCCGGACGGCATTTTGGGCGATTGGACGTTCTTGTGAACAGCGCAGCGAGTTTTCTGGAGGCAAAGTTTGGAGAAACGACCGAGTCACGGTGGGACGCTTCTCTCGACGCGAATCTCAAAGCGCCGTTCTTTTGCTCGCAGGCGGCTGCTCCATATCTTGAGCGCTCAGGCTGCGGGGTCATCATCAATTTTTCGGACATTGGGGGATTGCTGGGGTGGCGCGAGTTTTTGCCGCATTCGATTTCGAAAGCGGGAATCATCATGATGACGCGCGTGCTTGCCAAAGAATTGGCGCCGAAAGTTCGTGTGAACGCGATCGCCCCCGGGACGATCACGATGCCGGGCGATCCTCCTGAATGGGAAGCGGACTATATCCGTCGCGCGCCTTTGAAGCGGTCAGGAAGGCCGGAGGAAATTACGGACGCGGTGGTTTATTTGATTACGGCGGAATTCATGACAGGACACGTTTTGGTGCTAGATGGGGGGACAACGCTGTAGCAGAGCAGGGTGGAGGGGAGCCGCCCTGCAAAACAATCGAAGAGGGATTCCTCGCTCACTCATCTCAGCGCAGTGTTCGTGCGGGGACAACGAACTATGGTCTGGTGCTGTGCAAAAAAAGGCGGGTTCGGGATTTGTGACGGCATAAACTTCGGATGGTTTTTGTGTCACGCAAAACAGGCCTTTAAAGCTTAATTGCGTCGATCCAGCGGCAGCCGTCAGAGCGACAACAACAAATAGCAACAGGGTCCACAAAAGAGGAACACCGCTGCTCGTAGACTCTGCGATCGAAAAACTCATGGATTACCGCAAAGCATGAGCCGTGCATTAGGCCGCGACGCGGTGTATTCTTACTCATTGCGCGTTGAATTCACCGAAAGGTGTGTGTCCGGCCGGCTCGTGCCGCCCGGCGAAGGGAAGGAAAGGCCATCGGTCTCATGGATCAGGATACTTTTGCACCACGTCACGTTGACGACGTGGAAATTCAGGAATGGCTCGAGTCGCTGGATTCGGTGCTGTTATCGAGCGGTCCCGACGTCGCGCGGGAGATTCTGGAACGACTCCGCGCGCATGCGACGGTCAGCGGCATCGACCTGCCGTTTACCGCGAACACTCCTTATGCCAACACCATTCCACTGCGCCTCGAACCGCTTTTTCCAGGGGATCAGGCACTCGAGCGACGCATCAAGTCGCTGATTCGGTGGAACGCGCTGGCCATGGTCGTTCGCGCGAACCGCGTTGAGCACAACATTGGCGGGCACATCTCGACGTATGCCTCGGCGGCAACTTTGTATGAAGTTGGCTTCAATCATTTTTTTCGCGCCCGCACGGAGCAATTTGAGGGTGACACGGTTTATTTTCAAGGGCACGCGGCGCCGGGGATTTATGCTCGGGCGTTTCTCGAGGGCCGGCTCAGCGTGCAGCAACTTGAGAATTTCCGCCGCGAGCTGAAGCCGGGCGGCGGGCTGTCGTCGTACCCGCATCCGTGGCTGATGCCGGACTTCTGGGAATTTCCGACCGTGTCGATGGGGTTGAGCCCGCTGATGGCGATTTACCAGGCGCGGTTCAACCGCTACCTGGAGGACCGCGGGCTGAAGCCGCGCAGCGAGGCGAAGGTGTGGGCGTTTCTGGGCGACGGCGAAACCGATGAGCCCGAATCGCTCGGGGCCATCACGCTCGCTTCGCGCGAGCGGCTCGACAACCTGATTTTCGTGATCAATTGCAACCTGCAGCGACTGGACGGTCCTGTGCGCGGGAACGGACAGATCATTCAGGAACTCGAATCCGCGTTTCGCGGAGCGCGGTGGAACGTCATCAAAGTGCTGTGGGGCTCGGAATGGGACCCGATTCTCGAACGCGACGCGGAAGGATTGCTCGTTAAGCGGATGGGTGAGGTAGTCGACGGCGACTACCAGAAGCTGGTGGTTTCGTCGGGCGATTATATCCGGCAGTTTTTCTTTGGCAGTGATCCGCGTTTGCTGAAGCTGGTCGAGCCGCTGCCCGACGAAGCGCTGCGACGGCTACGCCTTGGGGGACACGATCCACGCAAAGTGTACGCAGCATATAAGGCCGCCGTGGAACATCAGGGAAGTCCGACGGTGATTTTGGCGCGGACGATCAAGGGCTACGGGCTCGGAGAAGCGGGGGAAGGGAAAAACGTCACGCATCAGCAGAAGAAACTGAACGAGGATGAACTGCGCGAGTTCCGGTCGCGCTTTGGAATTCCGCTGAGCGATCACGACATCGCCGATGTGCCGTTCTATCGTCCGGACGAAGATAGCGAAGAAGTCCGCTATTTGCGGGCGCGGCGCGAAGTGCTGGGCGGGTATGTTCCGCAGCGCAAGGTGCGCTCAAAGCTGCTGGTGGCGGATCATGACGAACTGTTCCGGGAATTCCATGAAGGCAGCGACGGGCGCGAAGTTTCGACGACGATGGCGTTCGTGGCGATGCTGAGAAAAATGCTGAAGGACAAGGAAATCGGCAAGCTGATCGTGCCGATCGTGCCAGACGAAGCGCGTACGTTCGGCATGGAATCGTTGTTCCGGACGGTCGGAATCTACTCGAGCGTGGGGCAGAAGTACGAGCCGGTGGACGTGAATACGCTCTTGTACTATAAGGAAGCGAAAGACGGGCAGATTCTGGAAGAAGGAATTACCGAAGCGGGTTCGGTGGGATCGTTTATCGCCGCGGGTTCGGCGTATGCGACGCACGGAATCAATACGATTCCGTTCTTCATTTATTATTCGATGTTTGGTTTCCAGCGGATTGCGGATTTTATTTGGGCCGCAGCGGACATGCGCACGCGCGGGTTTTTGCTTGGGGGGACGTCGGGCCGCACGACGTTATCAGGCGAAGGATTGCAGCACCAGGACGGCAATAGCCACGTACTGGCGCTGAGTGTGCCGAACCTGCTTGCCTACGATCCGGCCTACGCTTACGAGATATCGGTCATCATCCAGGATGGCATTCGGCGCATGTACAAGGACGGCGAGAACGTCTTCTACTACATCACGGTGATGAATGAGCCGTACGCGATGCCAGCCATGCCGAAAGGAGTGGAGGCTGGGATTCTGAAGGGCATGTACAAGTTCCGCCCGGCGACGAACAAAAAGTCCAGGCTGCGCGCACAGCTGTTCGGTAGCGGAGCCATTTTGAACGAAGCGCTCCGCGCACAGGAAGTGCTGGAGAAGAACTACGGAGTGGCTGCGGACGTGTGGAGCGTGACCAGCTATAAGTCGCTGTACTTGGATGCGATCGAGGCGGAGCGCTGGAACCGGCTGCATCCGGACGACACGCCGCGCGTGCCTTACGTAAAGGAATGCGTGCAGGATGAGCCGGGCGTATTCGTCGCAGCCACGGATTATTTGAAGACACTTCCGGCGATGGTCGCACGATGGATGCCGAGGCGGTTGGCGACGCTCGGCACCGACGGATTTGGGCGCAGCGAGGGCCGTGAAGCGTTGCGGGAATTTTTCGAAGTGGATTCGCGGTTTATTGTGCTGGCTGCACTGCACGAACTGGCGCAGGACGGACTCGTGGGTGAAGCGACCGTCCAGAACGCGATTAAGGACCTTGGGATCAACTCGGAAAAGCCGAACCCGGTTAAATCCTAGAGGCTTTCTCCGGAGGGGCGTAAACAGTTCCGCACCGAGCCTTCAGAATTCTTTCGTTTTTTTTACACCCGTGGCGCGCCGGCGTTTGCGAAAGCGTTTGCCAAGTTGCAGTTCCGGCAGTGCCGGCTGTCTACGCGAGAGCTTCGGCGGGCTTGATTTTTCCGGTGGCGAGGTGGGCGATGAGTTCGCGGTTGGCGGCGAGAAAATCGTACCGGCCCAGGTCTTTCGGTAGCACCCAGGCGACTTGTTCAAATGTTTGCGGCAGAACTTCGGTTTCTGCGATCCTCGCGGCGAAGAAGTGAATCTCCAGCTCTTCGGGGGTGTGCGCATACTGGTGGTGGACGGTCGCGACTTCGCGGCTTTTCGTTAACGTGACGCCGAGTTCCTCCCGGAGTTCGCGTGCGAGGGCTTCTTCGAGTTGCTCACCGTTTCTGACCTTGCCGCCGGGAAATTCCCATTTGAGTGGAGACGAATCTTCGCGCCGCCGCTGTCCGATCAGCAAACGGCGGTCCTCGCGTTCGATGACCGCTGCTACAACCGTTCGCATCCCGCCCCTGTCTTCAACATGTCCCCTCCGAGTTAACGTTGCACGACATGCCGCCTATAATCCGCCATTCGCCATCCTTCTTTCGCCAGGTGTCCGTGATGCGCAGCACCAGTTCGCCTTCTTTCCCGTTGCTGGACGGTTTCACCCGCACCTGGAGAAATGTCATGGCCAGATCGCCGAACATCTGCACGGATTTTTGCTCGAAGGTATAGCTGTCGACCGCGCGGAGTGGACGTTCCCGCAATGTGTTCTTTCGGACGGTAGATGGCCAGCCGAAAAAGACCTCGTCCCACAGGGACAAATACGCTTCCTTGTCGTGTGCTTGCAGAGATTTCCAATACCCTTCCTCGCGGCCCCATACTTCCGTTTGCGCTTGCGACCACCCAGTTGCCTGTGCAAGCGCGCCTCCCAGGAACATAAAGACCATCGCTGCGAACTTAAGCTTCCGCGTGAGATTCAGTCTCCCTTCCACGCCTTAGGGCCCGGCTGAGTATAATGCATTGCGCGTTTCCACAAAGAAGGAGCTTCGAATGCGTTTCGCTATGCTGTTGACAGTGGTTTTGTTCGCGGTGTTCGTAGAGGCACAAACCCCATCGGGCGCACAATCGAACGTGGTGCACTTCAAGGCCAGCATGGAGAACGTGAAAGCGACATTCGGCCCCGCGGAACCCGTCGCGCATGTTGGGGCGGGCGGTATCCTTGAGGCAAATTCGCTCGACTGCTTTGGCAATGCACTGCAGAAACCGGGGGATCCGTTCTCTAACATCAAAATCGACAACCCACTCACGGGACCGTTCTATATCGACGGCGCAGAACCCGGCGACACGCTGGTTGTGCACATTTTGGATTTGCAGGTGGACAGCAAGCAGGGCGTAGGCACTTTCGGCCCCGGCTTTGGGGCTGCGAATTCCACGCACTACACGCCGATGCTGGAAAAAGAGCCGCTGCCGGAGCGAGCATGGTATTACCCGATCGATACGGAACGGAACATGATCACGTTCCAGGCTTTCGATTCGAATTTCAAGGTGGAGTTTCCGATGCACCCATTTCTTGGGTGCATCGGGGTGGCGCCGGCGAATGGCGAGGCACGCAGCTCGATCGTACCTGCCGAGTTCGGCGGGAACATGGATGCGCCCGAGGTCTCGCCCGGCAACACGCTGTACCTGCGGGTGAATGTGCGCGGAGCGCTGTTTTATTTCGGCGACGGGCACGCTGCGATGGGAGACGGCGAAGTGGCGGGCAGTGCGGTGGAAGTGCCGATGAAGGCGCGGTTCCAATTCGATCTGTTGAAGGGACACAGCACGAGTTGGCCGCGGTTTGAGAATGAGCATGAGCTGATGACCACTGGGATTTACCGTCCGGTGGATGACGCCGTGCGGATTGCCGTGACGGAAATGGTTCGTTGGGTTCACCGCGATTATGGGCTTTCGGAGCTGGACGCCTATGAGCTTTTTTCAAAAGTGGGTAAGTTGCATCTGACGGAGATGGTGGATCCGAACTATGTCGTTGTGGCTTCGATGGACAAGAGGTATTTGCCGGTGAAGAAGTAGTGAGAATTGCGTCTGGCGCAAGAGATAAGTGAAGAGAGATCTCTCGCTTCGCTCGGGATGACACCTAAGGGAGGTTGCGGCAAATTGACCGTTGCATTCTTGTGCCGGCCTGAAGGCTCGGCGCTGTATGCGAAAGCGCGGTGGTGCGGCGGTGGTTGTCACACACTTTGGTGGCTGCGATAATTTTGACGATGTTCAGCGAAGAGTTGCTTGATCATTTTCGGAATCCGCGGAACGCTGGTGAATTACCTGACGCGACCGTCAGGGTGAGGGTGAGCAACCCGGTCTGCGGCGATGTGCTGCAGCTTGCTGCTGTTATCGAGGATGGAGTCGTGCGGCAGGCGCGGTTTCTTTGCCGTGGTTGCACAGCTTCGATCGCTTGCGCGTCGCTGCTGACCGAGACAATGCAGGATAGGGAATCGCGGGCGTTGCGAGAAATAACGGCCACGTCGCTTTCGGAGGGACTTGGCGGCCTTCCGGAGGCGTCGTTCCACGCAGCTCAACTTGCGCAGGATGCGCTCGAAGCGCTGCTGCTAGCGGTTCGGAAATAATCGACGGACCGGAAGGCACCAGGCAGGAGTGCCAGTGCCACGAGAACCCCGCTCAAAAAGCCCGTCTCCGGCGGTCAGGCCAGCGTGGCAGCAAAAGCAGAAGAGCGAGCACAAATGGCGTCGCTGCAAGAGCAAAGGAAGATGGCGGGGCGAAAGCACGGCTCAGTCGCGCAGTCCGGTCATGCGGTCGAACGTTTCGGGATCATTCAAATTAAGGACGCAGCCCTCTTCCGCGGTTGCGTACTCGCTGACCTCCTTTGTGTGCGCCCAGACGACGCCTCGGGCGCCCACCTCCGCAGGAGCGCGTTCCAGTTCCTCGTAAACCTTGGCGGAAAAAATGACGGGGTGGCCGCGTCGGCCTTGGAAGACCGGGAGGACCACGGGAGCCTTGGTGGCATAGAATTGCTCGATCAGAGCATCCACCAGGCCTTTGCTGATGAGCGGATGGTCGATCAGGCATAGGAGCATGCCGTCCGTGCCGGCAGGGAGGCTGCGAAGCGCGGCTTGAAGCGAACTCAGTTGACCCTGTTCCCACTCCTGATTGATCACAATCTCGTCGGGGTTCAAGTGGATGGCCTTGGCAATCGGTTCCACATGCGCTCCCAAAACGACGCGGCGGACAGTAATCTTCGGGTGGTGTGTCACTTCGAGGAGATGCTCGAGGAACGGCCTTCCTTGATAGGGGAGGAGCGCTTTTGGAGAACCCATTCGAGTTGAGGCACCGCCCGAGAGGATCACCGCGGCCAGCATGATGCCTCCTCTAAACGTTTTGCAACAGCATGAGCACGGGACGGATGAGATGCGGGGGCGAATGGCATCCGCTATGTAGCGAAATACTAACGCCGAAGCATCCGGCCTTCAAGAGAGATCGGCCGTACAGCTATTTTTCTACGGTACTTGTGCTTTCGAGCTTGAGCTTTTTGTGGCCAGGTAAATCCGCATTGCGCCGGACGGCGACAAGCTCGGCAACAATGCTGACGGCAATCTCTTCGGGCGATAGGGCGCCAATGTCGAGACCCATGGGCGCAAAGACGCGTTCGAACTCGTCCATGCGGTAACCTTCTTTCTCGAGGGCTCTGTAAACACTCAAAACCTTGCGTTTGCTGCCAATCATGCCGACGTAACGCGCGTGGGTTCTTACGGCCCAAGCGAGCATGCGCATGTCTTCCCTGTGACCACGCGTGACAATCACAAGATAGGTGGAATTGTTCGGCTGAAGCTTTGCGATGCCTTCGTCGAAGCTGGTGAAGATTTCCTGCGCCATCGGGAATCGCTCGGTGTTGGCGAAGGCTTCGCGGTCGTCGATGACGCCGATTCCAAAACCGACGCTGTGCGCAGCCTTGGCGACGGCCGTTGAAACGTGACCGCCGCCGAAAAGATAAAGCATGGGCTGGGGCAGGATGGGCTCGACGAAGACCTCGACCGTGCCGCCACAGATGAGGCCATTATCGTAAGAAGCCTCGTTGTTGAGGTGGAAGACCATCTTGCGTGGCGCCTCCTTCTGCATGACCTCCTTTGCGGCGGCCCAGACGTCGGCTTCGACGCACCCGCCGCCGACGGTGCCGAGCGTAGAGCCGTCTTCGCACACGAGCATGCGCGAGCTTTCATAACTCGGGATCGAGCCGTTCGTGTGGACGATGGTGGCAAGCGCGCCTCGGCAGCCGCTTCGCCGCATGCGGACGATTTCTTCGAACAGGTCCATGGGGTTCAGCGTAAAGCCCACCAGCGGGTCTGTCAATTCCTGGTGGCGTACGCGCCGGGGCTAGCCACTCACAACCAAAAGGATTCCTTACTTCACGGACCCCGTTCGGCATGACGAAAACGGTCTTGTTGCCGTTTCCTCAGCATCCGTGCTGCAATGAGTGCAAGGTCAGCCAAACAAAGGGGATCTGCAACAATATCGTGATACGATATATCTTATCGGTTGTCAGAACGAGAGCGCCGGTTCGTGCCCAAGGAGGTCTCCGGTGAAAGCGATTGTTATCCAGCAGCACGGCGATCCAAGTGTGTTGCGGTACACGGATGTTCCCGAGCCTCATCTCCGACCGCGAGAGGTGCTCGTGCGCGTGCATGCCTGCGCCCTTAACTATCTCGACCTGTGGGTTCGTCGCGGCCTTCCCGGGATTGCCATACCTCTACCGCACATTCCGGGAAGTGATGTGGCCGGTGAAGTTGCCAAGGTTGGCCCCGAGGTAACCACGGTACACGTGGGCCAGAAGGTAGTCCTCGCGCCGGGGGTGACTTGCGGGAAATGCCCGCAGTGTCTTGCGGGAGATGACAACCTTTGCCGCGACTTTACGAACCTCGGTTTCATCATTGACGGCGGTTGCGCGGAGTACGTGCGTTGTCCCGAGGTGAATTGCATGCCATATCCGGGGAATCTCGATTGGGCGCACGCCGCTGCGGTTCCGCTCGTTTTCCAGACAGCATGGCATATGCTGGTGCACCGCGCGCAGCTTCAACCCGGGGAGAGTGTGCTGGTGCTTGCGGCGGGAAGTGGCGTGGGCAGCGCCGCGATCCAGATTGCCAAATTCTTCGGGGCGCATGTGATTGCCACGGCGGGAAGTGATCAGAAGCTTGAGAAGGCTAAGGCGATCGGAGCCGATGAAGTGATTCATCACAAGATCATGCCGGTGTCGAAGGAAGTGAAGCGCCTGACGAATAATCGCGGGGTGGATGTGGTGTTCGAACACGTAGGCGAGGCGACGTGGGATCACAGCGTGAAAAGCCTGGCGCCGGGAGGGCGGCTGGTCACCTGCGGCGCGACGACGGGGTTTGACGTGAAGCTGGATCTCCGCTTTCTGTTTACACGACAGCTCTCGATCATGGGTTCCTACATGGGCAGCAAGGGCGAGCTGCGGACGGTGCTGAAACTGGTGGGCGAGGGAAGGCTCAAGCCCGTCGTGGATAAGGAGCTGCCGTTGCACGACTGTATGGCGGCGCATAATTACCTTGAACAGGGGAAGCACTTTGGGAAAGTGGTGCTTTCCGTGCCGTAAGCCGTGAATTTGGCCACAGAAAGCGTCGTTGGCGTCGTTGGCAGGGCCGTTTGTCTCGGGCAGGGGCGTGTGCGAAAATAGGTTATGGGAGAGGGCCATATGGAAACGACGTTGGGGAAAAGCGTCACTCTCACGAAGCCTGACGATTTCGGCAAGCTGCTGCAGGATGAAGGGATTATCTTCACGCAACTCGATAAAGCGGTGAACTGGGCGCGCAAGAGTTCCATCTGGCCGCTGGGGTTCGGGCTGGCCTGCTGCGCGATCGAGATGATGTCGATGGCGGCTTCGCGGTTCGACGTGGCGCGATTCGGGGCCGAAGTGTTTCGTCCGTCTCCGCGCCAGGCGGACTTGATGATCGTTGCCGGGCGCCTGTCGCAGAAGATGGCCCCGGTGATTCGGCAACTGTACGACCAGATGCCCGAGCCGAAGTGGGTGATTTCGATGGGGGCTTGCGCCACTTCGGGTGGCGTGTTCAATAATTACGCGATCGTGCAGGGTTGCAACCAGGTGATTCCGGTGGATGTGTATGTTCCGGGTTGCCCGCCGCGGCCAGAAGCGGTTTTGTACGCGATTCTTCAGCTTCAGAAGAAGATTGAGGCGGAAAAGGGCTCGTTCAAGCGGGCGCTGAACATCGCCTGAAGAAACTCACTCGAGCGGCGCTAAAGTGGCTGAAGGTGGGCCGCATTCCAAGAGATTCGTAAAATCGCTTTCTTCCAACATGGCGACCTGCTAGGTTTATTCCGAAATGGCGCCGGAAACCATCAGCGCTCGCGATTTGCTCCGGCACTCGCTGGCTACAATCGCCTACCGCGGCGGAAAGACCGTTCGGGACGCGCCGCAAGGGTATGTCGATTTCCAGGCGGGCAGCAACGTGCGGACGCCGATTCAAATTCTGACGCACATCGGCGACCTGTTTGAGTGGGCGCTCTCGATGGCCAAGGGGAAGCAGGCGTGGCACGATTCCGGACCTTTGGAGTGGCCAGACGAGGTGCTGCGCTTCTTTGACACGCTGAAGGCCTTTGACGACTACCTTGCGGGCTCCGAGCCGCTGCATGCGCCGGCGGAAAAGCTATTGCAGGGCCCGATTGCCGATGCGATTCATCACGTGGGCCAGTTGGCGATGCTGCGGCGACTCGCGGGCAATCCCATTCGTGGGGAGAATTATTACGCGGCGGACGTCGCCACAGGCCGCGTCGGGAAGGAACAGGCTCCGCCACGGTTGGAGTTTGACTAACATTTCGCTGGACCGTTATCTCCCACGCGACTAGAATTTTTGGCTTTGAGGGCTTTGCTATGGTCGCTCCCGAGCAAAGAAAATATCCTCGCGTGAAACCTCCCAGAAGTGTAGTTGTGGCATGGCAAGCCGGCACACAGCGCGGTGTGTCGTTCGTGGAAGGCCTGGGCATCGGTGGATTTTTCGTGCGCACGAAGCAAAAGCTCCCGTTGCGTTGTCTGGTGCAGATTCTGTTGGATCTTCCGGTAGGACAGGTTCGATGCAGAGCGGTCGTGCGCAACATTCGTGAGAATTACGGCGTTGGGCTACAGATCATCGCGATGGATCCGACCGATCGGGCGCGTCTTTTTCAGCAGGTGAATGCACTTATGACGGCTGCCACGGCATAGGCGCGACACTTGCTGCCGCCGGAGTTGGCTCGCGCCGAGTGACGCTTTGCGCATGAGCCCGAGCAGCAGGGATTCGGTTTGGGTGTACGGACTCCCATACTGGCTTGCTTCAAAGCGCGCAAGGAAGACGACGCGACGGGTTCCGTATACCGCTCAAACGCAAGCAACTCCTGTCGGCGCACAGCCGGCACAGAGCATCCTCGGTGATGGCCAGGAACGCGATTCTATGCTGTGGGGGGTTTATTAGCTAAGTGGCGTTGTAATGACCGTGGCGGCGCTGTCAGCGAGTTCGAGGATGGTGCCGGGGTTTGCCTTTTCACGGCGGACGTAGGCGAAGCCGATGAAAGCGTTGAGCTCGGGCGAAAAGCCGGTGCGCGTGACGTAACCTACTTCTTTGCCTTCGGCTGAGAGTGCGGAGTCTGCGGGAGCGGCCGGACCGTCAAACTTCAGGCTTACCCGGATGCGGTTTACCTGGCCTCGCGAGCGCACACGTTCGACGATCTCTTGACCGGTGTAGCAGCCCTTTGTGTAGGAAATGTGCGAATCCTGCAAGCCGGCTTCGTGGGGAATCTGTTTTTCGCCAAAGTCGTATGCAAACCACGGCACACCGTATTCGAGTCTCAGGGAGTTCAGGGCATTGTAGCCCGCCGGGCCTCCTCCGTGCTCTCGCGTGGCTGCTTCCAAAGTGTTCCAGAGGGCTTCTGCACGCTCGCGCTCGACCAGAAATTCAGCACCGGGAATTCCGGCCAGCGAACGTTTGGTGATGCGACAGGGAATTGCGACGACCGCCGCTTCGGCTGTTTCGAGTTCGTCGAGCGAGACTAAGTCCGCTCCAGCCAATTTGCCAACAAGTTCGGCGGCTTTCGGCCCTTCCAGCGCCAGCGTCGCGTACGCGTCCGTGCGGTCGGTGAGAATCACGTCATCCATGATGATGTATTTGTCGAGGCCAGCGACCAGGCGTTCACGTATCATCGCGAACGAAACGCAGAACAGCTGGTCGGCCTGCGCGTAGGTTTCGATCTCGGCCTGAATGTGTCCCTGGGGGTTAAGAAACAACGAGACATTGCCGTGGTTTGGCTTCAGACCTCTGATATCGTTCGTCAGGATGGCGTTCAGGTAGCGGAGCCGGTCGGGTCCGGTAAAGTCGAGGTAGGCCCGGTAGTTTTTATCGAGCAGCGCGACGGTTTCCCGTGCCATGCGATATTCGGTCAGCCAATCGCCAAAGTGATTTGGCAGCGCACATCCGAACCACGCTCCCATCTCCGCGGCTTTGCGCCGATGCGTTTCGCCCAGGACTGTCGGCAGAGCTGCCAGTTGCGCTTCCATCTAGTTACTCACTCCCCACGACCTAGAGACCCCTCACTTCGCGGACCCGTTCGGAGCGAGGGGTTTGCATAAATCAAGTCTAAGCGAACCGTCCGCACATGCAACCCGCAGAATGATGCCCGGGAACCGGGATGGTATACTTCATTGAAAAGAGCGAATCGACAGGAGCTCGATCCATGCCGGATGCCGCCCAACAAGCAATGATCTACATCAAACTGCCTGTAGGTGTGTTGCAGTGCAATTGTTCCATAGTCGGAGATCCGGTTACGAGGGAAGCGATTGTCATCGACCCCGGGGACGAGGTCGAACGGATCCTTGATCTTCTAGGCCGATACAAACTGTCCGTGAAAGCCATTATCAGCACGCACGCTCATATTGACCATGTCGGCGGGCTGGCCATTCTGCATCAATACACCAGCGCGCCTGTGATGATGCATCGCGACGATCTTCCTTTGTATCGAGGGATGGAAGCGCAAGCTGCATTTCTTGGCATGCGGACGCCGGAACTGGTCGAAGTCGACCACCTGTTAAAAGAAGGCGATGCGCTCGCGTGGGGGAGTTTTCTCGCCAACGTCATTCACACACCAGGACACACACCGGGAAGCGTCTCGCTGTATCTTCCAAAGGATTCCGGCAGCGTAACGCTGTCGAACCCACAGCTTTTTTCGGGAGACACGTTGTTCCAGGGGAGCATCGGGCGGACCGATCTCTGGGGCGGTTCGTATGAGCAGATCATAGGGTCGATCAAGGACAAGCTGATGCAACTTCCTGACGACACGATCGTGTACCCGGGCCATGGTCCAGTGACAACGATTGCGCAGGAACGCGAATCGAATCCATTCTTGAAATAGTTCGTGCGGCCAATGGACCGCTTCCTTGATGCGGAGCTGAATCTAGCGCGGTGCACGATGGGGAACGCAGTCAACTGCACGGTCACGCAGGGTGGCAAGTCTTCGACAGG
>Ga0306926_10003109_pt1 | contig 17099 bp, 16 predicted proteins | sample flu12Cox44000178_FD_203759 | JGI IMG/M metagenome (GOLD analysis project Ga0306926, IMG submission 203759) | Lab enrichment of tropical soil microbial communities from Luquillo Experimental Forest, Puerto Rico - flux8day.12C.oxic.44.000.178 (v2)... | ecosystem: Environmental > Terrestrial >... | reverse complement strand
TGGCGTCGACGCGTTCGGCGAGGACGGCCCCGCGCGCGAGCAGAGCCGGCACGTCGGAGAGGAAGCGGCCAACCTCCACCGCGCCTTCCGCGGCGTGCTCCAGCCTGCCGGCCGGGCCGAGATGGCGCTCGATCCATTCGCGCACCACCGGCTCCGCCACCGTCCACATGTCGAGTTGCGGATCGAGCGAGCGTGCCACGCCCTCGACCACCACCATGGTCTTCTGCAGGAGGAGCAGCTCCGGCCGCGTGCGCATGTCGAACAGGCCCGTGATCTCGAACAGCAGCATGAACAGCCGCGCCATCGAGATTTCCTCGGCGGTGCGATTGTGAATGGGCTCGCCGATAGCGCGGATCGCCTGCGCAAAGCTGGCGATGGAGTGACGCGGCGGCACATAGCCAGCCTCGAAGTGCACTTCCGCGGTCCGATAATAATTGCGGGTGATGAACCCATATAGGATCTCGGCGAGGAAACGCCGCTCCTTCGGCGCCAGCCGGCCCATGATGCCGAAATCGACGGCGACCAGCTTGCCGGCGTCGTCGACGAACAGATTTCCCGGATGCATGTCAGCATGGAAGAAGCCGTCGCGCAGCGCATGGCGAAGGAAGGTCTGAATCACAGCGCAGGCAAGATGCTTGAGGTCGAGTCCCCTGGCCGCAAGCCGTGCGCGATCGGAAAGCGGGATGGCGTCAATCCACTCCAGCGTGAGAACGTCGCGCGCGGTGCGGTCCCAGTCCACGACCGGGATGCGGAAGTCGGGGTCGTCCTTGGTGTTCTCGGCCATCTCCGAGAGCGCAGCCGCCTCCAGGCGCAGGTCCATTTCCAGCCCAACCGTGCGGCGGAGCGTGTCGACCACCTCGACCAGGCGCAGGCGGCGCGCCTCGGCGGACATCATCTCGGCCCGGCGAGCGGCGAAGGTGAAGGCATCGAGGTCGGTCTTGAAGCGTCGCTCGATGCCGGGGCGCAGCACCTTCACCGCGAGCGCCCGCTGACCGGCGCCGTCCGCCACCATGGCCCGGTGCACCTGCGCGATGGAAGCGGCCGCCACCGGCGGCCCGAAAGTAGCGAACAGCTCATGAAGCGGTTTGCCGAATGCGGCTTCAATGGCCCCGACCGCCGCCGCCTGCGGGAACGGCGCCATCTTGTCCTGCAGCGTCTCGAGATCGCGCGCCAGCGACACTCCCACCACGTCGGGGCGGGTTGCCAGAAACTGGCCGAGCTTCACATAGCTCGGCCCAAGGCGGGTCAATGCCGTGGAGAGCCGGTTTGCGGCGACCGTGCTTGCCGGCCGCTCGATCAGCCGTGCAATACGCAGCCCCGCGCGGGCGCTGATGGGAAGCCGCGCGGTATCCACCAGCGCCAGGACGCCCTCACGCGCGAGTATCCATCCAGCGTGAGCGAGGCGGATGACGTGTGCGGCAGCGGCGATCACAATCGCCAGCCCGAATGCAGTGCGACAATGCCGCCGCTCATGCGCTCGAACGAGACACGGGCGAAGCCCGCTTCCCGCATCATCCGCGCGAAGCTCGCGGGCGCGGGGAAGCGGCGGATCGATTCCACGAGATAGCGGTAGGCCTGCGCATCCCCGGTGACGATGCCGCCGAGCGCGGGGATGACGTTGAAGGAGTAGAAATCGTAGAGCGCATCGAGCCCGGGAACGTCGACGGTCGAGAACTCGAGGCAGAGAAAACGTCCGCCGACGCGCAGCACGCGATGCGCCTCGGCAAGCGCGGCTGCGATCCGCGCCACGTTGCGGATACCGAACGCAATGGTGACAGCGTCGAAGCTGCGAGCGCGAAACGGCAAGCTCTCGGCGTTGCCCTCGATGAAGGCTGCAGCGTGGCCGTGCGCGCGCAGCCGCGACCGGCCCACCTCCAGCATCTCGGGGTTGATGTCGAGGACGGTCACGCGGGTGCCGGCCCCGCCCCCGGCCAGCACGCGGGCAGCCACATCACCGGTGCCGCCGGCGATATCGAGCAGCGCAAAGGGCCGCTCGCCCGTGGGCGGATTGACGGCGGTGACGAGGGCGTCCTTCCAGGCGCGATGCAGCCCGCCGGACATCAGATCGTTCATCAGATCGTAGCGATTGGCCACGCTCCGAAACACGTCATCGACCAACCCCTGCTTGTCCCCGACCGCTACCTGGCGGAAGCCGAAATCGGCGGTTGCGCGGCCCCGCTGCATGGCGAGCTTCCTTTGTGGACGAGGACCATAGCGCCGGGATGTGGAGGACGCTATGTCTGTCGCCGGAGTCCCAGCACCATGCCCGAGCTGCCCGAAGTCGAGACCGTTCGCCGCGGGCTCGCGCCAGTCATGCAGGGCGCGCGCTTCACTCGGGTCGAGGCGCAGCGCGGCGATCTGCGCTGGCCGCTGCCCGGCGATTTCGTGCAACGCCTGCAGGGGCAGCGGGTGGAGCGGCTCGAACGGCGGGCAAAGTACCTCCTGGCCGAGCTCTCCTCGGGCGAGGTGCTGATCATGCATCTCGGCATGTCGGGCTCGTTCCACGTCGCCCAGGAGGCGGCTTCCCGAGCGCCCGGCGGTTACTACCACGCGCGGCCGCGGTTGTTCGCGCATGATCACGTGAAGTTCCACATGTCATCGGGAGCGCTCATCGCCTTCAATGATCCGCGCCGCTTCGGAATGATGAAGCTCGTGGCGCGCGCCGAGCTCGATCACGAGCCGCTCTTGCGGGCGCTCGGGCCCGAGCCGCTCGCGCCCGAGTTCAATGCGAGCGCGCTCGCGTTGCGGTGCAAGGGCAGGAGAACATCGCTCAAGGCCGCGCTCTCCGATCAGAGGATCGTGGCCGGGCTCGGCAACATCTACGTGTGCGAGGCGCTGCACCGGGCTGCCCTGTCGCCCAGGCGGCGCGCCGCCTCGATTGCGAACCGATCAGGGGCGCCCACCGAGCGCGCCGACGCTCTGGTGGCCGCCATCAAGGCGGTGTTGCGCGATGCCATCAAGGCCGGCGGCTCGTCGCTGCGCGACCACCGCCGCACCGATGGCGCGCTCGGCGACTTCCAGCACAGGTTCCGTGTCTACGACCGCGCCGGCAAGCCATGCCCGCGCCCGCGATGCAATGGCATCATCCGTCGCATTGTGCAGGGCGGCCGATCGAGCTTTTTCTGCCCGCGGTGTCAGAAGTAATGGTGCGCGGCGTCAACCGCGGGAGATCATGAGCATGCAGGCCATATCCGTTGAAACCCGCGGACGCGTCGGTCTCATCCGCTTGAAACGCCCACAAGCCCTCAATGCGCTGAACACGGTGTTGAAGGACGAGCTCCTGGCGGCGGCGGAGCAGTTCGATGCCGATGCTGCGATCGGCTGCATCGTCATCACCGGCTCCGACAAGGCCTTTGCAGCCGGGGCCGACATCAAGGAGATGGTGGAAAAATCCTACATGGACGTATTTGGCGATGATTTTGCCGCCGACTACGAGCGGCTCACGCGACTGCGCAAGCCGCTGATTGCAGCGGTTGCCGGCTTTGCGCTCGGAGGGGGCTGCGAGGTCGCGATGATGTGCGACATCATCATTGCCGCCGACAACGCAAAGTTTGGCCAACCCGAGATCAAGCTTGGCGTCATTCCTGGCATGGGCGGCACCCAGCGGCTCACCCGCGCAATCGGCAAGGCCAAGGCCATGGACCTGATTCTGACCGGGCGGATGATGGACGCGGCGGAGGCGGAGCGCGCGGGGCTGGTCGCGCGCGTGGTGCCGGCAGCGGCTCTGCTCGACGAGACGATGAAAATTGCCGAGCAGATTGCCGCGCTGTCGCTTCCCTCGGTGCTGGCGGCCAAGGAGGCAGTCAACCGCGCCCTCGAAACGTCGCTGGCCGAGGGATTGCGGTTCGAGCGGCGTGTGTTTCATGCCCTGTTCGCGACGCACGACCAGAAGGAAGGAATGGCCGCCTTCATTGCGAAGCGGCCGGCCGCGTTCAGGAACGAATAACGGTTCTCACCTGCATGCTCAGTGCATCAGAGCTGGAACGCTATGCGCGTCACATCGTCCTGCACGAGGTCGGCGGGCCGGGGCAGGCCGCGCTCAAGCGCGCGCGTGTGCTGGTGGTGGGCGCCGGCGGACTGGGAGCGCCTGCGCTGCTCTACCTTGCAGCGGCCGGCATCGGCACCATCGGTGTGATCGACGATGACAGCATCGCCTTGTCGAATCTGCAGCGTCAGGTGATTCACGCCACGGACGACATCGGCGGCAGCAAGGTCGCGAGTGCCGCGTCCGCCATCCGCCGTCTGAACCCGCATGTCGCCATCGAGACACACGCCGCGCGGCTGGTCGCGGCGAACGCACTCGACCTGATCGGGCGCTATGATCTCGTCGCCGACGGGTCGGATAACTTTGCAACCCGCTATCTCGTGTCCGACGCATGCTTCCTGGCCGGCAGAGCGCTGGTCACGGCGGCGGTCGGAGTTTTCGACGGCACCCTCACCACCTTGCGCGCCCATGAGAAGGGGCCTGACGGCAAGCCCAACCCGACCTATCGGTGCCTGTTTCCCGAGCCGCCGCCGCCGGGGACGGTTCCGGCCTGCGCGGAGGCGGGCATTCTCGGCGCACTCACCGGGGTGCTCGGCTCTCTGATGGCACTCGAGGTGATACGTGAGATCGTCGGTTTCGGGGAAGGGCTGGTCGGTCGCCTCCTGATGCTGGATGCCCGCTCCATGCGTTTCGAAACGCTCCGCTATGCCTGGGACCCCGGCAATCCGCTCTCGGGCGAGCATCCAACCATCACGGACCTCTCGCTGCACGCTTGAGCGTCGGAGCCCGGTTTTTACCGGTTATTTCGGCACGAACGTCTCGGTAAAGAGCCGCGACATGTCAGGGGTCTCCTTGAGCAGCTTCAGCTCGACGAAGGAGCGCTTGAGCGTCGCAAGCGATTGCGTATCGAACCGGCAGTCGCTGCTGAACATGCCGATGGTGAGGTCGTATTCCCTCGCCATGACGCTGGGCGAAAATCCGGTGATCTCGCTCTCGATGCTCACCGTCTCCTCCTTGTGCGCCCGCATGTAGGCGATGGTCTCAAGCCACGCGGCCAGGAATGCGCGGATCGCATCGCCGTCGCGCTCGATCAATCGCACGGTCGCAAAGATCGCGCCGGCGGCAAGATTGCCGGCATAGTCGGAGACCGGAAGAAGAAGGCGGCCGAGCTTCCTTTCCTCCATGTCGAAGATCAGCGAGGTCACGGCGACATCGGCATCCACGAGATGCTCCCGAAACGCGGCGATGACGCTGGCGGCCGCATTGCCGATCGCCACCGGCGTGACCCCCTGCAGCCCCCAGCCCTCCCTGCGCGCAAGCTCCAGCGCCAGCCATTCCGTGAGGGAGCCGGGGCTTGAGACACCGATCTTGGCGCCCTTGAGTTGGGCGACCGTCTTGATCGGCGAATCCCACGGCACGGCGATGCCGATGAATGGTATCGCCGGCGCCGCGTTGCACACGGCGAGCATGAACGCCCCTTTGGCGACCAGCGCCATCTCCGTCCCGGCGCCGACCCCGATATCGATGCCACCCGCTGTCATCGCCTGAGCCAATTTGCTGCCGCCGGTGAAATCCGCGATTTTCAGATCAAGACCGTGCCGTGCAAAAATGCCGAGCTTGTCGCCTACATTCACAGGGATGATCGCGGAAGCGTTCGACGATGCCTTTCCCACATTGAGCACCGTGGCCGTGTACCCGCGTGATGGAAAGCCGAGTGATGCAACGGCGAGCGAGAGCGCGGCAGCAAAGATGCCGCGCACGATATTCTCGATCATCGGCCTCCTCCTTCGCGGCGAGCTAATTGCCCATGACGAGACCGCCGTCGACGTTGACCGCCTGGCCGGTCATGTAGTTGGCATCGCGGCTGGCGAGAATGCAAACGATGCAACCGCTCGGCCATCGGATGCTGATGGACAACGTCACTTCGTCCAGGTCGCGATTTTGGCGGTCCCCTTCATTACCGACCATTTATTATCGCCGTCGGTCTGGACCCGGTAGCAATTGGCTTTCGCGCCCTTCCATGTGCTGCAAAAGCCCTCTTTGGTAAGCTTCCAGGTCCCTTCGCTCTTGGCGCCGGCGCCGCCGACCGGCTCGCGCGTCATCTTGCCGTCGGTCGCGAACGTCATTTTGTACTTGGTACTACCGCTCGATGCGGTGAAAGGCTGGCCATTGAAGAACGTGGCCTGGATTTCGTTAGGTGCAAGCATTGCGGCAGCGGCAGGGGCAACGGCACTGATGGCAACGACGCCAGCGAGAAGCCAGGTACGCATCGATCGCCCTCCATTTGAATCAGAGATGGATGGTACAACAGTTTGCGGCGAATAGCAGCGGCGACGGCTCGCCGACTGTGTCACAGCATCGAGGGGAGGACGCGGTCCGGTGGCCGGTGTCCGTCGAGAAAGGTCCTGATGTTGACAATGACCTTCTCGCCCATGTCGATGCGGCCCTCCACGGTGGCGGATCCCATGTGCGGCAGCAGCACCACGCGGCCCATGCGCGCCAGCTTCACCAGCTTGGGATTGACGGCGGGCTCATGCTCGAACACGTCGAGCCCGGCGCCGGCGATATCGCCGGAGGCAATCAGCCGCACCAGCGCATTCTCGTCGATCACCTCGCCGCGCGCGGTATTTACAATGTAGGCCTCGGGACGGATGAGCTTGAGCCGTCGCGCGGACAGAAGATGGTAGGTCGCCGGGGTATGCGGACAATTTATCGAAATGATGTCCATCCGGGCGAGCATCTGGTCGAGACTCTCCCAGTAGGTTGCGCCCAGCTCCTCCTCGATGCTGGCGGGGATACGGCGGCGATTGTGATAATGGATCTGCAGGCCGAAAGCGCGGGCGCGGCCGGCCACCGCCTGGCCGATCCTGCCCATGCCCACAATGCCGAGCCGCTTGCCCCAGATGCGGTGGCCTAGCATCCAGGTCGGCGACCAGCCGTTCCAGGGCTTGTCGTCGCTGAAGATGGCAGCGCCTTCGGCGAGCCGTCGTGGCACCGCGAGGATGAGCGCCATCGTCATGTCGGCGGTATCCTCGGTAAGAACCCCTGGCGTGTTGGTCACGGTGATGCCGCGGCTCAGCGCGGTGGCGACATCGATATGATCGACTCCATTGCCATAGTTGGCGATCAGCTTGAGCCGGTCGCCGGCCTTGCTCAGGACTGCGGAATCAATGCGGTCCGTCACTGTCGGAACCAGCACGTCAGCGCTCTTCATCGTGTCGGCGAGCTCGAGGGCGGTAAGCGGCCTGTCATCCAGATTCAATTGCGCGTCGAACAGCTCGCGCATACGGGTTTCCACCCTGTCTGGCAGCTTGCGTGTGACGACGACAAGCGGCTTTTTCCGGTTTGCCATGGTTCCACCTTGGCTAGTGTCCCGGCTCCGACGTTTGTATTTCGTTGCAGCACGTCCCTTACAAACGTCGGAGCCAAAGGGACACCAGCAAACTACAACGCCAGGGTCCGGGATTCAGGTGTCCTTAACCACCGTGCCTGAGACTGCCTGCGATCTCGGCAGGATCGCAGGTCTCTGTAACAGATGGAAGCGCGAACACAAGCGCCCTCGCCATCGCGTGCGCCCTTCGGCACGCGCGACGGCTGCCAGCGAGCATGAACGTGCGGGAGCGAATGAGCCCGAACAGCATTTGGCGAATGATGCAGCCTTGGCGGCTACCCGCAGCGGCAGCGCTGGCGATCGCGACGTGCTTTGCCAGTGCGAACGCGGGCAGTGACACCGGAGTTGGACCCAAGAGCGGCTTGCCGGTGCCGCGGTTTGTCAGCCTCAAGCCCGATCGCGTCAACGTGCGCGGCGGTCCCACCCGCGATCACGAGGTCACCTACGTCTACACTCGTGCCGGTCTTCCGGTTGAGATCACGGCCGAATCCGACAATTGGCGGCGCATTCGCGACTGGGAAGGATCTGAGGGCTGGGTTTATCATTCTCTGCTCTCCGGCAAGCGGACAGCACTGCTGGCGCCAAAGGACAAGACCCAGCTCGTCCCCCTTTATGACAACAGCGACGGTGACGGCGCGGTGGTGGCGCAGCTTCAGGCGGGTGTGCAGGCATCAGTGAAGCGTTGCACCGGGGTCTGGTGCCGAATCGCGGGACCGAGATTCGATGGGTGGGTACGCCAGGAGCAGCTCTGGGGGGTCTACGCGAACGAGAAGATCGAGTGATCTTCTCGCGAGACCCGCCGCGGGCGCAATGCTTACCGGCCCTTTCGGCGCAGCCGCACCACCACGTCGACGCGCACGACCTCATAGCCCTCCGGCGGCATCGGGGTGTGTCCGACCACGACCTGCGAATGCGGGATGTCGACGAGATTGTTCTCGCTTTCGATGAAGAAATGGTGGTGCTGCGACACGTTGGTATCGAAATAGGTCTTCGACCCGTCGACGGCGACCTGACGCAAAAGGCCGACATCGGTGAACTGATGCAACGTGTTGTAGATGGTGGCCAGCGACACCGGCACCTTGGCCTTTACCGCTTCCTCGTACAGCATTTCGGCAGTGACATGCCGGTCCCCCTTGCCGAATAACATCCAGCCCAGTGCCATGCGTTGGCGGGTCGGCCGCAAGCCGACCGTGCGGAGCATGGCCTTCACGTCGTGCCAAGGGCATCCGGTGAGCGCCACTTGCGGGCGTTTGGTCGAAGATGCGCCGGGATCCGATTCAGCGGTCGTGAAAGCAATGGTCTGCGGCAGCGGCATGGATTACCCTGACACGATAAAGCCCATGGGCAAGATTGTTGCATCTGTAACATATACCACCGGGGATGCAAAGGTTCCGTGAGGGGCTTCCGGCGCACGCCCTCGTGAGGCGCTAGCCAGCCTCCGCAGCCCCTGGCACATGGCTTTGCCCGTCGCGCCGCCTATGTTAGGGGTTTTCGCATGCAAGACGCTCAGACAGTCACGGACACGACCGGAATGGACAATCGGCGCACGAGCTTCGGCTATGACGAGCTATTGGCCTGCGCGCGTGGCGAATTGTTCGGGGCCGGCAATGCGCAGCTGCCGCTTCCCCCTATGTTGATGTTCGACCGTATCTCCGAAATCGCGGAGGCCGGCGGCCAGTACGGCAAGGGGCTGGTTCGCGCGGTGTTGGATCTGCGCCCCGACCTCTGGTTCTTCCCGTGCCATTTCAAGGGTGATCCGGTGATGCCGGGCTGCCTTGGTCTTGATGCGCTCTGGCAGTTACTCGGCTTTTTTCTCGGCTGGTTGGGAGCGCCAGGCAAGGGACGCGCCCTTGGATTGGGCGAGCTCAAGTTCTCCGGCCAGGTCCTTCCGACCGTCAAGAAGGTCGTATACGGCATCGACATCAAACGGGTGATGCGCTCCAAGCTTGTCCTCGGCATCGCTGATGGGTGGCTTTCGGCAGACGGCTCGGTCATCTATCGCGCCTTGGATCTCAAGGTCGGCCTGTTTCGCGAGGGAGCGATGCTGCAGCCAAGCGGCGGCTGATCTCTCAGGAGCAGGTTCCGGAGAATGTGCAGCGGTTTTCAGCGGCCAAGCCGCGCTCACGAGAAAACGGGAGCGGAACGCCGCGGAAGAAACCGGACCCTGCCGCTGCGCATAGCCCGCCGGCCCTGCGGATCAGATGCGCACGAGGCATAAATGAGACGGGTCGTCGTTACCGGGATGGGCATCGTCTCGTCCATAGGCAACAATACGCAGGAGGTCCTTGCGAGCCTGCGCGAGGCCCGGTCCGGGATTTCGCGGGCTGAGAAATATGCGGCGCTTGGCTTTCGCTGTCAGGTGCATGGCGCCCCCACACTCGCGGCCGATGAGGCGATCGATCGCCGTGCCATGCGCTTTCTCGGCGGCGGTGCGGCATGGAATCACGTCGCCATGGAGCAGGCCATCCGCGACGCTGGGCTCGAGCCCGCTGAGATCTCACACGAGATGACCGGCATCATCATGGGCTCGGGCGGACCATCGACACGGACAATCGTCGAGGCGGCCGATGTCGCGCGCAGCAAAGGCCCGAAGCGGGTTGGACCCTTCGCGGTGCCCAAGGCGATGTCGTCGACAGCGTCGGCGACGCTCGCCACCTGGTTCAAGATTAAAGGCGTCAACTACTCGATCTCCTCGGCCTGCGCGACGTCGAACCACTGCATCGGCAATGCGATGGAGCTGATCCGCATGGGTAAGCAGGACGTGATCTTTGCCGGCGGGTGCGAGGAGCTGGACTGGACGCTTTCGGTCCTGTTCGATGCCATGGGAGCCATGTCGTCGGGGTTCAACCAGACCCCGGAGCAGGCCTCGCGCGCCTATGACGCCGCCCGCGACGGTTTCGTGATCGCCGGCGGCGCCGGCGTTCTGGTCCTGGAGGAGCTTGATCATGCGAAGGCGCGCGGCGCGCGCATCTACGCCGAGGTCGCAGGCTACGGCGCGACCTCGGACGGCTTCGACATGGTGGCCCCGTCGGGCGAGGGCGCTGTGCGCTGCATGCGCATGGCGCTCCAGCACGTCGCGGGGCCGGTCGATTACATCAATCCGCACGCGACCTCGACGCCGATCGGAGACCTCAAGGAGATCGAAGCCATCCGTGAAGTATTCGGGGATCGATGCCCGCCGATCGCGGCGACGAAATCTCTGACCGGACATTCGCTGGGCGCGGCGGGAGCCCAGGAGGCGATCTACTCCATCCTGATGATGAACAACGGATTCATCTGCGAAAGTGCCCATATCGAGACACTCGATCCGGCCTTCGCGGATATGCCGATCATGCGCGAGCGGCATGATGGCGCCAGGCTCGGCTGCGTGCTGTCGAACTCATTTGGCTTCGGCGGTACCAATGCCTGTCTCGTGCTCAAGCGGCTCGATGCGTGAGCGGTGCAGCGACTCTTGCCGGTGCGATAGAACCATAGAGATCAGGACGGCATGACGCAGTTGATGCAAGGCAAGCGCGGGCTGGTCATGGGGGTCGCAAACGACCACTCGATCGCCTGGGGGATTGCCAGAACGCTGGCCGGGCACGGCGCAACGCTTGCCTTCACCTACCAGGGCGAGGCGCTCGGGCGCAGGGTACGGCCGCTCGCGCAATCGATCGGCGCGACGCTTCTTCTGCCCTGCGACGTGGAGCAGGTTGCTTCGCTCGACGCTGCCTTCGCCGTGCTCGGCGAGAAATGGGGCTCGCTCGACTTTGTCGTTCATGCCATTGCATTCTCCGATAAGAACGAGCTCAAGGGACGATACGCGGATACCACGCGCGAGAACTTCACGCGCACCATGATCATCTCCTGCTTTTCATTCACCGAGACCGCCAAGCGCGCGGCCGCGCTGATGCCGGCGGGCGGTGCGATGGTGACGCTGACCTACAATGGCGGTCAGCGGGCGATGCCGAACTACAACGTGATGGGTGTTGCCAAGGCTGCGCTCGAGGCCTCGGTGCGCTACCTGGCCGTCGATCTCGGGCCGGCCGCCATTCGCGTCAATGCCATCTCGGCCGGACCGATCCGCACGCTGGCGGGTGCCGGCATCAGCGATGCCCGCCAGATGTTCGCCTTCCAGCACCGCCATTCTCCGCTGCGGCGCGGGGTGACATTGGATGAGATCGGCGGTGCCGCCCTCTATCTGCTCTCGGACCTGTCGACCGGTGTGACGGGCGATATTCACTTCGTTGATTCCGGCTACAATATCATCACCATGCCGCATCCCGCTGCGCTCAGGAACGGGCAGGAGTCCGACGCAGGCAACGGAGAGCAGGCCAAGGACGCCGCGCAATAACAGCCACGGGTTGTGGTTGCTGAGAGCTGCGCAGAGCACGGACGGCCGATCGATGCCAATGACTCGACTGCGCGATCTCGTGCGCCGCGAGCCCCGGCCCCGCGTCCAGCTGCCGGCGTGGATTGAGCGCGTGGTCTCGGTCGGGATCGTCTCCGGCGACGAGCAGATCGTCCGCCGCCAGCGCTGCGTCAATGTCGGCGCCTTCGCGATGATCGCAGCAGCCGGCTCGCATCTGATCACCAATTCGATGCATGACTTTCGTGGGTTGCTTCCGATCAATGCGGACAATGTCGTCATGGTTGTCGGCGCGCTGTTGGTTCCCCGTATGCACCGTTTCGGCGAGCATGCAGGCGCGATCACGCTCATACTGCTGATGCTGTTCGCGCACACCTTCATCGTCTGGTCGTTCGGTCTTGCCAGCGAGCTGCAGGTCTATTTCACGCTGGCAGGCGCAATCGTATTCTTCTTTGGCGTCCCGAACTGGCGCCTGTACCTCGCCTTCTACGCTGCGTTTGTATTAGCGCTCGTGGTCGCGCTCCAATACGCGCCGGTTGCTGGTCTGGTGAAACCAGAGGACAGCGAGTTTCGTGGGATGCTGTCGACGCAGGCCATGATCACCATGATCGTGGTCAATGCCGCGCTCATGTTCTACGCGCTGGCCACTCGCCATCGGGCCGAGATCGAGCTGCAGGATGAGCATGATCGCTCGGAAGCGCTCATTGCGACGGTCATGCCGCCAACCATTGCCAGACGGCTCAAGTCGGGGCACGAGGAGCGCATTGCCGACCGCATTGACACGCTCAGCGTGATGTTCGCGGATCTTGTTGGATTCACGCAGGCAGCGCGCAATCTTCCCCCGGAGATGGTCGTCGATTTCCTGGACGGGCTCGTTCGCAGCTTCGATGCCTTGTGCGAGCGCTATGGGGCCGAGAAGATCAAGACCATCGGCGACAGCTACATGGCGGCGGCGGGCTTCAACGGGGCCGCCGAGGATGGGGCAGTTGCGATCGGCCGCCTTGCGCTGGCGATGATACAGGACATGGAGCGCCAGCCCCCGCTCGGTGGCAGCCGGCTCAAGCTGCGGATCGGGATCCATTGCGGACCGGCCACCGCAGGCGTGATTGGCGATACCCGCTTTTCCTACGACGTGTGGGGCGATGCCGTAAACACGGCGTCGCGCATGGAGTCACATGGGGTGCCAGGGCGGATCCAGGTGAGCGAGCAGTTCCGCAATCTCACGGCGGCCGCATTCCTTTTTGAGGATCGCGGCGCGACCGACATCAAAAGCATCGGGGCGACCAGGACTTACTTTCTGATGGGGGATCTTGGCTCCATAACGAGCGAAAATGCGAGCGCCATCGAACGGCGGGCATCTGCTTGAGGCCGGGCCGTACACAGCGACGGCCGGGCAGCATGACAAGCGCAAGCGGCCGTCCTATGTATGGTTAGAGCAGGAGACTTTTGTCGAATCGCGATCCTGCTCTATCTTTTTGTCTGAGCATGTCCTTATTCGCAAAACCCCTTCCCACAGTCGGGTGAACCCGCGCGCGCAGGCTTTTTGCGGGACATGCTCTTGGCCGAGCGGCGATCGCCTACTCACCAGCCGCCAATTCGCGTTGCTCGCCGGTGCGTTGCTGCTCGGCTTCCGCTTTCTGCCTGGCTTCGAGATCCTCGCCAGTCGTCTGGTCGACCACCTTCATCGAGAGCCGCACCTTGCCGCGCTCGTCGAACCCGAGCAGCTTTACCTTGACCCGGTCGCCTTCCTTCACGACATCGGTGACCTTCTGGACCCGCCGAGGCGCAAGCTGGCTGATGTGCACCAGTCCGTCGCGGGCGCCGAAGAAGTTCACGAAGGCCCCGAAATCCATGACCTTGACCACGGTGCCGTCGTAGACATGACCAATCTCCGGTTCGGAGGCGATCGATTTGATCCAGTTGATCGCGGCCTTCATGGCATCGCCGCGTGCGGACGCGACCTTCACGGTTCCGTCATCGGAAATATCAATCTTGGCCCCGGTCTTCTCCACGATCTCGCGGATCACCTTACCGCCGGAGCCGATCACCTCACGGATTTTATCCACGGGAATATTGAACACCTCGATGCGCGGGGCGTGCTCCCCGAGTTGTGCCCGGTGCTGCGTGAGTGCCTTGGACATTTCGCTCAGGATATGCATGCGGCCTTCTCGCGCCTGTGCGAGCGCAACCCGCATGATCTCCTCGGTGATCCCCGCGATCTTGATGTCCATCTGCAGCGAGGTAACACCACGCTCGGTTCCGGCCACCTTGAAGTCCATATCGCCGAGATGATCCTCGTCGCCCAGAATATCGGAGAGCACGGCGTAGCGGCCGTTCTCCAGAATGAGGCCCATGGCGATACCTGCGGTCGGACGCTTGAGCGGGACGCCTGCATCCATCAACGCCAGCGATGTGCCGCACACGGTTGCCATTGATGAAGAGCCGTTCGATTCAGTGATCTCGGATACTACGCGCAGCGTGTAAGGGAACTCGTGATGAGCGGGCAGAACGGGGTGAATGGCTCGCCAAGCGAGCTTGCCGTGGCCGATCTCCCGCCGGCGCGGCCCGCCCATGCGGCCGGTCTCGCCGACAGAAAACGGGGGGAAGTTGTAATGCAGGAGGAATGTCTCCTTGTAGGTTCCCTGGAGCGCGTCCACCCACTGCTCGTCCTCGCCGGTGCCGAGCGTCGCCACAACGAGGGCCTGTGTTTCACCGCGGGTGAACAATGCGGAGCCGTGCGCCCGGGGCAATACGCCCACCTCGGAAACGATGGGCCGGATCGCTTTCACATTCCGATCATCGATGCGCTGGCCGCTGTCAAGAATATTCCAGCGCACGACCCGTGCCTCGATTTTCTTGAACACGTTGGCGATCTGCTGCGGCGAGTGCGGCGGATTCTCCATGCCCCCCGGAGCAAGATGTCGCAACACTTTGTCCTTGGCTGCATCGAGCGCTGCGTGGCGCTGCTGTTTGTTTGCGATCGCGTAAGCGGCACGCACATCCGCCTCGATTAGCGCAAGCATCTCCTTTTCCAATACCTCGGTCTCGGCGACCTGCAGATCGCGCGGCTCTTTCGCTGACTTTTCTGCGAGCCTGATAATGGCCTCGATCACCGGTTGGAAATGCCGGTGACCGAACATCACCGCACCTAGCATGAGGTCCTCAGACAACTCCTTTGCTTCTGATTCGACCATCAGCACTGCGTCCTGCGTGCCAGCAACGACGAGATCGAGCTGGCTTTCCGTCATCTCATCGAGCTGCGGGTTGAGCACGTATTCGTCGTTGATGAAGCCGACCCGCGCCGCGCCGATCGGGCCCAAAAACGGTGCACCCGACAGCGTCAACGCTGCCGAGGCGGCAATCATGGCCAAGATATCCGGATCGTTCTCGAGATCATGAGAAAGCGTCGTGACGATCACCTGGGTCTCGCACCGCCAGCCTTCCGCGAACAGGGGGCGAACAGGCCGGTCGATCAGCCGCGAGACCAGGGTTTCTTTCTCCGTGGGACGGCCCTCGCGCTTGAAATAGCCGCCCGGGATGCGGCCGGCTGCATAGAATTTCTCCTGATAGTCGACCGTCAGCGGCAGAAAATCGACGCCTTCCCTCGGCTCCTTGGCGGCAACCACGGTCGCCAGCACCTTGGATTCGCCGTAAGTGGCGACAACGGCGCCGTCGGCCTGGCGCGCGATCTTGCCGGTCTCCAGGACGAGCTTGCGCCCTCCCCAGTCGAGGTCAACACGATGGATATCAAACATTGGGATCGTCTTTCATTATTGCGAAGGCGCGAATGCCATGAGCAAGACGGCGAGATGCTGCGGTCTGCGGCCTCGTCGTGGACGATCAGCATCCGGCGATCCTGCCATGGCTTTCAGGCCTTCCAGTGAACGGACGGGCGATCATTCGCCCGCCTCGGCAGCGGGTTGGTTGCCGCATAAGCGGCGGATAAACCCTGCATCCGCTGCGAACGCGCAACCACACGATGCTTAGCGGCGGATCCCCAGCCGCTCGATCAACGCCTTGTAACGCGCTTGATCGATCCGGGCGAGGTAATCGAGCAGTTGACGCCGCTGCGATACGAGCTTGAGCAGTCCACGCCGGGAGTGGTTATCCTTGACGTGAACCTTGAAGTGCTCGGTGAGGCCGTTAATGCGCTCTGAAAGGAGGGCTACCTGCACCTCCGGTGAGCCGGTGTCGCCGGCCTTCGTCGCATATGTCTTGATGACTTCGGCCTTGCGGCCGGGCGATATCGACATCGGGTGTCCTATCTTGCAAATGCTACGCTTGTCGTCACGCCGGCAGCCGGCGCCGGGATGTCGTCCAGCGTGGTTGCCATAAGCGGGGCGCGCGGGCAGGAGGCCCGCGCGACCCGGCCCATATAGCAAATCTGCGCGGGGAAGCCAGAGAAATTGTGCTTACGGACAACGCAGATTGAAAATACGCCGCGGCCGCAGCTCCCCGCTTTCGACTTCAGCCAGAGCCATCAACCTGCCCTGTGTCGACACGGCGACCCAACCCTGCATCACCGGCGCATCGCGCCCGCGCAACAAGACGGTCTGCCCGCGCGCTAGTCGGCTGGCGTCAGCGACGCTTACTCGAACCGCGGGCAGTCCTGCGAGGCCTGCCGCGACCGGTAGCAGAAACGGAATTTCGGAGTCGACCTTTGGAGTGGGCCCCTCACACAGTTGCTGCATCGTTTCGAGGCTGGTGGCACTGCTCTCGTCGAACGGACCTACTGCGGTGCGCCGCAGTGCGAGCACATGGCCGAAACATCCCAATGCTCGTCCCATATCGCGGGCGAGAGCGCGCACATAGGTTCCCTTGCCACACTGGGCCGTGAAGATCGTTCGGTCGGGATCAGGCGCCGACACCCATTCGAGGCGATGAATCTCGACGGGGCGGCTCGCAAGCTCGACCGACTCGCCTTCCCGCGCCAGGTCGTACGCCCGTTCGCCCTCTATCTTCACCGCCGAGAAGCGCGGCGGCACCTGCTCGACGTGGCCAGTGAAGCGCGGCAGAAGCGCCTGAACCGCTTCGCCCTTTGGTCGCTCGGCGCTCGTTGCAATCACGCGCCCCTCGGCATCGTCGGTGTCGCGTTCCTCACCCCAGCGCACCGTGAATACGTAGGTCTTTCGGCCCTCCATCACGAAGGGCACGGTCTTGGTGGCCTCCCCGAGCGCAATGGGTAGCAGACCCGAGGCGAGCGGATCGAGGGTGCCGGCGTGCCCTGCCCGCTTGGCTCGTAGCAACCGTTTCACCGCGCCGACCGCATAGGTCGAAGTCATTCCTACCGGCTTGTCGAGAACCACCCAGCCGTCCACGTCGCGCCGCTCGCGCCTGATCCTCGCCGGCTCGCTCGAATCGTCTGCGTGGACCTG
>Ga0306926_10003106_pt1 | contig 17101 bp, 18 predicted proteins | sample flu12Cox44000178_FD_203759 | JGI IMG/M metagenome (GOLD analysis project Ga0306926, IMG submission 203759) | Lab enrichment of tropical soil microbial communities from Luquillo Experimental Forest, Puerto Rico - flux8day.12C.oxic.44.000.178 (v2)... | ecosystem: Environmental > Terrestrial >... | reverse complement strand
TGGGGACGACGTCGATGTACATGGGTTCGACATATCACACGGTTTTCGCAGTGTCAAGATAAATATTGCAAATACATGGGTGCATGTTCGGTTGCAAATTTCAGAGACAATGTGCTGATCTCGAAGACCTTACCCTTGAATTCGGCTTGTGTTATTGCTTGAACGTCGGGTTAGACGGGTTATGGCAAATCCGATTCTGGTCACCGGCCCGGCAGGAAGGGCTGCTCGCACGGGGTTCGGTCCGGGATTCGGTCACGTACGACCTTATCCGCAATGGGGGTCCCATTACGAACTTTACCTGTAAGCCGAACTTATCGGGAGTTGTGCCGTTTGTCCTGCACGGGCCCGACAACCAACTTGCCGGTCGTGTCCATAGACAAGTCGGGAGCGGGGATGTAGCCCTCGTGCGAGGAGGCATTGAGCCGGAAGCTGCGCGGGTAACTGTCGTTCAGGCAATCGAGACGAATTGTGTAGTACTTTACAGAGAGGTAGTTCCTAAGCGTTGAATCATTTGCATGGTCCCATTCGAGCTTTCCGGCCGCTCCCGGCAACAATGTGCCGTCACAAGCGAAATTCCCGCTCGGCTGGCCTGCGCTATAGGTAATCTCCGCGTCGTGGATTTCTTTAAGAAGTCTGGGCACTGTTTTGGTCTCCAATCTTTGCCGCTGCACGTTCTGGAGATTGGGCAAGAAAGCAGCGACGAGCAGAGCGCTTGCCACAGTGACGAGGTACACCGCCCGGGGAACTCGGGTACGCAGGAGGAGGCTGCTAATGGTGCTCCCGATAATCGGAACTGGAAAACTAAACAAAAAAACCAGCGGCAGTACGACCGGCCACATCGACTCAGCGGGATGCAGCACGACGACTTCAATGAAGAAGACTACGGTTGGCCCGAGGCCTAGACCGAATGCCGCGCTGAACTGCGCTTCGCGGAATATCCCGGCAAGGCCAATTCCGGCTAGCAACAGCGCCCCCACATACCACTCCCAACCGGTGAGCAGCCCGTTGTCGTCAAAGCCAAATCGTTCGAACAGGAAAGCCCCGATGAGGAGACCGCACGCAATTGCCAGAACCTGCGTCCCCGCAGGGGAGACGTTCCTTGGTTCTTCTTTGCCGGTGCCGAACGCTCTTCTTAAACGGCCTGCGACCAGGCCGCCCACCGCACCACAGGGTACACACAGCGCTTGACCGACGAGATACGGCCACGGACCAAGGTGTCCCATTGTGATAGCAAATTGGACGAGTATAGCCACAGCCGCAGCTAGAGTTCCGTGCAGGACGAAACTCGCATCAACGCGTCTTCCAACCCAAATGGCAAACAGGAAGCAGGCCAGCATGGATGCCAATGGCGAAGCGTAACGGGAAGACTGCTGTGCGAAGAAAACAGGAGTCGCAAGCAAAAAAATCCAGACCGATCCTACAGCTAGAAATCCACCGATTAGAATGCGTCCCCAATGGATTTGGGGGAAGGCAGCCATCCGCAATCTCCCCGTTCCATCCATCATTGGATTTAGAATTGTAGCCCAAATGACGGATTAACGGCGTAGGCGGAAAGTTCCTATCGGCGCGGCAAGTGAGATTGCCCTGTTGGCGTCTTGAGCGTTTCGCTAGGCGCGTGTGGCTAGCGTTAGACTGCCTGATATGCGGAACAACGTGACCGGGGGGGAGAACACGGGGCAACCGATACAGCCATCCCACAGGATGGCTGGGCCGATTCACGTTGTGGCAAATGAATTCGAGTCATTCCAAACTGACAGACTGGGGCTTGGAACAGATCTCGATAGACGATCACTACACCATCCTGGACATAGGGTGTGGTGGGGGAAGGACGGTCAGTAAGTTGGCGGCGGTCGCCACGCAGGGAAAGGTCTATGGCGTCGATTATTCCGAAGAAAGCGTTGCTGCAACAAAGAGAACCAATGCGCGATGGATAGATCTTGGCCGCGTCGAGGTCCGCCTTGGCTCTGTTTCGCAGTTGCCGTTTCCAGACGGCATGTTCGATCTCGTCACCGCCGTGGAAACACACTTCTGGTGGCCCAACTTACTCGCTGACATGCGCGAAGTTTTTCGAGTTGTGAAGGCAGGCCGCACCCTGATCCTTATCGCGGAAATCTACAAAGGAGCGAGCACCACGGCTGCAAGGCTTGTCGAAAAATACGCCGAGCAATCAGGCATGGCCCTCTTGAGCGTCGATGAACATCGCGCACTGTTCATAAACGCCGGTTATTCGGATGTCCAGATAATTGAGAAACGCGACAAAGGATGGATTTGTGGCATTGGCAGAAAACCGATAGCCAACTCCTGATGGCGAGCGTTGTTCTATCCACCTTCTGTGGTCTAAAATGCGCATCAAGGCTGTCTGCCGATCTCGAGACCGGGTGTTCCCCAAACCTGAAGCGGAGAGTGCTCGCACCGGAGAGTTCCATGCAGAAGAAGACGATCAGCCTCCTCGCCTTGGCATTCCTTCTGCAGGTTGTGTTACCGGGCGGAAGCTGGCAGGCAGTAGCGCAGTCGGAGAAGGCTGCCTATCCGGTTATGGCTCCTCTGAATCAGTACTTGATGCCGGACGAGAATTCCGAAATCGCGCTGGCTCGCAGTGCTGCTCCGGCATCCATCTCGGACGGCGCCGAGGTGATGGTGCTCGGAAGGCAGGGATACACAACCGCAGTGAAGGGCACGAACGGCTTTGTCTGTATCGTGGAACGAGCATGGGGCGCCGCCACCGATGATCGGGATTGCTGGAATCCTAAAGTGCGCTCCCCCATTTGCTTCAATCCGCCAGCCGCAAGGACCTATCTGCCCATCTTCCTGATGAAGACCAAGCTGGTTCTGGCAGGAAAATCGAAGACGGAGATCGTTCAGGCGATCGCATCGGCACTGCATAACAGGGAACTGCCTGCCCTGGAGCCTGGAGCGGTGTGCTACATGATGTCGAAGCAGCAGTACCTCTGCGACCGCGACATGAGCTGGCACCCACATCTGATGTTTTTTGTTCCGGGCAACGTGGTGAAAAACTGGGGAGCCAATCTGTCGGGCTCGCCAGTTATGGCGGCGGATGACCCTGAAGAAGGGGTGACGATTTTCCTCGTCTGGGTCGACAACTGGTCCGACGCGACGCCGGCTCCGCAGGGTATGCATTGACCTGCGATTCGAAGGATGAGCATATAGCTGAGGACCACCGATGGTCGTCTTCCGCGCTCCCATGATCAACGGCTATTCACCTGTGTTCCTGAAACTATCGCCACGTCCTCTCGGAGCTGTAAAATACACTCTCTCTGATGAAAGCTGACATCGATCTCGATATTGGGCGAAAGACGTTTGCATCGGGTCTGTTGCCGGAGTTGATCGCTGCGCTCGGCCGCAGCCGACCGGGTGATTTGGTCGCGGTTGTCGGTGACGAAGAAAGCATCGGCTCTGAGCTGGAAACATGGTGTCGGTTCACCGGCAATCCACTGTTGGAAGCTGCGGTGGAGAAGGGCCGCGCGCGCTGGGTCTTCCGGTGCGGTACGGTTCCGATGCCAGCCGAAGACAATCGGCCGGTGGGCTCGCGGCTTTGGCTCTACACGAATTTCGACTGCAACTTGCGTTGCGACTACTGCTGCGTGCGTTCGTCACCCACTGCCCCACGGCGGGAACTGGGGCTCGCACGCGTGCAGCGGATCGCTCGCGAAGCGGCGGAGCTTGGCGTCAAAGAAATCTTCGTGACTGGAGGGGAGCCGTTTCTGCTGGAAAACATCGGCGAGATTCTGGCTTCTTGCGCTGCAGCGGCCCCGACCACAGTGCTGACTAACGGAATGCTATTTACCGGACGACGCGCGCAAAGCCTGCGAGCGTTGCCCCGGGATCGAATTGCCCTGCAAATCAGCTTGGACAGTGCTACGCCGGAGCGGCACGACCTCCATCGCGGGCCCGGCACCTGGGCGCGCACATGCGAGGGCATTCGCCGCGCTCGTGCGCTGGGTTTTCGAGTGCGACTAGCGGCGACGGTTTCGAGCGATGCCGAGGCTGAGCAGTTCCGGCAATTTCTCGATCGGGAAAAGATTGCCGCAGAAGACCGGGTCATCCGCCGGATCGCGTTGCGTGGTTCTGCGAGCGAAGGTGTTGCCCTAAGTCGAGCGGATCTGGTGCCGGAAGTCACCATTACTGCCGAGGGGGTGTACTGGCATCCGGTCGGAGCAGAGGATGCGGACCTGCTTGTCTCGCGCGACATTTTCCCCCTGTCCGAGTCCTTTGCCGCCGTCCGTCGCGCCTTCGAGCGCGAAGGCCAACACGCGAATAAGCTGGCAAGGATCTTTAACTGCGCATGAGCGTTACCCCGGATCAGCCCGTCGCTAGGCGGACTTGGCAAAGAGCCGCTTGAAGAATCCCTGTTGGGCCGCAGCCTGCCGCAAGGCAGCGTAGCCATCGACGTGAGGCGGCAGCCAACGCCGCAGTCCTTCGGCGTCGAGTATTGAGCGATGAACCGGGTTGTCGTAGTTCATTGCGGAGAGTGCGTCGGCGAACCGCCGCTCCCGTTCGAGGTCGAGGTCGGGCCGCGCCGTGAACATGCAGTGATTGTATGCAGGGGAAGACCATACCTCACGAAGGCCGCCTTCAGGCACCAGGCGCTCGCTGCGCACGGTGTTCCAGAAGGGGTTGCCGATTGCGCCGGCGTCGGCTCGCCCGTCGAGGACGGCACGCACCACCTCAACTTCACTGGTCCCGGTATCACCATGTTTGCCTAAGTCGCTGTCGAAGCGAAGGGTGCGGTAGTCCCTGCCCTCGTGCATGCCTTGCTGCTCCAAGAAGTGAACGGGCAGGATAGCTGCGTGTCCGCTGTCCCGGCTGCCGAGGGCGAGGGTCCGATTTCTCAAATCGGTGAGCGTAGAAACGGGACCTCCGGTAACCGCGACGATCTTTGTCATCCAGCCGAGGTCGGTGTCGCGCATGGCGACCGCGCGGCAGGCATGGGCGCTCCATTCATCAGCTTGCAGGTAAGCGAGGTTTGTATTCCAGGCGATATCGATTCGCGGCGAGGGATCGCCGGCTTGGGCGAGGAGCGCGCCGACCTGCGCCTCATAGCTCTGGAATAGAACGACCTCAACGGGCAGACGCGCTTCCTCGTGAAAATAACGCCGCATCCCCTCCCAAATCGTAACCACTTTCGGATTGTACGCCACAGCTCCCACCCAAATTGTTTTACTCATAGCTCCTCACGGTTCTCTTTGTCAGCCGTGTTTCAAAAAACACATTCCGCTTCCGCAGGCGCAGTTTCAGAAGAGCGGTATTCCCAGGAGCGATTTTCCGATGAACTCGCGCAGAACATCGCTCGTTGGTGCCATCACAGCGCCCGCGTGCGCATCGCGGAACAAACGCTCGATGCCCAGATGCCTTGAAAACGCCGCACCCCCGCAAATGCGCATTGCTGCCGAGGTGACGCCAATAGCGACGTCACCCGCAGCGGCTTTGGACTCCAGCACGCGCAGCATTGTCGTCTCGCGGGGCTTCTCTAGATGCTCAATCAAATCGTCGATGCGTGCCGACAGCCCGTCGGTATCAATCTGCATCGCCGCGAGTTGCGCCCGCAAAGTAGGCAGGCTCTCACCGAGGCTCTGGCCGAGGTGCTCAAATCTCGCGCTTTTGAGGTGCGCGGCAGTTCCGGAGACAGCCGCCCGACACAATCCCAAGGCCACGGCCGCGGTCCCCAAATTAAACAGTGGGAGCACCACGTTTAGCATCGCCTGAAAACCCGCGCCATCCTCAGTGAGCTGAAAATGGGAGGGGACTTGGCAATCGTCCAGCGCAATGGGCGCAGAAGCGTTGGCGCGGAGTCCCAGGCCGTCCCACGGCCCAGCAACCGAAAGCCCGCGCGTTTCGGCTGGAAGAAGGTAGAGTGTCGACTCGGTAGGCCCGCTTCCTTCAGGGGCTAGCGAAGAGACGACATAGCTCTGCGCGTGACCGGCGCTGGTTACCCACGATTTCTTGGCGCTAATGCGCACACCGCTGTCATTCCGACGCGCACGTGACACAGGCGCCCAGAAATGGCTGCGCGAGCCAGCTTCACTGAAAGCGAGTGTGGACAAATGGCGGCCCGCGCCGATCTGCTGCCGTATGGGCGTGACTGCCCGGGCCGCGCTTGGACGCGCCGCCGAAATCGTCGCGGTGCCAAGGATGTGCATGAGATAGACCATGGCGACCGAGGCGTCTACCTCGGCGAGTGTAGCCGCCACGGCCGAAAACGTGCGGGGACCGAGCCCTGAACCCCCGACATCCACCGGCAGCATCAGCCCAAGCAGTCCGGACTCACCGAGCGATTCGACGGCTTCGGTAGAGAAACGTCCCGCCTTGTCGTTTTGTGCGGCGGATGGCGCCAGCACGCGGCTGGCGATCTCCTGCGCTTTCAGAACGGCCGCGTCATGAGTCATGAGTCGCACCCATCGTCGAACCAGGATTGTCGCTGAGGATGCGCGGAGCGGTCAAACACTCTCTTGACCGCCTCAGCAATTCCCTTGCGCTCGCCGGTGCCACGGTGTTTAAAAGGGGTTATCCGTCTATCATCCCATGCGCTTGACAATCTTGCGCAATTCGTATGCCTGAAAATCGGCCAGGAAAGGGCCGAACCTTGGTCAAAACGAGCGGCTTGAGCATGGAGTTGCTCCACCCGCAACCGTTCGTGGCGAACTTATGAACGAATATAGTTTGACCTCCTAGCGGGCGTGCAGGCGGCGAGCAAGGATTTCAAACAGCCAGTGCGCATGCAGCGTTAGCGCCACGGGAGTCTTCTCAAGCGCGTTCAATGACGAAAATGGCGAGGCCACAAGTTCCAGTGCCCCTACGATTGCGTCGTACTCCGTGCGAAAGTGCGTAACTGCCAAAGCGTAAGTTTTATTGACAGTCGGGAAGAGATGTCAGGGCGGACTCGGAAGAGCATAAGGGCAAGGGTTTCGTCATGCGATGGCTGACGATCCAGAGCCCTTCGCCGTTGACCAGGTAAACGAGTTTGCGCGCGTCGTCGGGATAAATGCTGGTGACGCCTTTGAAAGTCTTCACGCTCCGCGCATTCTTCGGATTAGACATATCCACAAGCTGCACCGTTTCGGTGGGCAGCTGTACGTTGGCAGGCGTCGAGGCACCGCCTTCGGGAGTAACCGCGACGGCAAACGCCGAGCCGCTCGCGGGCGGTTGAAGCTGAGTTCCGGAAGGTTCCTTGAGCGAATCGCGACTGACTAGGACAGGTTTGTTAGGGTCAGTCACGTCCACCAAAGCAAAGGCGTCTTTCGTGGGCCGGTGGAGGTACAGATAGAATTTGGAATCGCGCTGCTGCACGAACATCTGATTCACGTGCATACCGTCGAGCGGCAAATGGGCAACTACTTTGATCTGTTCCTGCGACTGATTGGAAGTCTGGGCGGCAGCCCTTGGCAGGGTCACTAGCAACGCAAATAAGAGAGTGGCTGGAAGGGCCAGACGAACCCGCAAAACACCTGAAGAAGTGGCCATGTACACCTCCTTGTTGAGCTCCACCTCCCCTCCTTGTGCAGGGCTCTCGTTGTTGTTCCCTCCTCTTAGGCTGGCACGCTACCAGTTGCTAAATGCGGACGTCAAGGTCCAGTTTTCGACAGACCGGAGTCACGGCCCGCCAAGACCGCTTTCTTCGGTCATGGAGGTTTCGCTGCAAACGCAAGACGGAAATTAATTCCAATTGACACTGCCAAAACGCGGGAGTACCGTCAGCGTTGTTCCATCGTTCCCCGCCCACGCTCGCCTGCTAAGTCTTCAGGGTTGAGAGAGGGACGTCGGTTCCATCTTCGAGCACTCCATCTCTGATTCCCGCCGATGAAGTGCCCCTGAGATTTTGGGGCGGCGCGACCATACGGACCATAAGGAAGGAGAAAGTGAATCATGCCCATCAAGAATCCAAAAGAACTATTTGTGAAACTGCTCAGTCATGTTCGGCAGGGGTCCGAGCGTTCGGCAGCGATCTACAAGGAACTGGCTGAAGCAGCTCAGAACCCGGAGATCCAGGAAGCCCTCTCCGCCAGGGCTTTTGTGTCCGAGCAAGACCTGGAGAAGCTGGACGAGGCTTTCAAAACGATCGGCGAGAAGCCGGTGAACGTCACCGGACCGCTCCACGATGTGTTTGTTGAGGACTTCCGCAGAGAGCTTGCGGAGATCCAGTCTCCGGAGGCGAGAAGGCTCTACGTACTGGCAAAGGCCAATCACCTGAGCCACATGCGCACTGCGGAATATGCGACCCTGGTGGCAGCGGCCGACGTTTCCGGTCACCATGGTGTCGGTGTATTGCTGGAAAGCTGCCTTGCCGACCATCTGGCCTTCGCCGAAAGATCGAGGCGTTTGATCCAACGCCTGGTCGAAACGAAGATCGCTGCGAGAGCTGCGGGCTGACCGTTTCATTTGGGAAATTCGTTGACGCAAAGCCGCATGGTCCTGTCCGAACAAGGGCGGGACCATGCGTTTGCCTTCTCGGTGCACTTTTGCAAAGCCGGTCCCGGACGCTACGGCTGGGTTCAGTTCGGTTCGTCAATGGCGTTAAGGAAGTGGTATGAGTACTCCAAAGCGAACCCTAAAAGAGAAGGCCTATCACGAATTCAAGGAATTCCTGGTAATCGCGCTTTACCTTTGGGTTGTCTTCGGACTCCTCTTGCTGTACAAGTCGGTCATCTTAAATCAGGAACACATCGATGTGGTGGCGAAAGGTTTCGCGCTGCTCAATGCGCTGGCCCTCGCGAAGGTCATGCTGATTGCGAAGGCATTGCATCTCGGGGAATGGGCCAACGACGCGCCACTGATCTACCCCACACTCGTGAAGTCCGCGTCATTTGCGGCGGTACTTTCGTTTTTCAAGATTCTCGAAGAAGCCCTCGTCGGTCTCTACCATGGGAGATCTTTCCAGGACAGTATCGCCGACCTGGGCGGGGGCACTTTGAAGGGAATCCTTACGCTCGCAGTGCTGCTGTTCGTAATGCTTATCCCCTTCTTCGGGTTCACCGAATTACAAAGGGTTCTGGGCGAAGGCAAGTTGGGGGAGGTTTTCTTCAGGCGCAACCATATGTTGGAGCTGTCAAACCGGAAAGACCTGTCAATGATATAGCCTCGGCGTCACTCCTCCACCACGGTCCAACTGTTATCGGGGTCAAAGTCGTTCATTGCGGTCGCCGTTTCAGTGGTGGTCTTCCCTAAATCTTTTTGGAGCAGCACTCCCTCCTGGTTGATCATGAAGGTCATCACGCCCGAGTTACCGTATTCCGCCGGATAAGCGACGAACCCGAATCCGCCGGTCATTTTCCCATCGACGATATAGCTCTTAGCGCCGCCGCGCGCCTTATCGCTTTGCCCCTTCAGCATGTGAAAGAAGTAGCCGTGGAACGGCACGTGCGCATCGGGCTTTGCGCTATATCCCTCAGCGGTGGCGAAGGCCACCAAGGGGCCCAGTGGGCTCTCCGGCTGCCCTGGCGACGACTGCCAGTACAAGCCGTTCTGCTTGCCAGGATCACTGATGAACTTCAGGGCGTATTGTTTCCTGGTCGCACCATCGTGAAGCTGCGAGAAATACTGGGCTTGAGCGGCCACTACCGCCCTGCAGACGTCGATGATTGCCAGTTCGTTCCGGCCAACACGGCGATTGAGAATCTCCTCCTTTCCAGCAGCGGTATCGAAGAACCACTGCCCGTTACCGTTTTTTTTCAGCGGGATGGGGAAGGCGAAATTGTCGGCACCCACCAGGAGGATTTGGGCTCCGTCTGTCAGCTTCCGCCAGCGGTGCATCGCTTCATAACGTGCGACAAATGCGTCGACCCCGTTTTTGTCCTGCACGGCGTCTCCAGAAAAAATAAGCTGTTTCGAATCCGGCCCGAAAATGGCCAGTGCCGCAGTTGTATCGTCAGCCTTTGCTGCTGCCAGCAAGGCATTACCCGCCTCGTCGGGTGTAGCAAACACTTTGATGGAAGGCTTCTCGGTTTTGCTGCAACCGGTAAGCGAGATGGCCAGCCCGAGAAGCATTAGACGGGGGTGAAGCGCAAGTCCGTGAAGTTTGACCAACATCTGATCCTCCAAAACTTTGGCAGCAAAACTCTTGCAAGCGGCGCTCAGAAAGGCTGGTCGGTTCGGGGCTCCCTTCCTAGCTTTACCTCCGACCCCAACCTCCGCCGCCACCGCGGCTATACGAACCACGAGCACTCTCCGCGCGGGATTGCCAGCCGTTTCCGCTTCCGCCAAAGGCAGACGATCCGCCGCTCTTCTCCTGCTCTCCCCAGCCCCTTGAAGAAGAGCTGCTTGTTGAGCTGGTCTTCTGATCGTAGTTTGACTTTGGCTGGGTTTGCTGCCACCCGCTCCCGGTGTTCTTGTAGACGTTGCCGTTTTGCTCCGCGTACTTGGTGCCGCTCGATGTTTCGCCCTCCGCGTAATGTTGACCGCTGGCGGTGGTCCCGGAAGCAGCCTTGGCACCATTCGTACTTTGCATCGTTGAAGCGGACCCATATGCATTGCTCTCATGCTGCGTGGTGGTGGTTTGGCCGTTCTTAGAGTAAGTCGAAGTTCCGTAACTTCCATATGCGTTGGAAGTTTGATGGGTCTGGGCATAGGCTCCGGTATTTGGGTTGTAGGCTTGACCTGCTTTCTGCGTGCCGTACGGGGTCACGGTTTCGGCGCCACGCGCATAGGTTCCGGTGGACGGATTATAGGCATTCCCAACCTTCGCGGCCCCGTACGGGCCAACTGCGGTCGCGCTGGAGCCATAGTAACCGCCATGCCATGCGTTGTTCCCGTAGTAAGTCGTATGCCCATATACAACCGTGCCGCCATGCCAATTGCAGTTCCACGAAGTGTAGCTCCAACCGCAACAGCCGCCGCCGCTTATCGCCGCGCCGACGGCGACGCCAACGCCAAACGCAATCAGGCCCGTCGCGGCCACGGTCGCAGCGCTGTAACCAGGAGTCACATACGGAGTGCCGTAGACAACCGCAGGGTTGTACGTCGGGACGTACACAACCTGCGGATTCGTGGGCTGAATCACGATGACCTGCGGTGACTCTTGCACCACAGTAATCTGCGAGCCCGATTTCAGATTGCCCGAGGCATAGGCTTTGCCCCGCAGTACCTGGACGGCTGACATGACATCAGCGGTCTGTGTGTGATACGCCTCTCCCAGAGCGGAAGCCCAACTGAGATTACTCGCAAGATTACCGAGGACTGAAGGGAACTGCGTCAGGGCTTTTACGCTGGGATCCCACGGCTCGGCATCAACGGCTTGCATCAGAGCTGCCCCGGAAAGATTCTTGTTTATCTGAAGGAAATTGTTGGCGGCGGCAATTTGATCGGGGAAAGTCGCGCCTCCGAGAATCTGGGCAACCAGTGCGTCGGGGTACAGCGCAATCGGCGCAACCAATTGTTGCAACTCATCGGGGGACAACGGTGCCCCTTGCCCTGAATATCCGGATTCGGGCGGCGCCTGTTGCTGGCCTGCAACCTCGTATGATCCGGCGGCGAGCACCAGCAGGCAGGATAAGGCGCAGGAAGAAATCTGCTTCGCGATGGTACTGATCATTTTCTTTCTCTCCACTTCTGCACCGTCTGAAGTGCAATACTACACCCAAAACGGAACGAGGGTTCCTGCGCGGGCCGGTCCTCGCTATCGGCAGGAGAGAACCACCCACATAAAGGGAGAAGTAGGCAAGTGAACAGGTCGCCTAGATCAGCCCGCTACATGAAATACAAACCTGTGCGAGCGCCAAATGCAACTGTCGCGGTTGACAGGGACAAATTTGTGACTATTTCGAAGTTGGCCTAATAGACGGAATGCCTTCCTCTCGCCTGCCATTCAGGCATAAGTTTCTCAAATTTTCCCAGAACACCTGTCGCAAGCGACAGTTCTCGTTTTCATCTGCGCGTGATCAAGTGGCGACAGTGGCCCAACCGCCCCAACAAGGTGTCCACGAGAGGAGAAAGCGGGAAACGGAGGAGGAAAACAGGACCGTGCTGATTATGCCCTATCGCAGCAGCGTTCATGGTCGGTGGCTCTCCCGCCAGAACGTAGCTGGGTCGCCGCACCCGGAAGACGCACTTCCTCCTACTTGGTCGTGCGGCAGCGAGAAGCAATAAGACTTCTTTGGGCTTTTCAGAAATCTCACTCAATCACATATCTAATCTTTGTATCGTTGCCGCGCTGAAAAGGAGCTGGATATACATTTTCTCACCCGATGGCGTTTCCTCATTTTGCTCGGGGCGACACTTGCGCTTGCGTTCGGTATACCTGACGCGAGCGCGCAATCGCAGAGTGCCCTGGCTACTCCGGAGAAGACCGACCCGCCGGACCCTGCCGTTCAGGGTTGGCATGTAGACGTCGCGCCTTATTTGTGGTTTGCCGGCATCAATGGATCGGTGGGAGCGCTCGGCCATGAAACCAGCGCGCATGTCTCAGCTCGCAACGTTTTGTCCTATTTCAATTTTGGGCTGATGGGTGCGGTAGAGACTCGTTACAACCGCGTCATCATCCCCGTCGACTTCATGTGGGTCAGCCTTAAGGACAGTAAGGGGATCCCGATCACCGACGACGTGCAATCCGTGCATACAAAGATCGACGAAGACATTCTTACTCCGAAAGTTGGCTATCGCGTGGTGGACAAATCCCGGTTCAAAGCCGATGCCTTGTTCGCCGTGCGTTATTGGCATCTGGGGACCACGCTGACCTTGCAGCCACGCAAATACGTAATGGTTTCTACGGGGCCGCGAACTGGGTCGATGGCGTGGAGGGCGCCCGATTCCAGGTGCTCTTTACGCCAAAAGCCATGGTCACAATCGGGGGCGATGCTGGCGGAGGTGGGTCGAGGCTGGACTACCAGGTTGTGGGGTTACTCGGCTACAAGCTGAAGAGAGTCACACTGCAAGGCGGATGGCGATACCTGGTGATTCACAAAAAGCATACGGGCGATGCTTTCGTTGATCTGGCTATGACGGGCGTCGTTTTAGGCATGGTCATTCCAGTAAAGTAAAGCGGAGAGCTCGTTAGAAGTGTTTCCGGAATCTCAGTGGTCAAGAGAATAAAGGAGGTTTGCGATGTCTTTGAAAGTACAAGGAAGTGTGGGTCGCCTAGTCTGTTTGCTGTTCTTCGCGCTTGTAATCGGTACGAGTTGCAAGGCTCAAGACGTGACGTACAACTTCATGCCGGGAACGGATTTTTCCAAATATCACACTTACAAGTGGGTCGCCATCGAGGGCGCTTCTCATCCTAACCAGATTATGGATCAGGAAATCAAGCAGGCTGTTGATTCGCAACTGGCTTCGAAAGGTCTGACCAAAACCGATGGCGACAAAGCCGACCTGTACGTCGGCTATCAGATCGCCGTCGATCAGGAAAGGCAATGGAACGCTTGGGGTACGGGCCGAGGCTTCGGGGGCGGCATGGGCTCGGCCACCAGCTCGACAATCAGTATCGGGACTCTTGTGTTGGATATGTATGACCCCGTAACGAAGCAGCTGGTCTGGACTGGACATGCGACCAAAACCATCGACGCGAGCTCCAACCAGGAAAAGAACATGAAGAATCTGAACAAAGCCATGGCGAAATTGCTGAAGAATTATCCGCCAAAACAGAAGTAAAGCCACGTTTCACGGGCAGATTAGTTTATAATCCCATGCATTCGCGTTATGGCTGCGCCACAAAAAACGCACCCCGCCTGGTCCAACCGGCTCGCCTTTGAGCTAACCGGAAACGATCAGACCGCCCAGGCGCTGGTTGCTGGACTCAACACGGAACGACTCAATTGGCAACCGATGCCGGGCTCCTGGAGCGTTGGACAGTGTCTAGAGCACCTGTGCATCATGAACGAAACGTACATGCCGGCGATTTCCGCGGCGCTTGAAGCGAAGCCGAACTCTCCAGTCGAGCAGATTACGCCCGGGTGGTTCGGGGGGTGGTTTCTCCGCAATTTTGTCGAGCCTTCGCCAAACGGCAGGCGTGCTTCCGCTCCGTCCAAAATCAGGCCCGGGGCCAAGGTCGATCTCTCGGTTATCGATCGATTCCTCGCCGATAACAAATCGTGCCGCGAACTCATCGTTCGAGCGCGCGCGAAGGACGTAAACCGCATTCGCTTTTGGAATCCTTTTGTTCCGGGACTCCGGTTCACCGTCGGGACGGGACTGGAAATCATTGTGAGCCACGAGCAACGCCACCTATTGCAGGCGGAACGAGTCCGCGACTCGGCAGAGTTCCCGCGTGTTTGAGCTCGCCGTCCGTTTCCGGACCGGGTCATTCCTTGATGTCTCAGAGGCGTTTGGGCTTTTCTCTAGACCTTGACTTCCGAACGCCCCGCGATTATACAGGCTGAATTCGTCCCCGGATGGACTGGTACTCCATACCTTGCTTGTCGAGACCCTATGACCCTGCTGGCGCTAGCCTTATTGTTATTGATGCTGCCGTCCCCGTCCCCCGGACAAGGCGTCGGTTTGGTTACCCTGCTCGAGGGCTCTCTACAGGTCATTCGTGGCACAACGGTCTTTCAGGGTGTCGAGGGCATGAACGTCAAGCAAGGCGATATTCTCGAGAGCTCCGAGGGTGCGTTCGTACAACTGGAGTTTACGAGCGGAGCCGTAGTTGCCCTTGGTTCTTCAAGCCGCCTGTATATCCTGCCGCAGACCGCTGGCGGAACAGGCGCCGAACGCACGGCGGCAATCGACTTGATCATGCTCGACGGATGGTTGAAGCACGAGGCTGCAACCGGCAAGGGGTCATACCGGTACCGCACCCCGCAGCTCGCCGTCACCCCGAGCGGTGGCACGGTCGTTATTCGGAGCAGTTCGAATGCTTGCGATATTTTTGTGGAGTCCGGCTCTGCGTCGATTGCGGATATCAGTCAAAACGGAAACTCCGGGCAGGCGGCGCCCGCAAAGGCAGGACAATTTTTTTCACGAGTAAAGGGCGCCGGCGTTACGAGCCTCGAGCGCCCCAGCACAGCGTTTCTGGACTCCATGCCGCGGCAGTTCCGCGACACGCTGCCGCCGCGTCAGGCTCGTTTTTCGGACAAAACGGTGGAGCCGAAAGCAGAACATCCCGTGTCTTACGGGGAAATCGAGCGTTGGCTCATGATTCCCTCGTCCTGGCGACGAGGATTGGCGGACCGGTTCGCGCCGCGGTTAGCCGACGCCGGTTTCCGCAAACAGATCGAACTGCATGCGCGCGAGTTGCCCGACTGGGAGCCGATTTTACATCCGAAAAAATCTTCCGAATCTCCGCAAGCGAGGAATTAGGTCATGAAACTTTTGTTGAAATTCAACCTGGTGCTGTTGCTGGTTTTTGCCGTGGGATTGGTTACCACGGGCTTCATCTGCCGGCAGCTGCTGCGGCAAAACGCAAAAGCGGAAATCATGGAAAACGCGCGGATCATGATGGAGGCGGCCATCGCGGTGCGCACCTACACCGCCACGCAGATCAAGCCGCTGCTCGAGACGCAAATGAAGTATTCCTTCCTTCCGCAATCCGTGCCGGCGTACTCGGCGAACGCCTACTTCAGCCAGCTGCAAAAGGCCTTTCCCGCCTACGCGTACAAGGAAGCCACCCTGAATCCTACCAATCCCGTGAATCGCGCGACGGACTGGGAGGCCGACATTATCGAGGAATTCCGGAAGGTACGCGACAAGACGGAGATTATCGGGGAAAGAGACACGCCGAATGGCCGTACGCTTTACATGGCGCGCCCCCTGAAGGTGTCGAGCCCGGCCTGCCTGACTTGTCATGATACGGTCGAAGGCGCGCCCCGAACGATGGTTGAACGCTATGGGGACGCCAACGGCTTTGGCTGGAAGCTGAACGACATCGTAACGGCACAGATTGTGTCGGTGCCGATGCAATTGGCGGTGCAGCGAGCCAATGGAGTGTTCTGGACGTTCATGATTTCCCTTGCGGTGGTCTTCCTCGTGGGTATTGTTGCCATCAACTTGCTTCTGATTTTTCTGGTGATCCGCCCCGTGAACCAGCTTTCCACTATGGCCAGCAGTGTGAGCTTAGGTAATTCCGAAATCACCGAATTTCCGACGATCGGCCGGGATGAAATCGCGGAGCTGTCGCTTTCCTTCAATCGGATGGGAAGGAGCCTGCTGGAGGCGATGAAATTGCTGCGGGCCTGACCCCTCGCACGGCGGAGCTCGAAGAGAGCGCGCAAGCGACCTTACGACTCCGGATAGCCGGCATCATGCAGAAACTGCGCCCGCTCATTGTCCTTCAGGTAGCCGGCCAGCATGACATACAGATCCCGCAAGCTGTCGGCGCGTTGCGCCGCGCGTTCGGCCAGCATTCGTGAGATCGGACCGAGATAGCGCCCCGTCAATTCTGCGGCTTTGCTGATGTCGGCTGGATTCAACCTCGTGCTGCTCCGGGGAACCGGCGTATCAGTTGACCGGTCAGCTCCCACAGCGGCAGCTTTTGCGTCCTGCACTTGCGCCGGAGCGTTCGAGACGAACTGGTTTCGTTTGGCCAGGAAAGCCTCGCGTTCGCGTTGCGAAGAAATCGTCGAAGCAATCTGCGCAAGCAGCTCTTCCTGGGTTTTGGCCCTGGCCAAAGCTCTTTCCACGATGAAGCGCGCTATCGGTCCAACCGAAATTGCCAGGTGTTTTTCGATAGCTCGAAGATCCAGGTTCCCCTTGCTGCCCGTGTCTGTTTCGATCGGAGCACCCAAGGGGAGGACGCTGGAGACGACGGGCCGCGGTTCGCCAAGAGGATCCGAGGATGAGGAACCTGGCTTCGCACCGGCTTCGGGCGCGGAAGCCGGCTCTTCGCCTTGTTCACTGAGGGCGGGCGCGTCGGTCGGCGGGGCGGCTCCCATCACCGCATAATCGCGAGCAGGGTCGCTGGCGGATGAGAATAAGGTTATTTCCGAGACCCCTGGAGCCTTGCGTTCCAAAGAACCGGGATCAGTCGGCGGGCGTCTCCGCGCGGCGATTTCTTCGAACAAAGCCCGGATTCTGGGGTCCTCCGACGAAAAAAGCTTCGACTCGATCGCGTCTTTCAGGAGAAGCGCTGCGTCCGTAAGCTTGCCGTCGTTCAGAAGGGAATGCGCGGCCTGAACCATCTCGGCCTGTTGCTGCCTTTTCTGTTCGCGGAATTCCAATTCCT
>Ga0306926_10003102_pt1 | contig 17113 bp, 17 predicted proteins | sample flu12Cox44000178_FD_203759 | JGI IMG/M metagenome (GOLD analysis project Ga0306926, IMG submission 203759) | Lab enrichment of tropical soil microbial communities from Luquillo Experimental Forest, Puerto Rico - flux8day.12C.oxic.44.000.178 (v2)... | ecosystem: Environmental > Terrestrial >... | reverse complement strand
GACCTTGCACGCCAAAGTCCTCGGCCATTGTGATCTGAACGCTCTCGATGTAGTTGCGATTCCAGAACGCCTCCATAAACGCATTGGCAAAGCGGAACACCAGCATGTTGTGAACTGGCTTCTTGCCGAGATAGTGGTCGATCCGAAAAATATCCGACTCGTCGAACGCGCTCAGGAGTACCCGATTCAATTCCTGCGCGGACGCAAGGTCGTCCCCGAACGGCTTTTCTACGATTACTCTGGCGCCCTTGCTGCAGCCGGATTTCACAAGTTGCTGCACCACCGACTCGAAGAGCGAGGGAGGAATGGCCAGGTAATGCGCCGGATGTTGCGCATCTCTGAGCTCGGCGCGCAGTTTTCGAAACGTCTCTGGATCCTTGTAATCCCCATCAAGGTAACGCACCAGGCTGATTAACTTTTGAAAAGCGTCAGGATCAATACCACCGTGTTTCTCGATCGCATCCTTGACACGCGCATGAAACCGGTCGAGGCTCCACCCGGATCTGGCCACCCCGATGACCGGAACATCCAGATTGCCGCGTTTGATCATCGCCTGCAGGCTCGTAAAGATTTTCTTGTATGCAAGATCGCCAGTCGCACCGAAAAAGACCAGCGCATCCGATCGAACATGATCCATAGATCCTCCTTCTGAGCCAAGCTACCTTCTGCCGCCTTTCCAAGGTGTGCGAAGGCCGCCGGGAGTTTCCGCCCGCTAGCCGCAGAAGCGCTACCAAGAACGCCCTCGCTTCGAGGCCAAGAGCGGACGAAGCAACCTCACGCTGATTGCGACGCAGCGGTCTGCGATTCGCTTGTCTGCCTCCGACGCCGACCGCTTAGCAAGTAAATCGCCGCACGCAGTTCGAGCAACGGGTCTCCCGACGGTTCGATGCCGTCGACGCGCGGAATTGGATCGAAGATGATCCGGCGATGCTCCTCATCGTCGGGAGCTTTCGCCGTCAGCTCGACCGTGCCCAAGGCAATCCGTGGCCTTTCGACGGGCCAATGAATCGTCGCGTCATCTATGACGTCCCGGTCGTCCGCGACCTGGACGTGGATGTCAAACTCGATCGGACCCGCCGCCAGCCGGCGCGTCAATTCGTCGCTCAAATAATTTTCGCCCTTGGATTTCGCCGTCGCGTCATCGACATGCTCGACACCCGCCTTCGGCACGATTCGATACCGGCCGTACCGCCCCAATCCCTGCTTGTTGATAAACCGAAAGGCCGTCACGCCAAAATACGCTTCCGTCGCGAAGCTTGCGGGATTTGGCTTCGGGGTTTGCACAAAAGCGAGCGCCGCCGGGTGTGTCGCCAGAAACGCCGCAGGATTCCCGGTCGCCGCAGCTCGGAGGAATTCCAGAAACTCCTGCCCCGTTCTCGTCGGGAAGCCGTCCGTCGAGTGGCTCACGATGTCCGTGTGAAGATGCTCACCGAGATGGAAACGGATCGCCAGTCCGCGAGGATTCGAGTCGGGCGCATTGTCCGGAATAGCAGGAAGACCTGTGCCGTCAGAAAATCTCGCCGTTACCGGTGTGGATTGCCGCGTGAGGTGTGGCGCTCTCGACAAAGAACTTGCCTCCGGGGACGGCCGGAAGGTTCCACTCACCATGACACCTTTTGCGTGAACGGGCCGAAACCCCGGATGGAGGCCAAAGATGCTATCAAATTGCTCGATCAACTCGTTTGCGAGTTGGATGACCTTTTCGTCAGACGGAAGCGGCATGCGCTCCTCCTTGGGGGACTTTGGGCTTGGGCACGCTGAGGCGGGCAGCAAAATCGCACGTGGGATAATACATTAACCTTGCGCAAAAATCCTCGCGCTTTTACTACCGTTCCCACCGAAAATCGTTTGATGCGATGGGATCCACGTCGTTTGTCTTTGTAGCGTGGGCAGCATTCCAGGCGGCTTGGACAATCATGGTGACTAGCCGTCTGGTTTTTGGTGGCCGTCTCGGAAGTCAGAACCCTCTACCCCAGTCGTGGTAAAGTATCCTCCCAACAACGCCAGGAGAATCACCTTTGCGCCACGGAAGCGCGCGCTTTGGGCGCGAGTTCTACAATGCTCTGTTCGCTTCGGCGCTTATCGGCTGCCCTGGCTCTCGCGCACAAGACCCACAGTTCCTCCCCGAAGTCGATGCCTATCTCAAGCTCAATTCGCGTTTTCGAACGTACCTGCAGTCAATCCGTATTACGAATCCGGAACGACACCGTAAAAAAGCCGAACCGCCAACAGTATTACGTTGCACTGGCCGTCTACTTCTATTTCGCTCTGAACAACAATTGATTTTGAGTTGCCCTTCGCAGTACTAGAACTCGCAAGTTACGCCACTCTTATCGCACCTGTCACAAGAGACAGTTGTTTCATTTCTATGGCCCTAAATAATACCCGGGAGTCAGGGCACCTGCTATTTCTCGCTCTACCTATCCGGTGCGCACTCTAACGAAAGGAATTGTCTTATGTTTCGCAGCATTTCCGAAGCTGTCAGGTTCTTTCTCGTTCTTGCTTTAGCGATCACTGTTTTCGCGGGCATCGCCTCAGCTCAGGAGCAAATCCAGGGTGTGATTGATGGCCGCAGTGGACCCACGATGACCGTTAAGACGGATTCCGGTGAAGTCACCGTCGTCCTTTCCGACAGCACACAAGTTACTGAGCCCGAGGGCGTCTTCCGAAAAAAGCATCTCGCTCTCACCGCTCTTATTCCTGGTCTGCAGGTCAAAGTGAAGGGCTCCTACAACGCCCAAAATCAATTGGCCGCCGACTCTGTCGAATTCAAGGGCTCCAGTCTTCAGACGGCTCAGGACATCCAGGCCGGATTGACCCCTACCGATCAGCAGTTGCAAGCCGAGCAGCAGAAAACCGCGGCTCAGGAACAACAAATCCAGGCAGAACAGCAAGCCTCCGCGGCTAATGCCGCAAAGATCGCCGCCAACAAGGCCGCCATTCTCGAAGCCAACAAGCGCTTCGGCGAACTCGGCCAATACAACATCTTGGGCGAAACTACCATCCTGTTTGCCAACGGCAGTACAAAGGTCGAATCGCAATATAAACAGCAACTCCAAAAACTCGCTCAGCAAGCCAAAGGCGTGAACGCTTACGTTCTTCTCGTCCAGGGCTACGCTTCCAAAGTCGGCAGTGCCGCTCTAAATCAGAAGCTCAGCGCCGAGCGCGCCGAAAATGTCACCACCTTTCTCGAACAAGATTGTCAGATTCCGCTAACGAACATGCTTGCGCCCGGCGCCATGGGCACCAGTAAGCAGGTCGCTCCCGACAACACCGCCGAGGGCCAAGCCGACAACCGCCGCGTGGTGGTAAAAATTCTCCAGAATAAAGGCGTCGCCGGTACCTGAACGGCGTTCGCTGCCAGCGCAAGAATTCAAGGTGAAGCTTGAGCCGCCATCGCAAACCAAAAGCTATTCGAGCAGCGCCGGAACCCGCACCACCCCCGTCTCGTAAGCATGTCGCCATTCCGGCGACGCTGCTGCTCCTCGCCTTGCTCTCCGGCACTGTCTATCTTCTCTACCACGGACATTCTTCACGCGCCAGCGCTACCTTTCTTAGCGCGCCGACGGCGAACGCCGCGAGCGCTAGCCCTGGCGCTTCGCCAGGTTCGTTTCAACCCACGATCGAAAATCGTTCCCCTGCACCCAGATCCGCCCCGAAAGGAATGGTGTGGATCAGCGGTGGAGAATTCTCCATGGGCGCCAATGACCCGCCGGACATGGACGACGTCGGCATGAAAGCTACGCTCGACAGCCGTCCGATTCATCGCGTCTACGTCGACGGTTTTTTCATGGACAAAACCGATGTCACCAATGCCCAGTTCGCCGAATTCGTCAAAGCCACCGGGTACCTAACCGTGGCCGAGCGCACACCTCGCCCCGAGGACTATCCGAACGCTCCTCCCGAGAATCTCGTGGCCGGAGGAGTCGTATTCTCGCCGCCCGACCACCCTGTGCCACTCGACAATCACTTCCAGTGGTGGTCTTACGTCAAGGGTGCAAACTGGCGCCATCCGAGCGGCCCCAAAACGAACATCATCGGCAAAGACAACTATCCGGTAGTTCAAGTCGCTTATGAAGACGCGCAGGCTTACGCCAAATGGGCGGGAAAGCGCTTGTCGAGTGAAGCGGAATGGGAATTTGCCGCGCGCGGCGGTTCAGCCGGTAAGCCGTTCGTCTGGGGCAACGACTTCCGCCCCCACGACAAATGGATGGCCAATACCTTTCAGGGCCATTTTCCTTACAAGAACACCGCTGCCGACGGATTCGTCGAAACGTCTCCCGTCGCTCACTACCCCGCGAATCCGTACGGCCTCTACGACATGGCCGGCAACGTCTGGCAGTGGACGAGCGACTGGTATCGTCCCGACTATTACCGCCAACTGGCCTCGCTCGGCGTTGTTGCACGAAATCCGCAAGGCCCGGACACTCCTTACGATCCCGCTGAACCGACCGAACGCAAGAAGGTTCATCGGGGCGGGTCGTATCTCTGCACCGACCAGTATTGCTCGCGCTACATCGTCGGAACGCGCGGCAAAGGTGAGGTCACTACCGGTACCAATCACCTCGGCTTCCGATGTGTTCAGGCCCAGTCAACCACCAGCAACTGACTAAATTCCCTGCCCATCCTGCAACCCACGGCTGCATTGATCGCTGCAGATTCCTCGTGTTTTCCCTTTGGTACCAACACCGCAATCCCCATTCTCCCGGCTTCTTCCCTTTCCCGGTCATTCTCGCTAAACTTGCTTTTAGGGTAGGCACGTATTCCAAAGAGTAACGCCCAGCGCGCGAAAATAACCTGGTTGCAACATTTCTGAAACCTGAGGGAGGCGAAACTCGCCTCAGCCAGAGGTCAACTGTGAAGACCTTAACGCCCGACCCCCTTTTAGCCGAGACTTCCCTTTTTCGCGTTTCCCTTGCTCAATCCCAGGACGAATTGATCGCTTGTCAGCGGCTTCGCTATGAGGTGTTTAACCTCGAACTCGGCGAAGGCCTTTCCACCTCGGACCGCTCCGGCCTCGATATCGACCCTTTCGACTCCTTCTGCGACCACCTCATGGTCAACGACCTCGAATCCGGCAAGCTCGTCGGCACCTACCGCCTGCAAAGCGGCGAAGTCGCCCGCAAGAATCTCGGCTATTACGGCAACCAGCTCTTTGATTTTTCCGTTTACGAACCGGTCCGCAAAGAGTTGCTCGAACTCGGCCGTGCCTGCGTACACATCGACTACCGCAACATCATGGTCCTGCACGCCCTCTGGAAAGGCATCGCCGTCTACGCCACCCGCAACGGCGCTCGCTATTTGGTCGGTTGCAGTTCCATCTCCTCGCAAAACCAAAATTACGGCGTCGCCATGTTCGACTCTCTCAAGGACAAATACCTGGTCGATCCCCCGCTGCGCACCCTGCCGCAACCCGGCCATTCCTGCGAATCGAACGGCACTCCCGTCCAGGCGGGCCGTCCGCCGCGCCTTTTCAGGGCCTATCTCGAAATCTCAGGCCGCATCTGTGGTCCTCCGGCCATCGACCGCGAATTCAAAACCATCGATTTTCTGACCCTGGTCGACCTCGCCATTCTTCCCGATCGCGTCCGCACCCGCTTCTTCTAATGCGTCTGCCGCCGCTTCGCCCGTGCGTTCCCTCTTACTTTTTTCTTCTTTCCGCATCCAATCCGCCGAGGTACATTCCACCCCAGAGGTGACGCCCTATGATTCCCATCGGCCCCGAGCAGGCCATTTTCCTGCTTAACTACACCCTCCCCATGGTGAAGAACGAACATCGCACCACCCGTTCCGTCATTGAGTCCATTCCCGATTCCAATCGGGACTATCGCCCCGATCCCTACTCCAAAACGGCCCTCGAATTGGCCTGGCACATCGCCGCGGCTGAGCATCGTTTCTACACCGGCATCGTCAGCGGTGCGTTCGATTTTTCTCCCATTCATCGTGCGGATGACGTCCAGACCGGACCGCAAATCGGCCAGTGGTTCGGCGAATCCTTCGCCAAGACTTCAGCGCAACTCGCCGCTCTCTCCGGCGAGCAGCTAACCCGCATCCTGGACTTTCGGGGCCTGTTCCAGATGCCCGCCATTACGTATCTGAATTTCTCCCTTAACCATTCCGTCCATCACCGCGGCCAGCTTTCTACCTATCTGCGCGCCATGGGCGGGAGAGTTCCTGCGATCTACGGTGAGAGTTACGACTCCGCGGCTGCCAAGAACGCGGCCCAGGCCCCGGCCTGAGGGAACAAATCGCGATTCCCGGCGCGCCTATTTCGTGGCTAGCGCCCGAGCGGTTTCCACTGCTTCGGCCACCCGTGAAGGCTCCGCGAGTTTGGCACGCACGAAGTCCCGCGTGCCGCCACCCTTGCCGGGCACTACGGCGAGGACTTGCCTCAGCAAACTGGCCAGATCTCGCACGCCCGTGGCATGTTGCGCAAACACCAGTTGGCCGGTCTCCCCGTGCCCCAGCAGTGCGACAGTCCGCTCATTTCTCGCCAATTCCGTTGCCAACGGCAGCAGCTGTTCGGGATTTTCCTCTTCGAAAACCGCTGCTATCACCCGGCCGCCATCCGCGCCCACCACAGTTTCCCGCATCATCAACGCCGCTCGCGCCTCCGCCAACTGCTGCCGCGTCGTCCGCACACTCTTGAAATTCGCGTCTCGTTCGGTGGCGGCCTTGTTCATCACTGCCATGGCTTCCTCCGGGGCGCAACTCAGCTTTTCCCCAATGGTCCGCAACAATTGAAAATCCGCCGTCGCCGACCGCTCCGCCCGACCTCCGCATGCAAACTCAATCCGCCAGTCCTGCCGGATTTTCGTACACCGCCGCACCAGGATTAGGCCGATCTGCCCGGTGGTCTTTACATGCGTCCCCCCGCAGGGCTGCAAATCCGCTCCTTCGATTTCGATTGCTCGCAGGATTCCCTGGCGCTCTACTTCTTTCCTCACACCGAGAGCAGCCAACTGCTGCGCGGTTCCGTACCGCACCGTCACCGGACGATCTTCGAATATTGCGCGATTCGCGGCTCGCTGTGCCCCCTGTAAGACCTCCGCGGTCGGCTCCGGTCCACGCAGGTCTATCGTGCACAGCTCGCTGCCCAAATGAAACGACACCGTCGGCAAGCCATAACGCTCTTCGAACATCGCTGACAACAGATGTTGTCCCGTGTGCTGTTGCATGTGGTCGAATCGTCGCCCCCACTCCACGCAACCGCGCACTTCTTTCACACGAATCTCCTGGTCCACGATGTGCACGATCTCGTTTTCTTCATCTCGCACATCGAGCACGCGCGCCTCTTCCAGCTTCCCGAGATCGTTCGGCTGCCCGCCCGACGTCGGATAGAACGCGCTTTGGTCCAGGATTACCTCCCACACGGCAACCGTCCCCGACGCACTCGCAAACGGTTCCGCCGGCAAGCACTGCAACACGCGGGCCGCAAAATTCTGCAGGTAGGAGTCGTCGTAATACAACCGGTGCGTCGCCATAAATCCGAAAGTCTAACACAACCATTTTGGCGTCCCTCTTGGCTTTCCCATCCCTGCGCGATCGCCTGAGTCCCCTCACGGTTTTCGGTACACTAGAACCATGGCCGTTCGCCTCATCGCCCTCGACATCGACGGCACTCTGATCAACAGCCGATGGGAAGTTTCCCCGGCCAATCAGGCCGCCATTGCCGAAGCCACGAGCCGCGGCATCGAAGTCGTCGTCGTCACCGGGCGCCGCTACGATTTCGCACTGCCGGTGGTGCGTCAGATCCCTTCTCCGCTCACCATGATCGTCAATAACGGCGCGCTGGTTCGCACCACCGACGGCGTCACCCACCTTCGCCACTTGCTCCCGTGCGAAACCGCACGCGCCGTGCTGTATGCCACACGGCCTTGGCGCTACGCTACCGCCGTCGTTTTCGACCGCCCCCAGGCCAACCAGGTCATTCTCGAATCCATCGATTGGTCCGATCCCGTCCGTGGCGCCTACTACACGCGCAACCGTGAATTCCTGGCAGCCGCCTCGCCCCTCGAATCGTGCCTCAGCGAGGATCCCATCCAGGTCATGTTCACCGGCCAGGTCCTGCCGATGCGCGATGCGGAAGCAACTCTCCGTTCGGTCCCTTTCCGGGGCAGCTTTTCTCTCGCTGTCACCGTCTATGAAGACAAGGACTTTTCGATGATCGACGTCATTCATCCTTCGGTCTCCAAGGGCTCCTCCCTGGCCGAATGGGCAGGTCTGCGCGGTGTGGCTCCCAGGGAAATTCTGGCCATCGGGGACAACCACAACGACTTGGAAATGTTATCTTTTGCTGGTATACCCGTGGTTATGGGAAACGGCGTCCCGGCCCTGAAAGAACAAGGTTGGCACGTTACCCGTTCGAATGACGAAGACGGTGTTGCAGCAGCGATCGAACGTTTCGCGCTGTCCGAGGCGGCTGAGTGTCAATAAAAACCTTCCTGCAAACATCGCTGGCCCTGGGCGCCATCCTTTTTCTCGGCGCGCCGCTCGCCCGCGCCGACTACGTCGTGCTGCGTAGCGGGGCCCGTCTCAACGTCACCGGCTACGAGATTCTCGCTGATCGTTACCGCCTCCATCTCAAGGGCGGCGTCGCGGAAGTTCCCTTCGATGACGTTGTGGGCATCGAGCCCGAGGAGATTTTCGAGCCCATCCCGGAGATGCCCGTCGACAAGACGCCTTTCCAGAGCGTGATTCGTGCCGCCGCCGAGCGTTACAGCCTCGACGCCGACCTGCTTCACTGCGTCATTGCCGTGGAGTCCAATTTCGACCCGAAAGCGGTTTCCGCCAAGAACGCGCGCGGTCTGATGCAGCTTCTTCCGCAGACGGCTGCTCAATTGGGCGTAAAGGACGTTTTCGATCCTGAGCAAAACGTCAACGCCGGCGCGCAGTATCTTCACGACCTGCTCGGGAAATATCGCAACAACCTCACGCTCGCTCTCGCCGCCTATAACGCCGGACCCGAACGCGTCGATCAATACGGCCGCGCCGTCCCCCCTTACCTCGAAACCATGAAATACGTCCAGCGCATCACCAAAAACTACGCAAAAATGAAAGCCGTCGCCGCTCAGCAGAGCAATGCCGAAATGCGTGACCTCCGCAAATCGCTCGCGGATCACTAAAGCGTCAACTTGAATTGGGAATCGCTACTGGTTTGGCGGCGCTTGCAGCGGCACGTTCGAATTGCCGCCTGGATTCAGATTTTGCGGCTGAGTCTGTTGTTGGGGGTTCGGTTGCATACCGGTAGGCGCGTTCATACCCGGTGAGCCATTCATATTCTGCACCGGCGTGCCAATCCCTCGCGAAGCTCCGCCGATCCCCATGTCTTTTGAGGGATCCCAGATAAATTCGAAGTGCCGATAGTCCTTAGCCTTCTGGTACCACATGAACGACTTCTTGTTGACCTTACTTCCCACTCCAATGATGTTTCCGCCGATCGTGTTGCTGGCGTCCATGTTGTTGTTCAGAGAATGCGGCTGGCCCGGCTGGTCCGAAGTGTCGCCGTTCTGCGCGTTCGGATCGGTCGATGAGGCGTCCCCGGTGCCGCTTCCCTGCGCCTGATTCTGGCTCGCAGCGCCGCCGGCTGCATTCCCTCCGAAACCGCTATTCCCAAAGGAAGTGCTCGAAGGAGAGGTGCCAAAGGAACTCGTCGATCCTCCGAACCCGGTGTTCTGCGCCATCCCCATGCCCGGAACGCCGTTGGGCGTTCCACCCATAGCCGAGAATGTCCCGAGGAATTGGCTGTTCAGGCTCCCGATGAGTTGTCCGTTCGGTCCAACGTAAACCAGCCTCCATGACCCATCCTCCGAATTCATCGGGTCCTTATAGGCCTTGCGCATGAATCGGATGTTATTCTTGGCCTTGGTCAGGTCGTCCAGCGACGTCGGGAATCGACGCATTTTCATGTAGTACATGCGGATTCCGCGGGTATATTGTTTCCCTCTCCACACCATTTCTGCTTCCCGCTCACGCTGGATGCTGCTAATCACCGTCGGTGCGGCCACCACGGTACTCAGCACCAGTAACGCGAGAAAAAACATAATCAGCACCAAGGCGTACCCTTCCTCACCCGCCCGTACTCTTCGCGTTGGCTTCTGTGGCTTCATCATGCCGGCGGCGGCATCTCCAAAATCGTTGAATTCTTTACCCCGGTATTGATGTCTTCGTATTCGATGCGATCGTTTCCGATATGCGTTATCCGGATATGATTCCGGACGGTATCCCCTTCGCCTACGATCCGCACATCCTCGCCATCCTGCAGGAAGGCGCGGCGCGGGCCCGTCGGCGGAAACGTGCCGAGCCCAAAAAACTTCATCTCCAACTCCGGGCGCGGAGGCGGTGGCGGCACGTGCGGCCCGTAATTCTCATACGGAGGTGGCGGAGCGGCCACCACTTGCTGCGGCGGAGGCGGCGGAGGCGCCGCCACAAAGATGCTTCGTCCAGAGGACTTATACTCCGTCGCCCGGGTATTCTCCAGGTCGCGGAAGGGCTTCCCGTAATCCTCCACGTTAATCGGCACATACCGCTGGGGAAACGACGACGCGATGCCCGTGCCGTTCTTCCCGAAGAATCCAAACCACACCAGACCCGCAACGACGAGAAGCGCCACCAGCGCAATCAGTTCCTTCTGCTGTTTCGTCTGTGCCATCAAGCTTTCCTAAAATACGTCCGCAGATGCAGATTCACTTTCAGCGCACCCACCACACCCGGTCCGTTCTGCGTCTCCACTTCCAGACCATCCACGATGTACACGCTCTTGGACCTCTGCAATTTGTTCAGAAACTGCACAATGCCGTTGTAGTCCCCGGACACGGTTACTTCCACCGCCACTTCCGTCAGATTCCGCTGCTCCTTAACTTCCTTCTCACGAAATTTTACGTCGTCCATCACCACGTGCGTTTCTTTCGCGAATTGGTCCGTCTCTTGCGTGATCACCGAGTATCCCTTTGTGCTCGGCAGCAGCGAGCCTTCGAACTCGTCCAACGCCTTTAGGATCTCCGGCGTCTTCTCGCGGATCTCCGTTGCTCGCTTTACATCCGCCCGTACCATGGCCACCTGGCGCGCTTGTGAGGTCAGTGCTTGTTGCCGCTCCTCCCGCGAACCGGACAGCCGCACCGAGAAGTACGCAAAGGCCACGTCTGCGAGCAACAGCAACGCGAGTCCGCCAAAAATCAATTTCCTTTGTAACGAGAAGTTACGCATCTCAAATGCCCGTATAAATCACCGAAAATTCCATCGTCAACGCATCCGTAGTTTGTTGTCTCGGCGCCCCCTCCGAGTACAATTCGAAGTGCGAAAATGATTTGGAGTCCTCAAAAGCCTTCAGCAGTTCCACCTTGGCTTCTTGACTCGCCGCGCCGGCCTGGAATCTCACGGAAACGGTACCGTGATCCAGCTTCGGTTCAATCCGAATCACGTGCACCCCGGTGGGCAGGGTTTTCTCCAGATCCATAAACATCTTCGTCCAGTTGAAACTGTCCGCTTCGATCAACCCGTCGATAAACTTGGCGCGCTCCTGCAGGTTGCGGTTCTCGTCTTTTGCGTAGAACGCGTCCAACTGGTGGCGTTGGTCCATTAAATGGCTCATGTCCGCTTGCAGCTTGTTGGCCTTCGACCGGTAATCCTCTTCCGCTTTGCGCACGTCGTGCAGCCTCCATCCCAGAATCACGAACAACACCAGCCCGATGAATCCCAGCACGGCGCTTCCGACATAGAACCGTCGGTGACTGACCAGTGGTTTGGTAGCGAGATTTAGCCTGGCGTACATGCGCTCCTTGCCTTCCCTCTAGTTTCGATGCAACATCCAGCCGACCAGCCCTTCCAGATCCCGGTCGGCCAGCGGACGCGCGTCCGCTCGCAAAGTTCCTTCCGATATGGCCGCATTCAGAAGCGCCCGCACCGGGCACTTGAATTCGTCCTCCAGCGGCCGCACAAACTGCCCCAGGCGATCGCCGAGCCCCGCCACTTTCACGGACTCAATGCCCTCGCGCCAGGTATCCTGATAATATGCGGCCACCGGATAGACTTCCTCGAGGAGCATCTGCGGCGTCAGACTCTCAACGTGCGCCGGCAATTCCGTGCACCGGTATCCCGCCAGCGCGCCCGTATGCACAATCGCCGTGGTCAACGACGTCCCGGATACCCGCGCCAGCAACGTCGGCTTTTGGTCATCCAGCAGGCTCACCGCCGCCAAGGTCGAACTCAGCACCACCCCCGGCCGCAGCCCCGCATTTTCCAGTACCGCCTCGTATTCCTTCACGATCCGCAGCCGCGCGATCGCCGTCACTACGTCCACGCCCTCTTCCGGCGGCGCTTGCCTCATGTACGACAAAAGCGTCTCGTCCGCTTCGAACGGCACACTCTTCTTCAGCTTCCATCGCAACATCGGAATGGCTTCCTGGTGTCCACGCGGAAAATCGTCGAAATGCTGCACGAACACACGAATGACCGGATCCGGGAGCATCAATGCAGCGTCCTCGTCCGTCACTTCCAATTGACTCGAGATCCGCCGCACCGCCTCATTCAGGGCCGCCGGGTTCACCAGGTTGGTTTCGATGGCCGAAGGCACGATGGCTCCCTTCGGCACCTCCTCCACCACAAACTTTTCGAGCGTTCCCTTGCGGGTGAAGCGTGCTCCCGCCACGCGATCCTGCGATATCTCGATGGCCAGCGGCGGGTGCGGCGTCGCATCCATCCAGCGCATCCACTGGCGAGCCCAATTCGGCTTCGCGTTCGCCTGCCGGGTTGTCGCTACGTTACTCAACGAACGTCACCTTGTTCACTTCCCGCAACGTGGTAATGCCTTCCTTTACCTTGGTCAGGGCGCTCTGCCGCAAGGTAGTCATGCCTTCCGCGATCGCCGCACGCTTGATCTCTGAAGTTGGACGCCGGTCCACGATCATTTCACGGATGTGGTCGCTCAAGTCCAGCAACTCGCAGATCGCCGTCCGGCCGTGAAACCCGGTGCCCGAACACTCCAAACAACCCGCCCCTTCGGCGAACCGGTAGTCCCCGACGTTGCCCGGATCAAGACCGGCGTCCGACAATTCCTCCGCGGTATATTTCCGCGGCCGTTTGCAGCTCTCGCAATTCAGGCGTACCAGCCGCTGGGCCAAGATGCAGTTCAACGCGGACACAAAGTTGTACGGCTCGACCCCCATGTTGATGAACCGGCCAATCACGTCCGTTACGTTGTTCGCGTGCACCGTGGTAAACACCAGGTGTCCTGTTAGCGCTGACTGAATCGCGATCTGCGCCGTCTCCTGGTCGCGAATTTCTCCCACCATGATCTTGTCCGGGTCGTGTCGCAAGATCGACCGCAATCCGCGCGCGAACGTGAGTCCTTTCTTTTCGTTTACCGGAATCTGCGTGATCCCGCGTAGCTGATACTCCACCGGGTCTTCGATCGTGACAATCTTGTCTTCGTCCGACTTAATCTCGTTGATCGCCGCGTACAGCGTGGTGGTTTTACCCGAACCCGTCGGCCCGGTCACCAGCACCATCCCGTACGGCTCCCGGATATACCGGCGGAATCGCCGCGTCTCCTCTTCGGAATACCCGACCACATCCAGGCTCAATTTCTGGAATTTCTCGGATAGCGTCTCCTTGTCCAGCACGCGCAACACGGCGTCTTCTCCGTGACTCGCCGGCATAATCGAAACGCGCAGGTCGATATACCGCCCCTTGTACTTCACCCGGAACCGCCCGTCCTGCGGCACGCGCCGTTCCGCGATGTCCAGATCGCTCAATACCTTGATGCGCGAAATTACCGTCGAATGCCACTCCTTCGCAATCGGCTGCATGGCGTGTTGCAACACGCCGTCAATGCGGTACTTCACCGCCACTTCCGTGTCCCGCGCTTCGATGTGAATGTCGCTCGCTCGGCGCTCCAGCGCTGTGAAGATCACCGTCTCCACCAACCGTACCACCGGACTGACCGTGGTGTCCCGCGTCAGCCGGTCTCCCGATATGGTCTCTTCGCTTTCCTCTTCGTCCTTCGAAACCTGCAGCGTAAAGGCTTCGGTTGCCTGTTCCAGTACGCGCTGCGACTGCTCCGTGCGCTTCAGCAAGTCGCTGATCTGCCGCGCCGTGGCCACACGAATGGCCAGCTTCTTTCCGAGCAGCAGCGGCAGCTCGTCGCTCAGCATCACCTGGCTGGGATCTGCCACCGCGATCACCAACGTCCCGTCATGCGCCGACAGCGGCACAAAATTGAATCGGAACATCAGGTCTGCCGGGATCGCTCGGAACAAATCCGCATCGATGCGCTGTTCCTGGAGGTCGATGAACCCGCAACGGTACCGGGTGGCCAACCGCTTGGCGTGCTCGCGTTCCAGGTCCAGGTCTGCTACTCCGCTCGGCGCATTTGGCAAGTTGGGATTGGTGCTAGCCATGACAGCCTTCCGATCTTAATGCCCCGTTCCCGTAATTGAGAACGAAAAGATAGGTAGATACAGCGAGATCAAAATGCCGGCGACCAGCAGCCCCATGAAAATCAGCATCAACGGCTCGATCAACGACACCAGCGCTCCCAGTTTCAGCGACACTTCCTCTTCGAAAAACTCCGCCACGCTGTTCAGCATCGGCGCCAGCGCTCCGCTCGACTCTCCGACTTCGATCATGTCCAGCGCCATTTCCGGCATCACCTGATTCGCCGAAAGCGCTCCATGCAGCGACTCGCCTTCCCGCACCATTTGCGTCGCCTGAATCACGGTTCCTTTCACCAACCGGCTCCCAATCGAATCGGAAGCCGTCGACAACGCGGCTACCAGCGGCGTCCCTCCGGTCAGCAATGTGCCCAGCGTCCGGCAGAACTGCGCCACCTGAAATTTCAACAGTGTCGGGCCAATCACCGGCACCCGGAACTTTAATTTGTCGAAGGCCAGGCCGCCCTGCTCGCTGCGCGACCAGAAAAATATCCCCATCACCGCGAGCGCGACGAGCGCAATCAGCCCCAATATATAATTCCGGTAATCCACCGTTATCGCGATCAGCACTTTCGTGGGCGTCGGCAACTCCACGTTCAAATCTCGGTACAACATCCCGAATTTCGGCACGACGAAGGTCACCAAGTACGTCACGATGCACGTTGCCGCCACGATCAGCAGCGTCGGGTACACGAGCGCCGATGCGATCTTCTTCTTTACTCCGGTGCTGACCTTCTGATAGGCAATGTAATATTCGAGCACGCCCGAGAGGTTGCCGCTCTTTTCTCCAGCCAGAATGGCCGTCGAATACACTTTCGAAAATACGCCCGCTTCATCCACCGCTTCCGACAACGACTTCCCTTCCCTTACCCGGTCCCGGATCTGCGTCAGAATCGGTCGCAGCTTAGGTGCCGATGCGCGCGTCGCCAGCAGGTCCAATGCCCGCAAAATCGGCAAACCCGCCTTAATCAGGGTATTAAACTGCTGGTTCAGGATCAGAAAGTCGTTTCCGCCGATCTTCCGCTCTTTGCGGAAACCAAAGAAACCGCTTACGAGGCTGCTCCGCGGATTAACCGAGTACACATACAGTCCCCGATCCGCCAGCTTCTGCCGGACCTCGTCGCTGTTGGAAGCCGCCTCGACGTGCGAAAACACTCGTCCGTTGGCGTCCGCTACGCGGCAGACAAATTCGCCCATAGAGAGTTAGTTTACCTCAATCGGACCGGGGTACAAGTTTGCGCTACCGCAAACTATTTCCTGTTGAACAACTCCTGTTCCCCTATCCGTTACTGACGCAGCCCGGGCGCCTCCGATAGCACCCCATCGACAATGGCCACGCCGCGCGGCACCACAAATTGGAACGTCGATTTGTCGAGCGGCGGGTCCCATTCCCAGCCGGTAAACGAGAATTCCAGCTCCATTCCCGCCTCTTCTTGCACCACGATCCGTCGCAGTTCTCCTTCCGGGGAAACCTCCAACAAAACCCCTCTCGTGGCCCCTGGCCCCTCGCTTTGCTGCAGTTGTAGGGACGGCCTTCTAAGGCCGTCCGCGACGATTGGTTCAGACCGGCTCAATCCCTTCAGCTCACAACGGAATACCGCGTCGCCCACTTCAACCCCGGATTGTCCTTCTTCCTCCTCGATTCGGCTGCACAGATGCGAGAGCTTCATGTGTGTCGTCAAAAAGGCCAACGGCGTCCGCCAGTCCTCGCTTTGCTTTGCAGGCATTCGGGTAGCCGTTCGGTCAGCCGGGGAATAAAACCACACATACTTCCCGTCCACGAGGAAGGTGTTTTTTTCTGGCGCTTCGTAATCCCAGCGCATCTTGCCCGGTCGCAGGAACGATGCACTTCCGGCCTCGCTGCGCACGAATCGTCCATTTTCCGTATAGCGTTCCAGGAACCTCACGCGAAGCGTGCTCGCTCCGGCATAGCGCGACTCGAGCAACCGCAGAACATTGGGAAGACTAAATGGTAATTTGGACTGAACTGATATACTTGCGAAGAGACTCGACATCACCACGGCTATCAATACAAGCAAGATTACTCTCATCCCGCTAGTCTAGCAGCTTGCCTATAGCGTGGGGTCGCTCGGCCCTGCCGTACTTGTCGGATTATAGTGAATCGCGTTCGTCTCATCGGCATAGTAGCTTACTTGTCCGCTCAATCCGTAATATTGGGGGTTCGCCTGCAGCGCGTAGGCCATAGACGGCGTCTGCCCATCCCCGACATAAGCAAACATGTAGCCAGATTTCTTCCCCGACGCTAAGGTTGCGTCGAGGAAACAGGCTGCCGTGGGTGTGCATGTGTTTGCTGCACCAGGTCCCAAGTCAGATAAGTTAGAGGAGAACCCGACCTGCGGGTACACGCTGGAATATCCAATCTCTGAGGTCGCCACTGCATGCATTGAGGTGACAGCCGACGCTTCGTTTGCGGAGATTTTGGCTCTGATAAAATTTGGGATCGCAATAGCCGCGATAATCAGAATGATGCCAACCACGATCAGCAACTCGATTAGCGAAAATCCTCGTTGTTTTCGTCCCATTCTTGAGGCCTCGTGGTCCTTGTTTGCTGCTCTACGAATACGACCGTACTCACACCAGTGAATCCAGACTAACGTAAGCACGTACATTTCCAAGCCGGCCGTGTCCCTAACTGGCTGTTTAACAAAGCCTTAGCGAAGCCA
>Ga0306926_10003095_pt1 | contig 17126 bp, 10 predicted proteins | sample flu12Cox44000178_FD_203759 | JGI IMG/M metagenome (GOLD analysis project Ga0306926, IMG submission 203759) | Lab enrichment of tropical soil microbial communities from Luquillo Experimental Forest, Puerto Rico - flux8day.12C.oxic.44.000.178 (v2)... | ecosystem: Environmental > Terrestrial >... | reverse complement strand
ACAAACGGTCGAACTCCGCGCCCTTCGCCTTCCTCAATGCGTCCATCTGCTCAGTCGTCAGCATTCCAGGCATAAGCGTCATCGAATGCACTGGATGATCCGTGTGATTGTCCGTCTCCGGCATTTTCGGATCGGGTGTGTCGGGCATCGCCATGGAAATCGGTTCTCCGCGAACTGCGAGCCAGCGCTTCATAAATTTAATCTCGTCCGACTGTGAAATGCTGATTCTGGCACCGAGCGACCGCAGATCCTTATTCTCTGTGTGCGACGAGATTAGCACTGTCATTTCTATGGCCTGCGCATGATGCATGATCATGCCCTGCATGAATTCCACGTCCGCCCGCGACGGTGGCAGCAACGTAGCCCTCGTCGAAGACGGCAGCGTCTTGCTTGGCTTTCCCGGTGCGCCGGGCTGGACAACGACAGGCGCCTCGGCTGGAGAAGTTTGTTGCGCACGTGCAGGAATAAACAACGAGCTCGCGATGAAGCTCGCGGTTAACAGCGTTCGAACCTGCGCCACTGCTTTTTTGGAGCGCTTGTGCTTGCGGTGGCGAGGAGGGCGGTGGAACTGCAACCTCGATACAAAACCAGGCATTTTCAACGCTCTACCCTACCATGAAGCGCAGGGGAAATCTAAGAGAGCCTCCGAGTTCGGCTGTGGTAATGCCGGTAGCATACTGGACTTCTTTATTCATTGCGCGGTACTAACCTGCAACACACCAGCGTGACAGTGCAGCTGCTGAAGTGCTGAAGTGCGTTTCAGATGCCTCGATGACGTCTTCCACGGAAGAAGCTCCTCTTGCTGATGACGATCGCATCGCGCGCCTGGCTAGGGATATCTCTCTCTCGATTGAAATAGTTTCCGCTGTGCCCAATTGGGTGGAACTTCTCATTTCGTGTACGCGAGAAGCTGCCGAGATTACTCAAGCTTTCGTCGCGAGGCTGGAGGCGGATCTTCCGCATGAGCTGATTGATTCGATCAGACAGGCGTTGCGGGAGTTGCTTCTCAACGGGGTAGAGTGGGGTGGAAAGCTCGATCCCAAGCAGAAAGTGCGAGTTGCGCGCATGCGATGCGCCCGGATGCTGCTGTATCGCGTGGTGGATCCTGGTCCAGGATTCAGTTTCGAAGGTCTTGAGCACGCTGCCGTTCACGACACGTCGGCAGAGTCCATCGCGCGTGTGGCCGTCGTGCGTGATCAACTCGGCATGCGTCCGGGCGGATTCGGCATTGCCATGGCTCGTGCGATTGCCGACGAATTGCTCTACAACGAAGCGCAGAACGAGGTGATCTTGATTAAATACCTGCGTTGACCGATGCAAAATGACTTTCGAGATGGCTCCCCTAGCTGGCAGTCCTTCGGCTTGGCGTGCGGTCCCACTATGAACCATCTGCGTCCATTGAGCGGTGTTCTATCAGCATCGGCCTCACTTGCCGTCGTCCTGCGCTGTGGAAACCCCTTGATTGACAGGACTACCAGCGCTAGGCATAGTATTTGGCGGGGTTATCTATCTCATGATTGTCACAGTCCGCAGGGCGAAGGACTGGGCGGGCAAGCCTGTTTCAATAGGGCTCATATTGGCGTTTTTTTCCCTGCAGGCGGCTTTCGGCCAAGCGCAAGAAGAAACCACTCAGCAAACGAACGACCGAATTCAACAGCTTTCCCAGATCGCAAAGCCCACTGTAACGGACATTCCTATTGGGGCTGGCGACCTCATTCATATCGATGTTTTTGATGTACCCGACCTTTCCCGCGAGGTTCGCGTCAGCAGCAGTGGAAATATAGCTCTCCCTCTCGTCCGCGAAAGAATTCGTGTGGCCGGCGTCACGCCCTTCCAACTAGAACAAACAATTCAAGAAAAGCTCATCGAGAGTGGGCTGGTGTCTCATCCGCAAGTCTCTGTATTCGTCAAAGAGCAAAACAGTCAGCCCGTAACGATTCTAGGAGCCGTCGGGCACCCGATGACGACACAATTGTTACGGCCCACTACTTTGCTCGAAGTTCTGGCGAATGCGGGAGGTATTTCCGACAACGCTGGAACCGTGATTTTGATAACGCGCAAGACTCAACCAGAAGCTGTAAGGCCAGTAGCCGAAACTTCCGGACCTAATTCGGATCCGGGCGTACAGACAATTCGGATTCAATTACAGGATCTTCTCGACACCGGGAACGCCGCGTTCAACATCCAAGTGTTCGGCGGCGACGTCATCGAGGTTCCCAAGGCTGGCATCATCTATGTGCTCGGTGGCGGTGTCTCCCAGCCCGGCGGCTACACCATCCAGAGTCATGGAGAACCGCCCACGGTGTTGAAAGCCGTTGCCTTGGCGCATGGCTTGGGCGGCTACGCAAAGCCGGATGACGCCATAATTTATCGGGTAAATCCTAAGACCGGCGAACGCGAAGCAATCCCCGTGCATATCAAGAAGATTGCAAAGAACACTTCCGAGGATGTCGCGATGAAATCGAATGACATTCTATATGTTCCGGACAACCTGGCCAAAAAGGTTGCCGTCCGAGGACTCGAAGCGGCGGTAAGCATCGGCAGTGGTCTCCTAATTTATCGCTCAACTCAAAACAATGGTGGCGGCAACAACAATAATAATCCTCCGCCTGCTCAATAAAGGACTGCCTTCACAAAATGGAAGAAGCATCCAGACTCGTCGCCCGCGACCGGAAAGCCACTGATGCGCTTACGGTGATTCCTGCTCCTTCCATTCTTCCATGGGAGCAAATGCGGCGCGAACCGCATCTCCTCGACTACCTCATTATTTTGCGCAAGCATCAGTGGCTAATCCTCACCTTCCTGGTAACGGTCGTCACGGTTGTTACGATTGCCTCGTTCAAGATGAAGCCGGTTTACCAGGCGGCCGCTCGTGTGGAAGTGGATCGTGAATCGCAGAGCGTGCTGCCTTTCCAAGGGCCGACCACTTCCTACGACGAAGTGGTAGATATGGAGAATTATCTCGAGACGCAGTCGAAGATTCTTCAGAGCGAGACTTTGGCTCTGCAAACGATCAAGTCGATGGACCTGGGGCGTTATCCAGAGTTCGGCGGGGTTGCCAATTCGCTGGTATGGACCCACGGGAAATCATCCCAAGAGCGTCCCGCCATCCTCAGCGCATTTCTTGGCCGATTGAGCGTACGTCGAGTTCCCAACAGCCGCCTGATTGAGGTGGGATTCGAAGCGGAAGATCCTCGGCTCGCCTCTCAAGTGGTAAACGCGCATCTGCAAAACTTCATCGAACAGAACTTTCGCAGCAAATACGACGCAACAACGCAGGCATCCAGCTGGCTCTCCGGCGAACTCGAGGAATTGCGAATCAAAGTTGAGAAGTCAGAAGACGCCCGAATCGCTTACGAGCGGCAGAATCAAATCTGGCGAACGAACGAAAAGCAAGATATCACCACCGACAAGCTCGGTGATCTAAATAAAGCGGTGACCGAGGCTCAGACGCAGCTGGCCGAGAAGGAAGCCCTGTATCGCATGGCCACATCGGGGAACGTCGACGCACTGCCGGCGGCGCAAGCGAATCCTGTGATTCAGGACCTCCTCAGACATAAGGCCGAATTGAATGAGCAGTATCTCATAGCCCTCGACCAGTTCGGGCCGAACTACCCAAAGGTTCTCAGGCTAGCGGTACAACAAAAGGAAGTAACCGAGAATCTGGACAAGGCCAGGAAGACGCTCGTTGAAACGGTGGAGGAGGATTACAACACTGCGCGAAATCGCGTCGAGTTGCTTCAGCAAAATCTCGACCACCAAAAGGCCGAAGCGAACGACATGGCCGAAAAGCTCGTCCAATATCAGATTCTTCAGCACGATGCGGATTCGAATAAGCAGCTTTACGACGGCTTGCTTCAAAAATTAAAAGAAGCTGGGATTACGGCGGGCTTGAAATCCAGCAATATTCGAGTGGTCGATCCGGCGCTTACTCCTTCGAGCCCGTCGAGGCCGCAGAGAGCGCGCAATATCCTGCTTGCCATATTGGTGGGTTTCGTGGGCGGCGTTGGACTCGCTCTTTTCCGCGAGTACCTTGACAACACTATCAAGTCTCCGGACGATGTTGAATCCATCGCCGGGTTGCCTTCACTGGCCGTGGTGCCTTCCCTTCCGGGCTTGAATGGAAATTACAGTCGCCGGGCGAAAGGAGAGGCTGCGCTCCAATCAGCATCCGGTGCTCATGTCGAACTGCTCTCGTTTGTCCAGCCGAAATCACAAATTTCTGAGGCTTTTCGCGCCTTGCGCACTTCGCTCCTGCTTTCCCAGGCCGATCATCCGCCGCAGGTTATTCTGGTGACGAGCGCTCTCCCGCGCGAAGGCAAGACGACTGCGGCGGTAAACCTCGCCGTCACCCTGGCCCAATTGGGCGACCGCACGCTGCTGATGGATTCCGACCTCCGAAAACCTGGCGTCCGCCGCGCTTTGAACTTGACCATCGGAAAGGAAGTGGGACTCAGCTCGTATCTTGCGGGCGTCTCAACACTCGACGAGGTTCTGTATCCGCACCCGACCATCAGCAATCTCGAAGCGCTCACCACTGGCCCCGTTCCCCCGAGCCCCGCTGATCTTCTCTCCTCTCACCGTATGCGCGAAGCGATCGCGGAGCTTCGGCTGCGTTTCAAGTTTATTGTGATCGATTCGCCCCCGGTGATGGCGGCTACAGACGCGGTAATTCTATCCGCGCTCACCGATGGTGTTTTGCTTGTCGTCCGCAGCGGCGAAACTCCCAAAGAAGCTTTCTCCCGGACGCGCGATCTCCTCGCGGCCGTTAAGAGCCGTTTGCTCGGCGTCGTACTCAACGCAGTCGATTCGAGCGCGCCTGATTACTACTATTCGTATCGCTACTACCCTTATGCCTACGGTTATGGTTACGGCGAAGACGTGGCAAAGACGTCCCGGTTCCCAGCCAATCCGGGCGATGCAGGCCAACCCTAGAAGACGGAGCGGATCATGCGTTATCTCATCACCGGCGGAGCTGGATTTATAGGTTCACATCTATCTGAAACTCTTCTCGAAAAGGGCTCAGAGGTGTTCATTCTTGACGATCTCTCGACGGGCAGCGTCGAGAACATCCGTCATCTGAAATCGAACAACCGCTTTCATCATTTTTTTGATTCGATCCAGAACAAACACCTCCTGGCGGAACTCGTCGACGAGTCAGATGTTGTCATCCATCTGGCTGCGGCCGTTGGCGTGCGTCTGATCGTCGAAAGCCCCGTGCGAACTCTCGAGACAAATATCCATGGTACTCAATCCGTGCTGGACGCCGCCTCGAAGAAGAAGAAACTCGTGTTTATCGCGTCCACTTCCGAAGTGTACGGAAAGAGTGACAAGGTTCCGTTCCAAGAGGATGCAGATCTCGTCCTCGGACCGACTACCAAAGCCCGCTGGAGTTATGCCGCTTCCAAAGCGCTGGACGAATTTCTCGCCCTCTCCTACTGGAAGGAGCGCAAGCAGCCCGTAAAGATCGCCCGGTTCTTCAACACAGTCGGCCCGCGCCAAACCGGCCGCTATGGCATGGTGGTTCCAAATTTCGTTCAGCAGGCGCTGGCCGGCAAGCCGATTACGGTTTTCGGCAGCGGCAAACAATCTCGGTGCTTTTGCGATGTCCGCGATTGCGTCGAGTCGTTGATTCGCCTGCTGGCAAATGACCACTGCATCGGTGAGGTCGTGAACATCGGAACCGACGAAGAGATTTCTATTGAAGGTCTTGCGCAGGTTGTGAAGGAACGTGCCGGAAGCGATTCGCCGATTACCTACATCCCCTACGACCGTGCCTATGAACCCGGATTCGAGGACATGCCACGCCGCATTCCATCGCTCAAGAAACTTGAAAGTCTCACCGGCTTCCGGCCAGCCACACCGCTGGTTGAAATTGTGGATCGCGTCATCGCACATAGTAAAAAGCGCAACGCCGCAAGACTCGTTCCAACGAAAGATGAAATGGCGGCGGCGCAGGCTGCATCCGACTAAAGCTCTCGAGTCATATCTTGTGATGTACGTAATGCTTGGCCGTCCTTGTTTTTCTTGAGGCGACGCCTCAGCATTGATCTAAGACGTACCGCTCTCATGACGAAGCTGTCCCTTAAAGTGAATGGCCTTTTTCACGCCTTAGACATAGACCCCTCTACGCCGCTTCTGTTCGTTTTGAATGACGAACTGGGGTTACGTGGTCCGAAGTTTGGCTGCGGCATGGCGCAGTGCGGAGCCTGCACGGTAATCCTTCGCAGGCAAGTTATGCGCTCCTGTATTGTGCCGGTAAGTGCCGTCGGCAAGGATGAGATCACGACGCTAGAAGGCCTTGGTACCCCGGACAAGCCTCACCCCATTCAACAAGCCTTCATCGACGAAGGCGCTGCTCAGTGCGGTTTCTGTCTGAGCGGAGTGATTCTTACAGCCAAGGCTGTGCTGGATGAGAAACCAAGTGCCTCCGATGAAGAAATCCGCGACGCGCTCGGAGGCGTGCTGTGCCGCTGCTTCGCTCACCTCCGCATGCTGCGGGCCATTCGAAAATACGCCGACACGAGAAAAGCATGAGTGTTTCGCGTCGTGATTTTCTGAAGAGTTCTGGAGCGCTGATAGTGAGTTTTAGCGCTGTGTCTCGCGCCGAAGTGTTTGCGGCTAGCCAGGGACAGTTCGATACCCATCCATCCCACGTGGATCCCACCAAACTTGATTCATGGATTGCAGTGATGGCCGACGGGATTGTGAAGGCTTACACGGGAAAGTGTGACCTCGGACAGGGTATGTTCACCGCACAAACCCAACTCGTCGCTGAAGAACTGTGTGTGGCACTTAGAAGCGTAAAGCTGATTCAGTGCGACACCTCTGTTTCTCCTGATCAGGGCACTACTTCTGGAAGTCAGTCGACGCCTACCAACTTCAATTCGCAGAATCTCGGTCAAGCGGCGGCAACGGCGCGCGAAACGCTCTTGAAAATGGCAGCAAAGAAATTTGGGGTGGGAGCGAGTCAACTCACGGTGACCGAAGGCGTCATCACAGGAAAAGGCGGGCGCCACACCACGTACGCGGAACTGATTGGAAATAGACGATTCCATATTGCAGTAAGCGCCACCGCAAAAAGACGGCTGCCCGAGCGGTGGAACGTGCTCGGTACGCCGATTCCCTCGCTCGATCGGGCGTCTCTGATGACGGGCCACTTTGAATTCGTGCACAACGTTCGCATGCCGGGAATGTTGCACGGCCGTGTTGTGCGTCCGCCTGAGGTAGGGGCGACGGTGGCCAACGTGGATGAGAGCTCTGTGCGCCAGATCCCCGGAATCGTGAAGGTCGTCGTCCGCAATAACTTCGTCGGCGTTGTCGCGGAGAAGCAAGGGCAGGCGGCTCAGGCGGCTCGGCAACTCAAAGTGAGTTGGAATCCCGGCATTCAGCTTCCGCCAAAGGAGACATATTACGACTGGCTGCGTCAGCAGCCATCGCGCGATGTTCTGCTTGTTGACTCGAAGGACATTGAGCAACAGCTCTCGAAAGCGAGCTCTGTGTTGCAAGCGAAATACGTCTACCCACATCAAATGCACGGTTCCGTCGGCGCATCGTGCGCCGTGGCGGATGTCAAGCCAGATCGGGCGACTGTGTGGTCCGCAACGCAGTCCGTGTATCCGACTCGGAGCATAGTGGCGAAGTTGTTGGGACTCCCGCTCGACAACGTGCAAGTTATCTTCGTTCGAGGGCCCGGCTGCTACGGGCTCAACGGTGCGGATGCCGTCTCCTTCGATGCTGCGATATTGTCACATGCGGTTTCGAGACCTGTGCGCGTCCAGCTCTCGCGGCAAGACGAAATGGCGTGGGAGAACTACGGTGCTGCTTGCGTGATCGAGCAGCGTGCCGGCATCGATCAGAATGGTTCCATCATCGCGTGGGAGTGCGCACAGTGGGAAGCTGCGCGTGGTGGCAGACCGGGCTACTCCGATCCGGGCAACGTGATCACGGGGGTGCTGGTCGGATACGATCCGGAACCGATTGAGCCCCGCGACGCCGCGGAGCCAAGAGGTAAGCTTCGCAACCGCAGCAACGCCGTCCCTTCTTACCTCGCGGGCTGCGTTGGTGATAGCTGCGCGGGCGCAGGAACCGTTCGCAGCGAGCGTGTGATCATCCGGACGGTCGCGGGCCCTTTCTTTACGGGACCGCTCCGTTCGCCATTACGTTTGCAGAATACATTTGCACACGAAGGTTTCATGGACGAAATTTGCGCACAGGTGAAGGCGGACCCGGTCGCCTTTAGACTGCAGCATTTGCGTGACGAACGGCTTGCCGGTGTCGTGAAAGCTGCGGCAGAGGCTGCCCGATGGCAGAATCGTCCTTCACCAAGACAAAACGATTCTCGAACGGGGCTCGCGAACGGACGGGGAATCGCGTGTGTGGCCTATGAGGGCGACAATGGTTACGCCGCACTAGTCGCAGAAGTCAGCGTCGATGTGACGAACGGCAGCGTGCAACCGCGAAAATTTACCGTAGCCGTGGATTGCGGACCAATTTCGAATCCAGATGGCCTGCGAAACCAGACCGAGGGCGGTGTTCTTCAAGGCATGAGCCGCGCACTCTTGGAGGAAGTTACCTGGGATGCCAAGCGAGTTACGTCGGTGGATTGGGAGACGTACAACAGCTTGTCCCTCGGTTTCGCGGTGCCGGAAATCCACGTAATTCTTGTCAACAAACCCGATGCGCGTGCCACTGGCGCAGGCGAATTGGCGATCACGTTGGCCGCTGCCGCAATTGGAAACGCCATTTTCGATGCCACTGGTATGCGGCTTCGCCAGGCGCCGTTTACATCACAACGAGTCAAAGATGCGTATAGAGCACTGGCCTGATAAGCAAGGATCCTTCAGATTTCGGGTGAGCCATGGATGTCTCTGACGAAGTCGGCTCTGTGAATTCGATACTCTAGTAGAATTGAATGCACGATGACTGAAGAACGCATGCAAGTCGAAACCGGCTCGCCCCGTCAGCGTTTCAGTAAGCCACGTTGGTTGCGTCCAGCTACGGGAAGTTCGGCGTATCGCACTGAGACTGATGGACAGCAGACGAGCACGAGCCTCTCCGTACTTGTGCCGGCTTACAACGAGCAATACCTGGTTGAAGCCAGCCTTGAACGACTCAAAATCCTGGAAACTTCGCCCCTTCTGCATCGTGTGCAGGTGGTGGTGGTAAATGATGGCTCGAAAGATTCAACAGCCGAAGCTATTGCGCGCTTTCGTAGTTCGCTTGCGCCGAATCGGCCAGATAGCAAACTTCAGTGGGCCTGGCTTCAGCACGACCAGAATCAGGGCAAAGGCGCTGCGATTCGTACCGGGCTGGCGCACGCCGAATGTGAGCTCGTCGTAATCCACGACGCCGACCTCGAATATCATCCATGGGACCTTTTGCAAATGATCGAATTGTTTTTGTACGAGGACGCCGACGCCGTTTTTGGGTCGCGCTTCATGTCCGGGGGCCACAAACGCGCTCTATTCTTCCGCCACGCGCTCGGCAATAAATTGCTTACGTTCCTCTGCGACCTGGTTTCCGATCTCAACCTCACCGACATGGAAACCTGTTACAAGATGGTTCGCGCGGATTTGCTCAAGAGCATTCCGCTCGAAAGCTCCACATTTGACGTGGAACCCGAGCTCGCTATCAAGCTGGCAAAGCGTGGCGCCCGCGTATTCGAAGTTCCTATCAGCTATTCAGGCCGTACCTATCGCGAAGGCAAGAAAATTGGCTGGTTGGATGGCGCACGCGCCCTGTGGGCAATCTTCCGTTACGGAGCGTCAAGTCGCATCTACACCGAGGACGCCCAGGGCGGAGAAATTCTCGAGAGAATCAATCGTGCTCCTCGCTTCAACAAATGGATGGCGGACGTGGTTAGGCCCCACGTCGGAGATCGAGTCCTCGAAATCGGCGCTGGTATCGGCAACATGTCCGTGAACCTGATGCCGCGTTCGATCTATTGGGCCACGGATGTAAACCCGGCGTATTTGAATTACCTTGAGTCCCTTCGCGCCACTCGCCCATACATGAATGTGTCCTATATCGACGGCGCCAGCGGCGACTCTTTTCCTAAGGATCAGAATTTCGACACGGTCGTCTGCCTGAATGTTATCGAGCATCTCCCCGACGACGTCGGCGCATTGCGGAACGTCTACGACAGTCTGGCAGACGGTGGGACAGCGATCATTCTGGTTCCCTTTGGCCCGAAACTCTACGGCAGCCTGGATGAAGTGTTAGGACATTTCCGGCGCTACACCGAGGAGCAACTCGCTGACGTTGCGCGCAAAGCTGGATTTCAGATGGACAGGATTTTGAAGTTCAATCGCCCCGGCGTGCCCGCGTGGTGGCTGAACGGTAGATTCATTAAGCGCCGCACCTTCGGAATGGGGCAGATTCGTCTGCTCAACATGTTGACGCCTTTCTTTCGCCTGATCGATCCATGGCTTCCGCTTCCGCCCCTTTCGATCATCGCGATACTTCGGAAATCGGATCATCAGGGTCACATACTTGCGCTCGACAAGAAGGCCGCCTCGTAACGCAATCTTACGGAGATTCTAGCCTTGAACAAAATTGGTATTCAATCAAGGACAACGCCGATTGGCTAGGCTCTCGCACTACGACAAAACCTTGGTTCTTCTTTTCGTCCTCTCGCTGCCGCTCGTAAATCCCTGGGTGCGCGGTGACGGCGTCGGATATTACGCTTTCGGCCGGGCGCTACTGGTCCAACACAATCTCGATTTCAGGCAAGACTGGCTCAGGGCCAATCCAACCTTTCGCATGGGAAGAACGGATGCGGCAGGGAATATTCTTTCGGAGGAGTACACAGCCACAGGTCACATAGACAATCATTTCTCGGTTGGCCCGGCAATTCTCTGGTCGCCATTTCTACTTGCGGCGCATCTCTGCGTTCTTTCCTATGACGCTCTCGGCGGCCACATGTTGCCGGATGGATTCGCCAAACCGTACGTTGTCTCCATGGCGCTAGCCACAGCGTTCTATGGGTTTCTCTCCTTGTGGATCTCTTTTCGGCTCGCGCGCAAATATCTCCCCGAGCGATATGCATTCCTTGCGGCGCTTGGGATTTGGTTCGCGAGTTCGATGCCGATGTATATGTATTTCAATCCGTCCTGGTCACACGCTCTTTCCGCATTCATCGTCGCGCTGTTTGTTTGGTATTGGGACCGCACTCGCGACAGCCGCTTGTGGTCCGAATGGATCGTGCTGGGCGCAATAGGCGGTTTCATGATGGACGTATATCCTCCGAACGCAATTCTCCTTATGTTTCCCGCTCTCGAATCTTTGGCGGCATACTGGCAGCGATTGACGCGCCGCGATTGGAAGTCGTTCGTCCGCGACCTTATGCAAAACGCGGCGTTTGCAATAGCGTTGTTCCTGGCGTTTCTGCCGACGCTGGTCGCCAAGAAAGTAATTTACGGCAGCTACTTCGATTTTGGTTATGGCGAGAGCTGGTTTCTGAATTCACCCGCATTCCTCAAAGTTTGCTTCTCCTCCGATCACGGTCTCTTCAGCTGGACCCCCATCATCCTCCCCGCCGTAATCGGAATGTGGCTCTTGCGCAAACGCGACGAGATTCTAGGCCTCTATTCGATCATCGTTTTCGTCGCATTCCTCTATGTGATCGGCTGTTATCAGGATTGGGATGGCCTCTCGTCCTTCGGTAACCGCTTCTTCGTCTCCCTCACCATTCTATTTGTTCTCGGCCTCGCCGGCTTCATAGACTATTTCGCGCGCGCCTGGAACGAACGTCGCGCCTGGCTCATCGCTCAAGTGGCCACAATCATCCTGATTGTTTGGAATTTTGGGCTTGTTTTCCAATGGGGCACGCACTTGATTCCCGCTCGCGGCGCAGTTTCCTGGCGCCAGGCGGCGTACAATCAAGTGGCGGTTGTGCCGGTACAAATCGCCGGAACTCTGAGGCGCTATGTCACCCACAGAGGTCAATTGATGCGTAATATTGAGGAAGGTGATGTCGAGCATATTAGATCGCAACCAGGTGGTGGCTCTGAATGAGCGCGATTGACAGTGCGGTGCAACCGCAAGGAGCGCCGGCTCCTGAAGTGCCGGTGGTGCGGATTACGCCGCCGACGCGGTGGTGGGTGCTGCCGCTGACCGAGCTGTGGGAGTATCGCGAGCTCCTTTATTTCTATGTGTGGCGGGAACTTAAGGTGCGCTACAAGCAGACCGTTGTGGGGGCTGCATGGGCGGTGCTCCAGCCGTTAATGACCATGCTGGTGTTCAGTCTGTTCTTTGGCAAGCTGGCGCATATCCCATCGGGCGGTTTGCCTTACCCGGTCTTTTACTACAGCGCGCTGCTTCCGTGGATGTACTTCTCAGGTGCACTAACGAACGCGACGAACAAAGTCGTCGAAAATCAGTACGTGATCACGAAGGTCTATTTCCCGCGCTTGATCCTGCCTATTTCTGCGGTGCTCTCGGGCCTGGTGGATTTTGCCGTTTCATTTTTGATGTTTGTCGTCATCATGATCTATTACCGCATGCACGCGACAGCAGCAATGCTGTTGCTGCCACTGTTTTTGCTGCTGGCAGTGCTGACGGCGCTAGGCGTTGGGCTGTGGCTCTCGGCACTGAATGCGATTTATCGCGACGTACGCTATGTGGTTCCCTTCCTAGTACAGTTCTGGATGTTCGCTTCGCCGGTAGCCTATCCCAGTTCGCTCGTTCCGCCCAAGTGGCGTCCGCTCTACGGTTTGAACCCGATGGCGGGCGTAATTGAGGGCTTCCGGTGGTCTCTTTCCGGCACCGGGAACCCGCCGGGGCGAATGCTGCTGGTTTCGTCTGCAGTGGTGGTGGCAGTCGTAGTGACCGGAATGATGTATTTTCAGAAGATGGAATCGAAGATCGCGGATGTGGTGTGATCACCCCATTGTAACTCGACTTTCCCCGAGTACAGGCAGCGACTCGATTTCAAGAGTCTGTTCTGATTCCATTTACATAAGGCTTCCTAAGAATTCGTCGACTGTTCTGCGTCTATGCCTCGCAGTACTCTGTCTCTTTGTTGGTCTCTATGTTCCGACGAAATTATTCCCGCGGTTCTAATCGGTTATCAAACGGTGCCGGGAAACAGCGCGACCATGCAAAAGCAAAATATCTTGACAAGGACAGGGGCCTGCACTATAAGCCATCCACAGTGATAAGCGGTTAGACCGCCAGGGTTGCGCGTGTCCGCTTAGCCCCAAGGGGCTGCCACGGGATTCAATCAGGCGTTGCTAGACTTGGGAGGGGGACTATGCAGAATCGAAGATTGACCGCAGGTCTTCTTGTAGTTCCGGTGTTCGGTTTTCTTCTTCTCTTGAGCGGCCAACTGATCGCTGGTGTGACGGCCAGCATTTCCGGAACTGTTACGGACACCTCCGGTGCAGTGGTTGCGAGCGTCCCCGTGATCGTTACCAACGTAGATACAGGAATCTCAAAAACGCAAACCACCAATGGACAAGGATTTTATTCCTTCCAGGCTCTCCCTTTAGGCACGTACACTCTTGAGGTATCGCAGGCCGGCTTCAAAACCTTCCGCCAGACAGGACTCATCGTTGACGTTAACTCAAAGCTGGTCGTTGACGTCGCGCTGCAAGTCGGCTCAACGTCTGAGAAGGTTGAGGTATCCGCTACGGCTTTACACGTCGACACCGAAAGCACGCAGATGGGTGAGGTGATCACAGCGAAGGAGATGACCGACGTGCCGCTGGTAACGCGCAGCTATACCGATTTATTGGCACTACAGCCTGGTGTCGTGTCGCAGTCGTCCGGGATGACCGGGGCTTTCGCAGGGCCCTTCATTTCGGCAGGCTTCGCAGTGCCATTGGTATCAGGTGACTTGAACTCCGGGGGCCTTTCTGTAAACGGTTCGCGCGAAGCGGCGAATGGCTTCATCTTGAACGGAATACTCGTTCAAGAGTTAGGTTATTCCAGTGCCGGAGCGATTCCCAATCTCGACTCGATCGCCGAATTTCGGATTTTGACCAACAACTTCGATGCTGAATATGGCAACTACAGCGGCGGCCAAATTAACGTCATTACTAAATCCGGCACGAACGAATTTCACGGCGACGCTTTCGAATTTTTCCGTAACACGGATCTAGACGCGGCGAACTATTTTCAACACGGAAAACGCGGTTCCTACCATCAAAACCAATTTGGAGGCACATTAGGCGGTCCCATTAAGCACGACAAAGTCTTTTTCTTTGCCGATTATCAGGGGAATCGAGTGATACAAGCTGTACCACAAACGATCACCGGAGCTCCCAGTGCGGCCACAGAATCAGGAGACCTATCTGGCATAGCCAGCACCCTGGTAAAAAATACTGTGGCTGGGCCGGCATGGGCATCACAACTGAGTTCACAGTTGCATGAGACGGTGTCGCCCGGGGAACACTATTTCACTCCAGGCTGCAACTCTCCGGCCCAGTGTGTTTTCCCAAACGCCCAGTTCCCAAGTACGGCGGGGGTCCCCGACTTCAATCCGATCTCGGCGAAGCTCCTCCCATTCATTCTGCCGGCAGCCCCAGGGACTATAGATCCGGCGAGCGGTACGGGCACGTTTTCAACGAGCTCAGGGAAAATCGATCTCCATGACAACAAATTTAGTGGCCGGGTAGACGCCAATACTGGTATTGGACTTCTTACAGGCTATTATTATTTTGACAGATATGATCGAATCGATCCCTATTGGCCGTCTAATGCTCCCTTGTATCCAGGGTTTCAAGTAGATGGGAAGGGACAGACCAGTAATATCAATATCGGAGACACGAAGACCTTCAGCTCCGCTTCGGTGAACGAATTTCGCGTGGGCTATTTCCGTCTGAATACCAAGTTTAACCAGCCTTTGGGCGGAACGGGAGTAACTCTAGCCAGCCTGGGATTTGCCTCAGGTGCTGGTGCCAACCGGCCGCCGGGCATCCTGGTCCAGGAGCCCCAGCTTGAGGGCATCCCAGAAGTTGACTTCAATAATTTTGTGATCGGAGTGCCGAGTCGTCCAAACCAACTCATAGAAAACGTTTATCAAGTTGTAGACAACTTCAGCAAAATCATCGGTACGCACAGCCTGAAATTCGGCGGCCAGTATCACTATAACCAGGCTGAGGAAAACCTGATCGATAACGTAGCCAATGGTAACTTTTTCTTCGGGACCAATTTCAATGGCGGGGTGAGTGAAACAGGGAATGACTTCGTCGATTTTCTCCTTGGAGCGCCCAGTTCATTCGTGCAGGGGAAGGCCTTTCCCTCCTATGGTCGTGGCTATTATTTTGGTTTGTACGGCCAGGATAGCTGGCGCGTCAAACCGAATCTGACCTTTAATTACGGACTGCGGTGGGACGTTAGCCCCCCCTGGAAGGTCAAGTTCAACCAAATCCAAACCTTGAGGCTCGGTGAGCAGTCGGTGGTCTTTCCGGGTTCACCTACGGGCTGGGTATTCCCGGGTGATCCTCATGTGCCGACCACACTCGCACCTACGCGATGGAACAATTTTGCACCCCGCCTGGGACTGGCTTACTCATTTGGCAACTATGATGGTATGTTGGGAAAAATTCTCGGGACGCCTGGAACCACAAGCATCAGGGCCTCTTGGGGCATGTTCTACACCGCGTTTGAAGCTGCGACGGACTTCAACCAAATTGGAGACGCGCCATTCGGAAATTTTACAGGTCAGTTTGCTAGCACTTTTGCAGCTCCTTTCACCAACCGCGCGTCCGGGATGTCGATCAGCAATTTCTATCCGGTAATAGTCCCGCCAAAAAACTTTTCGCAGCAGCATCCGGCCACTGGGGTGCCTTTTACCACGTTGGCCGATTTCTTTTCTTTTTACGGCACGATCGGCAGCTCGCCAGCTCTCTTCTTTAAGAACAAACTCCCGTATACTGAGCACTATGAAGTTTCAATTGAACGTCAAATCACCAAATCGGATTTGCTTACCATAAGTTATGTAGGTACCCAAGGCCATCATCTGCTTGCTTCTATCTCCTCGAATCCGGGCAATCCTGCACTGTGCCTCCAGTTGGCCACGCAAGGAGCCGTTGTTCCCGGCTCGGTCCCACCCCAGACATGCGGCCCGGGTGGGGAGAACAACATCTACGTTCGCCCGGATAACACGTTTGCGCTGGGTACCCGAGGCCCGTTTAGTGGTGTCGCGTTGCCGGCGGGCACGTTACAATCCAACGGCATGCCCGTTAGTGGCGGCACCCTCCTTCCCAACGGGGAGATCGGTATCATTCCCTTTGGAAATAATGCTTACTTCATGACCGCTGGCTCTTCCTCTTACAATTCGGGCCAGATCAACTGGCGGCACACGAGCGGCCGCTTACAGACACTCGTCGGCTACACTTTTAGCAAGGCGTTCGACAATTCTTCTGGCTATGGTGAGCAGATCAATCCGGTCAATCCCAAGGTGAGCAGGGGGCTTTCGGCTTTTGACAGCACGCATAATTTCGTTGCCAGCTACGCCTACTCGCTGCCTATCGACAAGCTAGGAGGACCCAAACTCCTCACCAACGGATGGCAGATCAGTGGAATCACGCGGTTCTCCACAGGGCTTCCGGTCACCCTCGTCGAAACCGATGACCAGTCCTTGCTAGGCACTGGCTTCGGGGGACCGATTACGCTGGCGGTAGACACTCCCAATCAAATCGGTCCGCTCGACATCACAAATCCGCGAAATCACGGTGGACAGTTTTTCAGTCCGATGGCATTCGGACCGTCTGTTTTGGGTCAGGAAGGCGACGCAAGACGGCGATTTTTTCATGGACCGGGTGTTAACAATTTTGACTTTGCTGTTCTCAAGAACACTCACCTCACCGAACGTGTCAACCTGCAGTTTCGCGCTGAGCTTTTTAATATCTTCAATCACACTCAATTCGTGACGCCGAGCGGAATTACCGGCTTTACCGCAGGAGTGGCAAATTCAGCGACCTTTGGCCAGGTTACCCAAGCTCTTTCACCGCGCATCGGCCAACTTTCGCTGAAACTGCTTTTTTAGTCGACATGCAAGTAGCGTCGGCGAACGAAATTCTGCAGTTGCCTTCAAGTAGAGCGCGGTTGACACGGCTGGCGGACGGGAATCTCGAAGAGTCTTATCTATGGCGGCCCAAGTCGCGCTCGCGGCAACT
>Ga0306926_10003092_pt1 | contig 17140 bp, 14 predicted proteins | sample flu12Cox44000178_FD_203759 | JGI IMG/M metagenome (GOLD analysis project Ga0306926, IMG submission 203759) | Lab enrichment of tropical soil microbial communities from Luquillo Experimental Forest, Puerto Rico - flux8day.12C.oxic.44.000.178 (v2)... | ecosystem: Environmental > Terrestrial >... | reverse complement strand
TTAGCAACGAAATTGAGACTTGCCAAATTGGCCGCCGTCGGCTGCATTGCGGCCGTCAACCGCCGGCCCCCGCCATGCTCGACAGCCCGAAATCGGAACCCGCCTTTGCGGCCCCGTTCGTGTCCTCGGTGATGCGGGTCGAGCCGGCCTGGATCGACTACAACGGCCATCTCAACATGGCCTATTACAATGTGCTGTTCGACCGCGCGGTGGACGAGGTCTACGAGCTGCTGGGGCTCGGCCTGGACTATCTCGAAACAAGCCGGCACTCGACCTTCACCGCAGAAATCCATGTGCGCTACCTGCGCGAGCTGCGCGCCGGCGATCCCGTTCGCGTGACCTTCCAGCTGCTCGGCTTCGACGAGAAGCGCTTGCACTATTTCGAGGAGTTGCATCACGCCGAGGAGAACTGGCTCTCGGCGACCTCGGAGAACATGGCGCTGCATGTCGATATGGACGCGCGCAAGACGGCGGCGTTTCCGTCAGAGGTCGCCGCGCGTCTCGCACGCATGAAGGCGGCACACGCAAGCCTGCCGATCCCGGAGGCCGCCGGACGGCGCATCGCCATGCCGGCAAAGCAATAGGTCAACAATGATCACGATCCGCGAGCATAAAATTCCGAGCGCCGACGCCAAGCCCTATATCGCCGTCGAAGGGCCCGACCGCTGTCTGTGGTTCTGCGAAAGCGGCGCCGCGAAGATCGGCCGGCTCGATCCGGACCGCGGCACGTTCACCGAGTTCGCGCTGCCGACACCGAATGCGACGCCGATCGGCATCGCGCTCGGCGCCGACGGAAACCTGTGGTTCTGCGAAAAGGCCGCGAGCAAGATCGGCCGCATCACGCCTGCGGGCGCCATCACCGAATTCCCGCTGCCGACGCCGGCCGCCGGCCCCGACGGCATCATCGGCGGGCCTGACGGCAATGTCTGGTTCTCGGAGACCGAGATCAGCCGCATCGGCCGCATCACGCCGGACGGCCGCTTCACCGAATTTGCCGACGGCATTACGCCGGGCGCCAAGCCGTTGTCGCTTTCGGTGCGTGACGGCGCGCTGTGGTTCAGCGAGGCCGCCGGCAACCGCATCGGCCGCATCACCACGGACGGCAAGGTCACGGAATTTCCGATCCCGAGCCACGACAGCCAGCCGCGCGCCACCGTCGCCCATCCCGACGGCAGCATCTGGTTCGTCGAGACTTCGACCAATGCGCTCGGCCGTATCGACCGCGCGGGCTGCATCACCGAGCATAAAGTGCCGACGCCGAACGCCTCGCTGCGCGGCGTCACCGTCGGCGCCGACGGCGACCTCTGGTACACGGCAAACTTTGCCAACAAGATCGGCCGCATGGCGCCCGACGGCCAAGTGCGCGGCGAGTACGACATCCCGACGCCGGGCAGCGGCGCGCGCTGCATCACCGCGCTTGCCAACGGCCGCTTGTTCTTCACCCAGTACGACGCCGGGTCGATCGGCGAAGTCGTGGCGTAGTCCCGCGACTTCCGCCAAGGCCCAAAAAAATGGCGGCGGCCCTCTAGCCTCGGATAATTCTTTCGCGCAAGAAGAATTGGCTGGTGGATCGGCGTGTCGTCGATGAAGCAAGAGCATTCGAGGGGATCCGTGAAAAACATAGCTGCGCTTGTCGCCTTTCTCATCCTGGCTTATCCGGCCTGCGGACAGGCCCAGGATTATCCGACCAAGCCGATCAAGATGATCGTGCCGATCTCGGTCGGCTCGATCACCGACGTCGTGGCGCGGATGACGGCGCAGGAGCTGCAGGCGCGGCTCGGCCAATCGGTCGTCGTCCTCAACAAGCCGGGCGCCGCGATGGTGCTCGGCGGTAGCGAATGCGCCAAATCCGATCCGGACGGCTACACGCTGTGCGTGGTCAGCCCGGACACCATGTCGTTCAACCCGCTGACCATTCCCAACCTGCCGTACAATCCGGAGAAGGATTTCGTCCCGGTCATCGACATGTATCACGTCATCGAGGGCCTGATGACGCCGGCCGAGACCCACATCGGCTCGATCGACGAGCTGCGTACCAAGGCGGTGGCGGCGCCGGGTAAGCTCAACTACGGCACGCTTGGCGAGCGCACCACCACCGACGCATTCCGGCAATGGCTCGGCGAGTACTGGAAAACGAATTTCGTCGCCATCCCCTACAAGGGCGGCTCCGAGATCATCGGCGCGCTGCTCGGCAATACCATCGACGTCACCAAGATCGGCGTCGGCAACATGACGAGCCAGCTCAAAGAAGGAAAGATTAAGGTCTTGGCGCTGCGCGCCGCGCACCGCTCGCCGCAGCTGCCCGACGTGTCGACCTTCGACGAAGCGGGCTTCGGCGCGTTCCCCGGCGGCCCGATCTTTTGGGGCATGGTGGTGCCCACCGGCACGCCGGCGCCGATCGTCAAGCGCCTGCACGACGAGCTGCTCGCGATCTTCCGCGGCGAGAAGTTTGCCGCCTTCGCCAGCCAGAACTTCCTCGACCAAGCTGCCGGCACGACCGAGGATTTCGCCGCGTTCCTCAAGAAGGACCGCCAGGACGCCGCGGTGCTGGTCGACAAGTACATGAAGTGACGGGTGCCAAAGAACGTGCCTCGTAAAAGCCGCTCGCAGATGCCATCTTAAGCCGGTGAGAATCAGCGAAACCGGATGCCTTGGCTGACTCGTTGAAACGCCCCGTCGAGCCTGCCGAACCGCCGGTGCCAGCCCCCGGCGGCATAGCCGCGCGAGCGCGCGCCGCGGCAGCCGGCGGCGCGACCTACCTCGCCGGCCTCAATCCGGAGCAGCGGCTCGCGGTCGAGACGCTCGACGGCCCGGTACTGGTGCTGGCCGGCGCCGGCACCGGCAAGACCCGCGTGCTCACCGTGCGCATCGCCCACATCCTCGCAACCGGCCGCGCCCGGCCCGGCGAAATCCTCGCCGTGACCTTCACCAACAAGGCGGCGCGCGAGATGAAGGCGCGCGTCGGCGAAATCGTCGGCCACGTGGTCGAGGGCATGCCATGGCTCGGCACCTTCCATTCCATCGGTGTCAAGATCTTGCGCCGCCACGCTGAGCTGGTCGGGCTCAAATCCGAGTTCACCATTTTGGACGTCGACGACCAGGTGCGGCTCCTCAAGCAGCTGATCGAAGCCGAGAACATCGACGAGAAACGCTGGCCGGCGCGTGTGCTTGCCATGCTGATCGATGGCTGGAAGAATCGCGGGCTCACCCCCGAGCAGGTGCCGTCGGGCGAAGCCGCGGTGTTCGCCAACGGCAAAGGGCTGAAGCTCTACAAGGCTTTTCAGGAGCGGCTGAAAATTCTCAACGCCGCCGACTTCGGCGATCTACTGCTGGAAAACATCCGGCTGTTCCGCGAGCACGCCGATGTGCTGCGCCAATATCAGACACGCTTCAAATTCATCCTGGTCGACGAATACCAGGACACCAACGTGGCGCAGTATCTGTGGCTGCGGCTTCTTGGCCAGAGCACCCTTCGCGACGCCGCGCTGTGCGCGGCTCCTCAGGGTGAGGGCTCAGGGAACGCGCAACCCACACTCCCTCATCCTGAGGAGGCGCAAAGCGCCGTCTCGAAGGATGAGGCCGAGGTGCCGCGGCTGCTCAAAAACATCTGCTGCGTCGGCGACGACGACCAGTCGATCTACGGCTGGCGCGGCGCCGAGGTCGACAACATTCTGCGCTTCGAGCACGACTTCCCCGGCGCCGTCGTGATCCGGCTCGAACGCAATTATCGCTCCACCGGCCACATCCTCGGCGCCGCCTCGCACATCATCGCCCACAACGAAGGGCGCCTGGGAAAGACGCTGCGCACCGACGACGAGCTTGGCGAAAAAGTCGGCGTCACCGGCGCCTGGGACTCCGAAGAAGAAGCCCGCGCCATCGGCGAGGAGATCGAGCAGCTGCAGCACGCGGGCCACGCGCTCAACGAGATCGCGATTTTGGTGCGCGCCTCGTTCCAGATGCGCGAGTTCGAGGACCGCTTCGTTACGCTCGGGCTGCCCTACCGCGTCATCGGCGGACCTCGTTTTTACGAGCGCGCCGAAATCCGCGACGCGCTCGCTTATCTGCGCGTGGTGAACTCGCCGGCCGACGATCTCGCCTTCGAGCGCATGGTCAATGTGCCCAAGCGCGGCCTCGGCGACGCCACCGTGGCGCTGCTGCACGACCACGCCCGCAAGCGCCGCGTGCCGCTCTCCGAAGCCGCGCGCGCCATGGTCGAGACCGACGAGCTAAAGCCAAAGCCACGCGGCGCGCTGCGCGGGCTGCTCGACTCCTTCGAGCGCTGGCGCAAGCAGCGCAACAGCTTGCCCCACACCGAGCTCGCCGAAATCGTGCTCGATGAATCCGGCTACACCGAGATGTGGCAGAAGGACCGCTCCGCCGACGCCGCCGGCCGCCTGGAGAATTTGAAGGAACTCATCCGCTCCATGGAGGAGTTCGAGAACCTGCAAGGTTTTCTCGAGCACATCTCGCTGGTGACGGATAACGAGAAGGCCGCCGAAGACGACGCCGTCAATATCATGACGCTCCACTCCGCCAAGGGCTTGGAGTTCGACACCGTGTTCTTGCCCGGCTGGGAGGAAGGCGTGTTTCCCAATCAGCGCACGCTCGATGACCAGGGCCGCGCCGGCTTGGAAGAGGAGCGCCGCCTCGCGCATGTCGGCCTGACGCGCGCGCGCAAGCGGGCGAAAATCTATTTCGCCACCAACCGCCGCATGCACGGTCTGTGGCAGACCAACATCCCGTCGCGCTTCCTGGACGAACTGCCGGAGGCCCATGTCGAGGTCACCGAAACCCAAGGCGGTTTCGGCGGCTACGGCGCCTCGCGCTTCGACGCCACCACCTCGTTCGGCTCCAATTATTCGACGCCCGGCTGGCAGCGCGCCCAGGCGCGCAAGGATGACGACGGCTTCTCGGACGACGGCGCGCCGCGTTATGTGGCGGATGACATGGGCGATGATTCATCCCCACCCCGCGTGGGGCCGAGAGCAACCGGCAACAAAAAACCGCGCCTGCCGCTCACCATCGAGGGCGAGCTGATCGCCAAATCCACCGGCACCGTCTCCGCCTTTTCGCTGGGCGACCGCGTCTTCCACCAGAAATTCGGCAACGGTAACGTCACCGCCATCGACGGCAACAAGCTGACGATCCAATTCGACCGGGCGGGCGAGAAGCGCGTGGTGGATAGTTTTGTGGAGCGGGTGTAGCGGCCGCTGAGAACGAAATCCCCCGGACACATTTGACGAAGCGGCGTCATCGTGCCGAGGAACACCGCCATGATCCGCAAGCTGTCGTCGGGCAAATACCGGCTCTATTCGCGCAAGAAGAACCGCAGACCCGGCAGCGCCGTAATCTGGGCACGTTCGCGAGCCGCACCGCCGCCCAGCGCCACGAGCGCGCGGTGCAGTATTTCAAACGGCATTAAGGCCGCTTCCGGCCTCACCAATCCCGCCGCAATCCGTTCACCATTTCGCCGGCTCGCGGCGCACGATCTCTTGAATTGAACCAATCGCGCCCGAGACTATTCTGAGAAGCGCGAATGTTGCCTCGCCCCCAGGGGTCGAACATGCATCCGGTCAAACCCCTATCCGCCACGCTTCTCGCCGCGGCGCTGGCGCCGCTCATGGCGTCGGCTGCGTCCGCCAATATCGACATCGCCATCGACAAGACCAATCAGCAGATGACGGTCGCGGTCGATGGCGCCCAGCGCTACACGTGGCCGGTGTCGACCGGCCGCGCGGGCTACGACACGCCGAACGGCACGTTCAAGATCAACCGCATGGACGCCAACCACTTCTCCCAGGAGTGGGATAACGCGCCGATGCCGCACACCATGTTCTTCGACATGCACGGCCACGCCATCCACGGCTTCTCTGATGTCAAGCATTTGGGCCTAGCGGTGTCGCACGGCTGCGTGCGGCTCGCACCGGCCAATGCTTCGGTGCTGTACAGCCTGGTGAAGGCGCAAGGCATGGGCAATACCAGCGTCACCGTTTCCGGCCGCACGCCGGGCGGCGACAACGCCCCGGTGGCGCGCGAGCGCCTGCCGGAGAACGAGATGGTCTATTCGAACCAGCCATATTCGAACCAGCCGTATGCGGATCAGCCGCCGCCGACCGCACAGCCGCCAGGCTATGTCCCGCCACCTCCGGCCTACGGCCAGCAACGGCGGGGCTACGGCCAGTCCCAGCCGCTGCCGGTCCCGCCGCCCGGCTATGCACAGCAGCCGCCGCCATATTACGGGCAACAGCAACTGCCGGCGCCGCCGCCGAATTACGGCCAACCCAACTACGCGCAGCGCACGTATCCGCAGCCTTACTATGGCCAGCAGCAATACTACGGGCAGCAGCGGCCACCGCAGCAATTGCCGCCGCAACCGCCGCCGGTCGGTTACGGCGAGCAGCAGCAGTACTACGACCCGCCGCAATACGACCAGCAGCCCTATTACCGGCGGTGGTGACCGCCCGTGCCGTTCACGCCCTGTTGAGCGCGCGCCTTTCCGGCGTCGCATTGCTTCCGCCGAAAATGGAATAGGCTCGCGCCCTCGCGGTTAATTTCCAACACAAGCCTTCGTATCGGGAGTGAATGCACCATGCCGTTTGTTCGTTCGGACTTCGCCGCCGTTGCCGCAACCGTCGCCGTCGCCGGCACGCTCACCGCCGCCGCGCCCGCGGGCGCTGCGCTAATTATGCACAAGGTCCTGCCGCTCGACGTCGCCAAGGCCATCGCCGAAGGCGCGATCGCGGCCTGCGCCGCCAAGGGCTATGCGACCTCCGCCGTAGTCGTTAACTTCGACGGCGAGATGATTGTGGCGATGCACGGCGACGGCGCCTCGCCGCACACCTTAGAGAATGCACGGCGCAAGGCCTATACGGCGATGACTTTCAAGCAGCCGACCGCGGAATACGCCAAGAAGCTACTCGACCCGGCTTCCGTCGCCCACCAGCAGGCGACTCTGCCGAACGTCATCGCCATTCCGGGCGGCCAGCCGATCAAGGCCGGCAACGAAGTGGTCGGCGGCATCGGCGTCTCCGGCTCGCCCGGTATCGACGACGAATGCGTCAATGCCGGCTTGGAGAAGGTGAAGGACCAGCTGCAGTAACCGTCAGGTCATTCCGGGGCGCCGCGGAGCGGCGAACCCGTAATGACGCTGCGCGTCACATCGGCTTCTGAAACTTCAGCACAAAGGAATCGACCGGCGACGGCGGCCGGTTGCTGGAGAAGTCGCGGGTGTCGCCGGGCACGCGCCAGAAGTCGCCTTCGGCGACGAGCTTGAAGCCGGCGGCTTCCAATTCCTTGCGCACGATCGCCTCGTCGATGCGATGCAGCGACTTGCCGACCGACACGTCGGCGCCGTCCGCCGCCGCATGATCGGCGATCACCAGATAGCCGCCGGGCTTGAGCGCGGCGAACATCTTGCGGTCCATGGCGGCGCGATCGACGTTCATGTAGGTCGTGTCGTGGTAGTAGAAAAGGAACGTGATCAGATCGAGATTGCTCACGTCCGGCGGGATCGGATCGTCGAACGGCCGAAAGTCGGCGGCGGCGGTGCTCATCGCGGGCGTCTTCAGCCGCGCATTGAAATTATCGATCGCCCGCTGGAAGCCGTCGGCCGGAAATTGGCCCCAGACCTTGCCGTTCGGCGCCACCGCGCGCGCCATCAGCTCGGTCGAATAGCCGCCGCCTGCACCCATATCGAGCACCTTCATGCCGGGGCCCGCGCCGATGAATTGGAGGAGCGGCAGCGGATCGCGGCGCTGATCGGCCTGCCGGTCGGCGTCGCTGCGGTCCGGCGCCGCGATCAGCGCCGCGTAATCGGGCGCGCCTTGTGCCTGCGCGGCGCAGACGGCGATGCCCAGGCTTACTGCAAGCGCGACGGCTGATTTAAGTCCGAACATTTTCATTCTCCGGCACTGTTTGGCATGATGGGCAAGCTGTGTGACTGCGCCAAGACGACTGTGCCAAGACACAATACACCGCGGCACGCAGCATTATTCCGACTTGGTCTTCATCACCCGCGCGATGATCGGCTGCCATCTGTCGATCTCGCTTTGAAAGAATTGCGTCACTTCCGGCGCGGTCATGGCCTTGGTCTCGATCGCATCCTGGTCGATCAGGGTGCGCATTTGCGGCGACGCCATGGCCTTGACGACTTCGTGATTGAGCCGTGTGACGATGTCCGGCGGCAGCTCGGCCGGGCCAGACAGCGCAAACCACGTGGTCGCCATCAGCTCAGGGTAACCGAGCTCGCGGAACGTCGGCACTTCGGGCATTTGCGGCAGCCGCGCCGACGCCGAATTGGCCAGCGGCACCAGCGCGCCGGCGCGGATCTGGGCGCTAACGCTGGAATAGGTCAGCATGCCGACCTCGACCCGGCCGGCGATCAGATCGAGCACCGCGTTGGCACCGCCCTTGTAGGGCACGTGATTGAGCTTGATACCGGTCTTGGCGGCGAGATATTCCGCCACCCAGTTGCCGACGGTGCCGACGCCGGCGGAGACATATTCGAAGCCGGCGGCCTCGCGTTTCGCCTGCGCCATGAAACCGGCGAACGAACCAACGCCGAAACCCGGATACAGCACGAAGGCGTTGGGCGCGCCGCCGAAGAACGCGACGTGGGTGAAGTTGCGCATCGGATCGAAGCTCTGCGTCTTGTTCATCGCCGGCCCGAGCACATGAGTCGGAATGCCGGAGACCATCAGCGTGTAGCCGTCGGGCTTGGCGCGAGCGACGTCTTCGCTCGCGATCTGGCCGCCGGCGCCGACCTTGTTCTCGACATAGAACTGCTTGCCGAAGGCGTTGCTCAACGCATCGGCGGCAAAGCGGCCAAACGTATCCGCGGCGCCACCCGCCGAGAACGGCACCACGATGCGCACCGGCCGCTCCGGCCAGACATTGTCGGCCCGGGCCGCGAAGACAGAGAGCGCCAGCGATGCGGTAACCAGGCTGCTCAGCAAGATGCGCGGCGGGACAGGCAACATGCGGCTCCTCGGCAACGGCGCCCTTCCCTACCCTACCCGCTTGCTGTGGAGAAGCCTGGGGACTAGGCGTGGATCGGTTGGGATGAAAGATGCCATCGGGCACAGCTTCGCCTCGCCGACTGCCCCTGTGAATTAGGCGGAGAGCTTCGACAGCGATAAAAAATTCAATGAACTCATGTACCGCCGATAACGACGCAACGAGCGTCGCGCTGCTCAAAACCGATGAACAATCGGCGCGCCGTGTTGCGGATATCTTTACCGAGAGCTTCACCGCCGACGACGTCGCCGCCAGCCTTGTGGATAGCGGTGACGGCCGCTGGCGGGTGACGATCTATTTCCGCGTCGCGCCTAACGAGAGCGCGGCCCGGGCGCTGGCCGCGGCGGCGGCCGGGGACGCGGCCGCGGCGTTGCGGTTCGAGCGCATCGCCGCCACCGACTGGGTGCGGCAGAGTCTCGCCGGCCTGGCGCCGGTGGCGACCGGCCGCTTCATCGTGCACGGCGCCCACGACCGCGCGAGGATTCCGCCGAACCGCATCGGCATCGAGATCGAGGCGGCGCTCGCCTTCGGCACCGGTCATCACGGCACCACCCGGGGGTGCCTCATCGCGCTCGACCGGATTTGTAAGTCGCTTAGCGAACGGCGCCGTCCGCAAAAAATCCTCGACGTCGGCGCCGGCACGGGTGTGCTGGCGATCGCCGCCGCGCGCGCCTTGCGCCGGCCGGTGCTGGCGATCGATATCGACAACGACGCCGTGCGCGCCGCGGGCGCCAATGCGCGGCTCAACCGCGCCGGCGCTTTGGTCGAAGTGCTCAAGGCCAACGGCGTCACAACGCGGAGAGTCCACGCGCGCGGGCGCTGCGATCTCGTCTTTGCCAATATTCTGTTGCGGCCGCTGCAACGCCTTGCCGCGCCGCTGACACGGCTGACCGCGCCCGGCGCCCGGGTCGTGCTGTCGGGACTGTTGCCGTCGCAAGCCAATGCCGCCCTCGCCGCCTATCACCGCCTGACGCTCGAACGGCGCATCGTTTGCGACGGTTGGATGACGCTAATCCTCAGGCGCGGCCGTTAGTTGCCGCCAGCGCCCTCGCCTCATAGATTGACGTCATGTTCGAAGCCCATTTCCAGTCATTCGAGGATCGCGACGAGCGCGCCGCCAGCGCGCCGCGGGTGGAGGCGCTGCGCACCGAGCTGGCCATCCGCGGCCTCGATGGCTTCTTCGTGCCGCGCGCCGACCGCTTCCAGAACGAATACGTGCCGCCGTGCGACGAGCGGCTCGCCTGGCTCACTGGCTTCACCGGCTCGGCCGGCGCCGCCATTGTGCTGAAGGACCGCGCCGTCATCTTCGTCGACGGTCGCTACGTGGTGCAGGTGCGCGAGGAGGTCGACGAAGCGCTGTTTGCCGTCGTGCATCTGGTCGATGAGCCGCCGACGCTGTGGATCGAGAACAATCTGCGGGCCGAAACCCGGCTCGGCTATTCGCCCTGGCTCCACACGGTGGAAGGCGCCGAGCGGCTCAACAAGGCCTGCGCCGTGGCGGGCGCGGCGCTGATTGCGGTCAACGACAATCCGATCGACGCCATCTGGACCGAGCGGCCGCAACCGCCGCTCGGTGCCGTGATGGCGCACGACCTGCGCTTCGCCGGCGAGGAAGCCAAGGACAAGCTCGCGCGCGTCGTCGCCGAATTGCACAAGACTGCCGCCGACGCGCTAGTGGTATCCGACCCACAGGCGGTGTCGTGGCTGTTCAACATCCGCGGCAGCGACGTACCGCACACGCCCGTGGTGCTGGCTTTCGCCGTGGTGCCCAGGGACGGCCGGCCGGCGCTTTATGTCGACCTGCGCAAGCTCGGCAACGAGATCCGCGCGCGGCTCGAGGAACTGACCGACATCCGCGCCAACGTTGCCTTCGAGCGCGACCTCGCCGCGCTCGGCAGTGCGCATCGCAAAGTGCGGCTCGATCCAGCGACCTCGGCCGAGACGATCGCGCGGCTCGTGGTCGAGAACGGCGGCGAGATTCTGCGCGGTAGCGACCCGATCGCGCCGATGAAGGCGGTGAAGAACGCGACCGAGATCGCCGGCGCCCGCTCGGCGCAGCAGCGCGACGGCGCCGCGGTGACGCGATTTCTCGCCTGGTTCGACCGCGAGGCGCCGCGCGGCACCCTGACCGAGATCGACGCCGTCGAGGCACTGGAGAGCTTCCGCCGCGACACCGGCATGCTCAAGGACGTCTCGTTCCCGACCATCGCCGGCGCCGGGCTCGACGGCGCCATCGTGCACTATCGCGTCACCCGCAAAAGCAATCGTCGGATCGCGCCGGGCGAGCCGTTTCTCATCGATTCCGGCGGCCAATACGAAGACGGCACCACGGACATCACCCGCACCGTCGCGGTCGGGCCGTCGACCGCGGAGATGCGCCAGCGATTCACCCTCGTGCTCAAGGGCCACATCGCGCTTGCCCGCGCCGTGTTTCCCGACGGCGCCAGCGGCGCGCAGCTCGACCCGCTGGCGCGGCAATATCTGTGGCGCGCCGGCGTCGATTTCGACCACGGCACCGGCCACGGCGTCGGCAGCTATCTCTCGGTGCACGAGGGCCCGGCGCGCATCGCTAAGCTCGGCAGCGCCGCGCTCAAGCGCGGCATGATACTCTCCAACGAGCCCGGCTATTACCGCACCGGCGCCTACGGCATCCGCATCGAGAATTTGATCCTGGTGACGGAAGCGTCGCCGGTGATTGGCGCCGAGAAGCCGCTCAACGCCTTCGAGACGCTGACTTTGGCGCCGATCGACATGCGGCTGATCGATGCGGCGCTGCTCACCGCCGACGAGATCGCCTGGCTCAACGCCTATCATGCCCAGGTGCGCAATACGCTGTCGCCGCTGGTCGACGTCGGCACGCGCGCCTGGCTGATCACCGCGACGGCGCCGCTCGGCCCGCGCTGAGCCACGCCGCGCGGAACTTTCATATTGCGACGGCGTTCCCTCGTACGGCTGGCAATGGTGCGAGGAAACGCCATGCTTTCGACGATCCTGATTATTGTTCTGATTCTGCTGCTGATCGGCGCGCTGCCGACTTGGCCATACAGCGGCGGCTGGGGCTACTACCCCGGCGGCGGGCTTGGCATCATCCTGATCATCGTGATCGTTCTGGCCTTATCGGGACGAATCTGAAGCGCCTTAGCGCGTGAGCTTCAGCCACTCGTCTTCGCTCAAGAGTGTGACGCCGAGCTTCTTGGCTTCGGCGAGCTTTGAGCCGGCGCCGGGGCCGGCGACCACGTAATCGGTCTTCTTCGACACCGAGCTGGACACCTTGGCGCCGAGGCGTTCGGCCGACGCCTTGGCCTCGTCGCGGGTCATCTGCTCCAGCGTTCCGGTAAACACCACGGTCTTGCCGGCGACGGCAGAATCGGTGCGCGGTTTCTCGGCGTCGCGAATTTTCACCTGCTCGGCGAGGCGTTCGATAGACCTTTGATTATGCTTCTCGGCAAAATAATCGCGGAGGCTGTCGATCACAGTGTCGCCGATCTGATCAAGAGCGTCCATCTCTTCCTGAGTTTCCTCGTCACCCTTGGCGAGCTTCAGACAGGCATTGTGAAAGGCGTCCCAGCTGCCATAGCCGCGGGCCAGCGCTACCGCCGTGGTCTCACCGACGTGGCGAATTCCTAGCGCATAAACGAAGCGTTCCAGCGAAATCTCGCGCCGCGCGTTGATGGCGTTGAACAGGTTGCGCAGCGAAACCTCGCCAAAGCCTTCCACCTCTTCGAGATGAATCTTCTTGTTCCGCGCCTCCAGCGTGAAAATTTCGGCCGGCTCACGCACCCAGTCGTTCTCATAGAACAACTCTATTTGTTTCTCGCCCAGTCCATCGATGTCGAAGGCGCGGCGCGACACGAAATGCTTGAGATGCTCAACCGCCTGGAATGGGCATTTAAGCCCCCCCTGACATCGGAAAATCGCTCCTTCTTCGCCTGTAGCCGTCTTATCCCGCTTTAGTTCAGTCCTCAGAGGACAGGGGCACTCCGTTGGAAACTTATACGGCTTTGAGCTAGGCGGGTGCTGACCTTCCACTTGGAGAATCTGCGGGATCACATCGCCAGCGCGTTGGATAACAACCTTGTCGCCTTCCCTCACGTCTAGTCGTTCAATCTCGTCAGCATTGTGGAGCGTAGCATTTCGCACTACGACGCCACCCACAGTCACCGGTCGAACATTAGCCACTGGCGTGGTTGCGCCGGTACGCCCGACCTGAACCGTTATTGTTTCGATAATCGTGGTCGCCTTCTCGGCCGGGAATTTGTGCGCGATCGCCCAGCGCGGATTGCGCGACACGAAGCCGAGCCGCTGCTGCCAGTCGAGGCGGTCGACTTTGTAGACGACGCCGTCGATGTCGTAGTCGAGGCTGGCGCGTTCGGCCTCGATCCGGCGATGAAACGCCAGCAACGCCTCGACCGAATGGCACATCTTGGTCAGCGGGTTGGTCTTAAAGTCGCAGGAGGCGAACCATTTGACCATAGCCGACTGGCTGTCGGCCGGCATCGCACTCATCTCGCCCCAGGCATAGGCGAAAAAGCCGAGCGGCCGCGACGCGGTGATCGAGGGATCTTTTTGGCGGAGCGAGCCGGCGGCGGAATTGCGCGGATTGGCGAAAATCTGGCCACCAGCCGCGGCCTGGCGCTTGTTCAACGCCAGAAAGGCATGCTTGGTCATATAGACCTCGCCGCGCACCTCGCAGATTTTCGGCACACCCCTGCCCTTCAGCCGCTTCGGCACGTCTTCGAGCGTCTTGATATTGACGGTGACATCTTCGCCTTCGCTGCCGTCGCCGCGGGTGGCGCCATTGACCAGCGCACCATCCTCGTAGCGCAGCGAAATCGACAGCCCGTCGATCTTCGGCTCGGCGGAGAACGCGATTTCCTCTTCATCCGGCAGCCGCAGGAAACGGCGGATGCGGCCGACAAAATCGACGACGTCTTCCTTGACGAAGGCGTTGTCGAGCGACAGCATCGGCACCGCGTGGCGGACCTTGGCGAAGCGCACCGATGGCGCTACGCCGACCCGCTGCGTGAGGCTCTCCAGCGTGCGCAGCTGCGGAAAGCGCGCCTCGATGGCGCCATAGCGCCGCCGCAGAGCGTCGTATTCAGCGTCCGACACGCTCGGCGCGTCGTCCTGGTAGTAGCGCCGGTCGTGCTCGGCGATCTCGGCGCCGAGCCGCGCGTATTCGGCTTTCGCCTGTGCTTCGGTCAGCGCGTCGGGGGGCGCGGCGGAAAGCGACTTCTTTGCCATCGGCGCAAACATTGCCTCGCGACGCGTGACGTTGTCTAGCCGCGGGATTGCGCGTAATTTGGCGAGGCGGAAAACGTTTGCCAGGGGAGCGCGCCACCATGACATTACGACCGATCCTACACGCCGTCGTCCCGGTGTTGGCGCTCGCGCTGGCGCCGCTGCCGTCATCCGCTGCCACGGTGCGAATTTACGTCACCAATTCGGCCGGCGACACCATCGACGTCATCGATCCGGTCAGCAACAAGGTGGTGCAGGAGATCAAGGACGTGGTCGGCGCCCACGGCATCGCGTTCTCGCCCGATGCGGCGCGGGTCTATGTCAGCAACGAGGAAACCTCGAGCCTCGACGTGTTCGACCGCAAGGCCGGCAAGCTGATCAAGAAGGTGCCGCTGTCGGATCATCCCAACAATATCTCGGTGACCAAGAACGGCGACCGCATCGTGGTCGCCATCGCCCGCGGCCAGGGCGGCCTCGACATCGTCGACGCCGCGACCTTGACCCTGAAGAAGACCATCCCGACCAACGGCGGCCGGCTGCACAACGTCTATGTCACGCCAGACAACAAATACGTGGTCGGCGGCTCGATCCCGTCGAAGACGTTCTACGTGTTCGATCTCGAGAAAGAGCAGCTCGCCTGGGCGATGCCCATGGACCTCGGCGTGCGATGCATGGCGATCGAGACCAATCCGGACGGCTCGACCAAACGCGTGTTCTCGCAGATGTCGACGCTCAACGGCTTCTCGGTGATCGACGTTGCGCAGCAGAAGGAAGAGACCCGCGTGAAGCTGCCCGACGTGCCGCAAACGTTCGATCACGGCGGCTACCGGACCAACGAGCCCTCCCACGGCATCGGCATCACGCCGGACAACAAGACGCTGTGGATCACCAGCATCCCGAACAACGCGGCTTACGCCTACACGCTGCCCGAGCTGAAGCTGATCGGCAAGGTCGACCTGCCGAGCGAGAAGCTCGCCGGCCATGCGGCGCCGCTGTCGGCGGTGGCCAATTGGGTCACCTTCACGCCGGACGGCAAGCAGATGTACGTGTCGAATTCCGGCCTGCGCTCCGTGTCGGTGGTCGATACCGTGGCGATGAAGGTCACCAAGGTGATTTCGGTCGGCGAAGTGCCGAAGCGCAACAGCACCCTGGTGATCCCCGACGACGCCGGCCACGCCACCAAACGGGCGCCCGGCAAGCAGGCGGCTCGCTAAAGCACGCCGTCACCTGAAGGTGGAGCGCTACTTCTTCTCCGGCGCCAAGGTCGCGCCTTTGACCCACGCGGCGATGGCCTTGTAGTTCGGATCGTTCTTGTCGGCGAATTGCCGGCCGCCGGAATGAAACGCATCGCCGCCGGCTTCCGGGGCCAGCGGATGGGTCAGCAATTTCGCGGTCAGGGGATCGTCCGCAGCCTGAACGATCTTCGATACCGTGTCGAAATTCTTCCGCGTCTGGTCCTCGGTCCAGGCGGTCTGGCCCGCCGGCAACTTCTCGAGACGCAGCATGTTATTGGCCTCAGCGTGGCACATCACGCAGGGCGCGTGGCCCGGCCGCTTGGCGAGAAAGATCGGCTGCACCTTGGCCTTGTAGAAATCGTAGTCGAGCGTGGCGGCGGGGACCAAACTCGTGCCTACCAGCGCGATGACAAAGCCAGCAGCGATTGCGGCGCGCTCGCGCATGACGATCCTCCCCGTTGTTTTGCGGCAATGTAGCAGAGGCCGCGGCCGCGCGCGATGCGGCTCAGCTCGCGGCGCGAATGAGCCGCTCGGCGGCGGCGCGGGCCTCGGCCGTGATCTCGGCGCCGGCCAGCATGCGCGCGATCTCTTCGCGGCGCCTTTCGGCTTCGAGTTCGGCCACCCGGGTGGCGACGCGTTTGCCCTTGGACAGCGCGCCCTTGGTGATGAGGTAGTGGCGGTCGGCGCGGGCAGCGACCTGCGGCGCATGCGTCACGGCGATGACCTGGACGCCGGAGGCAAGCCGCGCCAAGCGTACGCCGATCGCATCGGCCACGGCGCCGCCGACGCCGGTATCGATCTCGTCAAATATGAGCGTTGGCGCCGAGCCGCGGTCAGCCAGCACCACTTTCAGCGCCAACAGGAAACGCGCCAGCTCTCCACCAGAGGCTACCTTCATCAGCGGCCCCGGCCGGGTGCCGGGATTGGTGCGTACCCAGAACTCGACGCGGTCGAGGCCGTTCGGCCCTTCGCCTTCGCTGTCGATCTGGGTGGAGAATTGCGCGCGCTCGAGCTTGAGTGGCTTCAATTCGGCGTTGACGGCCTTGTCGAGTTTTTGCCCGGCGCTGCGGCGTGCCGCCGACAGCTCTTCCGCCGCCTCGCGATAGCGTGCCGCAGCGGCCCGCGCTTCCTGTTCCAGTACGGCAAGCCGCTCGGCGCTAGCGTCGATCAGCGTCAAATCGCTCTGGTAGCGCCGGCCGAGCGCGGCCAGCTCGTCGACCTGCACATTGTGTTTGCGCCCGGCGGCGCGTAACGCGAACAGCCGCTCCTCGATGCGTTCGAGCTCGTTGGGATCGTAATTCGCCACCTGCAGCGCGCGCTCCAGATGATTGCTCGCGTCATCGAGGGCGGTCAGCGCCGCGTCGAGCGCCTTGACCACCGGCTCGATCAATGCCGGCGCCTGCGCGGCGCGGCGCTCGAGCCGCCGGACCGCGGTCGACAGCGCCGGCACCGGCGATTGCGGTCCGCTGACATTGTCGTGGGTGGCACGCAAATCCTCGGCGACCCTCTCCGCCTGCATCATGGCTGTGCGCCGCGCGGCGAGCATCGTCTCCTCGCCGGTTTCTGGCGCCAGCCGCGTAAGTTCGTCGACGGCATGGCGCAGCCATTCCGCCTCGCGGCTCAGGCGCTCGACTTCGGCGCGGTGCGCG